>ENA-ORVG01000121-ORVG01000121.1-human-gut-metagenome-genome-assembly--contig:-NODE-121-length-104270-cov-6.994233_pt1 | contig 104270 bp, 87 predicted proteins | sample MGYA00242091_ERZ509233 | MGnify/ENA primary metagenome ERZ509233 (study PRJEB26280, sample SAMEA2338840) | human gut metagenome | biome: human gut; feature: human-associated habitat; material: faeces... | reverse complement strand
CCGTCACGAAGGGCAGCAGAGCGATCTGACGGGCGCGCTTGATGGCCTCGGTCAGCTGACGCTGATGCATCGCGCAGGTACCGGTGGTTCTGCGGGGCAGGATCTTCGAACGCTCGGAGATGAAGCGGCGCAGCTTGGCGGCGTCCTTATAGTCGATATACTCGCACTTGTCAACGCAGAACTGGCACACCTTTTTGCGCTTGCGGTTCGGGCCGCCGGCGCGAGGGGCTCTGTTTTCGCGTTCCATAGCCATGGATGATTCCTCCTTATCAGAATTGGGGCTTTCGTACCCACATTAGAACGGCAGCTCGCCGTCCTCTTCAATTTCGGCAAAGCCGCCGCTCGCAGGAGCGGTATAACTCTCGGCGGGAGAGCCGTAAGCGGGGGGCGCGTAATCGCCGCCCGACTGGCTGTCGCGCTTGCTGTCGCCGAAATAAATGTTGTCGGCAACCACTTCCGCGCTGCGGCGGTTGTTGCCATCCTTGTCTTTCCAGTCGCGGATCTGTAATCTGCCCTCGACCACGGCCATGCGGCCCTTGGTGAAATACTGGCAGACAAATTCAGCGGTCTGGCGCCAAGCGACTACGTCGATGAAATCGGTGGCCTTCTCGCCGCTCTCGCGGCTCTTGAAGTCGCGGTCGACCGCGACGGAGAAGGACGTCACCGCCGTGCCGTTCTGCGTACGGCGCAGCTCGGGATCACGAGTGAGTCGACCCATGATGACGATACGGTTCAACATAGCGCTGCCCTCCTTATTCGCCCTTGCAGACGATCATGGAGCGGATGATACCATCGGTAATGCCGAGGATACGGTCCAATTCCTTGGGGAAATCGGGCGCGCTCGTGAAGGAGATCAGAACATAGTAGCCTTCGGTGATGTAGTTGATGGCGTAGGCCAGCTTGCGCTTGCCCCACTCCTCAACCTCCATAGCCGTGCTGTTCTGCTCCACGAGGGTCTTGAACTTTTCGGTCAGAGCGGCGACCTGCTCTTCGGGCAGTCTGCCGTCCATGATGAAAACGACCTCATAATTTGCGGAAATCTTAGCCATTCTTGGTTGCACCTCCTTTTGGACTGATGGCCCACACGGATTCATGTGAGCAAGGATTTGCCTGCAATGCATATTACAAGCTCTACTATTATATAAAACTTTTCCGTAAAGTCAAGCAATTTTTCAAAAATACCGTCCCCTTTGCGCGGAAAAATCAGATTTTCCATGTTTTTCCAGTGTAAAGACGGCCGCATTGCTTGCAATCGGGCGGAAATTCGTGTAAAATTATCGGTAGAGTTTACCAAAGGAGCGATACACCATGAAAAAGTTTTTCGCCGCGGCGCTGGTAGTGAGCATGCTGACCGTCCTTTTGAGCGGCTGCATGTGCCAGGTCGCCGATACGACGTTTCAATTTGACGGCAGCGGCACGGTCGAGGCCAAATTCGGCTTCTCCGAGGAAATGGTCAACGCGATGAATATGCGCGCCGAGATGACCCAGAACGGCTTTTCCTTCTTTCGCTACGATGGCCACGGCTACTACGGCGACCAGGCGAGCGAGTCGTTTGCCAACGCTGATGAGTTCAATGCGATCTTTGCCGAGGTCTCCGCGGAGACCGCCGAGGTGAGCAAGGCCGCCACGCCCGGCACGGTCACGCTTTCCGCTGCATCTGACGGCGGGCTTACGCTGACGGTGCAGAACACCCAGACCGACCGCCGCAGCGCGATCAAGACAGAGCTTGCCAAGCGGCTGCCCGACTACTCTGACGCACAGATCAACGCGCTGCTTGAGGACATGGTGATGACCTACCGCTTCGCTTTCCCCGCAGCGCTTGTGGACTACAACGCCGCTGCCGGCATCACGGTGAAGGAAAACGTCGTCACGGTCGACTACCTCACGCTGGAGGCGGGCACGTACCGCTTTACGACCTCTGAAACCGAGAGCCTGCACCAGCGCCAGCTCGGCACTGTGACACAGGAGAGCATTCCCGCGAGCGGCACGGCCCATATGCGCCGCCAGACCATCGAGCTCGACGGCCGCAACATCACGCTCCAGACCTACGCGCTGCCCGGCAGCAACGGCGGCGAGACGAATTATGTCCGCCTGCGCGATATTGCGTCTCTCTTAAACGGTACGAACGCGCAGTTCGGCGTGGACTGGGACGGCAATGTCATTATCGTACCGGATGAAGCCTATAAGCCAAACGGAACGGAGATGCAGGCGCCGTTTTCCGGCGACCGCCATTATCAGAAAGCCGATGCCAGGACTGTGATCTACGGCGAGAGCATCCCGTTCACGGCGATCCTGCTGACCGACGATCAGGGCGGCGGCTACACGTACTACAAGCTGCGCGACCTCGGCAAGGTGCTGAACTTCAACGTCGGCTGGTCGAACGGCCGCGGGATCTATATTGAGAGCAACCACCCGTATGAAGGCTAATGCCTTCAAAAAAGTGGCCTTTGGGCCGCTTTTTTGAGTAGGAGCTTTGCAGTCCGCGGCAGCGCACGCGCCGTAGGCGCGCACGTTTGCGGCCTGAGAAGTGTAAATTCCAACGCACATGTCGTTGGAATTTACGATTGAAATTATTTGCGCCGTGCGCGGCGCAAAGTCTGCGACGCTTTTTGGTGCTTTCTTAAATAAAAAAGAGGACTTCCGTTCGGAAGTCCTCTTTTTTTGACTCAGCTGAGCTTGAGGTGTTTCTGCATCACGCCGAGGAGGGGGATGCCGAGGACATAGCAGGCGACAGCTTCGCCGAGGCCGACGGTGAGGGCGTTGTAGAAGAACGCGGGCGGGAAGCCGTTGCCGACGCCTGCTTCCTCCCAAGCGATGAGCGCGCCGATGAGGATGGCGTTGCAGAGCACGGGCGGCAGCGCCGCCGTCCACTTATTGCGGCAGCGGGCGGTGAGGAGCGCTGCGAGCAGCGTGGCCGCCGAGCCGACGATCATGTCGAGCGGGCCGTAGGGGCTCAGGATGTTCGAGAGCACGCAGCCGATAAAGAGGCCCCAGCTCGCCTCGGGCATCAGAAACGGCAGGACCGTCATCGCCTCGGAAAAGCGGAGCTGGATGGGGCCGTAGGCAAGGTTCAGGGCGTTGGAGAGCATCGTCAGCGCGACGTAGATGGCCGCGATGAGGGCGCAGCGGGTGAGCTTTTTGGTGTCAAAGTGCATGGGTCGGGTTCCTTTCTGAAATCATGCGGGTGGGGTGGAAACGGATGAAAAACATGGCGCGGGCGGCCATCTGGCCGCCCGCAGCGGTTTTTACAGAAGCTCGGTCAGGTGCAGGTGCTTGACGACCTCGGCGCAGCGGGGGCAGAGACCCTCGGCGTTTGCCTCGAGCGAGTGCTTCCAGCAGCGCGGGCACTTTGTGCCGGCGGCGTTATCGACCTTGACGGCGAGCACGTCGCCGATGGCCAGCTCCACCTTGGAAACGATGAAGATGTCGGCCAGCGCCTCAGGGCTCTCGTCGGCGAAGAAGCGGTCGCTCTCGGGCACGGTCAGGTGCACGTCGGCCTCCAGGCTCTTGCCGATGACCTTGGCCGCGCGTGCCTCTTCGAGCGCGCCGTTGACGACGGTGCGCACCGCGATGATGTGCTCCCAGCGCGCCATGGTCTCGCTGTCGAGGGCGTAGGCGGTGAAGGGCTTGTTCATCTCGTTGAGGACCACGTTGCGCGCGTCGTCATCGCCGGCGTGCGGCATGGCGAGCCAAATCTCGTCGCAGGTGAAAGCGAGGATCGGCGCGAAGAGCTTGGAAAGCGTGTGGAGCGTGAGGTACAGGGCGGTCTGCGCGCTGCGGCGGGTGGCGCTCTCCGCGCCCTCGCAGTACAGGCGGTCCTTGACGATATCGAGATAGAAGCTCGAAAGCGTGTTCACGCAGAAGTCATTCACCGCATGGGTGATGATGTGGAACTCATAGTCACAGTAGGACTGCTCGGCCTTCTCGATGAGCTCGTTGAGCTTGGTGAGGAGCCAGCGGTCGAGCACGGGCATATCCTCGGGCTTGGTCAGCTTTTCGGGGTCGAAGTCGACAAGGTTGTCGAGCATGAACTTGCAGGTGTTGCGGAACTTGAGGTAGTTCTGGCTGAGCTGCTTGAAGATCTCCTTCGAGCAGCGGACGTCCGCGTGATAGTCCGCGCTGGCGGCCCACAGGCGCAGGATATCCGCGCCGTTCTCGTTGAACACGTCCGCGGGATCGACGCCGTTGCCAAGGCTCTTGTGCATGGCCTTACCCTCGCCGTCGACCGTCCAGCCGTGGGTGACGCACTCCTTAAAGGGCGCGCCCTGGCCGAAGGCGCCGACAGCGGTCAGCAGCGAAGACTGGAACCAGCCGCGGTACTGATCGAGACCTTCGAGGTACATCGTGGCGGGCCAGAAGCCCTGATCCTTCTTCATGGACGCGAAGTGCGTGGAGCCGGAGTCGAACCAGCCGTCAAGCGTGTCCTCCTCTTTGGTAAAGCCCGAGTTCTTGCCGCAGTGCGGGCAGGTGAAGCCCTTGGGCAGGATGTCGGCGGCATCCATATCGAACCAGGCGTTGGAGCCTTTTTCGGCAAAGAGGTCAGAGACGGCCTTGATGGTCTCGTCGGTGCAGATGGGCTTGCCGCAGTCCTTGCAGTAGAACACGGGGATGGGCAGGCCCCAGCGGCGCTGACGGGAGATGCACCAGTCGGCGCGCTCACGGATCATGCTCTTCATGCGGTCGATGCCCCAGCCCGGGACCCAGCGCACGTCGTCGCACGCGGCGCAGGCCTCGTCCTTAAAAGAGTCGACAGAGCAGAACCACTGCGGGGTGGCGCGGAAGATGATGGGCTTCTTGCAGCGCCAGCAGTGCGGATAGCTGTGCACGATCTCTTCGGAAGCGAAGAGGGAACCGGCCTCCTTCATGTCGTTCAGGATGACGGGGTTGGACTCTTCAACGAGCATACCCTCATATTTTCCGGCATAGTCGGTGTGGCGGCCCTGATCGTTGACGGGCACGACCATGTCCATGCCGTAGCGGCGGCAGGTCTGATAGTCGTCCGCGCCGAAGCCGGGCGCGGTGTGGACGCAGCCGGTACCGGAATCCATCGTGACGTAATCGGCCAGCACCAGGCGGCTCGTCTTGGGCAGGAACGGATGCTGGGCGAGCATGTTCTCATAGAAGTTACCGGGGTGGGTCTCAAGGATCGAGTAGTGCTCGACGTTGCCGACGGTCATGACCTTTTCGACGAGCGCCTCGGCGACGATGTACATCTCGCCGTTATCCTCGTTCTTCACGATGGCGTAGCTCTCGTCGGGGTGCAGGGCGATGGCAAGGTTACCGGGCAGCGTCCAGATCGTGGTCGTCCAAATGACGAAGTTGAGCTTGGACTTGTCGAGATGGCTCAGCTTGCCGAGATCGTCGTTCATCGGGAACTTGACGTACACGGTCGTGCAGGGATCGTCCTGATACTCGATCTCCGCCTCAGCCAGGGCGGTCTCATCGTGATAGCACCAGTAAACGGGCTTTAAGCCCTTGTAGATGTAGCCCTTCTTGTACATCTCGCCGAAGACCTTGACCTCCTCAGCCTCGAAGCCGGGGTCCATGGTCTTGTAGGGGTGCTCCCAGTCGCCGAGCACACCGATGCGCTTGAAGCCCTCCATCTGCACGTCGATATAGTGCTGGGCGAACTCGTGGCAGGCGGAGCGGAACTCGGAAACGGGCATGGCCTTGTGGTTGAGCTTGTTCTGCTTGATGATGGCGCTCTCGATGGGCATGCCGTGGTTGTCCCAGCCGGGGATATAGGGCGTGTAGTAGCCGCGCATCGCGTAGGAACGGGTGATGAAGTCCTTCAGGGACTTGTTGAGCGCGTGACCCATGTGCAATCCGCCGTTGGAGAACGGAGGGCCATCGTGCAGGGCGAAGCGGGGCTTGCCCTCGTTCTTTTTGAGCATGAGGTTGTAGAGGTCCATTTCCTCCCAGTGCTTGAGCATCTCAGGCTCGCGCTTGGGAAGACCCGCGCGCATCGGGAAGCCGGACTTGGGCATATTCAGCGTGTTTTTGTAATCCATGTTGCGTCTCCTTCGTTTATATAAATTTTCAGATCACTTATCTGATTTTTGCCGCGACATGTGCGTGGCAAAAATTCCTTGACCCAGCCGCCTTGGGCGGCGACGCCAGTGACTTGTGTCACTGGTGCGGGGGACTCTAAAGGGGGGATGAAATCCCCTCTTTACTAAAAAAATACGCGCCCTGTCCCCATAAAGAGACAAAGGCGCTGACCTCTGCGGTACCACTCTTCTTGCTGTGTCTTGCACAGCCGCTCAAATGCTGCGATATAACGGTCGCACCCGTCCGGCCTTACTTAAAGTTCAGTCCGGCTGCTCCGAGGTGATATTCGGCCCTGCCGCGTCCCGCCTTTCACCAAAACGGCGGTTCTCTTTGCCGCGGGGGAGGGGTTTACTTGTCCTCATCCACGCATATTTCATAATGCAGTAGTAATATATCGGCTTTTTTGGGCTTTGTCAACCCCACCGCGGCGCTCTCAGGGCAGAAAAAGATGTAAATTTGGAGTAAAAACTTGTAAACCACGGCAAAATACGCCCGTGAGCGCTTGACAGCGCAAAAAAAATGTGATACCTTTTGCAGCACGGAAAAAAGGGAGTAGCCGGCGCCCACGGGCGTTGAGCAGATCGTCATCGCGGGAAAGTTTCCCCGGTCTGCTTGCGAAATGGCAAGACTTTTACCCCGGGCGGCGCCCGCGGTAAAGGTCTTTTTTCTTTTGTTCGGCTACCAAAACCGACTGAGTATAAGGAGTGTTTACAGCATGGAGTTTTTGCTTGACGGCATCCGCGCGGTCACACCGCAGCAGTGCGTGATGTATGTGGTGGGCGCGCTGCTCATCTATCTCGCCATCAAAAAGGACTATGAGCCCTCGCTTCTGCTGCCGATGGGCTTCGGCGCGATCCTCGTGAACCTGCCGATGTCCGGCGTTCTGAACCAGATGGTCGCGGGCGTGGGCGAGAGTCAGGGCATCATTCAGTGGCTCTTTGAAACGACGATTGAAGCGAGCGAGGCGCTGCCGCTGCTGCTGTTCATCGGCATCGGTGCGATGATCGACTTCGGCCCGCTGCTTTCAAACCCGAAGATGTTCCTCTTCGGCGCGGCGGCGCAGTTCGGCATCTTCTTTGCGATGATCGCCGCGGTGCTGCTGGGCTTTGACTTGAAGGACGCGGCCTCCATCGGCATCATCGGCGCGGCGGACGGCCCGACGTCGATTCTTGTTTCACAGGTCTTGCACTCCAATTATATCGGCCCCATCGCTGTCGCGGCGTACTCGTACATGGCGCTCGTGCCGATCATCCAGCCGTTTGCCATCAAGCTCGTGACCACCAAAAAAGAGCGCGCGATGCACATGCCCTACAACCCCAAGCACGTCTCCCGTTCGCTGCGCATCTGCTTCCCCATCATGGTCACGATCATCGCGGGCTTCATCGCGCCGATGTCGGTCTCGCTTGTGGGCTTTCTGATGTTCGGCAACCTGCTGCGTGAGTGCGGCTGCTTGGAGCGTCTTTCCCAGACGGCGCAGAACGATTTGGCGAACCTCATCACGCTGCTTCTCGGCATCACGATCTCGTTTTCGATGCAGGCCGACCAGTTCGTCAATCTCAAAACGCTCATCATCATGGCGCTGGGTCTTGTCGCCTTCGTCTTTGACTCCATCGCGGGCGTGATGTTTGCAAAGCTTCTGAACCTCTTCTGCAAGAACAAGGTGAATCCGATGGTCGGTGCGGCCGGTATCTCGGCCTTCCCGATGTCCGCGCGCGTTATCCAGAAGATGGGGCAGGAGGCGGACTGCACCAATCACCTGCTGATGCACGCCGTCGGCGCGAACGTCGCCGGTCAGATCGCATCGGTGCTCGCAGGCGGCATGATCCTCAATCTCGTGCCGCAGCTTTTAGGGTAAGGAGGAACGCACTATGACAAATCTTGAGATCGCGCTGCTCATCACGGGGCAGGGAATGCTCGGCATCTTCGCCGTGATGGGACTCATCACCGTACTGGTCACACTCTTCACCAAATTCGGTAAAAAGTAAAACCCCAGACATAAACAGGCGGCCGCTGCCAACGCAGCGACCGCCTGTTTTAACATCGTAGATTTTGCACCGCGCACGGTGCAAATAATTTTAATCGTAATTTGTCGCGACATGCGCGTGACAAATTACTCTCTGCGCGGAGCTCGTGTCGCAGCCGCCTCACGGGCGGCAAGGCACGAAGCGCAGCGAATCCCCTTGAAAAGGCGGCATAGCCGCCTTTTCAAATACTCAAAAACGCGGGACTCAGTCCCGCGTTTTTGAAGTAATATAGAGCATTAAAGCTGCAACATCCGCCGGACTGACACCCGAGATTCTCCCCGCCTGCCCCAGATTCTGCGGACGAATGGCGGCGAGCTTTTCGCGCGCCTCCAGACGGAGACCGTCGATCTTTGCGTAATCGATATCCTCGGGAATGGCGCGGTGCTCCAGGCGCGCAAACTCCGCGACCTCCGCCATCTGGCGGCGGATGTAGCCCTCGTATTTGACGGTGATCTCCACGCTCTCGGCGAGTGCGGGCGGGAAGGCGCGGCAGCCCGCATCAAAATCGCGCAGGTCGTCATAGGTGAGCTGCGGGCGGCGCAGCAGCGCGATGAGCGAGCTGCCGTCGTGCACCTCCGCTGTGCCGCGCGAAGTCAACAGCGCGTTGAGCGCGTCGGACGAGGGGACGCCCGTGTGCTCGAGGCGCTTGATCTCGCGGCGCACCGCGTCGTATTTGCCCACGACCTTTTGCAGCGTTTCATCGCTGACAAGGCCAAGCTCGTGCCCGATGGGCGCAAGGCGCTCGTCGGCGTTGTCCTGCCGCAGGATGAGGCGGTACTCGCTGCGGCTCGTCATCATGCGATAGGGCTCGTTCGTTCCCTTGGTCACAAGGTCGTCGATGAGTGTACCGATGTACGCCTGCTCGCGGCCCAGAATGAACGGCGTTTCGCCCTTTAATTTGCGTGCGGCGTTCACGCCCGCGACGAAGCCCTGCACCGCCGCCTCCTCGTAGCCCGACGAGCCGTTGAACTGTCCCGCGCCGTACAGGCCCGAAATGTGCTTGTATTCAAGCGTCGGGTAGAGCGCGGTCGGGTCGATGCAGTCATATTCGATGGCGTAGGCCGGGCGCATGATCTCCGCGTGCTCCAATCCCTTGACCGAGTGCAGCATTTCAATCTGCACCTCCTCGGGCATGGACGACGAAAAGCCCTGAATGTAGAGTTCTTCTGTATCGAGGCCCATCGGCTCGATGAAGAGCTGATGGCGGGGCTTGTCGGGAAAGCGGACGATCTTTGTCTCGATACTCGGGCAGTAGCGCGGGCCGACGCCCTCGATGACGCCGGAGTAGATGGGACTGCGATCCAGATTCTCGCGGATGACGCGGTGCGTCTCCTCCGTGGTGTAAGTCAGGTAGCAGACCGCCTGATTTTCGGGCGGGTGTTCCGTCGAAAACGAGAACGGCAGCGGCGTTTTGTCGCCCGTCTGCACCTCCATCTGAGAAAAATCGACGCTGCGCGCGTTCACGCGCGGCGGCGTGCCGGTCTTGAAACGGCGCAGCGGCAGTCCGAGCTTTTTGAGCGCGTCCGCCAGCGTGAGCGAGGCGTGCATCCCGTCGGGGCCGCTCTCGCGCACACATTCGCCGACGATGGTGCGGCCATCCAAAAATGTGCCCGAGCAGAGGATGACAGCCCTGACCGCGTAAACGCCGCCTGTCTCGGTCACAACGGCGGACACGTGGCCGTCGGTGACGCGTAAGTCGACGATCTCCGCCTGCCGCAGCAGCAGATTTTCCTGCGTTTCGAGCGTGTGCTTCATCACGCTCTGGTAGCGCCGCCGGTCGGCCTGCGCGCGCAGCGACCAGACGGCGGGGCCCTTGCCCCGGTTGAGCATGCGGTATTGAATGCAGGCTAAGTCAGCCGCCCTTGCCATCTCGCCGCCGAGGGCGTCCAGTTCGCGCACGAGATGGCCCTTGCCCGTGCCGCCAATGGCGGGGTTGCAGGGCATGTTGCCCACCGCGTCTAAGTTGATGGTAAAGCACACCGTTTTCATGCCGAGGCGCGCACAGGCAAGAGATGCCTCGATGCCCGCGTGTCCCGCGCCGATGACGGCGACATCGTAGCTTCCGGCAGAAAATTCACGCATAGCCTCAGCCCCTTTCCAGTGTGATGACCGCCACCTGCGGTCTGTTCAGAATGCGCGGGATGACGCGCGGCGAGTTTCCGAGCCCGCGGTTGACGAAGACGGACGCGCCGTTGTCTGAATAAAAGCCCGCCGTGTGCGTGGGGAAGAGGTTCCTCTGCGTGCCGAACACCCCGCCCACGAACGGAAATCTCCAGATGCCGCCGTGGCCGTGACCGGAGAGCGTCAGGTCTGCGCCGAGGAGACTGTATTCCCGCGCAAAGCGGTCGTTTCGGTGCGCGAGCAGCATCCAGAAGGGGTCGCCGCAGGCGGCGTAGACCTCCTGAGCAAGCTCGTACGGCGTTTCCTGATCGGCGTAGCCGTTCGGATCGTCGATGCCTGCGAGGACGATACTGTCGCCGTTTCGCGTGAGCGGTACGAATTCGTTCGAGAGCACCGTCACGCCGGATTCCCGCAGCGTGCGCTTGATCTCCTCCACGACCTTTGTGCCGTGACCCCATTCGTGGTTGCCCGTGACGTAATACGTCGGTGCGATGGCCGAGAGCGCCGCGCCGACCTCGCCGGCGTAGATGGTCGGGTTCTCGGTCTTGCGGTCGACTAAGTCGCCCGTCACGAAGATATACTCCGGATGCGCGGCCTTGACCGCACTGTACAGGCGCTCGTTGCCCTTGCCGAAGTATTTGCCATGCAGATCACTGAGCTGCACGATGCGGCAGCCGTCAAAGCCCGCAGGCAGCGCGCCTGAGGTGAATGTCGCCTCGTCGGTCTCGATGTTGCGGTTGCCCCAGTAGAGGTAAATGCCGAACAGCACGATCAAAATGAGCAGGTTGCGCCAGAAATGATGTTTTTTTCTTTGTCTCGCCATGGGAACTCCAATCTAATAGGAGGCTATAAGCAAAAAAGCCTCGCAGAGTTGCGTGCCGCGCACGGCACGCAATCAATTCAAATCCGTTTTCTGCCGCGACACGTGCGCCCTCCAGAGGGGCTTCTCTTGCCCGCTGCGGGGCAATTCACCTTCTGGCAGAAAACACTTTGCGCGGAGCGGAAAACGGTGAAGCGCCGTCTGTGACGGAAACAGCAAGCCGTTTTCGAGGAAGCGGCACGATTGGCGCGCCTGAAAGGGCGCGGGAATCGTAATGCCGCGACGGTGCAATGTCGCAGCCGCCCTGCGGGTGGCAAGGCACGAAGCGCAGCGAATTCTCCTCGAAAAAGCGGCGCGCCGCTTTTTCGACAATAGTAAGGGGCGGCTTTTGCCGCCCCTTATTGTAGCACACTGTCCTGCCTTGAAACAAGAAATTTTATTCTGCGCTCTTGAGACTCTCGACCATGTCGATCTTCTTCATCCTGAAGTGTGCGAGCACGTTGACGAGCAGCGAGAACAGCGCCGTCAGGATCGCCGCGTACACGTAGGCCGACGGCGCGGTCTGCCGCCCGAACATCATGAGGTCAATTTCCGTCGAGAGCACAAGGTAAATGTGCAGCCAGTGGCCCATAAAGCAGCCGAGCAGGATGCCGAACAGCGTGAGCACGATGTTCTCGCGATACACATAGGCCGAGACCTCGCCGTCGTAAAAGCCCAGCAGCTTGATCGTCGCGAGCTCGCGCTGGCGCTCAGTGATGTTGATGTTCGAAAGGTTGAAGAGCACGACCATCGCCAGCGCCGCCGCCGCCAGAATGATGATGACCACAACGAAGTCCACGCGCTCCATGCTGTGCATGTAGGTATCCTGCGTGTCGCGCATGCGCGAGGTCGTCGCCACGCCGCTCATGTCGAGCAGCTTTTCAAAAATGGCGTTGCAGGTGTCGGTATCGTCGCTCGTGAAGTTCAGAAGGTAGGCGTTCGGCTCGCTCCCGGCGTGGAGCGCATTTTCATAGTAGCCGGGCGTCATATAGATGAAGTGGCCCGTATAGTGCTCGTAGATGCCCGCGACCGTCACATCGCCGCGCACGTCGCCGTCGAGGAAGAAGGTGTCGCCCACCGAGACCTTCAAAAGCTCGGAGAGCTTCTGGTCAATGTATACGCCCTCATCGCCCATTGCGATGGGATCTCCGCTCTTGTAGTCAAAAAGGTCCACGACCTTGCCGATCTCGTCGGAGGCCATCACCTCGACATAGGCGGTGGTTGAATAGGAGGGGGTGACCACCGTGGCGGACGAGGCCGCACAGGGAATGTAGTTCACAACGCGGGAGTCGCCTGCAAGGAAGTCCTCCACCGCCGCGCGCTCCTCGGGCAGGGCGTTGTCGGCAAGCGTCACCTGTGCCGAGTAGTGGAACAGCTCGTCATACTGGCGCGACATCGTAAAGAGCAGGGAAGACCTCATGCCAAAGCCCGCGATGATGAGCGCCGTGCAGCCGCCGATGCCGATGACCGTCATCCAGAAGCGCTTCTGATAGCGGAAGAGGTTGCGCGCCGTGACCTTGTGGATGAACGACATACGTCTCCACAGGGGCTTGATATACTCAAGGAACACGCGCTTGCCCGCCTTCGGCGTGCGGGGGCGCATCAGGCTCGCCGGCGTTTCGCGCAGCGTGGCAAGGCAGGCCCAGAGCGTCGCGACTGTTGTGCAGGCGACCGCTGCGAGCACGGAAAAGAGCGAAATATCCGTGTAGGCGTGCAGCTCGATATCCGGCATCTGATACATGATCTGATAGGCCGTGAAGATCATCTTCGGGAACAGGATATAGCCGATGACAAGGCCCAGAACGCCGCCGACAAGGCTCGGCAGCAGCCCGTAGCCGATGTACTTCCGTGAGATCGAAAGGCGGCTGTAACCGAGCGCCTTGAGCGCGCCGATCTGCACGCGCTGCTCTTCGACCATGCGCGTCATCGTCGTGAGGCACACGAGCGCCGCGACGAGGAAAAAGATGATCGGCAGCACGCTTGCGAGGTTCGCCATGCGGTCGGCGTCCTGGCCGAAGCCCGTGTAGCCAGGGTTGTAGCTGCGGCTGAAGATGTACCATTCGCAGCTGTCGATATCCGCGACCTTGCGGCGCGCGTCGGTGATCTTCTCCTGCGCGTCGGCGATCTTCTCATCCGCCTCCGCCTTGCCGTCCGCGTATTCGCGCAGGCCCTTGCGGTAGTCGCGCTCGCCGTCCGTCAGCTCAGTGTAGGCGTCCGAGAGCTCCTTGACGCCGTCGGCGTACTGCTCTTCGCCGTCGTAGTAGTCCTTCCAGCCGTCGTCGAGCTTTTTGCGCGCGTCAGAAAGCTCCTTTTTCGCGTCCGCAAGCTGCGCGGGCGCGTCGTTGAGCTGCGTTTTTGCGTCGTTTAGCTGCTTTTTGGCGTCAAGCAGCTCTTTTCTGCCCGCGTCGAGTTCGGCCGCGCCGCTGTAATACTCGCTCCAGCCGTTGTCCAGTTCCCGCTTGTTTGCGGCGATGCTGCTCGCGCTGACGCTTTGCAGCTGGGCAAGCTGTTGGGTAAGCTCCGCTTTTTTCGCCTGCGCCTCGGCAATGCCGGCCTCGAGCTTTTGCTTTGCGCCTTGCAGCTCCGCAAGCTGCGCCTGATACGCCGCAAGCTGCTCTTCCGGCATTCCCTCAGTGGGCGTCTGCTCAAGCGCTGAAAGGTTCTTGTTGACCTCAGTGAGCTGTGCCTGCATCTCGTCGATCTTTTCCTGCGCCTGCGCGATGCCGCCTTCAAGCTGCGCGCGCATACCGCCCAGCGCGGCGTCCGTCGCAGCGATGGCTGCGCTGTCGCCGCGGCCGAGATCGTCGAGCAGCTTCCCCGGCGCGCCCGCATAAGGAGAGCCTGTGCCCGCGAGCGCGTCCGTCACAGTCTTGGCCAGCGAATTGAGCTGCTGCTGGCCGCTTTCCAGTTTGCTCCTGCCTGCGGCAAGCTCTTTTTCGCCGCTCTCAAGCTCCTTGACGCCGTCCTCGTACTGGGCGAGGCCGTCTTCATACTCTGCCCTGCCCTTTTCGTACTCGTCCAGCGCGTCTTCGTACTCTTCCATGCCGTTGAGGTATTGCATCTCGCCGTCGTCGAGCTCGATTTTTGCGTCGTCCAGCTCCGCGCGTGCGTCCTTGAGCTCCTGCTGGCCGTCGTAGTAATCCTTCCAGCCGTCGTCGAGCTTTTTGCGCGCGTCGCTCAGTTCTTTTTGCGCGTCGCCGAGCTTTTCGTCGGCCTCGGCCTTCGCGTCATCGAGCTCACGCTGCGCATCGTCGAGCTTTTCCGTCGCCTCGTCGACAAGATCGTCGTGCCGCAGCTGAGAGCGTGCGTCGCCGAACGGCTCCAGCTCGTCGATGACGGCGTCGATATAGTCGTCATAGTCGCTGTAAAACGCGGTCATCTCCGCCGCGCCGGAGACGCGCACATAGGCCGCCGTGTAGTAGTCGAGCGTGAACGCCTCGCGCGGCAGGTACAGATACGCCTTGACCGTGCCGCTGCCGAGTGTCGACGTGCCGCGCTCCACCGCAAGGTACACGGGCGAGCGCACCGTGCCGACGACCGTATACGTGTCCTGCGCGAGCGCGTCGGAGAGATCGTCCCCCGGCGTCAGAGTGATGCGATCGCCAATTTCAATGTTCATCAGCGAGAGCATGTTTTCCTCCACCACGCACTCGTCCGCGCGCTCGGGCATGCGCCCGCCGCGCAGCAGCACCTCGTTGATGCCGCGGCCCGTGAGGGAGAGGACCTTGACCACCGCGTCGAGTGAATCGGACGAGGCAAACGCGTCGATGACGTACTCGCCCTCGGCGTCCTCGACCTTGTCCTGCGCGCGAATGGCCGTGATGTCATCGTCGGTCAGGCCGAGCGTCGAAAGCACTTGAATGTCCGCCAAGTGCAGGGAATCGAGATAATCGTCGCCGGTCTTCTTCATGTCCGGCGCGGTCGCCTTGAGACCGGAGAGAAACGCGACCGATAGCGCGACCAGGATCATAATGGAGAAAAAGCGGCTGCGCGTGTGCTGGATCTCGCGCCAGAAGTCCTTCTGCATGGCGTTTTTCATCGCGCCGCCCCCTTTCGTTCCGATTTCTTCGTTACCATTCGATCAGTTCCACGCTGGTCGGATGCTCATTGCACTGCATACTCTCTACTGTGCCGTTTTTGATGTGGATGACGCGGTCGGCCATCGGCGTGATGGCGCTGTTGTGCGTGATGACCACGACCGTCACACCCTTTTGCCGGCAGGTGTCCTGCAAGAGCTTGAGGATCTGCTTGCCGGTCACATAGTCGAGCGCGCCGGTCGGCTCGTCGCAGAGCAGGAGCTTCGGATTTTTCGCCAGCGCGCGGGCGATGGCGACGCGCTGCTGCTCGCCGCCGGAGAGCTGACCGGGGAAGTTGTTCGCGCGCGCGGACAGGCCGACCTCGTTCAAGACCGTCGCTGCGTCGAGCGGGTCTTTACAGATCTGCGCCGCGAGCTCGACATTTTCAAGCGCCGTCAGGTTGCCGACGAGGTTATAGAACTGGAAGACAAAGCCGATGTCGTGGCGGCGATAGGTCGTGAGCTGGCGGGCGTTGAAGCCGCTCACGCGCGTCCCGTCGACCGTGATGGTGCCGCCCGAGCAGGCGTCCATGCCGCCGAGCATGTTTAAAACTGTCGTCTTTCCCGCGCCCGAGGGGCCGACGATGACGCAGAATTCACCCTTTTCGATCGTAAAGCTGATGTGGTCCACCGCGCGAATTTCGATCTCTCCGCTGTGGTAGACCTTGGAAACATCCTCAAATGTGACGAAAGCCGCCATAGTCCGACTCCTCCGCTTCAAACATCATTTCTATTTTATTATATTATAAGTGGAAAATAACGGAAATGCAAGTGTAGATATAGCAACTTGCATGAAAAAGCCGCTAATTTTTTGGGCAAAGCCATGAGAGCTGACGATTGAAATTTGCGTTTCCCGCGTCTATAATACAAACTGAACTAAATGAGAGAAAGGAGCGTGAAAACGAATATGTTTGAGAACTTCATCAAGCAGGATGTTGACGACATGATCTTCGGCAGCACCAAGCAGATCATCAGCGAGCGCTGAGATCCGTTGTATCGACCACGCGAAAGCGTGGCTTTTTTGTTTTTATCGCCGGAAAGGCGAAAAAGGGCCGCTTCCACGGGAATTTTCGTCCCGAGAGGCGGATTTTTCTTGCCTTTGCACGGTGTGTGTGATATACTTTTTCGGCTAATGAAGGATAAAAGTAAGGAGAGAGAACGCCATGGCTGTGATCGAATACGATTCCTACAAGCAGAAGCTGCTTGCGATGGACGAAACATTTGAAAACCTCTTCAAGGCGCTGGAGATCGAGCAGGCCCGTCAGGAGCTGAACCGCCTCGAGCTCGAGGCGCACGAGGACGGCTTCTGGAACGACCTGGAGCGCTCGCAGAAAAACCAGATGCGCTCCAAGCAGCTGCACAATAAAATTCACCGCTACGAAAAGCTCGTTTCCACGCGCGATGATCTGCTCGCGCTGATCGACATGGGAACGGAGATGGACGACGCAAGCCTGCTGCCAGAGCTCGAAGAGGGCTACAAAAAGCTCGAAGCCGATGTGGAGCAGGCGCGACTCACGACGCTCCTTTCCGGCGAATACGACAACTGCAACGCGATTCTGACCTTCCACGCCGGCGCGGGCGGCACCGAGGCGCAGGACTGGGCGCAGATGCTCTACCGCATGTATATGCAGTGGGCGAACAAGCACGGCTTTGAATTCGAGATGCTCGACTATCTCGACGGCGACGAGGCCGGTCTCAAGAGCGCGACGGTCATGGTCAAGGGTGAGAACGCCTACGGCTATCTGAAGGGCGAAAACGGCGTGCACCGCTTAGTGCGCGTTTCCCCGTTCGATGCGAACGCCCGCCGCCAGACGAGCTTTGCAGCCCTCGAGGTCATGCCTGAGCTGCCCGACGACATTGAGGTCGAAATTCGTCCCGAGGATATTGAAATGCAGGTCTACCGCGCGTCCGGCGCCGGCGGCCAGCACGTCAACAAGACGAGCTCTGCCGTTCGACTCATCCACAAGCCCACGGGCATCGTCACCGCCTGCCAGACCCAGCGCTCGCAGTTCCAGAACCGCGACTACGCCATGCAGATGCTCAAATCCAAGCTCATGGAGCTCAAAATTCAGCAGCACGCGGAGAAGATCTCCGACATCAAGGGCGTGCAGCTCAAGATCGAATGGGGCAGCCAGATCCGCTCCTACGTTTTCATGCCCTACCAGCTTGTCAAGGACACGCGCACCGACTACGAGACCGGCAACATCCAGTCCGTCATGGACGGCGACCTCGACGGCTTCATCAACGCGTACCTCACCAAGTCTGCGAACGGGGAATTAAAAAAGTAATTCAAAAATGCACTGCGGTGCATTTTTGATTTGGGTTTTGCCGAGCGCTGCGTCGCACTCACTCCGTTCGCAAGCTTGCGCTCTAAGGGGTATTTTTCCCAACGCACATGTCGTTGGAAAAAATGATTTGATTTCGATTCCGGCGCTGCGGCGCCGGAATTTTATTGCCGAAACACTGATCCAAAGGGGAATAAACATGGAGGAAAACATCAGAGAAAACAAAATGGGCACGATGCCCATCGGCAAGCTGCTGGCCAACATGGCGGGGCCCGTGATGATATCGATGCTCTTTCAGGCGCTCTACAACATTGTCGACAGCGTGTTCGTCGCGCGGCTCAGTCAGGACGCAATGAACGCCGTATCGCTCGCCTTCCCGCTGCAAACGCTGTGCATCGCGTTCGCCGTGGGCACGGGCGTCGGTATGAACGCGCTGCTCGCGCGTTCGCTGGGTGAAAAGAACATGCAGGCGGTCGACCGCGCCGTGGGCACGGGACTTTTCCTGACGCTCTGCACCGCCGCCGTCTTTGCTGTCCTCGGCTTTTCGCTCGCCACGCCGTTTTTCCGCTTTCAGACGGAGAATGCGCAGATCATCGCCTACGGCAGCGACTATGTGATGATCTGCATCGGCGGCTCGCTCGGACTGTTCCTGCAAATTTACGGCGAGCGCCTGCTCCAGTCCACGGGGCGGACGGACCTTTCGATGATCTCGCAGATCGCGGGCGCGGTGTGCAACATCGTGCTCGACCCGATTTTGATTTTCGGCCTTCTGGGCTTTCCCCGCATGGAGGTCGCGGGCGCGGCGGTCGCCACGATCGTCGGCCAGTTCGTCGGCGCGGGCCTCGGCCTTTTCCTGAACCTCAAGAAAAATCCCGAGGTGCAGATCCACCTCAAGGACATCCGTCCCCACCGCGCGACGGTGGCGGACATCTACGCCATCGGCATTCCGTCGATCATCATGCAGTCCATCGGCTCGGTGATGATGTTCGGCATGAACAAAATTCTCATCTCGTTCACCGAGGCGGCGACCGCGGTGTTCGGTGCTTACTTCAAGCTCCAGAGCTTCATCTTCATGCCGTGCTTCGGCCTCAACAACGCGATGGTGCCCATCGTGTCGTACAACTACGGCGCGCAGAAATTCGACCGCGTGCGCAAGACCGTCCGCCTGACAGTCTTCACGGCCATCGGCATCATGTGCGTCGGCTGCGCGCTCTTCGAGCTCATCCCCGAAACGCTGCTGGGGATGTTCTCGCCGACGGACGAAATGCTCTCCATCGGACGTGTTGCGCTGCGCATCATCGGCGTGCACTTCCCGCTCGCGGGCTTCAGCATCATCGCGGGCAGCGCGTGTCAGGCGCTCGGCAAGCCCATCTATGCGCTCATCAATTCCGTCTGCCGCCAGATCGTCGTGCTGCTGCCGGCGGCGTATCTGCTCTCGCTCACGGGGCGGCTCGAGCTTGTGTGGCTCGCCTTCCCGATCGCGGAGGTGGTGAGCGTCATTTTGAACGCCACGTTCCTGCGGCTCACGTACCGCGTCTCGCTCGAGAGAAAATAATTTTGCCTGCTCGCAGACGCAGATCGGGGAGAGCCTCTTATTATAGAAGAGGCTCTCCCCTTTTATAAACGTTCCGCACGGCGGTTCAAATTTTTTCTTTTGACAGACCGCACAGACGCGGGTAAAATACATTTGATAAGCTACGCTTGATAAATTGTTTTCGCAGGAGAACCTATGAAAAGACAACTTGCAGCGCTGCTGCTGACGATTTTTGCCCTGTCCCTCACTGCCTGCGGTGAAACGGCTGCCGAGAGCGAGACGCGCACGGTGTACGCGATGGACACGGTGATGAACCTGACGGTTTACGGCGAGAACGCCGCTGCCGCGCTGGAGAGCGCGGAAAAGGAACTGCACACGTTGGACGAAGACGTCCTCTCGCGCACGGCGGAGGGCAGTGAGCTTTATGCGCTCAACGCATCGAACGGTGAGACGGTCGAATACGGCGCGGACGATATCTTACCCGCGCTGATCGAAACGGCGCTGACGATCTCTGACGCGACGGACGGCGCGTTCGACCCGACGCTCGCCCCTGTGCTCGACGCGTGGGGATTTACGAAGGACGAGCGCCGCGTGCCGTCCGCAGACGAGCTCAAAGAATTGCTGAGTCATACGGGCTGCGGCAAGGTCGCGCTCGAAAAAACGGCGGACGGCTGGACGGTCACGCTTTTGGACGGCGCGCAGCTCGACCTCGGCGGCATCGCCAAGGGCTACGCGGCGGATCTTCTGCGCGCGCAGCTTGAAAAGGAGGGCGTCACGTCCGCGACACTCGACCTCGGCGGTGATGTGTTCGTCATGGGGCGAAAGACCGACGGCAGCGATTGGCGCATCGCCGTCAAGGACCCTGCGGACACGGAGAGCTACCTTGGCGTCGTATCGGCGGCGGATAAGTTCGTCGTGACCTCCGGTGTGTACGAGCGCTTTTTTGAAGAAAACGGCGTGCGATATCACCATATCCTCGACCCCAAGACCGGCTGCCCCGCGGAAAGCGGGCTCGTCAGCGTGACCGTGCTGTGCGAGAACGGCGCGTGGGCGGACGCGCTCTCGACGGCGTGCTTCGTCCTTGGCCCCGACGGCGCGCTTGCGCTGCGCGATGATCTTGCCGACCAGGGGACGGATTTTGAGCTCATTTTAGCCACCGACGATGGCCGCGTGCTCTACACCGACGGCCTTGCCGGCGCCTTCACGCCGAACGACGAAAGCGGGTACACGTATGAAGCGCTCGCCTAAGCTGAAGCCGACGAAGTGGGACGCGCTCGTCGTGCTCGCGGTGCTGCTGCTCACGCTCGGGCTCGCCGCAAGGCCGTATTTCGCGGCGAAATCGGCGGGCGAGCTGACGATCAGCATCGCCATCGACGGCGAGACCGTCGAGCGCTGCGCACTCAGCAATTATGAAGGCGGCACGTATGAGAGCCGCGGCTACACGCTCACCGTCGCTGTGGAAAACGGTGCGGTGCGCGTGAGCGAAAGCGACTGCCCGAATCAGGACTGCGTGCACTCCGGCGCGATCTCGCGCGCGGGACAGAGCATCGTGTGCCTGCCCGCCCGCGTGGCCGTCACGCTCGAGGGCGCGGCGTCCGACTACGATCTGATCGCGGGGTGAGCGCATGAAGATCAAAACAAGAGAGCTGACGCTCTGCGCGGTGCTGTCCGCGCTGGCGCTGGCGCTTTCCTATATGGAATCGTTTTTTCCGCTCGCGCTCATTGTGCCGCTGCCGGGCGTCAAGCTGGGTCTTGCGAATATCGTTACGCTCTACGCGCTCTATGCCATCGGATTTCCGAGCGCGCTCGCCATCCTGCTCGTGCGCTGCACGCTCGGCGCACTGTTTGCGGGGAATGCCTCGGCGCTTTTATTCTCGCTGCTCGGCGGGCTGTCGGCGCTTTTGGTGATGGCGCTTTTGAGCGGGGCGAAAAAGCTCAGCATTTTCGGCGTCTCGATCGCGGGCGCGGCGGCGCACAACTGCGGGCAGGTCTGCGCCGCGCTCATCACGCTCGGCTCGACCGCGCCGCTCTACTATCTGCCGTTTTTGCTGCTGGTGTCGCTCTTCACGGGCGCGCTCAGCGGCCTGATCACTGCATTCTTGTTCCGCGCAATGGTGCACACGCCCTACGGAACGAAGGGAGAGAATCAACATGGATAAAAAGGACGAGATCATTCTCCAGCAGCTCGACGTCATCCGCACGATGACGCAGAACAACTTAAACCGCATGGGCAGCGACTTCTGGGGCGCGCCGCTGACGCCGGACGCGCCGAAATCCGCCGTCCCGAAGGAAGCTGCACCCAAAGCAAACGCGCCGAAGAGCGCGGACGGCGCAAAGCCGAACAAGCCCGCCGCCTCCACCGGCGCGGACGAGAAAAAGGAAGAGGAAGCGCCGCTTCCCCCGCCCGAGAAGATCGAGGACCTTAAAAAAGAACTCGACACCTACATCGGCCTTGGCGAGGTCAAGCGCGAGGTGAATAACCTCATCAACATGGCGACTGTCTTCAAGCGGCGCGAGGAAACGGGGCTTCCGAACGCGGACTTCTCGCTCCACATGGTCTTCACCGGCAACCCCGGTACAGGTAAGACGATGATCGCGCGTTTGATGGCGCGCGTCTACCGCTCACTCGGGATCCTTTCCAAGGGTCAGCTTGTCGAGGTCGACCGCAGCGGGCTCGTCGCGGGCTACGTCGGTCAGACGGCCATCAAGACGAGCAAGGTCATCGAAAAGGCGCTCGGCGGCGTGCTGTTTATCGACGAGGCCTACGCACTCAACGGCAAGGGCGACAACGACTTCGGTCAGGAGGCCATCGACACGCTGCTCAAGGCGATGGAGGATCACCGCGACGACCTCGTCGTGATCGTCGCGGGCTACGATGGCTTGATGGAAAAGTTCATCCAATCGAACCCCGGCCTTGAGTCCCGCTTCAACCGCTACCTGCACTTTGACGACTACACGCTCGACGAGATGCTCGAGATTTTCAAAATGCAGTGCCGCAAGTCGCAGTACGCCCTCTCTCCCGACGCCGAGCAGGACGTCAAGGACTTCATCTACGATGAGAACGCCGACGGTGTGACGTTCGGCAACGCGCGCGGCGTGCGCAACCTCTTCGAGCAGATCTTGACCGCGCAGGCCAACCGCCTCGCGAAGATGAAGAGTTTTACAAAGGATGATTTGATGACCCTCACGCGCGACGATGTCCTCCACGCCCGCGGCATGGAAGACAACACGACCGTCGCCGAGCTCGAAGCAAAAGCAGCAGAAAAAAAAGACGAATAAAAAAGGAAGGACGCGCAGCGTCCTTCCTTTTTTATTTCGTTGTTACGCTTTCTTGGCGGCGGGCTCTTCCTTCGGCTTATCCTTGGGGACGACGCGCTTTTCAGGCATTACACGGCCCTCGTCCACCGCGACCATGTGCTCAAGCAGGCGGACGACCATGTTGGAGTAGCCCCATTCGTTGTCGTACCACGCGATCAGCTTGACAAAGTCGTTGTCGAGCATGATGCCGGCGGTCTCGTCGAAGATGCAGGGGCAGGAATTGCCGATCAGGTCCGTGGAGACGACCTGGTCCGCGGTGTAGCCGATGATGCCCTTCATATAGGTCTCACTGGCGTGGCGGATGGCGTAGCAGATATCGGCATAGGTGGTCTTGACCTTGAGGTGGGCGGTCAGGTCAACGACGGAGACGTCCGCCGTGGGGACGCGGAAGCTCATGCCGGTCATCTTGCCGTAGAGCTCGGGGATGACGCGGCCGACGGCCTTGGCGGCACCCGTGGAGGAGGGGATGATATTGTTGAGAATGGAGCGGCCGGTGCGCCAGTCGCTGCCGCCGCGGGAGTCGACCGCCTTCTGCTTGGCGGTGGCGGCGTGGATGGTGGACATGAGCGCCTGCTCGATGCCGAACTCGTCGTTGACGACCTTGGCAAGGGGCGCTAAGCAGTTGGTGGTGCACGAGGCGTTGGAGACGACCTTCATGTCAGAATGGAGCAGCATGTGGTTCACGCCCATGACGAACGTGGGGGTGACCTCATCCTTGCCGGGCGCGGTCAGGATGACCTTCTTCGCGCCGCCCTTGAAGTGGCGGGAGGCCTTCTCGGTGGTGTTGTAGGCGCCGGTGGACTCGATGATGTACTCCGCGCCGCAGCTGGACCAGGGGATCATCGCCGCGTCGGACTCGCTGAAGACCTGAATGGTGTGACCGTTGACGATCAGGTTCTTGTCCTTGTGCTCCACCGTGCCGTTGAACTGACGGAACACGGAATCGTATTTGATCATATAGACCATGTAATCCAGATCCGCTTTGCGCAGGTTGATACCGCAGATGTCGAACTGCTCCGGATGCTCGATCATGATGCGCAGCACGACGCGGCCGATGCGGCCGAAGCCGTTGATGCCCACTTTGATAGCCATAATGATAATCCTCCACAGAAAATGTGATCGTATTGTTCGGAGCTCGCGCCCCGTCATTGCAGAATCATTATATCATGGCGTATTTTTTTGTCTTCCCCTTTTCGGGAAAAAGGTAGCTGAACTTTGTTGTACAAATGTGTGCAAAACAGACAAAAACAGTGAAAAACATTTGTCTAACTTCTCCAAATATTCCATACATTTGAAACATTCGAAGCATCCGTTCGTGCAAAAAATTGCACTTTATCGCACTAAAATGACAGCAAACTTGCAAAACGAAAACGGCCCTCTTTGAGGGCCGTTTTACTTCAGTCTAAATTCAGTGGAGGCGCATTTCGAGCCTCCGGCTCGAAACAGCCAACGTCCCCCACGCGCATTTCGTGCTCCGCACGAAACAGCTAACGCACCCCCGCCGCGCATTTTGCGCCAAAAATGAAAAATAGAAGCAGAGACCCTTATCACGCACCAAAAGGCGTCGCAGACTTTGCCGCCCGCAGGCGGCAAATAATCTTAATCATAAATCGCCGCGACATGCGCGCGGCGATTTATTCTTCTCGCGCCGCAGTTCACCGTCGTGGCATTACGATTCCCGCGCCCTTTCGGGCGCGCCAATCGTGCCAGTTCCTCGAAACCGGTTCGCTTCATCCGCCACCGGCGGCGCTTCGCCGATTTCCGTGCGCGCCTGCGGCGCGTGCGCTGCAGCGCAGTGCATCCCCCTCAAAAAAGAGGACGGCGAATGCCGTCCTCTTTTTTTGAAGCCGTTAGGCAAGCGCCGCGGTGATAATTGCCATGGAGTAGACCTCCTGGGCGTTGCAGCCGCGGGAGAGGTCGTTGATCGGCGCGTTCAGGCCGAGCAGGATCGGGCCGTAGGCATCAAAAGAGCCGAGGCGCTGGGCGATCTTGTAGCCGATGTTGCCGGCGTTGATGTCGGGGAAGATAAAGGTATTGGCGTGGCCGCCGACCGCGTCGGTGATGTGCTTGGTCTTGGCGACAGCCGGAGAGACCGCCGCGTCGAACTGGAACTCGCCGCCGATCGGGGTGTCGGGCATGAGGGCCTTGGCCTTCTCGCAGGCATTGCGCATCTTGTCGACGTCCTCGCCCTTGCCGGAGCCGAGGGTGGAGTAGCTCAGGAAAGCGACCTTCGGGTCAACGCCGAAGATCTTGGCGCAGGAAACGGTCTCCTTGCAGATCTCGACGAGCTCGTCCTCGTTGGGCTTGATGTTGATGGCGCAGTCGGCCATGGCGAGCACTTCGTTCTCGCCGGAAGCGGCGGGACGGACCATGATGAAGCAGGAAGAGACGATCTTGTTGCCGGGCTTGGTCTTGATGAGCTGCAGCGCGGGACGGACCGTGTCGGCCGTGGAGTAGGTAGCGCCGCCGAGCAGGCAGTCGGCCTTGCCCATCTTGACGAGCATGGTGCCGAAGTAGTTGCTCTTCTTGAGCGCGGCGCGGCACTCGTCGGCGGTCATCTTGCCCTTGCGCAGCTCGACCATCTCGTCGACCATCTCGTCCATGCCGTCGAAATTCTCGGGGTCGATGATCTCGGCACCGCGGATGTTGAAGCCGATGTCCTCAGCGGCGGCGGCAATCTCATCGGGGTTGCCGACGAGCACGGGCTTTAAGAAATTACCGGACAGCAGACGGGCGCTCGCTTCGAGAATGCGGGGGTCGGTACCTTCGGTGAAAACGATCGTCTTGGGGCTCTTTTTCAGCGTGCTGATCAGTTGTGCAAACATGTTGATTCCTCCTGATATATGATGTGCCGGTCAAGCGGACACAGATTTACAGATATAGTATACACCCACTTTTTCACCCTCTCAAGGAAAAATAACGCAAAATTCATGCAAAAGTTTACAAATTTTCCAAACTCTTACAACATATTAGCAGTATCATTTCCCCAAAAGGCTTGACGGAGCCTTAAAAACCAAGTATACTGGTTAACGGTTACAAATTGTAACTTTTATTTTTACTTGCATCCTTTAAGGAGTTTTGATATGTCAGAGCAAAAACGATCCACCCCGCAGCGCAGCGATGCACCCACGCAGCGCCGCCGTTCGAATGCCTCGCCGCGAAGACGGTCGAGCAGGCGCGGCGGCATGCCGCAATGGCTGAGCGGCTGGATCGAGCACATGGCGCTGTTTTTTTCCACGCTCGGTGCGCGCATCCGCCGCATCGGCCCACGCGCCCGCACGGTCATGCGCGAGAGCAGGGCGCGCAACTTTCCTGAATCCAACCGCTTTTTGGTGCAGGTCTTTCTCGTCATCGGCGGGATGTTCCCGATGTGGCGCTCGCTGCTGCATGAAAGGGTGATGGCACACCGCCGCCAGCGCAGCCACGCTGCCGGCGAGCACGAGGACCGCTGGCGCAGGCAGGCGCGGCGCGTGAATCCGTTCTACTTTATCGGCGGCGCGGCGGTCGTGGCCGCGATCGCGCTGTTTTTCTCGTTCTACACGCTGGGAACGACCGTAGAGTATAACGGCAGCGTGGTCGATACCGTCGCGAGTGCCGCGCAGGCACGCAAGGCGGCCTCCAAGCTCGAGAGCATCACGACCGAGACGCTCGGCAAGTCCTACGAGATCGCAAAGGATGCCATCCATTATTCGACGGCTTTCGTCCGCCGCAGCGATGTGACGGATTCGACGACCTTCGAGCAGGACCTCGCCGACGAGCTCGGCCAGGTGACCTACGGCTACTCGCTCTATGTCGACGATGAGCTCATCGGTTCGACGCAGTACGCCGGCGCGCTGGACGAGCTGCTCAAGCAGATCAAGCAGGTCTACGCCTCGGCGGATACGCTGAGCGTCGACTTTGTCGAAAATGTCCGCATCGCGGAGGGCTACGTCCCGACCGACAGCGTGATGAACCTCGGCGAGATCGCCGAGATCCTGAATTCGACGAAGTCGGGCGAGGTGACCTACACCGTCGTCAAGGGCGACACCTGGGGCCAGATCGCCAACAACAACGGCATGACCGCCGCCGAGCTCGAAGCGCTGAACCCCGGCTACGACATCAACCGCATCCACATCGGCGATGCGCTGACGCTCTCGAACGCCGTGCCGTATCTGACCGTCAAGGTCACCGAGCGGCAGAACTATGTCGAGGACGTCAACTATGACGTGAACTACGTGAGCGATTCGTCCATGTATCAGGGCGACGAGCGCGTGATCTCCAAGGGCTCGTTCGGCAAGGCCGACATCGTCGCGGACGTTACCTACATCAACGGCGAGGAGCAGGAGCGCACGGTCATCTCGTCCGTCACGCTCTCCGACCCTGTGGCCGAGACGCGCGCCCGCGGCACGAAGGTCCGCCCGACCTGGTACCCTACCGGCAGCTTCCGCTGGCCGTGCTCGGGCCGCATCACCTCGCGCTTTGGTTACCGCAACACCGGCATCCGCGGCGCGACGAGAAACCACAAGGGCATCGACATCGCCTGCGCGCGCGGCACGCCGATCTACGCTGCCGACGGCGGACGCGTCATCTTCTCCGGTTATAAGGGCGCGATGGGCTATGTTGTCATCATCGACCACAACAACGGCTATGTGACCTATTATGAGCACAACGGCTCGCTGCTCGTCTCGGCGGGACAGACTGTTTATAAGGGCCAGCAGATCGCCAAGGCGGGCCGCAGCGGCGTCGCCAGCGGTGTCCACTGCCACTTCGGCATTCAGAGAAACGGTTCGTACGTCAATCCGCTGAATTATCTAAGTTAAAATCAAAGGGATCCCATCCGATGGATGGGATCCCTTTGATTTTAGGGGATCGCACTTCGCTTCGTGCCTTGCCGCCGTTGGCGGCTGCGACACGCGCGAAGCGAGAAGAATAAATCGCCACGCGCATGTCGCGGCGATTTATGATTAAAATTATTTCGCGTCTGCGGACGCGAAAGTCTGCGACGCTGGTGCCTGTTTTCTGCCCGTGGGGGCAGAAAATGCGGCGGGTGGGGGACGGAGGATGTTGCTTCTGGCCTGTTCGCTGCCGGAGGCAGCGAATGCGGCGGGCAAGATGCCTCTTTGTGCCGATTTTGGGTGCGGGGGCCTGTTTGCCGCTGGTCGCGGCAAATGCGGCATGGGGATCATGAAAAGACCGCTGCGGCGTTTCGCAGCGGCCTTTTTTATCGTGTTTACTGTTCCGTCAGGACGCGGCGGACCTCGCCGGTGAAGTAGAGCGAGCCCCAGGAGCAGATGGCGTCGTCCTCGCCTGCCAGCTCCAGGGCGCGGCGGACGCCGTCGTCGGTGTCCTTGGCGGGGACGGCCTGCACGCCCTGTGCGTTCAGCCACGCGGCGAGCTCGTTTTCATCGAGTGCGCGGGCAGAAGGCGGCGTGATGACGACGAACGCCTTGGCGAGCGGGAGCGCGCGGCGCAGCATTTGCTGCCAGTCCTTGTCGCGAAGCACCCCTGTGAGGAAGATGAGTTTTTTGTCGCCGTAGAGCGCGGCGAGCGAATCCATCAGCGCGTCGACGCACTGGGGATTGTGCGCGCCGTCAACGATGAAGTCCGGCCCGCGGCGCAGGAGCTCGAGCCGTCCGGGCCACTGGGCGTGGGAAAGCCCCTCGTCAATGGCCTCGTCCGTGAGCTTGTCCCAGCCGCGCGAGCGCAGCGCGTTGCACACGTCGATGACCGTCAGCGCGTTCAAGAGCTGATACTCGCCGAGAAGCCGCAGGTGGTACGGCCCGCGGCCGCGGTATTTGAACGCTTGACCGTCGAGCGAGGACGAAATGCGCTCAAGCTTTTCCTGCGCGGTGATCGTGAGAGCCACGTCCTCCTGCGCGCACTTTTCGCGCGCGACGTTCTCCACGCCCTCACTCTGGCCGAAGAGCACGGCGTGCGAGCCATGCTTGATGATGCCGCACTTCTCCGCGGCGATCTTCTCGACCGTGTCGCCGAGAATGGCCGTGTGCTCCAAGCCGATGTTCGCCACGACGCAGACCTCCGGCGCGGGGATGACATTCGTCGAATCCATGCGCCCGCCGAGACCGACCTCGAGCGAGACGATGTCGCACTGCTCCTGCACGAAGTACAAAAAGGCGATGGCCGTCATGATCTCAAAGCCCGTGGGCATTTCGCTCATGCGCTCCGCTGCGTTCCGCACGGTGTTTGTGAGCGAAATGAGGGAGTTGTCGTCGATCTCTTCCCCGTTCACGCGCATGCGCTCGTGGAAGCGCAGCAGGTGCGGCGAGGTATAGAGCCCCGTGCGGTACCCCGCGTGCTGGAGCACGGAGGCGAGCATCGCGGCGGTACTGCCCTTGCCGTTTGTGCCCGCGATGTGGACGAATTTGAGCTTCTGCTCGGGATTGCCGAGCAGACCCAGAAGCTCGCGCGAGCGCGCAAGGCCCGGCGCGCTCTGCTCCCAGTTGTCGAATTGCAGATATTTGAGGGTCTCCTCAATGGTTTGCAGGTCTTTCACATTGTTCACCTGTATTTCCTGTAGAATAAGGCGAAGGCGTCGGCCCTCGCCTGCGGGATTTGATCTATCGGTCGATCTTGCGCAGCATGGCGGTGAATTCGTCAGGCAGCGGGCACGTGAGCGAGACGAGCTCCTTCGTCCGCGGGTGGATGAACTGAAGCCCCACCGCGTGAAGGCACTGACCCGTCAGGCCTGGAACGGCCTTTTTTGCGCCGTAGACCGTGTCGCCCAGGATCGGGTGGCCGAGGTAGGCCATGTGCACGCGAATTTGATGCGTGCGGCCCGTTTCGAGCCTGCACCGCACATGCGTGTAGCCGGGATAACGGGCGATGACCTCCCAGTGCGTTACCGCGCGGCGTCCACCCGGAACGACGGCCATGCGCTTGCGGTCGCGGCTGTCGCGCGCGATGGGCGCGTCGACCGTGCCGCTGTCCTCACGTAAGTTGCCGACCACGATACACTCATACGTGCGCGCGAGCGTGTGGTCGGCCAGCTGGGCGGAGAGGAACTGGTGCGCGTAGTCGTTTTTTGCCGCGATGATGAGCCCGCTCGTGTCGCGGTCGATGCGATGTACGATGCCGGGGCGCAGCGCGCCGCCGACGCCGGAGAGACTGTCGCCGCAGTGATACAAAAGGGCGTTCACGAGCGTCCCGTCCGGATGGCCCGGCGCGGGATGGACGACGAGCCCGCTCGGCTTGTTGACGACGATGACGTCGTCGTCCTCGTAGACAACGTCCAGAGGGATGTCCTGCGGAACGGCGTCGATGGGCGCGGGCTCTTCGGGGGTGAATTCGATCTGCTCGTGTCCCGTGAGCTTGTAGCTCTTGTTCGGCGCTTTGCCGTTCACGAGGACACGCCCGTCCTCGACGGCTTTCGCCGCGGCGGAGCGGGTCAGGTCTTCAATTGCGCGGGCGAGGCAGGCGTCGAGCCGCGTACCGGCATCGGCTTCACTTGTTTGCAGCAGGATCGGTTCCATCGACCTTGTTCCCCCAGTTTTTCTCGTCGCTCTTGCTGTAAAAGGCAAGGTAGTAAATCAGCGCGCAGACCGTGCCGCACACGACGAACACATCCGCCACGTTGAAGACGGGGAAGTCCATGAACATCGTGTCCAGCATGTCAACGACGTATCCGAGGCGCACGCGGTCAATGAGATTGCCGATGCCGCCGCCGAGGATGATCGCAAGCGACCACTGGCCCAGCGGATGGCGCACAATCTTGACGAGCAGCCATGCGATGGCGCACATGCCCGCCGCCGTCAGCGCGATGAGCAGCCACCGTGCGCCCGAAAAGCTCGACCACGCCGCGCCGTAGTTGTGCACGCGCGTGAGCTGTAACAGCGGCGGCAGCAGCGGCTCCGATTCGCCGGGCGACATTGTGTTCACGACGAGGAATTTGACGGCCTGATCCGCCGCCACGCAGAAAACCGCCGCGAGGGCAAGGCAGACCGCCTTGCCCTTGCCGCGTCGGTAAAATGCAGCGTATAAAATCACCATCAGCGCCAGCGCGCCGAAAAAGATCCACAGGATCGGCCCTCCGATGCTGCCGGAGACGACGATCTGTGTCGTGCCGTCCGCGCCGCCGATCACGCCGATATCGTTCATTCGCTCTCCTCTTCTCCTGCGGGGGTGTTTTCCGCAGGCTCTTCGACCGCCGGTGCGGTCTTGGCGACCCCGACGATCAGAATATCGTCTGCCTGACGGAGCGCGGTGCGCTCAGCCTCAGGCAGCTCCATGGCGTCTGCTAAGTCATGTGCCGCTTCGGCCACGACGAGGTAGCTGACGTACTCGTCATTTTCCGCGTACACGGCCATGCCGCGCTCGTGCAGAAATTCCGCCGCCGCGGGCACATCCAGCGTGATGATGGCATAGCCGCCGCTTGCGTCGGCGGAGCGGTCGTCTGCGCCGTCTTCCGTATCATAGGTGTCGAACGGGCTGGCGTCGGCCTGCACGCCCTCCTTCTGCACGGCGGAATAGCTGTAGGTAAAGTCCTCCGCCGTGTCGCCGGACGCAGCGGGCGCACTCGCCGTGTCATTGACGCTGGTAGTGCAGTCCGCGGCGCTGTCGTTGCTGCTGACCATCGCGGGCGCCAGCTTCCACGCCGCGGCCGTGACGACAAGCAGCGCAAAGCACGCGGCCAGCATGCGCGGCCATGCACGGCGGTGGCGCGATCTCTCGCGCTTTTCCTCATGCACCCGCTCGAGCACGCGCTCGGAAAAGCCCTCCGGCGCGTCGAGCTCGGGCATTTCCTCGAACATCGTGTGCACGATCATCAGTTCCGAGAGATACTCCCGGCAGTTCTGGCAGTGCTCTACGTGCGAGAGCACCTCTTCCTTTTCGTTTTCGCTCAATTCTCCGTCCACAAAGGCAGAGAGCGCGGCGGCGTACTGTTCACAACATTTCATTTGGCGCTCATCTCCTCACGATTACATTCTGTAACTTTTGACGAAGCAATTTCAAAAAAGTTCCCGTTTCCGGATAAAAAGTTGCGCAAAAGTGATCGCCCCCTGCTGATGCGCGATTTGACCGTGCCCAGCTCGATCGACGCGCTTTCTGCGATCTCGGTGTAGCTCAGGCCTTCGATCTCGCGCAGGATGAGCACCTTTCGGTACTCCTCCGGCAAGGCGGAGAGGCCCTCCTGCAATAATTTCTGTGCCTCGCGGTGCTCGACCGTCTCCTGCGGCTGGGGCGAGGTGTCGACCGCGTCGACAAACAGCTCCTCGTCGTCGAGCGAGACGCTGCCGCTCTGCTTTTTTCGCCGCCGCAGCGTGTCGATGCAGGCGTTCGTCGCCAGACGGTAGATCCACGTCGAAAGCGATGACTCCTGTCGGAAGCGGTCGATCCCGCGCCAGAGCGCAAGAAAGGCATCCTGCGCGGCCTCCTCGGCGTCCTCACTGTTGCCACACATGCGGAAGCACAGCGTATACACTTTTTTCTCATATTGGCGGATCAGCTCTTCGAAGGCGGCTTCATCCCGCTTTTGAAGGCGCGCAATGAGTTCCCGTTCGTCCATAGCATTTTATTGATCCTCAGCGCAGATCCCGCTTGATCGACGCGCTGAGCGCGTGCAGCTCAGAAAGCGTTGAGAGCTGCACGATCTTCTCCTTATAATAATTCGCGTGGCTGATGCCCTTTAAGTACCAGCACAGGTGATGGCGCGCCTGCAGCATGGCGACGCGCTCGTTTTGATACTGTGCGGAGAGCTCCACCTGACGCACAGCGGTGTCCCACCGCTCGGCAAACGGCGGCAGCGGCGGAATGTCGCGCCCTGAGAGCGCGGCGGCGGACTGCTCGAAAAGCCACGGATTGCCGAAGCTCCCGCGGCCGATCATCGCCATATCCGCGCCAGTAAATTTGAGGATGCGCACCGCGGCCTCGGGCGAAAAAACGTCGCCGTTGGCGATGACGGGGATGCTGACGGCCTGCTTGACGTCGCGGATCGTATTCCAGTCGGCCTCGCCGCCGTACATCTGCATGCGCGTGCGCCCGTGCACCGCGACGGCGCTGACGCCGGCCTGCTCGAGCATTTTGGCGAGCTCGACGGCGTTGATGCTGCCCTTGTCCCAGCCGCGGCGCATCTTCGCCGTGACGGGGACCTTGACGGCGCGCACGACCGCCTCGGCGATGCGCGCGGCCTTTTCGGGATCCTTCATCAGCGCGCTGCCGTCGCCGTTTTTGACGACCTTGCCCACGGGGCAGCCCATGTTGATATCCAGGATGTCCGCGCCGGAAATTTCGATCGCCATCTGCGCAGCCTCGGCCATGCAGTTCACATCGCTGCCAAAGATCTGCGCGGCAAACGGCTTTTCGCCCGGAAACGGACGAAGCAGCTGCGCGGTCTTCGTGTCGTGGTAGCACAGCGCCTTGGCGCTCACAAGCTCCGTGACGGTGTAGCCCGCGCCTTTTTCGGAGCAGATCTGGCGGAATGCAGCATCCGTTACGCCCGCCATCGGCGCGAGCGCGAGCTTCGATTCAATTTTTACCGTTCCGATCTGCATAGTCCGCCTCTTTTCGATAACAATACAAACATAGTATAGCATAGCAAGACCGGCAAGTCAAAGGAACAAAACGCGAACGGAGAACTTTTTTGCAAACAGGTGTTGACATCACGGCGGAGGTATGGTATATTATCAGTTGCCGATATCTGCCGGTGTGGTGGAATTGGTAGACACAGGGGACTTAAAATCCCCCGGTAGCGATACTGTACCGGTTCGAGTCCGGTCACCGGCACCAGTATTCTCTTAATTTCATATCGCGGAGTGGAGCAGTTGGTAGCTCGTCGGGCTCATAACCCGGAGGCCGCAGGTTCGAGTCCTGTCTCCGCAACCAGAAAAGTCCTGATTTCTTGCGAAATCAGGACTTTTTCCGCATTTTTGCGTCCAATATCTTACTTGCCATTTTTTCTGACCCAAACGCTGACCCCAACGGGAGCGGGTAGCGGAAAGGTCTATACCGCACCAGAGAGAATGTTACCCATTGTTTTTGCCGCTTCACGCTTGGCAGAGGTCGTTACATGCGCGTAGGTGTCCAACGCAAACCCTGCCGAAAAATGCCCCAGCATGCCAGATACGGTCTTGATGTCCACGCCGTTTTGCAGTGCCAGCGTTGCGAAGGTGTGGCGCAGGTCATGAAAACGCACCTTTGGCAGCCCTGCCCGCTTTAGAACGCGGTGCAGCATGTGCAACACGCTGTCCGGGGACATGGGGCCTCCGGTGGGCGATGGGAATACCCATTCGCTGTTACCCGTTTTTCTTCTTTGTTGCATCAGAACGCTTATCGCGTCTGCCGACAGGGGCAGGGTGCGGTAGGCATTTTTTGTTTTCAGCGGCATTTCAATGATCTTGCCGTTGATGCGCCCGATCTGCCGTTGAACCCGGAGGTCCCCTTTTTCCAAATCAATGTCCGACCATTTTAATCCGAGCAACTCGCCCCGCCGCAGGCCGGTGGTCAGGTCGATGTAGTACAGGGCGAACACGCCGCTGTCTTTTGCCTCGCGGAGGAAGGATGTCAGCTGCTCAACAGGAAGCGTCTGCATTTCCTTGCGCTCCGCCTTCGGCAATGCGCAGCCGTCTGCCGGATTGCGGGCGATCAGCCGCTGCTCGTTTGCCAGCTTCAGGGCAGAGGAAATGATTTGATGGATGTTGCGCACTGTTTTGGCGCTCAGTCCCTTGGGCTGCTTCTGTGCTTCGATTCGCTCTACCCGCCCTTCCGCCAACAATTTCTTGTAGAACTGTTGCAGATGCAGCGTTGTCAGATCATTCAGCGAGATCTTGCCGAGCTGCGGCTTGATGTGATTTTCGATGTAGCCATGATAGGTCAGATAGGTGGATGGGCGCATCTTGATTTTGGCACAGTTCTCGTACCACACTTCTAACCAGTTACCCACGGTGTAGTTCTTGGCCCGTCCGTAGTCGATGCCGACGTTTTCCTCGATGGCTTTCTTCAACTTCTCCTTGACTTCCGTTTGCGTCTTTCCAAGAACGTTCTTGATGATGGCCTTGCCAGTTTCCGGATCGTGACCGACTGTGTAGCGTCCTTCCCAGCGTCCGTCCTTGCGCTTTCGGATGTTCCCTTCCCCGTTTGCTCGTCTTTTTGGCATGGTATCAGCCCCTTTCGCAACGAACAATACCGTAACCAACAGAGGAAAGCTATCCAAAGGCGGAACAGTTATCAGAAAGTTATCATTTGCGCTTAGACCACGCTGCCCTATCTTTGTCTATGGCGGTGCAATTTTTGCGCTGCCGGGGGCGTTCTTCTTTGGTTACAGCGGTGCGATTTTTGAACGGTCGAAAGTCTCTTTTCATTGACTGCGGTGACTCAAAACACGCTTGCCCTGCACCATTGATCACGCGAAGGTGATTACCTCGATTTCCTTCCGAAACGGCCACAAGGCACCACTAAATTCCTTGGGGCGCCTGCGTTTGCGGGAACCAAGACGCCAGCCGCTCTGAAATTTTCTTCAAAAGGCACCACAACCGACTGCGCTGAAACCCCCGTCAACTGCCCGCACTGCGGGCAGAAGTGATTGGGCAGAGCGTCGGTTCCGACGCCAGCCCTTTATCCTGCTTTCTTTTTCGTCCTCGAAAAAGCCGTGAAAAGCGCAGGAAACGCAGTTATATCAACGTTTCCAGCACATTGTCCACACGGTCTTCAACACCTCCGGCACAAACGGCCCACGTTCGCTTTCACGAGCGAAAGCGGGTACACACTCGGCTTTCGGAGAAGGATCGCACACAAGGGCTCACACGGCGAAACACGGGGCGTTTCGGACGGGGGCGCTATTACTACACGTTTCGGAAACCCTGCGTGGCCAGGGGGTAGAACGGCAAACTTTGCCGCTTTTGGGTCTTGGCCGGGTGTGCTCCCGAAGAACGCAGAAAGCCTTCGGAACAGCGATGCGCTCATGCGCGTCGCTGTTCCGAAGGCGTCGCGGCCCCGCTGGGCCGCGTGATCTTTTTACTTTTGTCGAAATTGCGGCTTGTATGCCCTGTTCCAGATACTTCTTTCGGTTCTCCAGACGTTCCAGCTTGTGCCGTTCCTGTGCAAGCTGCGTCTCATCTCGGTTCTTTTCGGCTCGGAGTTCAATGGTTTTCGGTCGAAACAGGCAGGATTTTTTGCTATAATTTTGGAAAACGTGTAACCTGACTGCCCCAAAGGGTGCTTATATGGGTGAAGGCCCTTCAATCGAAACCGGAAGGAGATGAACGCCATGGATGACCGCGGCATCGTCGCGCTGTACTTGCGGCGGGACGAGACAGCCATCTGGCAGACCGCTGAAAAGTACGGCCACCGCCTGCGGGCGCTGGCCTACGGAATCGTCAACGACTTGCAGACCGCCGAGGAATGTGAAAATGACACCTACATGGAGGCATGGAACACGATCCTGCCCTACGAGCCAAGCGACTACTTCTACGCCTTCCTCGCCCGAATCACCCGGCACATTTCCCTGAACCGCTGCCGGGACCGTGACCGTCTGAAACGCAGCGCTTTTATCAGTGAGCTTAGCGCAGAAATGGAACAATGTATCCCGGCGCCTGACAACGCCGCATGCCGTATGGACGATCTGTCGCTGGAAACAGCCCTCAACGCTTTTTTAGGCGGACTGGACGCAGAGAAACGGAACATTTTCGTCCGCCGGTACTGGTATCTGGACTCCGTGGCCGACATCGCCAAACGCTATGGCATATCCGAAAGCAAGGTGAAAACAACGCTGTTCCGCTGCCGCAACCGGCTGCGGGAGCATCTGAACAAGGAGGGTTACACAGTATGAGAGGAAATGAACTGTTAGATAAACTGGAACGGATCGACCCCGCCTATATTGAGGCGGCGGACACCGCGCCGAACAAGCGGAAAAGAGTCTGGGCAAAATGGGGGACGGCAGTGGCCTGCCTTTGCCTGATCTGCGGGCTGGCCATCCCTGCCATGGCAGCCTTCAGCCCGTCGTTTTACGAGCTGCTGTATGCCGTCACCCCTGCCACGGCCCAGTTCTTCAAGCCGGTGCAGCGGTCCTGTGAAGACAACGGCATCCGCATGGAGGTGACGGCGGCCTACATCCACGAGAATACCGCCGAGATCTATCTCTCCATGCAGGATCTGACAGGAACGAACTTCGATGAAACAGTAGACCTGTTCGACAGCTACCGGCTCCACACGCCCTTTGACTGCACAGGCCACTGTAAGCTGGCCAACTACGACCCGGACACCCACACCGCCACATTTCTTGTGACCCTTGAGCAGTGGGACCGGCAGAGCATCGAGGGTGAGAAACTGACGTTTTCCGTTCAAAAGCTGTTGAGCGGCAAGAAAAGCTGGGAGGGCATTTTGGACGGCGTGGCCCTGAATGACCACCTGACCTCTGCCGTACAGACGGTCCAGCCCCGGGGCCTGAGCGGGAACCTGTTCGGCTCCGACGGCGGTAAAGAGGTCACGGTGCTGAAGCCAGCCGGTGAGATCGCCGCTCCCGTGGACGGCGTGGCCCTGACAGGGATCGGCTACGCGGACGGACGGCTCCATGTGCAGGTGTATTACGCGGACATCCTCAAAACGGACAACCACGGCTCTATCTCTCTGGTAGATCGGGAGACCGGCGAGCAAATTGACTGCGACGGGTCTGCGGCCTTTTTCGACAGCAAGCGAGCAGGCAGCTACGAGGACTATATCTTCACCGGCATTGAGGCCGACGCCCTTGGCACTTACGTGCTGTACGGGACGTTCGTCACGTCCGCTGGGCCTGTGGAGGGTAATTGGAGCGTGACCTTCCCGCTGGAGAACACGGAGGGCAGTTGAGCAGACCTCGATACCCGCCTTTAGATTGAACACATATGCAAGAAAAGCTCCGGCGCTGAAAGCGCCGGCGCTTTTCAAAAGACCGCTTATAATCGTGAGTTTCTGCATTTGTAACTTGGAAATACTCTAAGCCAAAAGCTTGACCGTTTCAGTTTGTAATTACAAAATCCTCTTTGACCCAGTTTTGACCCAGAACACGAAAAAAACGGGCAGGGCCGGACGGAAACAATGGAAAATCCGCCGAACGAATGATGGCAAAAAGCACAAATCGGAGCCGAAATGACTCCGATTTGCCCTTGAGACTGCCTCATAACCCGGAGGCCGTAGGTTCGAGTCCTGCCTCCGCAACCAGAAAAACAGCCGTTTTCGTAAAGAAAACGGCTGTTTTTGCAACTTTAATAAGATATTCTATCTGTGACGAGAAGAAATAATTCAACTTTAGTTCAACTCGCTTTGAAAATTCAAGCCTTTTTCAAAAACACGTCAGCTAAAATGTCAGCGTTTTTCCGGTCGGCGCTCTCCATCACATGCGCATAGATGTTCGCTGTTGTGCTGACTTGCGCATGGCCTAACCGCTTTGAGATCGACACACTATCCGCACTGTTGAAATAGAGGATGGACGCCATCGTGTGGCGGAATGCGTGCGGATTGATGTGCGGCAGGCCGCGGCGTTTGCTGAATTTGCTCATCCAGCCCGTCACACTGTCCGGGTGTATTGGCTTTCCGTCATCTTGAGCAAACAAAAAGCCCTGTTCTCGGTAATACTCACCCAGCCGCAGCCGCTCCGCGTTCTGCCATGCCCGGTATTGCCGAAGGAGCTGCATCGTTTCCGTTGGCAGAGAAACCCAACGATCCGAAGTCGCGGTTTTTGGCGTATCCTCATATACGCCTATACCGTGATGCAGTACGCGCAGAACGCATACCAGACGGCAGGCATGAGCGCGAACGAGTACATGACCACCGTGACGGCGTTTTCCGCGTCGCTGCTGCAATCGATGGACAACGACACGGATGCGGCGGCACAAAGGAGGAAATGCAGCGCCTTTTAATTGATGCAGAAAAGCTTTCTGGCATTAAATACGACATTTCCAGTTACGCCGACATTGTAGATGCAATTCACGTCGTTCAGACTGAGATGGGGATCACCGGCACAACAGCGCTGGAAGCGTCAACAACTATTCAGGGCAGCGTTGCAGCAAACACCCCACTTGTTAGGTAGTATATCATACTGTCTAACATGTGGGGTGCAGTTCATACTGGCTCGCTCTTCTCTTTCGTCCTGCTTTTCGCCGGCTGCGCTCAATGCGTCCGTCCGGTCTATTATGCCTTTTTCTCTTTTGCGATCTCGTTGAGACGGTCGGCGATGGCGCCGTAGCCGGAGTAAAAGCTGCAGAGCATCGGCGTTTTCACGTCGCCGAGTTCCGGCAGGAGCGCGCGCATGGAGACCTGCGCCATCACGATGGCATCGTAACCGCCGCGGTCAAGCTTGCGGATGCTCTCCATCAGGATACGGTTGTGCTCTTCCGGATGCCCGCTCTGGAGCGCGTCCCACGCGCCGTTCTCAAGGAACTGCGAGCAGTGCATCTCCTTGCCCTGCTCCCGGCCGATCTTCTCGATCAGGCGCTGGCTGGGGCCGAGCGTCGTCTCCACCGTTGCGATGATGGCGATCTTCGTGCCCAGCTGCACGGCCTCCTGCGCCATGGGCAGGTCGACCTTCATGACGGGGATGTGCACTTCCTTGGCGTAGATATCCGCCACCTCGCCCACGGTCGAGCAGGAGTTCACGATCAGATCCGCGCCGGAGATCTCCGCCGCCTTGGCATACAGCGTCATCCGGTCAATCACCGCCTGCGTCGGGCCGCCGTTTTTCCGCACATCATCGAGGAGCGTACTGTCCGTAATGAACGCGACGCGCACGCCGGGTACCTTTTCTTTCAGAAACGCGATCGTATCCTCCCGCTTCGCAAAGCTGGTCTGCAGGATACACACATGAGGAGCTGCCATAATCATCGATCCTTTCTTTTTATCGGTTTGTATCTATTTGTACCTATTTCCTTTATTTTCGGGCCACGAGCGCCACGGCCTTTGCCACGATGGAATCCACATCCATGCCGTGATCCCGGTAGATCAGCTCCGGGTCTCCGGACTCGCCGAAGCGGTCCTGAATGCCGACGAGTGCCATCGGCACGGGATGCTCCTGCACGACGACTTCCGCAACAGCGGAGCCGAGTCCGCCGAGCACGGTGTGATCCTCGACGGTCAGGATCGCGCCGGTCTCCTGTGCCGCCGTCAAAACGGCCTCACGGTCGAGCGGCTTGATGGTCGCCATATCGAGAACGCGGGCGCCGATTCCCTTTTCGCGCAGGATCGCCGCGGCGTCGATCGCCTTTTTGAGGAGAATGCCGGAGACGATCATCGTCAGGTCGGTGCCGTAGTCAAGCACTGTGTGGGCCTTGCCCAGCTCGAAGCGATAGCTCTCCGGGTCGTATACGTCCGCGACGGGATTGCGGTGCAGACGGATGTAGAGCGGGCCGGTAAACTCCACGGCGGCATGCGCCAGCGCCCGCGCCGCCACGGCATCCGCCGGCTGCACGATCGTCATATTGGGGAATGCGCGCAGAATGGCCACATCCTCGATCGCCGCATGCGTCGCGCCGTCGCCGCCGACCTGCAGGCCGGTGTGCGTGCCGATGATGCTGACGTTCAGCTTGGGGTAGCAGACAAAGGTCCGCACCTGCTCGCAGGCGCGCATGGAGGCAAAGGTCGCAAACGTCGCAAGGAACACCTTGTTTCCGCACGCGGCCAGACCGGCCGCGCCGCCGACAAGATCCTGCTCGGCGATGCCGAACGAAAACTCGCGCTCCGGAAAGCGCTTGCCGAACTTTTCCAGTCCGCAGGTCTTTGTGTCCGCGTTGCAGACAACAAAGTCCGGGTTGGTCTCGGCGATCTTCAACAGCTCGTCGCCGAACGCCATTCTCGTTGCAAGGGTCTTACTCATTAAACCACACCGCCTTCCCCAATCTCAAGGATCGCCTGAACCAATTCTTCGTCGCTTGGCGAATTGCCGTGCCATTTGCAGTCGTCCTCCATGAACGAAACGCCTCTTCCTTTGACCGTGCGCATCAGGATCACCGTCGGGTGGCGCATGGTCTTTGCCGTATGCAGCACCGTGAGGAGGTCTTTCATGTTGTGCCCGTTGACCTCCACAACGTTCCAGCCAAAGGCGCGCCACTTGTCCGCGAGCGGCTCGACGGTCATGATCTCATTGACCCAGCCGTTGATCTGCACGCCGTTGCAGTCCACGATGGCAACGAGGTTGCCCAGATCATGGTGGTGCGCCGCCATTGCGGCCTCCCACACCATGCCCTCCTGCACCTCGCCGTCGCCGAGCATAACGTAGGTCATATAGTCCTGATGGTGCAGTCGCCCCGACATGGCCATGCCCACGCCGATCGCAAGGCCGTTGCCCAGCGAGCCGCTGCTGATGTCAATGCCGGGTGTCTTGTTCATATCCGGGTGCCCCTGCAGAATGGAGTGGTACTGGCGCAGGGTGGTGAGATGCTTGGGGTCGAAGAACCCCCGGCGCGCCAGCGCCGCATACAGCGCCGGGCAGGCGTGGCCCTTGGAGAGCACAAAGCGGTCGCGATCCTCCCACCGCGGGTTCTGCGGGTCGATCCGCATGACGTGAAAGTAGAGCGCGGTGATCATGTCCACCGCGGAGAGTGAACCGCCGGGGTGTCCCGCCTTGGCCGCGTGGATCATCTCGACGATATCTCTTCGGAGCTGGACCGCCTGTTCCTCCAGGCGCTCGACATCCTTTTCAGTGAAGTAGAAATTTGTCAAACCTATCGTCCTTTCCGTTCCGGTTTCGCGCGTCGCCGCCCCGCAGCCGCGTGCAAAAAGGCTCACAGGGCAGGTTTCACTTTCTGTCCCTAACGTTACCAAAACGTTTCAAATAAGTCCAATTCATTTGAAATTCTTTTATTATCATTTAAACCAATGATAGAAAAAGAGGATTGACAGGCGCTCCGCTTTCGGTGATACTGGATGAAAAAAGCGGCAGCGGAGACTGCCGCAAGTCACAAGGGAAGTGCAATCCATGGAACTTTTTACGCTGCAATATGTACTGGCGGTGGCGGAATACCGGAAATTCTCTCTGGCCGCGCAGGCCTGCTACATCGGCCAGCCGGCTCTGTCGCAGCAGATCGCCAAGCTGGAAAAGGAACTGGGCGTAACGCTGTTCGTGCGCAACGCGCACACCGTCACACTCACGGAGCCGGGAAAGGAATTCGTCCTGCGCGCCAAGGAGATCCTGCAGAGCGTGAGCGCTTTGCAGGCGGAGATGAACCGCTTCGCCGGGTTGCGCAAGGGCAAGCTCAACGTCGGGGTCATCACGAGCCTGCAATGCATCAACTTCGGCGGGATGCTCTCGACCTTTTTCACGCGCTACCCCGGCATCGACATGAACATTGTCCAGAGCGGCACCTACGACCTCATCAAGCAGCTCAACGAGCACTCGCTCGACGTCGCTTTCATGAACCGCCCGGTCTCGCGTCTGCCCTCGACGCTGCAGTTCCACAAACTCGGCGAGGACCGCTACTCGCTGGCCGTTCCGAAAACGCATCCGCTTTCCCGACGGGAATACGTCAGCCTGCGGGAGCTGAAAAACGAGCGCTTCATCTTCCACCAGACCGGCCAGGTTGCCTTTGAGCTCTGCCGCAACGCCTGCCGGAACGCCGGCTTTGAGCCGCACATCGTCTGCCACTCCGAAAATCCCACCATCGGGCTCTACATGGTGCAGGGAGGACTCGGTCTTGCGTTCCTGCCGACCGAGGAGTTCGAGCACCACCGCATCGACAACATCGCCGAGGTGAAGATCATCGAGCCGATCATCAAGGAGGTCGGCATCGCCTGGCGGCAGGATAGCAGTTCCCCGCTCGTGGACACGATCGTCCAGTTCTCCCGCAGCTGGGTGGACGGCAGCGTGGACGACCTCCCCGCGCAGGAGACCGCCGCGCAGCTCCCCTGACAAAACAGCATACGCACGAACCGGACGCCTGCGGCGTGCAGGCGTCCGGTTCTTCTCTCCGCGTGTCAGAGCGCGTAATTCTTAATGATGTAGTCGCACACCTCCTGCGCCGAGGGCGAAAGGGGGCGCGTTTTGTGATAGGTGAGGTAAACGGTGCGCACGAATTCCTCGTCCCGCTCGGAGATCGGGATGATCTTGATGCGGTTTGTCTCCATCGCCGGCACCCACGGCATGATCGACACGCCGAAGCCCAGCGCGACGTACTGGATGGCGCTGTTGCACTCGCGCACCTCAAAGACGATGTTGGGCACGATGTTGTTCCGCGCGTACAGCTGCTCGATATTTGAGCGGATATTCGTGCTGCGCTCGATCATGATCTGCGGTTCCTTGGCAAATTCAATAAACGAGATCGATGTGCGCTCGGCAAAGCGATGCTCTGCCGGGACCGCTAGATACAGCGGTTGGCGCATGATACCGATCGACTCCGCCCAGTCGGCGCGGTGGAGGGAGAGACCGAGATCCAGCGTGCCGTCCTGTATGCGGCTGAGCACATCGTAGGAGGAGAGCTCCGCGAACTGGAAACGGATCTTGTTGGCCTGCTTCTGATGGAAAAAGCCGTCCACAATGGAGGGGACGAGCGGCACGGACACACTGTGGAAATAGCCGAAATTCACGATCTGCGGCGCGTTCTCCGCCATCTGCCGGATCACCTGCTCGCCCTCGCTGAGCAGCGCGAGGGACTTTTCCACATACGAGAGGAACTGCTGCCCGTAGGCCGTGAGCGCGACCTTGCGGTTCTCTTTCTGGAAGAGCTTCACGCCCAGCTCCTTTTCCAATTCGCCGATCGCGTAGCTCAGGCTCGGCTGTGAAATGTGCAGCTTCTCCGAAGCGCGCGTATAGTGCAGCGTTTCCGACAGGACTGTGAAATATTGCAGCTGCAGCAGCGTCATTGGTATGTTTCCCCTTTCCCGCATGGCTCTGTACGTTAACTCTTTTTTAATAGTCTAACCACTTCTTTTTTAAAAGTCAAGGCAGTATCACACGCTTCGACAAAAAGATAGAGAAAACGCTATGGACTTCATCAGAATCCAGTATTGGACTATCCCTGGTCAGAATGTTAAGGTAATGCCAACAACCCAAAAGAACTTTGGTCAAAACAACGAAAAGGAGTTTGGTATCATTATGGCTAAGGAAGTTACTCAAGAGCAGATCGAAATGATCGAGGAAATGGTCGCCCGTGCACAGAAGGCTGCCGCGATCATCGAGACTTACGATCAGGCTCGTGTGGACCGTCTGGCACAGGCGGTCGCTGCGGCCCTTTACGATCTCAAGGTCTGGGCGCCTCTCTGCGACGAGGCGGTCGATGAGACCCACCTCGGCGACAAGGTGAGCAAGCGCAACAAGCGCAACAAGCTCAAGCTGATCCTGCGCGACTGCCTGCGTCAGCCCAGCGTCGGCATCATTGAAGAGAATAAGGAAAAGGGCCTTGTGAAGTACGCCAAGCCTGTCGGCGTAATCGCATCCCTCGTTCCCACCACGAACCCCTGCCTGACGCCGGCCGGTCAGGGCATCTACGCCGTCAAGGCCCGCGACGTCGTCATCTTCTCCCCCCATCCGCGCGCCAAGAAGGTCACGACCAAGTGCGTAAACCTCATGCGTGAGGCTCTGGTCAAGGAGGGCGCGCCCGCCGACATCTTCCAGGTGATCGAAGAGCCGAGCATCTCCGTTTCGCAGGAGCTGATGAAGCGCGCGAACCTCGTCATCGCCACCGGCGGCCGCCCGATGGTCAAGTCCGCTTACTCCTCCGGTACGCCCGCGTTCGGTTCCGGCGCCGGCAACGCCACCGAGGTCATCGATGAGACGGCGAACACGCCCGAGCGTATTGCTGAGGTCGCCATGAACTGCCGCATCTCCAAGACCTCCGACTTCGGTTCCGGCTGCTCCTGCGACGGCAACATCGTCTGCCACGCCTCCGTCTATGACGATTTCGTCAAGGCTCTGGTCAAGGAAGGCGCTTACATCGCCAACGCGGACGAGGCTGAGAAGCTCAAGCTCGTGATGTGGGATGAGACCGGCCACCGTCTGCCCGACACAGTCGCCATCGCGCCCCAGAAGCTCGCCGAGAAAGCCGGCTTCGAGATCCCCGCGGACCGCAAGTTCATTGCTGTCACCGGCGGCGGCCGCGAGAACATTGGCAAGGAGCACCTCTTCTCCAGCGAGAAGCTGACCACCCTCATGGCGCTGTTTAAGTACGACGGCGAGTTCGAGAACGCGCTCGACATGGTGCGCGCCATCTATGAGGTCGGCGGCAAGGGCCACTCCTGCGGCATCTACTCGTTCGATGACGATCACATCCATCGTCTCGCCATGATGGCTCCCGTGTCCCGCATCATGGTCCGTCAGCCCAACAACAAGGGCAACGCGGGCAGCGCGACCAACGGCATGCCCCCGACGTCCTCCATGGGCTGCGGCACTTGGGGCGGCAACATCGTCTCCGAGAACATCGCGCTCAAGCACTACATGAACACCACCTGGGTCGCTCGTCCGATCCCCGAGGACATGCCCTCTCTGCAGGAGCTGTTTGGTGACTTCTATAAGGATGGCATGGACGTCGAGTAATTTCAGGAAAGGAGCAATTCCATGAAACACAGCGTTCAAGAACTGAACGATATCGCCAAGGAGGCCCGCCGGGTCACCATGAAGTGCATCGCAAGCCTTGGCAAGGGCCACGTCGGCGGCGCACTGGATATCGTTGACGCACTGACGGTCCTCTACTATGAAGAGATGAACATCGATCCCGCGAACCCCAAAATGGCCGGCCGCGACCGTCTGGTCCTCTCCAAGGGTCACGGCGGCCCGGGTCTGTACGCGATCCTCGCGCTCAAGGGCTTTTTCGACATGAAAGAGATCTATACGCTCAATAAGCCCGGCACGATGCTTCCCAGCCACTGCGACCGCCTGCTCACCCCCGGCATCGACATGACGACCGGTTCCCTCGGTCAGGGCCTGTCCGCCGCCGTCGGCATGGCGCTCGCTGACCGGATCGACGGCAACGGTGCCCGCGTCTACTGCATCATCGGTGATGGCGAAAGCCAGGAAGGGCAGATCTGGGAAGCCGGCATGTATGCTGCTCAGATGAAGCTCGGCTCGCTGACCTGCTTCCTTGACCTCAACGGGCAGCAGATCGACGCGTCGGTCGACGAGGTCAACTCCCTGCTCGACGCAGGCGAGAAGTGGCGCGCGTTCGGCTGGAACGTGCAGGAGGTCAACGGCCACGACGTGCAGGCAATCTACGATGCCGTCGAAGCCGCAAAGACGTGCACGGACAAGCCCAACATGATCGTGATGCACACGGTCAAGGGCAAGGGCTGGAAGCGGATTGAGGGCACGACGATGAGCCATTCGCTCTCCGTGAGCGCCGACGATCTCGCCGAAGCGCTCAACGACATTGACAAAGAGTAAGGGAGGTCAGAAAAAGGTATGGCAAAAGAAGATTTGAAGAAAGTGTTTTGCGACACTCTGATCGAGATGGCCAGCGCTGATGACCGGATCTGTCTGGTCAATTCCGACTCCCGCAAGTATACGGCGACACAGGATTTCGACAAGGCATTCCCCGAGCGCAGCTTTGACGTCGGCATCGCCGAGGCCAACATGGTCGGCGTGGCAGCCGGACTTGCCGTGAGCGGCAAAAAGCCGTTCACCCAGTCCTTTGGCCCGTTCATGAGCCGCCGCGTCGTCGATCAGGTGACGATCTCCCTTGCGTACAGCAAGCTCAACGCCGTGCTCGTTGGCGTCTCCCCCGGCATTCAGGCCGAGGTCAACGGCGGCACGCATCAGGGCTATGAGGACATCGGCGTGTTCCGCCCCGTCGCCAACATGACGATCGTGGAGCCGTTCGACGGCGTGCAGCTTCGCCAGATGCTGCCCGAGCTCATCAAGCTGGAGGGCCCCGTCTACCTGCGCTATGACCGCGCCGGCATCGAGCCGTATTACGGCGTGGACTACAAGTTCGTGCTCGGCAAGGCCGACACCCTGCGTGAGGGTAAGGACGTGACGATCATCTCCTCCGGCGTGATGCTCACGCAGTGCCTTGAGGCCGCGGAGGTCCTGGCCAATCAGGGCGTGCAGGCGCGCGTTATCAACATGCACACCATCAAGCCCATCGACGCGGACACCGTTGTCCGCGCGGCCAAGGAGACCGGCGCGATCATCACGGTCGAGAACCACTCCGTCATCGGCGGCCTCGGCAGCGCCGTCGCCGAGGTGCTCGCTGAGCAGTGCCCCTGCAAGATGCACCGTCTCGGCATTCAGGACCGCTTCGGTGAGGTCGGCGACCGCGCCTATCTGCGCAAGTGCATGGGCATCGACACGACCGATATCGTCGACGCCGCACTGAACATCAAAAAGTAAGCACTCCCCTTTCGATCCGTCCACTATAAAAAGATTAAAAAAGGAGTTACTACCATGAAAAAGTTCCTGAGCATCCTGCTTTCCGCCGTTATGGTACTGTCTCTTGCAGCGTGCGGCGCGAAGGAAGCCACCCCCAACGGCGACCAGTCCAACACCGTCAATGAGGACGGCACCCGCGACACCTACGTGACGATCAAGGTCGGCACGGGCCACAACAAGAACTCTTTCTTCTATACCGGTCTTGCCGAGTTTGAGCGTCTGGTGGAAGAGAACACCAAGGGCGCTGTTCAGATCGACATCTTTACCGACGGCGCGCTCGGCTCCGAGGGCGAGATGGCCGAGGGCCTGACGATGGGCACGGTCGACTCCGGCCTGCTCGGCTCCAGCTCTGTCGCAAAGCTCGAATCCACCTTCAATGTGTTCTCCCTGCCCTATCTCTTTGAGAACAATGACCACGTCGACGCAGTATTCAGCGGCGAGCCTGGCCAGCTCTTCCGTGACAAAATCTGGGACAGCCAGCACGTTATGATTCTCGATTATTGGGATTCCGGTTTCCGCAACTACTCCACTAACCTCCACGAGATCAACGGCCCCGAGGATATGAAGGGTATGCTTATCCGTATTCCTGATAACCCGATCTAGGCGGCTACCGCGGCGGCTCTCGGCGCCTCCACCTCCACGCTGAGCTACAACGAGCTCTACCTCGCCTGCTCCAACAAGACCGTTGACGGTCAGGAGGGCCCCGTGTTCGCGTTCGTGGCCGATAACTTCTTCGAAGTCCAGAAGTACATGGTGCTCGACGGCCACATCTACACCGTCATGGCGCTGATGATCAACGGCGACGTTTGGGAAAAGCTCACCGCTGAGGATCAGGAGATCGTCATGCAGGCGGCCAAGGACGCCGGCATCGTGGAGAAGGACGCGATCCGCAGCTCTCAGGCTGAGCAGATCAAGTACCTCGAAGAGCAGGGCATGATCATCAACGAGAACCCCGACAAGCAGGCCTGGCGCGATGCCACGGCGAGCGTGTACGACCAGTTCTCCGACACCTATGGTGCCGACCTGATCGACCAGATCAAGAACTATCCTTACTAAGCAAGCACCCCTTTGACGCTGCGGGCGTCTCACGCGAGACGCCCGCAGTTTCCCTTTCCAGCACTCAAGAACTTTCGAAAGGAGCCCTGCCATGAATTCTTTCAACAAAGCACTGCAGAAGCTGTGCAATGCAATCTTCAAGGGATTCTACCTCTTTGCGGCATTTACCTTTACGGTTTTGCTCACGATCCTCCTCATCAACGTCATTTCGAGAAACCTGCTCGGTGGCAGCATCGCCTGGATCGAAGAGATCAGCCGCTACATCTTCACCTGGATGATGTTCATGGGCATCGCCATCGGCGTGCACTATAAAAAGCATCTGGGCGTGGAATTCGTCGTCGGCCTCTACCCGGCAAAGGTAAAGAAAGCCGCCTATTTCATCAGCGATGTCCTCACGCTTGTGCTCTTCATCATTCTTGCCATTTACGGTTTCCGCTACGCGGGCAAGAGCATGAAGATGTTCTCCCCCATCATGGGCATCCCGTACGGCATCGTGTACCTGTGCGTGCCCATCGGCGCGATCTTCAGCACGTTCTACTGCTTTGCCCGCATCATTGAAGACTACTTTGTAAAACCCGAAGATAAGGAGGACAGCGCCAAATGACTGTATCGTCTCTGCTCATTTTCATGATCGTCCTGTTTTTGGCTCTGGCGATCTTCCTTGGTACGCCCATCGCCGTCGCTCTGGGTCTGGCCGCAGTGGCTGAGTTGATTTTACAGGGGGAAGTTCCTCTGATGATCGCCGCCCAGCGCATTTTCAACGGTGTCAACAGCGTCACTCTGATGGGTATTCCGTTTTTCATGCTCGTCGGTTCCATCATGGAACGTAGCGGCATCACTCAGAAGCTTATCGACTTTGCCAATTCTCTCGTCGGTTGGCTGCGCGGAGGGCTGTGCTATGTTGGCGTTCTCACTGGTATTCTGATGGGCGGCATTTCCGGCTCCGCGCCCGCCGATACGGCGGCGCTCAGCTCGATCATGGTCCCCTCCATGGAGCGCAGCGGCTATGACCGCGAGTTTTCCGCCGCCCTGATGGCCAGCTCCGGCACGCTCGGCATCATCATCCCGCCCAGCATGCCCATGATCGTTCTGGCGAGCATCACCGGCATCTCCGTCGGCAAGCTCTTCCTCGGCGGCATCATCCCCGGCTGCATGATCGGCCTGAGCTTTATGATCATCTGCGGCGTGACATGCCACATCCGCGGCTATGACAAGGATCACAAAATCCGTCTTTCTCTGCGCGAGATCGGCCGCACGTTCTTTCATGCGCTGCTGCCCATTCTCGCACCGGTCATCATCGTTGGCGGTATTCTCACCGGCATTGTGACGGCAACTGAATCCGCCATCGCGGCGGTTGCCTACACATTAATTGTTGCCCTATTCATCTACCGTTCCATGTCCCTCAAGGACCTTCCGGAACTGTTTGTGGACAGCGTCATCAGCGCTTCCAACGTCATGTTCATCATTGGCACCTCCAGCCTGTTCGCCTGGATCATGCAGAGCAACAACTTCCAGGACGTCATCATTTCCCTTTTCGGCAACTCCGTCCACAACCAGCTCTGGGTCATGTTCATCGTAAACCTTGTATTTTTCATCGGCGGCTTCTTCCTTGAGGGCACGGCCATGCAAATCATGTTCATTCCCGTTCTGCTTCCCATCGTGCAGGCTGCCGGCATCAACGAGATCGCGTTTGGCGTTACTGTTATCTGCAACATTGCTATCGGCAACCTGACCCCGCCGGTCGGCGTGTGCCTCTACGTCGCGGCCAACTCCTCCCACGCCAAGGTCGAGGGCATCATCAAGAACATCGCGCCCTTCGTCCTCATGGCCATGGTCGATATCGGTATCCTGATGGTGTTCCCGCAGCTCATCACCCTGATCCCGGACATGATGCACTAAGCGAGGCGAGAAAATATGGCATTGAATCTTGTCGATCACATCACCCTCTGCGAGGTCGGCCCGCGGGACGGCCTGCAAAATGAGCGCCGCATCCTCACCGTGCAGGAAAAGCAGGAGCTGATCGAAGCCGCCGCGGACGCGGGCTTTCCCGTCATCGAGGTCGGCTCGTTCATGAGCCCGAAAGCCGTGCCGCAGATGGCGGACACGGACGAGGTCTTTACCACCCTGCTGCGCCGCGAGGGCGTGGAATACCGCGCGCTGATTGCAAACCTCAAGGGCGTGGAGCGCGCTGCGGCCTGCGGCTGCAAAAAGGTCAAGCTGAACGTTTCCGCGAGCAAGGCGCACAACCTTGCTAATCTCAACCGCACGCCCGCCGAATCCGTCGCCGGCTTCGGCGCCTGCGTGGACGCGGCCCGAAGCGCCGGCATTGAGATCTCCGGTTCGATCTCCATGGCGTTCGGTTCGCCGTGGGACCGTGAGATCCCGCTCTCCGACGTCAAGGAGATCGTGAACGCCTACCTTGCCGTCGGCATCCATGAGATCTCGCTCTCCGACGCCTCCGGTCAGGCCTACCCGACGCAGGTCTACTCGATCTGCACGGAGATGGCCAAGGCCTACCCACAGGTGACGTGGTGGCTTCACTTCCACAACACGCGCGGACTGGGCATCGCCAACATCCTCGCTGGCATGCAGGCCGGCTTCACGCGCTATGACAGCGCGTTCGCCGGTGTGGGCGGCTGCCCGTTCGTCCCCGGCGCGGCCGGAAACGTGGCGACCGAGGACGTGCTGCACATGTGCGACGAAATGGGCGTCAAGACCGGGATCGATCTCGATCAGGCGATGGCGATCAGCCGCCGCGTCGTGCAGATCATCGACCACCCGACGGACAGCTATCTGCTGCGCGCCGGAAAGTCCAAGGATCTCATCCGCGACCTGCCCACCGGACAAATCGCCAACCAGACGATGAAAAAATAATGTATTTTCTTTTTCCGGATTTCCTGTTATACTGACAAAAACACTGAGGAGGAAAGGCCATGCGAAGCGATTGGGGAAAAAGCGGCACAGACAGCGCACAGCGGAAGATCCTGACCGGCTGCGTCGCCAGTGTGTGCGGAATATGGGCTTCACTCTATTACGTCTTTCCGCTTCATAAGGGTGCCGGCACAGCGCTTGCCATGCTGTGCTCGGTCCTCGCCGGCATCTTTCTGACACGCTGGCAGCGACGGAAAAAGAAAAACGATCCGCGTGCCTGAGGAAGCCCCCTCCGGCAGCGCAAACAACACAGCCGTCAGCGAAACAGTGAAAATCTGCTGTTGCTGGCGGCTGTGTCCATTGAATCAGAGGAGCAAGCCTATGAACGTATACGAAGAATACCAGAAAAAGCTCACGACGCCGCAGCAGGCCGTTCAATGCATCCAGAGCGGCGACTGGGTGGACTACGGCGTCTGCGCCGGGCATCCCGTCGCGCTCGACCGCGCGCTCGCACAGCGCGGCGCGGAGCTCCACGACGTCAAGATCCGCGGCATGAACGCGCTCTGGCTGCCGGAGATCGCCAAGATCCCGGACGCCGCGCAGCACTTCTGCTGGAACAGCTGGGCGATGATGGGCGACGAGCGCAAAATGCAGAAGCTCGGCATGTGCTACTACGCGCCGCTGCGCTACTCGGAGCTGCCGCGCTTCTACCGCGAAAACCTTGAACCGAACGCCGTGGCGATGTTCCGCGTCACGCCGATGGACGAGCACGGCAACTTCAACTTCGGCCCCAGCTGCAGCCACATGGCGGCCGTCGTTGAGAACAGCCGCCGCGTCATCGTCGAGGTCAACCCGAACCTCCCGCGCTGTCTGGGCGGACACGAGGAGTGCGTCAACATCCGCGACGTGGACTTCATCGTGGAGGATGACTCCCCCATGGTCGAGCTTCTGGCCAAGCCCTCCACCGCGGTCGATGAAGCCGTGGCCGCTCATGTGGTCTCGCACCTGCGCGGCGGCGAGTGTCTGCAGCTCGGCATCGGCGCTATGCCCAATGCCGTCGGCACGCTCATCGCCCAAAGCGACCTCAAGGACTTCGGCGTAAACAGCGAAATGTATGTGGACGCATTTGTGGACATGTCGCTTGCCGGCAAGATTACCGGAAAATATAAGAACATCGATAAGGGCCGTCAGGTCTACTCCTTTGCCGCGGGCTCGCAGCGGGTGTACGATTTCCTCAACGACAACCGCGAGTGCATGACCGCGCCCATCGACTACGTCAACGACATCCGCACGATCGCCGCGATCGACAACTTCGCCTCGATCTGCGGCGCCGTCGAGGTCGATCTGTACGGGCAGGTCAGCGCGGAGAGCAGCGGGTTCCGCCAGATCAGCGGCGCCGGCGGCCAGCAGGACTTCGTGCTCGGCGCCTACCTCTCCCGCGGCGGTAAGAGCTTCATCTGCTGCTCATCGACCTACGTCGACAAAAACGGTACGTCGCACAGCCGCATCGTCCCCTCGCTCGCGCAGGGAACGGCCGTGACCGAGGCGCGCCCCAACACCATGTATGTCGTGACGGAGTACGGTGCCGTCAACCTCAAAGGCATGACGACCTGGCAGAGAGCCGAAGCCCTCATCGGCATCGCCAATCCCATCTTCCGCGACAAGCTGATCGCGCAGGCGGAAAAGCAGGGCATTTGGCGCGCATTCTCCAAATACTGAGCCGTACGCACGGTTCATAAGCAGAAAATCTCTCCCGCGCACTGCCGCCATGGCAGTGCGCGGGAGAGATCGTTTTTTTACCGGAAGTTCTCCCTTGCGTATTTCATCAGTTTCTCGCGGAAATCCGGGTGCGCGATGGCGGCCATCGCCTCCGCGCGCTCGCGCAGGCTCTTGCCGGAGAGCACGGCGATGCCGCACTCCGTCGCGACGTGCTGGATCATCGTGCGCGGCGCGGAGACCGTGCTGCCGGAGGGGATCGCGGCGACGATGTTGCTCTTGCGCTCGCCGTCCTTGGTCACGCGGGAGGCGTTGATGCAGATGAAGCCCTTGCGGCCCCGCGAGCGGTAGGCCCCTTCGAGGAAGTCCATCTGCCCGCCGATGCCGGAGAGCTGGCGGGTGCCCGCGCCGTCCGGGATCTGCTCGACCACGAGCTTGGCGATGGCAACGTCCGTCTCACTCGGCGCACGGTAGGAGCGCATCGGCAGCAGCTCATGCACACCCTCGACCACATAGTCCGCCTCGGAGAGGTGGACACGGTGCGAACCGTCCACGCCCTGCAAGCGCGGGTAGTGCTCATTGATCTCGAAGATGACCGTGCGGGCACTCTCAAAAATCGTGCGCCAGGCGTAATTCGAAATGCCAAGGCCGCAGTAACCGTCCTCATCCGGCCGCGAGACGGGGACAAAGGCCACGCCGCAGCGGATGTGCTTATCGCGGTAGAGATACGGCAGCGAGCGCAGCATGACGGGCAGGAACTTCACCAGCCCGCGCGTTTGCAGCTTGCGCTCATAGTCGCCGATGTGCCAGCTATAGTAGGTAAAGCTCTCCTGCTCGGGGTCGCTCTCGACGATCTCGATGCGCGGGCGGATGACAAGCCCGCCGCGCACCTTGACGTCCCTGACCTCTCCCTTGCGCGCGGCGAGCGCGTGGTCGAGCAGCTCGGGAAAGCCCACGCCGAAGCCGTAGTCCACCCAGTCGCCGCTCCGCACCGCCTGCACGGCGGTCTCCAGCGTGACGAACTTCGGCAGGTGATCCTTTCTCTTTGTATCCATTTCCTGCATGCGGACGTTTACGCCTTTTTGCAGGCCGCGATCACTTCGATCTCCGCCTTGGCGCCCTTGGGCAGCTCCTTGACGGCGATGCAGGTGCGTGCCGGAAACGGCTCGGAGATGAACTCCTTGTACACGGCGTTGACCGACTCGAAGTCCGCCATGTCGGTCAGAAAGACCGTCGTTTTGAGGATGTGCGCCGCGTCGCTCCCGCCCGCGTGCAGGATCTCCATCACGTTATTTAATGCGACGCGCATCTGCTCCGCCGCGCTCTCCGGGCGCGTCGCCGTGACGCCGGCGGGATAGCGGGCCGTCTGTCCGCTGACGAAGAGCAGGTCGCCGTAGGCGATCGCCTGATTGTAAGGGCCGAGCGCGGCCGGCGCCGCAGCCGTGGCAATGACTTTTTTCATCTTCAATCCTCCAAATTCCACATGGTTTCCTTTGTTTTGACCGCCGTACCGGAGATCTGCACCGCGATGATCTCTCCCTCGCGCGCCGCGTGCACGCCGACGATCCCGTCCTTTCCGATCTCCTGCCCCTGCTCGACAACAAGATCGACCGCCGCCGCGTCGGGCTGGAGATACCGGAGCGCGTAAGCGCCCATCACGCCGCTGGCCGTGCCGGTGACGGGGTCCTCCGCCGTCCCGGCAAACGCGGATGAAAAGTGCCGCCCGTGCATCTGCGCCTCGCTGTGGCGCGTCTCCCGCGTGATCGGATGGACCGAAGCGCACGGGTTCTCGGTCAGCACCGCGGGAAAGCGCTGGTTGTCCGGCTGCATCCGCTCGAACGCCGCGAGGTCCCGCACGAGCACGATCAGCGTCCACACGCCGGTGCTGCCGTAGACAAGCGGCAGACTCTCGTCCAGATCCTCCGCATGCAGGCCGATCGACGCCATGAGCGCCTCGCGGTCGCCGCCGAACGGCGCGAACTGCGCCGGGGCCTGCGTCATCATGACCTCATTCGTCTCCGCGCGGTACCGGATGGGGAGCACACCGGACGCCGTTTCCACCAGCAGTTCACTCTTCCCTCTCCAGCGCGCATCCTGCTCCATCAGCGCGCAGATCGAGGCGACCGTCGCGTGACCGCACAGTCCCGTCTCCTGCAGCGGCATGAAAAAGCGCAGCCGCAGATCGGCCTTATCCGAACGGCAGACGAACGCGCATTCCGAAAAACCGGCCTGCTTTGCGATCGCCTGCATCTGCGCTTCGCTCAGCGCGTCGCCGTCGAGCACGATGCCCGTCGGGTTGCCCTTAATAGAGAAAGTAACGCTCCCAAGATCAAGATGATCTCGGGAGCGTTTTTTCGTTCAGATGACGGCGGTATATGGCCATAAGACAGGTTCAGTAGAATGCTTCTCTTTCTACTCATCCTACGTTGTGGGACATTTAATGGGAAGTGCCTGCCTACTTGGTCAGAATATTCGGCAGCTGCGCGCGCAGGGCGGCCACGCCCTCGGCGGAGCCGAGGTCATAGCGCCTCACCATGCTCAAAACCGCCTGCAACGAGGTCTTCGGATCGCACCAGAGGTCCGGCTCATAGCCTTTGCCGTCTACATTCTCCATATTGTAGATGAAGTGGAACGACTGACCGAACTGGAAGCCGATGCCGGAGTTTGGAAGCGTCCAGCCTCGCACATTTCCGACCAGCTGCGCGCCTCTCGTCGGGCCGCCGATCACAAGGCAGTTGTCAAGTGTCCTGCAATAGGTCACGATGCTCTCGCCGGCGGAGCCGGACATGCTGTCTGTCAGAAGAAGAATCGGAGTGCTGTTTTCCAGCAGCTTTCCCTGAAACAGCTCATAGTCCTTATCGCCTGTCCGGAAGGCGGCAAATTCTTCACCCAGGTCCGCGTAGGCTTGGGTCCTATCGAACATGGCAGTGCCCCAGTTGGAGATAATCGTTTTCTGTTCGGGTTCTTCTCCCGTGTAGCTTTTCAGCCAGTTTTTGATAAAGTCTTCATCGCCGCCGCTGTTGGAGCGAGCATCAATGATGATGAGCTTCGCGTTTTTAAGGTCAGAACCGGTGCGGACGAACTCGTCCATTGTCTCCTCATAATTCCAGTCAAACCTGCGAATCGTTATCAAGGCAATACCGTTTGATTTCAGATAATGATAATCCGGGACCTGCGAACCGTCTTCCAGATAGGACTGGCTCAGCGACCATGTGACCGAAACCGTTTTGGTCTCAGCGCCCTTGGTCAGGGTGATACTGTCTGCCGTATGCACAGCCGTCGCGGGACAGAACTGACGCAGGGAATAGCACACTCGGCCGCTGCCGTCAAGATACGGCTTCATTTCGACATTCGCGTTGCCGCAGGAGGTATAGTACCACTTCTCGTTTTCCCCCAGCAGATAGTACCCACTTTCATCCCTGCCAAAGCTTTGACCGCTGTAATAGTAAAGATACTGAACGCTTTTCTCAAAGGCCGGTTCATACCGCCCGGCGATCGAGAAATGTCCGTCCCGAACGAAAAGCAGGTGCGAGTAAATGAGCGAGACGAGCTGGTCCCACTTGATCGTCTGATAGGATGCAAGCTCTGCACGGATGGCATCTTCCGCCTTTTGGAACGTCTCCTCACCGAAATAGTAGTAAGCGCCGTAGGAGTAATGCAGCGCGCGGAAGAACAGGTCCACATCCTCAAGCGCTTCCGCGCGCGTAAGAACCGCCTTGCCGGGATTGTTCAGATTTTTCAGGCCGTCGATCTCTGCCTGCGTGATCTCGACCTCGCCGCGGTGATGCTGTAAATATGCTTCAAAGCCGTCGAACGACTCTTCCCTTGCCATATCGGCGCGGCGCTTCTCGTTCACGTCCTTAAGCAGTTTTTCAAATGCGTTTTGGTAGACCGCTGTGGAACCCTTGCTCAAAACGATGGCAGTATTGCTGTCGGCATCATAGTCGACAGTAAAGCCGAGCGCATCGCCGAGGTCGCGCAGCTTAAAATAGTTGTTTCCCCCGATGTTGTAGACAGAAAGACCGTCCGCAGCCTTTCCGTCGATCAAAACGGACTGCTTGCTGACAACGGCTGTTTTGGACTGATCCCGCCCGCGCGCAAGCTCGCCGCCGACAGGGGTATATTCCTTCCCGGAAACGACCGTGACCGCATTGCTTTGCTCATCGAACGAAACGGAAAAGCGGCTGTCCGTCTTGCTCAGAAGCTGCGCAAGATCGCGCAGCTTGAAATAGTTGCTGCCGTCGATGTTGTATTTGTCACAGTCTGCATCGACGCCGTCGACTGACAGATTTTGCGGCGAAGCCACCACATTCGCGGCGGAGGCATAAGACACGGCAATGCAAACCAGGAGCAGCGTCAAAATGATGGGCAATAGCTTTTTCATGGATGATTCTCATCTCCCTTAGCACGCTTTCGGTGCGCCGCTTTCAAAGAAGCGTTCCCCGTCAGAGCAATTTTTCACTTTAAGGGTAGCATACTCCATCGTATGCTGCAACGCAAATTTTGCATAAAAGCGGTATCGCCCGTCTAAAGGCGACCGATAGCTTCATCCGCGGCCTTTCAGCCGAGCTTCTGCGCAAGGTCCTCGAGCGCGGCGGTCATCGCCTCTTCAAACGAGGGGTGCGGACGTATGGCCAGCAGGAATTGATCGGCCGTCATGTGGTTGGCGAGCGCCTGCGAGACGCCGCCGATCATGTCGCTCGCATGCTTGCACATGAGCTGCGCGCCGAGAAGCTCGCGTGTTTCGGCGTGGGCGACGAACTTCATAAAGCAGCGGCCCGGGTCGGCGATGAGCGTCTTGGCGTTGTCGAACATGACGTGTTTGCCGACCTTGACGGGGATGCCCGCCTCCTTGGCCTCGGCCTCGGTGAGGCCGACGACCGCGATCTCCGGACGGCAGTAGATGCAGCTCGGCACGACGGACATGGATGTGTGATTTTCCCTTCCGTAGAGCAGGTCGACGCAGGCGATGCCCTGCGCGGTCGCCACATGGGCGAGCTGAATTTTGGCCGAGACGTCGCCGATGGCGTAGATGTGGGGGATGCTCGTCTCGTAGCGCTCGTTCACGGCGATGCTGCGGCGGTTCATCTCGACAGAAATGCCATCCGCGAACAGGCCGTCGCAGTACGGGCGGCGGCCGATGGCGCAGAGCACGGCCTCGCCGGAGACGGTCTCGCTCTTTTCCTTGCAGGTGAAGTTGACGGCGATATCCTCACCCGTCTTCTCGACGCTCTGGACCATCGCGTTCGTGAAGACCTTCACGCCCTGCTTTTTGAGGATGAGCGCGAGGCTCTGGCCGAGCTCCTTGTCCATGTTGGGCAGCAGGCGGTCCATGCCTTCGATGACGGTCACTTCACAGCCGAGGTCTGCGTAAAACGTCGCAAACTCGATGCCGATGACGCCGCCGCCGATGATGACGATGGAGCGGTACAGGTGGTCGCACCCCTCAAGCAGCTCGTCGGAGGTCATCGCGAACTCAAGTCCGGGAATCGGCGGGCGGGACGGGACGGAGCCGGTGGCGATGAGAATATCGTCGCAGGTGTAGTCGTTGGCACCGCCCTCGGCATCCGTCACGCGGACAGCACCGGGTGCGGTGATGAGCGCCGTGCCGCGCAGAAAGTCGATCTTTGCGGTCTTGAAAAGCGATTCAATGCCGGAGGACAGCTTTTGCGAAATTTCGCGCTTGTAGGCAAAAATCTCCGTCATGTCGGCGCAGATATCGTCGGTGTGGATGCCGGCGTGTGCGCCGTGCTTGGCGTCGTGGAAGATCTGAGAAGAGTGCAGCAGCGTTTTCGTCGGGATGCAGCCGCGGTTTAAGCAGGTGCCGCCCGCTTCGCGCTTCTCGACGACGGCGACCTTCTTGCCGAGCTTGGCCGCATGGAGCGCGGCTTCGTAGCCGCCGGGGCCCGCGCCGATGACGATGAGTTCATAATGAGCCATAATAGTTCGTTCCTTTTTGAGAGCAATGCCGCCGACTTTTCGGCGGCATTGCGTGATGTTGAGATATGCGCTGCCTTCGTCAGGCAAACTGATAACGTAAAACCATGTTGCGCGCCGCGCCGACCTCATCGAGACGGCGGACGGGCGTGGAGTGGGGAGCGGTGTGGAGCGTCTCGGGGTCGGAGTGCGCGAGTTCAAAGAGCTTGCAGTAGATGCCGCAGACCTCATCCATGGTCTCTTTGCTCTCAGTCTCGCAGGGCTCGATCATGAGCGCCTCATGGACGATGAGCGGGAAGTACATCGTGGGCGGGTGTAGGCCAAAGTCGAGCATGCCCTTGGCAAGGTCGAGCGCGGAGACGCCCGTCTCCTTGTGGAGATCGACGAGCGACATGACGAACTCGTGCATGCAGATCTCGTCATAGGCCATGGTGAAGGTATCCTTGAGCCTGACGCGCATGTAGTTCGCGTTCAGCACGGCGTTCATCGCCGCCTCGCGGATGCCGGACTTGCCGAGCGTGAGCACGTAGGTCAGCGCGCGCACGACGACGTCGAAGTTGCCGTAGAACATCTTCACGCGGCCGATGGACTTTTCGGGGTATGCAAAGCCGTACTTGCCGCCCTTTTTGACGACCAGCGGGCCGGGCATGTACTTTTTGAGGAATTCCTTGCAGCCGACCGCGCCTGCGCCGGGGCCGCCGCCGCCGTGCGGTGTGGCGAACGTCTTATGCAGGTTACTGTGGATGCAGTCAAAGCCCATGTCACCGGGACGGACGACACCCATGACGGCGTTGAGGTTCGCGCCGTCGTAATAGCACAGGCCGCCCGCATCGTGAATGATCTTCGTGATCTCGAGGATGTTCTTGTCGAAAATACCGACGGTGTTCGGGTTCGTCAGCATCAATCCCGCGGTGTCGGGGCCGACGGCGGCGCGCAGCGCGTCGAGGTCGACGCAGCCGTCCACGCCGGACGGGATGTTGATGACCTGGAAGCCGCACATCGCGGCGGTTGCGGGGTTTGTGCCGTGGGCGGAGTCGGGCACGATGATCTTCGTGCGGTTAAAATCGCCGCGGTCGGTGTGATAGGCCTTGATGAGCAGAACGCCCGTGAACTCACCGTGCGCGCCCGCCGCGGGCTGGAACGTGACAGCGTCCATGCCGAAGACCTCGCCAAGCTCAGAGCCTAACGTGTGCAGCGCCTCGAGCGCGCCCTGCGCGGTCTCAATGGGCTGGAGCGGGTGGAGCTGGGTGAAGCCCGGCAGCGCCGCCATGTCCTCGTCGATCTTGGGGTTGTACTTCATCGTGCACGAGCCGAGGGGATAGAAGCCGTCGTTCACGCCATGGATGCGCTTGCAAAGGGCGGTGTAGTGGCGGGTGAGCTCGTTTTCACTCACGTGGGGCAGGTGCAGCGCCTCGCTGCGCTCTTCGGGGAGCTGATATTCGGGGACGTCACACTCCGGCATGAGGGTCATGCCGCGGCCTTCGACGCCAAGTTCAAAAATGAGCTTCATTTACAGCACCTCCTTCACGATGGCGACAGCTTTGTCGAGCTGCGACTTGGAGACGAGCTCTGTCACGCACCAGAGAATGCCGCCCTCGACCTCCGCGCCGCCGAGGATGCCCTCTGCTTCGAGCGCGTCGAGGATCTTCCTGCGGCAGTTGGGGCATTCGACCTCGGTGACGAACTCGTGGAAGAATTCACCCTTGTACTTCAAGGTGCAGCCGATCTTTTCAAGTTCAGAGGCGAAATAGTGCGCCTTCGAAGTGCAGAGCCGCGCGCACTGCTTCATGCCCTTTTCGCCCATCGCGGCCATGTAGACGCCGGCGGCGAAGGCGCATAGCGCCTGGTTGGAGCAGATGTTGGAGCTGGCCTTTTCGCGGCGGATGTGCTGCTCGCGCGCGGACAGCGTCAGCACGTAGCCAACCTCGCCGTCCACATCCTTCGTCTGGCCGACGATGCGGCCGGGGAGCTTTCTCGTCATGGCGGATGTCGTGGCCATGAAGCCGAGGAACGGGCCGCCGAACGCCGTGTCGAGGCCGAGGGGCTGACCGTCGCCGACGGCGACGTCCGCACCCATCGCGCGCGGCGTGGGCAGAATGGCGCAGGCGATGGGGTTCACGCCCATGACGAACTTGGCGCCCGCGGCGTGGACGATCTCACCGGCCGCCTTCGCGTCTTCGATCTGGCCGAAGTAGTTCGGCTGCTGGAGGTAGAAGCACGCGGCGTCATCGCCGAGCACTTCCTTGAGCGCGTCGAGATCAGTTCTGCCGTCCTTTGCGGGGACGACAAAAAGCTCGGTATTCGAGGCGAAGCAGTAGGTCTTCATGACCTCGATGACCTGCGGATGGGCGCAGGCGGAGACATAGGCCTTCGTGCGCTTGCGGTCCTTGCACATGGGGATCGTCTCGGCTGCGGCGGTCGCGCCGTCGTAGTGCGAGGCGTTGGAAACGTCCATGCCGGTCAGCTCGCAGATCATCGTCTGGAATTCAAACGTGCCCTGCAGCACACCCTGGCTGATCTCCGCCTGATAGGGGGTGTAGCAGGTGACAAGCTCTTCGCGGGAGGTGACGGATTTGACGACCGACGGGATGAAGTGGCGGTAGGCGCCTGCGCCGCGAAGAACGGTCTTGAAGACCTTGTTCTTTTCGGCCATGGCGGTGACGGCCTCGCGCACCTCAAGCTCGCTCAGGCCCTCGGGGATGTTCAGCCCGCCGCTCCGCAGGAGCATTTCCTGCGGGACGGCCTTGTACAGCCCTTCCAGGCTGTCGACCCCGATGGCGGCGAGCATTTCTTCCCGTTCCGCAGCCGTGGTGGGAACGTAAGAGCCCATGTTAGCCCTCCTGCGCGCAATGCGCTTCGTAAGCGGCGGCGTCAAGCAGCGCCTCAGTGTCGGTCACGGGGGAGACCTTGATGATCCATGCGCCGTAGGGGTCGGAGTTCAGCGTCTCGGGCGCGTCGGCCAGCGCTTCGTTGACCTCGCAGATCGTGCCGCTGACGGGACAGATCACGTCGGAGACCGCCTTGACGGACTCGACATCGCCGAAGCTCTCACCGGCGGTGACGCTGTCACCCTCGGCGGGCAGGTTGATAAAGACCACATCGCCCAACGCATCCTGGGCAAAATCAGAAATGCCGATCACGGCGACGTCGCCGTCCATCTTGACCCACTCGTGGGACTTGGAATACTTCAGCTCAGCAGGGATGTTCATGGTAATTTCCTCCTCAAAATCGTTCTCAATGAATGTTGGTTGTTATTTACGGTCAAATGGTTTCCGAATATTCGGTCAAAAATCTCTATTTCAGCGTTCGAGCTTGTAGAACGGCATCGGCACGATCTCCAGCTCGACCATGCGGCCGCGCACGTCGGCGTTCAGATGCTTGCCGATCTCGATATCTTGGGCGGGGATATAGCCCATCGCAACGCCGCAGCCGATATAGGGCGCGAACGTGCCGGAGGATGCCCAGCCGATCTTTTCTCCGTCCATCGTGTAGAGGTCGCAGTGCTCGCGCACGATGCCGCGGCCGACGACCTTCATGCCAATGCGCTTCATTTTCGGCGCGCCGAGCGCGACAAGCGCGTCGCGGCCGATGAAGTCCTTGCCCGTGAGCTTGCACGGAAGTCCCGCCATCTTCGGCGTGATCTCGTCGTTCATCTCGTGGCCGTAGAGCGGCATCGAAGCCTCTAAGCGCAGCGTGTCGCGCGCGCCGAGGCCGCAGGGGATCAACCCCTCGGGCTCGCCCGCCTTCAGAAGCGCTTTCCACAGGTCGACGGTGTCCTCGGCCTTGCAGTAGATCTCAAAGCCATATTCACCGGTGTAGCCCGTCTGGGAGACGAGGGCGCGGATCGTGCGCTCGCCGAGGTTCAGGGGCACGTCTTCGATGAAGGTGTAGTACTTGGCGGGGATGTACTGCTCATCGCAGAGCTTTTTGAGAATGTCGCCGGACTTGGGGCCCTGCAGGGCGATCTGGCCCCAGTCGTTGCCCTCGTCGCGGTAGTCGACGTCGCCGGAGAGATGGCTCTCGACCCAGGCGGCGTCCTTTTCGCGGTTGCCCGCGTTGACGACGAGCCAGTAATTGTCCGCTGCGCAGCGGTAGACGATGAAGTCGTCGATGATGCCGCCATTGTCGTTGCAGAACATCGAGTACTTGATCTCGCCGTCTTTCATGTTCGAAATGTCGGCGGTGATGATCTTCTGCACGTTGGCGACGGCGTCGGGGCCCTTGAGGCGAAGCTCGCCCATGTGGGAAACGTCGAACAGACCGGCCTTTTCACGAACGGCCATGTGCTCGGCAATCACGCCGGTGGGATACTGCACGGGCATCAGGAAGCCGCCGAATTCGACGATCTTGCCGCCCATGTCCACATGCGTTTGGTAAAGTGGGGTCTTCTTTTCCATAGTGCGCATCCTCCGAAAACAATAATTTTAATGAATATTATAAAAATTATTAAAATTAAGCATCAAAAAAGAGACACAAAACTCCCTTTTGAGCTTTGTGCCTCCGTTGATCACCTGAGAGATTCCCCGCCCGAGTCATCGCGGCAGGTTGCACCTTCGGCGTGCGTAAACGCACTTTTCGGAGCGTCGTCCGAGTTCGGCCCTTTTGCCTGAGAGCTTCTGCGTTCCCCTTCGGCGCCGCGGCAGAATATTCCGCGGTCTCTCCCGAACTCATCATCCGATCGGTTGATTCATTTTGCTTTTTAAAGCTAACATAAGAATGGACCTTTGTCAAGAAAGAAAAAATAATATTTTGTTAAAATATTTCAAGCGGAAATTCGGCAAACCGAAAACTGCCGAAACGGGTCAAAATTTGAAAGCATCCCGTTGTTATGACTGCGTTGCCGGCCAGGTTCCATTTCGCTTCGGCATAGCTTTATTTGTATTTCGCATTTGCATTTTGCCTAAAGCGGCGGCGGAGAAGTGATGGGGCGTCTATTTTCTTCGACGAAATCCGTCCTGCGCGGACAAAATTGTATTGACAACGGCGTAGGATGGGTCTATTGTACTCACATCATTCGTCAAATGCTTTGAGCAGGACACGACTTCCCCGGATCACCGCTTTCAGAGAGCCGTTGGTGGTGCAAAACGGCAGCAAGGAACGGGCAGGCCATCCCCTGTGAGCAGCCGCGGTGAAAGGCTCAAACGCCGAGTAATCGCAGCCGGTCCCCCACCGTTAACAGGGTGCGCTCTCCGATCCATTCGGGCAGCGGTCGAGCGGCCGGTTTTTCGGCAAGCAAAGTGGTAACGCGGAAGTTGAGATCTGCGGCGGATATCGCCGCGGTATTGGCCTTCGTCTTTGCGATGGGTTTTCGTTGTGGAAAATCCGCAGCAGAGGCGGGGCTTTTCTTTTTGCTCCCGGCATTGGCGAAGAACACAGCTTTTTTAGGAAAGAAAGGGAAATCACATGAACACACTCGTCATCGTGCTGACCGCGGCGGTCGTCCTCGTCGCTGCCTACGCACTCTATGGGCGCTGGCTCGCCAAAACCTGGGGCATCGACCCCAAGGCGCAGACGCCCGCCGTCAAGTATAACGACGGCAAGGACTTTGTCCCCACCAACGGCTGGACCGTCTTCAGCCATCAGTTTTCCTCCATCGCGGGCGCGGGCCCTGTCACCGGCGCGATCCAGGCCGCCGCGTTCGGCTGGCTGCCGGTGCTGCTGTGGGTGCTGCTCGGCGGCGTCTTCTTCGGCGCTGTGACGGACTTCGGCGCGCTGTACGCCTCCGTCAAAAACGACGGCAAGTCCATGGGCATGCTGATCGAAAAGTACATCGGCAAGCTCGGCCGCAAGCTGTTTCTGCTGTTCTGCTGGCTGTTCTGCCTGATTGTCATCGCGGCGTTCGCCGACATGGTCGCCGGCACGTTCAACGCCTACACCGTGGTCGACGGCGTGACGCAGCTTGCTGACGCCGCGCAGACCAACGGCGCAGCCGGTATGGTGTCCATCATGTTCATGGTGTTCGCCGTCGTCTTCGGCCTTGTGCAGAAGAAGCTGAACCTCTCGGGCTGGAAGGAAGCCGTGCTCGGCATCCTCTGCATCGTTGCCTCGTTCGCCGTCGGCATGAACTGCCCACTCATCTTCGGCAAGGCGACCTGGAGCTACATCACGTTCGTCTACATCTTCTTCGCCGCCGTTCTCCCGATGTGGCTTTTGAAGCAGCCGCGCGACTACATGACCACCTTCATGTTCATCTGCATGATCGCGGGCGCGGTCGTCGGCCTTCTCGTTGCGCATCCGACGATGAACCTCCCCGTCTTCACGGGCTTCAACAATGAAAAGCTCGGCACGATGTTCCCCATCCTGTTCGTCACCGTCGCCTGCGGCGCGGTGTCCGGCTTCCACAGCCTCGTCTCCTCCGGCACGTCGTCCAAGACGGTCGAAAACGAGAAGGACATGCTCAAGGTCGGCTACGGCGCGATGATCCTCGAGAGCCTGCTTGCTGTGCTCGCGCTCTGCGTGGCCGGTGCGGCCGCCGCGGCGGACGGCACTCCCGCCGTCGGTACCCCGTTCCAGATCTTCAGCCGCGGCGTTGCGGGCTTCTTCGAGATGTTCGGCGTGCCGAACTACGCCGCCACGGTCTTTATGACGATGTGCGTCTCCGCCCTCGCCCTCACGAGCCTTGACGCCGTCGCGCGTATCGCGCGCATGAGCTTCCAGGAGCTTTTCAGCGTGGACGATATGGCCCACGCCGAGCCCTGGCGCAAGCTCCTGTGCAACACGTATTTCTCCACGGTGCTGACGCTCGTGCTCGGCTACGTGCTCACGAAGATCGGCTACTCCAACATCTGGCCGCTGTTCGGCTCAGCGAACCAGCTGCTCTCCGCGCTCGTGCTCATCACGCTGTGCGTCTTCCTCAAGGTCACGGGCCGCAGCAACAAGATGCTTTTCCCGCCGCTCGTCATCATGCTCTGCGTCACGTTCACGGCGCTTGTCCAGCGCCTGATGGCCATGGTGAGCGCCATCCAAAATGCCGCTGCCGTTACCATCCCCGCGGGCGAGACGACCTGGGGCGCGGTGTTTATCGCCAACGGCTTGCAGCTCATCATCGCGGTGCTGCTCATCGTGCTCGGCGCGACCATCGTCGTGAACTCGATGAGAAGCTACGTCGCCAGCAAGCACAACAGCGAGGCCAAGGTCTAATTTTGAAAAATGTGCAAAAAAGGAGGCTTCCCGTCGGGAAGCCTCTTTTTTTGCTTTGTTACCAGCTTGCGACCGTGCCGTCGCATCTCGGTTCGGTGCCCGCGGCGTAAACGCCGTTTTCGCACTTCCAGATGATCTCGCCGCGGCCCATGGCCGTGCGGTCGTCGACGATCTCGACCTCGTGCCCCATTGCTCGCAGCTGCTCGGCGATCGCCTCGCCCGCCTCGCGCTCGATCTGGAGCTTTTTGCCGCCGATCCACTGGATGCGCGGCGCGTCGAGCGCCTCCTGCGGGTTCATGGCGTAATCGATGGTGCTCGTCAGCACCTCGACCTGCCCCTGCGGCTGCATGAACGCGCCCATCACGCCGAACGGGCCGACGGCCTCGCCGTCCTTGAGCAGAAAGCCCGGGATGATCGTGTGGTAGGACTTCTTTCCGCCCTCCAAATAGTTATCGCTCTTCGGGTCGAGGGAGAAGTTCGCGCCGCGGTCCTGAAGCGAGATGCCCGTGCCGGGGATGGCGATGCCCGCGCCAAAGCCGCAGTAGTTGCTTTGGATAAGCGAGACCATGTTGCCCTCTGCGTCCGCGGTGCAGAGGTAGATCGTGCCGCCGCAGTGCGGGTCGCCCGCTTTGGGCTCGAGCGCCTTGTCTGTGATGAGTGCGCGGCGGGCGGCAAGATAGTCGGGCGAGAGCAGCTCGCTGACCTTCGTTTTCATATAGCGCGGGTCGGCGACGTAGGTCTTCGTGTCGGCAAAGGCGAGCTTGATGGCCTCCATGACCTTGTGATAGTAATCCGCATCCTCGCGCTTTTCAGGCAGCGTCAGCCCGTTGAGCATGCCGAGTGCCATCAGCACCGTGATGCCGTGGCCGTTGGGCGGGATCTCGCAGACGGTGTAGCCGCGGTAGTCCTGCGTGATGGGCTCGACCCATTCGGGGTGATAGTTCTTGAAGTCGTCCTCGCAGAAGTAGCCGCCCGTGGCGCGCGAATGGGCGACGATCCTTTCCATCAGCTCACCACGATAGTAGCTCTCGCAGTTCGTCTCGACGAGGGAGCGCATCGTGTCGGCATAGGCGGGGAAACGGAAGACATCGCCCGCGCGGTACGGCGAGCCGTCCGGCTTCATAAAGCTCTTCCACCAGTATTCATAGGGGGCGGGGTCCTGCGCCATGACCCTGGCGATGCGCTTGCTGTCGCGCGCCCAGAGCTTGCCGACATTGACGGGCACGGCATAGCCGTTTTCGGCATAGGAAATGGCGGGGGCGAAGAGCTCGGAGAGCGGCTTTGTGCCAAAGCGCGCATTGAGCGCGGCCCAGCCCGCGGGCGCGCCCGGGACCATCGTGGGGAGCCAGCCTTCCTCGGGCACCTCGGAAAAGCCTTTTGCGCGAACCTCGTCCGCGCTCAGCGCCATCGGCGCAACGCCGCTGGCGTTCAAGCCGTAGAGCTTTTTCTCCTTCTCGATCCACACGAGCGCGAAACAGTCGGACCCAAGGCCGTTGCCCGTCGGCTCGAGCAGCGGCATCGCGCCGGCCATGGCGACGGCGGCATCGACGGCGTTGCCGCCATTTTTCAGCACGTCGAGGCCGACCTGTGCGCCGAGGGGAACGGACGTGCAGCACACGCCGTTTTTGGCGTAGACCACGTTGCGGCGGGAAGAATATCGGTAAGTTAACGGATCAAAATTCGGCATGATCGTTCTCACTTTCGTCGTTTTTTCCCAGTATAGCAGTCCGCGCGAAAAAGGACAAGAAAAAGACGCTGTGCGGCGCGGATAGAGCAGCGTGACGGAACCATACGGAAAAGCTGGATATTCGCCCTGCAAAAGGGCGATAAATTTACGCTTTCCCGCTTGACATCCTATAAAAATGCATTATAATACAATCAACTTCATCATCAATGCCTCCTTTGGCACCGGCCGAGGGAGAAAAGGCATCCATGACTGAGCCGTAGGTATTCCGGGCGACCGGATAAGGCTGGGTCGTGGGTGCTGTTACTTTTTTATAGAGAAAAGGAGAACGATATGAACATCAAGCCCTTTGCTGTGGAAGAATGGATGAACGAGTACGAGGTGGGTGCGCTATACAACATCGCCGAGACCTGCGTCGACTCCGTTTCGCTCGACGAGCTTTTCGAGCTCACGGGCGAGAACAAGGAGGACTTTTTGAAGGACTTCTGTGCCCAGCGCTTGACCTATGGCGATATCTGGGGCAGTGAGGCGCTGCGCAGCGGCATTTCCAAGCTCTACCACACGATCAAGGCCGATGAGGTCGTGCTCACGCACGGCGCGGCAGGCGCGAACCATCACGTATTCTGCTCGCTCATTTCCGCGGGCGACCGCGTGGTCAGCATCATGCCGACCTATCAGCAGCTCTACTCCATCCCCGAGGCCATCGGCGCGGACGTCGCCATCATGCACCTAAAGCAGGAAAACGACTATCTCCCCGACCTGAATGAGCTCAAGAGCCTCGTCACGCCCGAGACGAAAATGATCTGCATCAACAACCCCAACAACCCCACCGGCGCGCTGATGAGTAAGGAGCTGCTGGGGAGCATCGTGGAGATCGCCCGCGGCGTGGGCGCGTACATCCTCTGTGACGAGGTCTACCGCCACCTGACGCAGGAGGACGAGTGGTGCGAATCCATCGTCGACCTGTACGAAAAGGGCATCTCGGTCAGCAGTATGTCCAAGGTCTTCTCGCTCGCGGGCCTTCGCATGGGCTGGATCGCCACGCACGATGAAGCGGCGCGCAAGGCGTTCCTGTCGCACCGCGACTACAATTTAATTAGCTGCGGCATGTTCGACGATGCGATCGCGTCCATCGCCCTGCGCCACAGCGACGTGATGCTCAAGCGCAATCAGCGCATCGTGCGCGAGAACCTCGCCATCCTCGATGACTGGATCAAGGAAAATCCGCACTTTTTCTACACCAAGCCCAAAGCCGGTACGACCGCGCTCGTTTACTACGATTTCGATATCCCCTCCTACGAGTTTTGCAAGCGCATGTACCACGAGACCGGTGCGTTCGTCACGCCGGGCGACTGCTTCGAGCAGCCCCACAGCATGCGCGTCGGCTACGCCTGCGACGTCAACACGCTCAGAGACGGCCTTGCCGCGGTGACGAAGTTTGCCGCGACGCTGTGAGCGGCGAAAACACGCGATAAATAAAAGAAATCCGTCCGGTCATCGACCGGACGGATTTTTGACTTGTAAGGGGTTCACGCCTTGGCCCTGTTCCCGCGCATGAAGTGCAGAATAAGGCCGATGGCCGCGCCGATAAGCGTCGGGCAGATCCAGCCGAGGCCGAGGTCGGCAAACGGTAGGTACTGCTGACCGAACGCCTTGATGGCCGGACCGTGGATGGCGTTGAACACGCTCTCGGGCAGCGCGATGATCAGATCGTAAACGGCAGCGATGAGCGTGAAGCCGATCGTCCAGCAGTACACCGTGCGGTCGTGGCCGAAGAATTTACCGAGCAGCGCCAGCGCAATGAGCGCGATGGAGAGCGGATAGAGGAACATCAGCACCGGCAGCGAATAGCTGATGATGGCGCTGAGGCCGAGGTTCGCAAACAGCAGCGACACGAGGCTGAAAATGATTGCCCAGATGCGGTACTTTGGCCCGTCGGGGAAGAGCGTGCTGAACGTCTCGGCGCAGCTCGTGATGAGACCGACGGCGGTCTTGAGGCACGCGAGCGTCACCGTGGCGGCGAGGATGAAGAGACCGGCGGAGCCGAGGTAGTGCTGTGCGATCTGCGCGAGCGCCGTGCCGCCGTTCTCACTGGCTTCAAGCACGCCGCGGCTCTGCGTGCCGGCGATCGTGACGGCGATGTAGATGAACGCCATCAGAAGGCTGCTGAAAATGCCCGCGCGGACGGTGCTCCCCGCCACAGCGGTGGGATCGTCCACGCCGAGGTCACGGATGACCTGCACGACGATGATGCCGAAGGCAAGACTCGCCAGCGCGTCCATGGTGTTGTACCCTTCGAGGAAACCAGCGAAAAACGGCTGGGACGCGTAGTCGCCGAGCGGCTCGACATCCGCGATGGCCGCACTCGGAGAGAGAAGCGCGACGACGACCAGAATGCCGAGGAAGACGAGAAAGCAGGGGTTCAGAATTTTGCCGACCCAGGTCAGGATCTTGCCCGGGCGCAGTGCGAAAAAGAGCGCCGCGGCGAAAAACGCTACCGAGAAGAGCAGCAGGTACAGTGTGTTACTGCCATTTTGCGGAAGCACCTGCTCAAGTCCCACGGTGAATGACGTCGTCGCGCAGCGGGGAATGGCGAAAAACGGCCCAATGGTCAGATACAGCGCGCAGGTGAAGAACATCGCGTAGGGGCGGTTGACCTTGCTGCTCAGGTCAAAAAGACCGTTGGAGCGGCTGATGCCGAGCGCGGCCACGCCGAGCAGCGGCAGGCCCACGCCCGTGATGAGAAGCCCCAGAATGGCCTGCCAAACGTTGGAACCGGCCATCTGGCCGAGGTGCACGGGGAAAATAAGGTTACCTGCGCCGAAAAACAGGCCGAAGAGCATGCTGGCAACATAGGTGTATTCCTTGGCGGTGAGCTTGCGTTTCATGGTAAAAAATTTCCTTTCTTGGCGATGGGGCAAAAATGCCCCGTCCTGAATGATTTGGGTAACAAAAAAACCGGTCTGTTCCCGCGCTCTGACATTGCAAGGGGATACTCCCATGCTTGTGGAACATTCCACAAGTGCTTTGCCAGATCAATGGAGCATACCGGATCCATGCTGCCGATCATTGCAGGCAGCGAATCAAACCGAGCCTTGGAAAATGAGGTCGATCAAACCGCTGCCGACTGCTTCGACGACATAGATTCGGACGAATGCCCCTCTACGCCAACGATCAGTCGCCAGCTTACTCCAAAATTGACATTTTTGGACGTAACCATGGTGTTCAAACGATCGCCTCCTTTGCTGCGGAAATTGGCCTCATTATACCATGTCATTACATTTTGTCAAGTATCAATGAGAAAATGATATGTTAAAATCAGAAGCGAAAAATTGGGCCGATGGATGAAGCTTCATTCAGGCCACGCAAAGAAGCATGCGGCGCGATAATGCGCCACCTTGCGGTAAAGGCGCGAAAAAGGCGCGAAAATAGACTGCTTTCGCACCTTTTCGGTAAATAAAAAGATCAGAACACCACGACGAGCAGCATCTTGAACTGCTCCTGACCGTACACCGCGTGCGGATGGCGCGCGGGCATGACGATGCTCTCACCCTCGTGCAGGATGTGCTCGACGCCGTCAATCGTGATCCGACCCACGCCGTCGAGGCAGGTGACCATCGCGTCGCCGCCGGATTCGTGGGTGCTGATCTCCTCACCCTTGTCAAACGAGAAGAGCGTGATGCTCACGTGCTCGTTCTGCGCCAGCGTGCGGCTGACGACCTGACCGGACTGATAGGCGACCTGATCGCGCAGGGTCAGAACCTCTGCCTTGCTGATATTTTTCATACCGTCCATGATAATTTCCTCCTGTTGAAACGCGCGGCGTTTACCACCGCGCGTGATATGACTTTCTTATCATGCCCTTTTTGCGGAAAAAGGCAACGATTATTTTGCTTTGTGCGCCAGCACGCAGTACCACTCGCTGTTTTCGATGTCAAACGCGCCGAACTGCACGGGAAAGGCCTTGACCTGAATGTCCTGATAGCCGAGCTGCGTGAGCTTGTCGAGCAGTAATTTCTGCGGCACGGGGTGGTAGTGCTCCTCAAAACGCTCTTTTTGGAAGATTTTGTTATCGCGCTCGAAGGTGTAGACAAGATTGAAGACAATGGAGCCGTCGGATAAATGGTCCCAGACCTGCATGAGGTTCACGCGGTCGCCGTTTGGCAGAAAGGCGGGATTGTAGCAGTAAAAACGCTTTTTCTGCCCCACGATACGGTCCCAGTTGCGAAGGTCGAAGTAGAGGCAGCCTCCGGGCTCCACGAGCGCGTCCATCTGCTCCAAAACGCCGGTGATCTCGTTGTTTGTCACGTAGGCAAGCGAGTTGCCGGTGCTCATCACGCAGTCGAAGCTGCGGTCAAAATGAGACGTCAGGTCGCGGAAATCGCTCTGCCGCAGGTCGATGGCGATGCCACGCTCGTCCGCCTTTTTGCGGCAGCGCGCGAGCATGCTGCCGCTCAAATCGGAGCCGTACAGCGAGACGCCGAGCTGCCCGAGCGGCAGCGTGAGCGAGCCCGTCCCGATGCTCACATCGAGCGCCGAGCGAATGGGCCTGCCGTCGAAAACGGTCTGCCAGTGGGAGAGGGTCTGTGCATCCTTTTTCGGGGAGTCGAAGAGGTCGTAGATGTCGGTGCGGTCGTAGACGCTGGCCATAGTGAATGTTCCTCCTGATAAAATATTGGATCGCGCCCCGCGCTCAGCGCTTTTTGCGCTGGGACGAGGACGGAATGTCCATTTCCGCGCGGTACTTGGCGACGGCGCGGCGGCTGACCTCGATGCCGAGAGCCGAGAGCGTCAGACGAAGCGCCTCGTCCGAGAGCGGCGCAGCCGGGTCCTCTGCGCGAATGAGGCTTTGCAGCCGCTGCTTGACCGCGTGGGACGAGACTGCCGCGTCGGGGCGGATCGCCGTGGTGAAAAAGCTGCGCACGGGGATGATCCTGCCCTGGAACTGAATGTATTTATTCTGCGCCGCACGGCTCACGGTGGAGGTGCTGACGCCCATTTTTTCGGAAAGCTGCTGCATCGTCACGGGCAGCAGTGCCTCGCCGCCACAGAAAAAGCCGTGCTGCTCGCGCCCGATGAGCGTGAGCATCTGTATGAGCGTGTCGCAGCGGGTGTGGACGCCCTTGATGAGGGCCTGTGCTTCGGAGAGCTTTTCTTTCACGTAGCGCTGGACCTCGGGGTCGTCGCTCGTGTTCATCAGCGCGGCGTATTCGGCGTTGACGGACAGGCGCGGCAGAATGCGCTCGTTGAGCTCGATGACGAGCTGGCCCTGCTGCACGGAAAATTCCGCGTCGGGGGCGACATAGGCGATCTGCTCGCTGCCGGCAAAGCTGCGCGAGGGGATCGGGTTGAGCGCGAGCACCTTGGAAGCGGCGGCCTTGGCTTCGTTGACGCTGACGCCGAGCAGAACGGCAAGGCCGGAAAAGTTGCGCTTGCCGAGCATTTCTAAGCCGTTGCGCACGATCTTCAGTGCCAGCGGGTCGAGCGAGCGGTCCTGCGCAAGCTGGAGCGTCAGGCATTCCGACAGATTCCGCGCGCCGACACCCGGCGGGTCGAGCATCTGCACGGCAAACAGCGCCTGCTCGAGCGAGAAGAGCGGGATGTCGAATTCGCGTGACAGCTCTTCGAGCGGACAGTCAAGATAGCCGCGCTCGTCGAGGCAGTCGATCAAAAAGCGGCACAGGCGCAGAAGCTCGTCGTCGACGAGCTTCATCTGCCCGATCTGCTCGGTCAGGTGGTCGCGGAACGTTTTTTCGCGCGTCAAAAAGGCGGTGAAGTCCTGCACCTCCTCCATACCGGAGGAGGTGACGCCGCGCCACGAGTCCGTCTCGCGAACCTCGAGCGGTTCACGCTCGGCGGGAGCGGCCTCGCTGGGGAGCCCGGTCTCGTAATAGGTGGGGGACTGTACGTCGAGCAGCGGGTTTGAGAGCGCGACTTCCTGCACGTATTCGGCAAGCTCCGGCGCGGAGAGCTGCAAACAGTCGAGCGACTGGCGCATCGTCTGCGTCAGCACGAGCTTTTGGCTCAGCGTCTGCCTCTGTTCAAGCTGCACGATAGATTCCCTCCCCAAATGATGCTCATTCAGTAAATTAAAGTATAGCAGTTTTCGCCTTTTTTCGCAACACACAGATGCGCGGGAATGGCCCCAAAAAAGCAAGGGAACATTCGGCGCGCAAAAAAGCAGGGCGGCCCAAGGCCGCCCTGCTTGGTGCAAAGGGAATGTTGTGTTACGGCAGCGGGATCTCCTTGCTGTCGAAGAGCGTCTTGAGCTCGATCGAGGTGCGCGAGTCGCCGAACTTCTTGATGAGGGAGAGAAGCTGGTCGAGCTGCTGCGTGTCGCGCACGGCGAAGCGGAGCAGCGCGTTGAACTCACCCACCACGTGATAGTGGCTGATGATGGCGCTCTGCGAGGCGCAGAAATCGCAGAATTTGTCGTACTTGTCCGGCTCGAGCGCAACAGAGATAAAGCCCGTGATGTTACAGTCGAGCTTCGTGCGGTCGACGTCGATGTGATAGCCGCGGATCACGCCGCTTTCCTCCATCCGGCGAATGCGTTCCGACACGGCGGGCGGCGTCAGCCCCACAAGGTCTCCCATGCGGCGCAGCGTGCAACGGCTGTCGTCCTGGAGGAGGTTGAGGATTTGGTAGTCAGTCCGATCCATCATGTTCTCCCTCTACCGTTCTCTTACACGATCTCGCCGTGCTTGATGACGGTTTTTGCAAGATTGCTGCCAACGCGGTAGCAGATGTAGTCGAGGTCGGGCGCGTCCCAGATGACAAGGTCGCCCAGCTTGCCCTCTTCGACAGAGCCGACCTTGTCGGCAAGGTCGATCGCCGCGGCGCCGTTGAGCGTGACAGCCGTGAGGACCTCCTCCGGCGTCAGCTTGTACTTGAGGCAGCCGAGGTTGATGACAAACTGCATGTTCAGGCACGGGCAGGAGCCGGGGTTGAAGTCCGTCGCCATTGCAACGGGCACGCCAGCTTTGACCATGTCGCGCGCGGGCGCGAACACCGCGCCGAGGTTGAAACTCGTCGCGGGCAGCAGGCATGCGATGACGCCGCCCTTGGCCATGGAGGCAATGCCCTCCGGCGGGCAGACGATCAGGTGCTCAGCCGAGATCGCGCCGATCTCACCGGCGAGCTGGCTGCCGCCGATGGCCTCGATCTCGTCGGCGTGGATCTTGGGACGCAGGCCATACTTGAGACCCGCTTCGAGCACCTGACGGGACTCTTCGACGGTGAAGGTGTCGGCCTCGCAGAAGACGTCGCAGAACTTGGCGATGCCCTGCTCCCTGACCTTGGGCATCATCTCCTCGCACACAAGGCGGACGTACTCTTCGCGGTTGGACTTATATTCCGCGGGGACAAGGTGCGCGCCCATGAAGGTCGCGACGAGGTCCATGCGGTGGTGATCGTTGAGGTCCTTGATGACCTCGAGCGCCTTGAGCTCATGCTCGGTGGCGAGGCCGTAGCCGCTCTTGGCCTCGACCGTGGTGGTGCCGAAGCCCATCATCTCGTCGAGCGCCTTGGAGGCCTTGGCGGCGAGCTCCTGCTCGCTGGCCTGACGGGTGGCGTTCGTCGTGGACTGGATGCCGCCGCCCGCGTTCTGAATGTCGAGATAGCTTGCGCCGTGGAGCTTGAGACCCAGCTCGTTCTGGCGCCAGCCGCCGAAGATGAGGTGGGTGTGGGCGTCGACAAGGCCGGGGGTGACGAGGTGGCCCTCCGCGTCGACGACTTCCGCGCCCTCGACGGCGGGAACCGCGCCGGTACCGACGGAGGCGATGATGCCGTCCTCGACGAGCACCCACGCATCCTTTAAGAATTTGATCTTGCCCTGCTCCTCGCCGCGATGGGCGGATTTGCCCTCAGGCGTCGCCAGCAGGCCGATGTTTTTGACCAGTAACTTTTTCATAGTAAATGTTGTCCTTTCTCACTGTTGGAAAGAGCATTCTGTTCGATGGCTTGTCAAAAAAGCCTCGCAGAGTTTTACCCGCAAGGGGTACGCGGCATCCGCAAGGCGGCAGAGCCGCCAGCGGCTGCCCAGGCCGCCCGCAGGCGGCAAATAAATTGAGATCATCTTTCCGACGACATGCGCGTCGGAAAGATTCTTTGCGCTCCGCAAGTGTGCGAGCAAAGCGAGTGCGCGCAGCGGAGTGTATCCAGCTCAAAAAAGGGGCTTTGTAAAAAGCCCCTTTTTTGAAGTGTTTTCTTAGTGCATGTATTCCTTCACGGCCTTCTCGCAGAGCTCTTCGTCCGCGACGTAAGGCATGGTGATGTGATCCTGACCCTCGTACATCTTGTTGTACTCGGCGACAGTGGTCATGGCGTTCTCGTTGCGCGCCCAGCTGCGGCGGGCAACGCCGACCATGGTATCCCAAGGCATGGACATGCGCAGAATGGTGTCGACACGCTCGGAGCCGTCGAGAACCATACCGAAGCCGCCGTTGATGGCGCGGCCGATGCCCGTACCACCGCCGTTGTGCAGGGCGATGTAGCTCATGCCGCGGGCAGCGTTACCAGCGTAGCACTGGGTCGCCATCTCGGCCATGATGTTGGAGCCGTCCTTGATGTTGGAGGTCTCACGGAAGGGCGCATCGGTACCACCGGTGTCGTGATGGTCACGGCCAAGGATGACGGGGCCGATCTCACCGTTGCGAACCATCTCGTTGAACTTGAGCGCGAGGTTCATACGGCCCATGGCATCCTGATAGAGGATACGGCACTGGGTGCCGACGACCAGCTTGTTCTTCTCGGCGTCGCGGACCCAGACATAGTTGTCGTAGTCCTGATAGCGACGGTTGTGGGCCTTGATGTACTCGGCGGCAGCCATGTCGGTCTTGTGCAGATCCTCGGGGTTGCGGCTCAGGCAGCACCAACGGAACGGGCCGTAGCCGAAGTCGAACAGGCAGGGACCAAGGATATCTTCGACATAGGAGGGGAAGATGAAGCCGTCGAGGTCGTTCTCGCCGTTCTTGCAGATGCTCTTCACACCGGAGTCGTAAACAGCCTTGAGGAAGCTGTTGCCGTAGTCGAAGAAGTAGGTGCCGCGCTCGTGGAACTTGCAGATCATCTCATAGTGATGCTGCAGCGTCTTGTCGACGAGGACACGGAAGCCGTCGGGATCCTTGTCGAGCATTTCGGTGCGCTGCTCGAACGTGAGGCCCTGCGGGCAGTAGCCGCCGTCATAAGGCACGTGGCAGGAGGTCTGGTCGCTCATCAGGTCGACATGGACGTTGTTGTTGTACAGGTACTCGAGCAGGTCGACAATGTTGCCGCAATAGGCGACAGCGCAGGGCTTGCCTTCCTTCTGGTGATCGAGAGCGATCTTGGTGGCCTCTTCGAGAGAGTCGGTGCGGTGGCTGACCCAGCCCTGGGTGTAACGGGTCTCGATACGGGAATCGTCGACCTCGGCGATGATGGAGGCAGCGCCGGCGATCTCAGCAGCCTTGCCCTGAGCGCCGCTCATGCCGCCAAGACCGGCGGAGACGAACAGACGGCCGGCGAGGTTCTGATCGTTGGGGATGCCGAGCTTCAGACGGCCGGCGTTGAGCAGCGTGTTGAACGTGCCGTGGACGATGCCCTGGGGGCCGATGTACATCCAGCCGCCGGCGGTCATCTGGCCGTAGTTGGCAACGCCGAGCGCGGCAGCGCGGTTGAAGTTCTCCTGGTCATCGAAGGTACCGACCATCAGGCCGTTGGAGATGATGACGCGCGGAGCCATCTTGTGGGAGTGGAAGAGGCCCAGAGGATGACCGGACATGACGACGAGGGTCTGCTCATCGGTCAGCTGCTCGAGGTACTTCTTGATCAGACGGTACTGCATCCAGTTCTGGCAGACCTGGCCGGTCTCACCGTAGGTGACGAGCTCATAGGGATAGAGAGCGATGTCGAAGTCGAGGTTGTTGTCGATCATGACCTGAATGGCCTTGCCCTCGATGCACTTGCCCTTGTATTCGTCGATGGGCTTGCCGTAGAGCTTGCCCTCGGGACGGAAGCGGTAGCCATAGATACGGCCGTGCTCTTCGAGCTCCTGCGCAAACTCCTTGGCCATCTGCTCATGATGGTCGGGGTGGATGTAACGCAGGGCGTTCTTGATGGCGAGCGCCTTATCGGCCTCGGTCAGGTGGGATTCGCGGCGGGGTGCGCGACGGTAGCCCTCTTCGAACTTCGGGTACTCGGGAAGCTCGTAGTCCAGCTTGATCGTCATCGCATCGTCTGCAAGATTGATCATGGTGGGTTCCTCACTTTCATAAAAATATTTCTGTAAAAACCGATAAAAATGAAAACAGAATTCTCGCTTTTCTTTACAACTTGCATTATAACAAAGATGTGCTATAATGAAAAGTACTTAATTTATCTGCATACCATACCGCAAAAGTATGACATGGAGGACGAGCGATGAAGATTAGACAGCTGGAATACTTCTGTGCGGTGGCGGAGGAGAAAAGCATCTCCGCCGCGGCGCGCGAGCTGCACGTGGCGCAGCCGCCGATCTCGCGCCAGATCGCGCAGCTCGAGGAAGAGCTCGGCGTGCAGCTCTTCCTGCGCGGCAGCAAGGGCATGTCCCTCACCGACGCGGGACAAAGCCTGTATCAGCAGACGCAGCAGATCTTTCAGGACATCCGCCGCGTGGAGGACAGCGTGCGCAGCGTGGGGACGGGCATGAGCGGGCGCATCAAGCTCGGCGTCATCTACTCGGCGATGTCGTACGCGTTACATTATATAGATGAATATCACAGCAATTATCCCCAGGTGGAGCTCTTCATCCGTGTGGGCTCGCCGCAGGAGCTCATTGAATCGCTCAACCGCGGCGAGCTGCATGCGCTGTTCCTGCGCACCGCCGCGCGCGAGCCGAGCGGATTGCAGGAGCGCATTCTGGGCGAGGATAAGCTCGAGCTCATCATGCGCGAGGATCTGGACCCCGCGCCAGAGCTGAACGAGGTGCCCATCGAGCGGCTCGAGGGTGTGCCGATGTGCCTTCTGCGCTCGGACGACCTGTGGAGCTACAACGACTTTTTGGTGCAGGAGTGCCAGCGCAGCGGCTTTACGCCGAATGTGACCTGCCACTGCTACGATACGCCCATGGCGATGCAGATGGTGCTCTCGGGCTTTGGCATCAGCTTTCTGCCAAAGTCCATCCTCAGCACGCATCCGGGCGCACCTTTAAAGGCAAAGCCTGTGCGCGGTCTGCCGATCCGCTCGTATGCCGTTTTGGCATGGAACAGCGCGGTGCTCAGCGCCCCGTGTGTGCAGCGCTTCGTCGAGGAGAAGATGACTTAAAAAAATTAAGCCGCCGTTGAAAAAAGAGAAAGAAAACCTGTTTACTCCCCCGTTGGGCCGCGATATAATGGCGACGCTGAACAAAAATGGACGGGCGCAGCGCGCCTGTCTGAGCAAAATGACGATACAAAATAAATTGACGGAGGAAAACAACCATGGCAAAGTTGATCGAATGCATCCCCAATTTCAGCTGCTCCAAGGAAAAGGACGAGGCCACCTATAACGCCCTCGTCGAGACCGCCAAGAGCGTTCCCGGCTGCACCCTGTTTGACGCCCAGACCGACGGCAACCACAACCGCTGCGTCTTCACCCTCATCGGCTCTCCCGAGGCCATCGAGGAGGTCGCCTTCCAGCTGACGAAGGTCGCCACCGAGCGCATCGACATGAACAAGCATCACGGCGAGCACAAGCGCATGGGCGCTACCGACGTTATCCCCTTCGTTCCCCAGATGGACGTGACCGTTGAGGAAGCTGTCGAGATGTCCAAGCGCGTTGCCCAGCGTATCTGGGACGAGCTGAAGGTCCCCTCCTTCCTGTATGAGGACAGCGCCACCCGTCCCGAGCGCCGCAACCTCGCCACCTGCCGCAAGGGCGAGTTCGAGGGCATGCCCGAGAAGCTCCTGCAGCCCGACTGGGCTCCCGACTACGGCGAGCGCAAGATCCACCCCACCGCCGGCATCACCGCCATCGGCGCCCGTATGCCGCTGGTCGCTTTCAACTGCAACCTCGAGACCTCTGATGTTGAGATCGCCAAGAAGATCGCCAAGGTCATCCGCGGCTCTTCGGGCGGCTTCCGCAGCTGCAAGGCCATGGGCTTCATGCTCGAGGACCGCGGCATTGCTCAGGTCTCCATGAACATGGTCAACTACGAGGATACCCCGCTGTATGTCACCTATGAGATGATCAAGGCCCTCGCCGAGCGCTACGGCACCCGCGTCATCGAGAGCGAGATCGTCGGCCTGACCCCCGCCAAGGCTCTGATCGATTGCGCCGAGTTCTACCTCAAGGCCAAGGACTTCGACTGCAAGAAGCAGGTCATGGAGTATCACCTGATCGACATGGAATAAAATACTTCAAAAATGCGCTGAAAGCGCATTTTTGAGCGCAACCAGGAAAAGCGGCAGGCCGTTTTTCCTGGTTGGTTTACAGTCCGCTGCGTCGCACTCGCTTTCGCTCGCACGCTGGCGGACTGCAAAGTGTTTTTTCTGACGCGCACGTCCCAGGACGGCTTCTCTTGCCGCTTTGCGGCAATTCACCTTCTGTCGTCAGAAAAAACGATTAAAATCGTTTGCCGCCGGAGGGCGGCAACGGCTGCGACGCTTTTGGCTCGTGCGGGCGTTGGCTGCTCCAAGAGGGGCGGCTGACCGTAAAGGTGCGGCGATGCCCGCGCGGGACGAAAACGGCGCGAAATGATGAAAGGAAATATTCAACATGATGAAGTTAGCTGATATGACCGTTACCGGCTTTGCCGATACCGTTGCCTCCGATGCTCCCGCGCCGGGCGGCGGCTCCTGCGCCGCACTCTATGGCTCCATCGGCGCCGCGCTGACCGCGATGGTCGGCGGCCTCACTCAGGGCCGCAAGAAGTATGCCGAGTATGCCGAGCATGCTGCCGAGGTCGAGAAGAAGGGCAACGAGCTCAAGACCCGCCTGCTCGACGTTATGGACCGCGACACCGAGGCGTTCAACGTCGTCTCCGCCGCGTTCGGTATGCCCAAGGCGACCGACGAGGAGAAGGCTGCCCGCTCCGCCGCCATCCAGGAGGGCCTGAAGGGCTGCACCAAGACCCCGATGGAGATGATGGAGCTCATCGACGAGACCCTGACGCTTGCACAGTCCCTGCTGGGCCGCTTCAACGACACCTCCGCGAGCGACCTGGGCGTTGCGTTCCTGTCCCTCAAGGCCGGTATCCAGGGTGCATGGCTCAACGTGCTCATCAACGTCGGCTCCCTGAAGGATCAGGAGTTCGCTGCTGAGTACCGCGCCAAGGGCGAGGCCCTGCTCGCGCACGCTCTGCCCCTTGCCGACGAGTGCTACGCTGAGATCGTCAAGCTCATCGAGGGCTAAACAAAAAGATCCATCAAAAAATGGCTTCGGTGCGCGCACACCGAAGCCATTTGCAGTTTGCAAAGGAGTTGTATTTCCATGACCATCCAGCATTTAACGCCGAGTGACTACATTACGACCAAGTGGTCCGGCGGCCTGACGACCCAGCTCGGCATCGCGCCTGCGGGCGCGGTGTACGCCGATCGCGACTTTCTGTGGCGGCTGAGCTCTGCGACCGTTGAGGACGCAGAGTCCGACTTTACGGCCCTGCCCGACTATGAGCGCCTCATTTCGACACTTGAGGGCACGATCGAGCTCAATCACAACGGCGGCGAAAAGCTGAGGCTGAATCCCTACGAGGTCCACCGCTTCGACGGCGGCGACGACACGCACTCCTGGGGCCGCTGCCGCGACTTCAACCTCATGCTCCGCAAGGGCAAGTGCGAGGGCAGGATGCGCGGCGAGACCCTTGCCGCCGGTGAGAGCAAGACCGTTCACGGCAGCGAGGGCATGATGCTCATCTACTGCGGCGCGGGCGAGGTTCACGTCATCGTCGGCGACGAGAGCGTCGAGCTCAAGGCTGACGAGGCCGCGCGCCTCGACGGCTACGCGGGCGAGATCAAGCTCTGCTCCAAAGAGGGCGCAAAGCTGATGCTTGCCAAGGCGAAAGAGATTTAAAAGAAGACTGAAAAAGGAGAGGCTTTCGCCTCTCCTTTTTCAGTCTTCAAAGTCGTTCGGGTCTTCGTCGTTCTGCTTGCGGAAGCGGTCGAGCGCGACGAGAACGGCGGCCGCCGCGGCGATGACGGCAAGAACGCCGACGAGAATGGATACGCATTTTTTCATAGTGATTCCTCCTGTTGTGATAAAGTGTGGAATGGGTTACGGTTCAGCGGAAATGATGTCATAGACCTGCTGCAAAAACGCCTCCTGCTCGCTTGTGGTGTAGCGGAGCGTTTTGCCGTCTATGGAGGTGAAAACGCGCAGGGTGCCGTAAAAATCTCTGCACTGGATAAACGTGCCTTTGCCGGTGCTGTCGTCGGGGAAATCAGTCGGGCCAAAGTTGAAGCTGAGATCCCAGATGAAATCGCCGTCCTTCGGCTGGTGGGTGCTGCCGCCGTCCGGCGCCAGCAGATTGATGAGCGAGCGGCGGAATTTCTGCTGCGCAAAAAGGTCGATGAGCTGCGAGCAGCGTTCATCCTCTGCGGAAAGCTCAAACGAGGTGAACTCCGAATCGGGGGCACGGCGGTGATAGCCGGAAACGGATTCGCATTGCGCGATATCCACCTTGCCGATTTCTTGCAGCGTCATCGGGCGCGTGTAGATCAAAGTTGCGAGGACGAGAACAGCCAGAATGCCGAGGAGAACAATGTGTCGTCTTTTCATAAAAATGACCTCCTGATTGTTACGGAGTGTCAGAAGAGAGCATATCATAGACCTGCTGCAAAAATTCCTTCTGACGGCTCGTGGTGCAGAGCATGAGGTTATTGCCGGTGGTGGAGAAAAGGTTCAGCTGGCCAAAAGAGCTTTGAAAATAAAGATAATCCTGCCCGTCGTTGAAGGAAAAGTCGGCGTCAAAGATCAAATTATTCTGCGGCATATCGCTCGTCTGCTCCCGCGGAAGGAGGTTTCGGAGCGAGCGGCGGAATTTCTGTTGTGAGAGAAGTGAAATCAGCGTTTCCGTGCGCTCCTCGCCGCGCAGCCATTCTGAGCTCTCCACGCTGCGGCCCGGTTCGTCGATGGAGACCGTAAGATAGTCAGTGTATACCAGTTCACTCTGCGTGATATCCAGCCCGAACATTGCCTCAAGCGTCATTGGCCGCATGTAGATCAAAGCTGCGAGGACGAGAACAGCCAGAATGCCGAGGGGGAGAAGTCGCTTTTTCTTCATGGGGAAACCTCCTCGAAAGTACTTCTACTCTATTAGACGCAGAAAATGCAAAAAAGTGTCACAATTTTGCAGATTTTTTCAATGGAGTATGGAACAGGCTACTACCATCAACATAACATGAAAGGCTGTGCTTTGCAAGTTTGCAGGCGCAGCCTTTCAGAAAATTTAAGAAGTGGGTCATCCCCGTCCGCGGCCGATCAGGCAGCAGAGGAGAAACGCCGCAAGGTCGCAGACAACGACCGTCGCACCCACGGGGGTGGAGAGCAGATACGACCCCGTGAGCCCGAGGCAGAAGCACATGACCGAGAGCCCCGCGGCAAAGCACACGACAGAGCGGAAGCTCTTGAACACCCGCATCGCGGACAGCGCCGGGAAGATGATGAGGCTCGAGAGCAGCATCGCGCCCATCATGCGCATACCGAGCACGACGGTGAGCGCCGTTAGAACGGACAGGATCGTCTTGTACGTGCCGACGCGCACGCCCGTCGCGCGGGCAAAGGACTCGTCGAACGTGACGGAAAAGAGCTTGTGGTAGAAGAGAATGTAGAGCGCGAGCACGCAGAGCGCGAGCGTGACGCTCAGGATGACGTCCGAGCGCGACATCGCGAGGATGCTGCCGAACATATAGCTGTCGACATCCGTGGTCATGCCGGTCGTGAGCGAGGTGACGATGACGCCGATGGCGAGCGCCGAGGCTGAGAACACCGCGATCATCGCGTCTGCGCTGACGCGGCTCTTTTCCGCGACGTGCATCAGGATGAACGCCGCGATGACCACAACGGGGATGGAAAACCACAGCGGCGCGAAGCCGCATGCCACCGCGACCGACAGCGCGCCGAACGACACGTGGCTCAGCCCGTCGCCGATCATGGAGTAGCGCTTCAAAACGAGCGGCACGCCGAGCAGCGACGCGCACAGCGAGACCAAAATGCCGACAACAAACGCGCGCACGATGAAAGGATAGGCAAACATCGAAAGAAGCAGCTTCATGCTCTGTCACCTCCAAACCGTTTGCCGGCGGGCGACGATAAAAACTCGCCCACCGTGCCGTAAAAGCAGCCCGCGCGGTCGACGCAGAGGATGTGCCTGGCCTCGCGCAGGGCGTTTTCGATGTCGTGCGTGACCATGATGATGGCCATGCCCTCGCGCTCGTTCAAATAGCGCAGCGTTTTGTAAAGGTCCTGCATGCTCGCGGGGTCAAGGCCCGTGACAGGCTCGTCGAGGATGAGCAGGTCATTTGCCGCGCACAGGGCGCGCGCAAGCAGCACGCGCTGCTGCTGCCCGCCGGAGAGCTCGCGGTAACACTTGTCCTTGAGTTCCAGCACGCCGAGCTTGCCGAGGTTCATCAGCGCCGCCGACTTCTCCTCCGCCGTGTAGAAAAAGCGCGCGCGGCGGTTCGAAAAGCCCGAGAGCACGACCTCTGTGACCGTTGCGGGAAAGTCGCGCTGCGTGGGCGTCTGCTGGGGCAGATATCCGAGTCGGCCCTCGCGCTGGGCGGGGCAGTCGATCTTGCCCGCGAGGGGCGAGAGAAGCCCGAGGAGTGAGCGCAGCAGCGTCGATTTGCCGCTGCCGTTTTCGCCGACGATGCAGAGGTAGTCCCCCGCGCGGACGGTGAGGGTCAGGTGCTCCAGGAGCGGTTTGTGCTCGTAGCCGAGCGTGACGTCCTCGCACGCGAGGACGATGGGCGATTCATTCATTCGTTGAGCCCCTTTCTGAGTGCTTCGTAGTTGCGCTCCATGAGCGTGAGGTAGGTCTCGCCCGCGTCAAAATCCGCGCGCGAGACGGTCTGCATCGAATACAGGGTGTCGACCGCTGCACCGGTGCACTCACTCACCACAGCGGCGACCTTTTTCGTGCCGAAGTCGATGGTGTAGACCACGGGGATATCCTCGTCCTCCACCTTGTCGATGAGGTACTTGATGGTGGCGAGCGACGGCTCGGTGTCGCCCGAGCAGCCGTGGAACGCTGCGCGGTAGTCCAAGCCGAATTCGCGGCAGAAGTAGAGCATCGGGAAGCGGTCGGCGAAGACGAGGAGCTTGTGCGGCGCGCTTTCGCAGAGAGAGGCAAAGCGTGCGTCGAGTGCTTCAATCTGCGCGCAGTAGCCATCACAGTTCGCGCGGTAGAAATCCTCGTTTGCGGGATCGGCCTTGCAGATCGCGTCGCAGACGGCGCGGCAGAGGACGACGGCGTTTTTCGGCGACGTCCAGATGTGCTCGTCGTATTCGACCTCGTCGCTGTCGTGCTCATCTTCTTCATGATCGTGGTCATGGTTATCATGGTCATCGTGGCTGCCATGCTCATGGTCGTGGTCATGGCCGTCCGCGCCCTGCATGCCCTCGACATATTCCTCGTCGAGCGCGTCGACGTAGTCCATCATGCGGGCGATGACGGCGATATTTTCGCCTGCGGCGCCCAGCATGCTGTCGACCCAGTATTCCCCCTCGCCGCCATTGTAGAGGAAAACATCGGATTCGGAGATCGTGACGGCGTCGAGCGGCGTGGGCTCGAAGCTGTGCGCCTCGCGCCCCGGCGAGAGCAGAAGCGTGACGTCCGCGCGGTCGCCGACGATGGCGCGGGCGAAGTCATAATAGGGGAAAAGCGTCGCGACGATCTGGATTTTGCCGTCGTCCGCCTTTTCCACAGGCACGGTGCAGGCGGTGAGGGAAAATGCCAGCGCGAGCGCCAGAAAAAAGGAAGCAATGCGTTTCATGCGCCCTCCTGACACTCGCGGCACAGGCCGTAGAACATCGTCTTGCGGGGATTGATGGAAAAGCCGTGCTCATGCTCCAAATGCTCGTAGAGCGGCGCGAGCTGGTGGCAGTCGAGGTGCACGATGCGCCCGCAGCGCTCGCACTTAAAGAGGCAGCAGTCCGATGCGCAGCCGTGGGTGCAGAACTGATAGTATGCGCCCTCGTCCGTCGTGACCTTGTGGACGCTGCCCTGCCGCTCGAGCTTTTCAAGCTGCCGGTACACCGTCGCGATGCCGATGCGCTCGCCCTGCTCGCGCAGCGCGTCGACGATCGCCGCCGCGCTGACCGGCGAGTCCGCGCGCTCAGAAAGGCAGTCGAGCACCGCCTTTTGCTGTTTGGTCGTATAGGTCGCCATAGTGGCCTCCTGAATCTGAAAATGAAAATCAATTTCAAATTATAGCCGAAAATTTTCGCCTGTCAAGTATTTTGTGCAGGCAAATCTTGCCATTTTCCGGTAAAAATGGTAAATTTAAGGCGAAAGCATTGGAAGTGAGAGACTGCGTACAAGAAGAACATCCTGTGGAAAAAGAAAGGAGATTTCGCATGAACTGCCCCTACTGCGCAAAAGAAATGGAGACCGGCTACCTGCGCGGCGGCAGCGGCTACGAGCTTCTGTGGACGGAAGAGCCGTTCAAGATGACCTCTCTCCCGACCGGAAACGATTTCTTCGTCTGCAAAGCATCCGACGTCTACCGCCCCATCGCCCACCTCTGCCGCGCCTGCGGCAAGATCGTCCTGGACATCAAAAAATAAGAAAGCGCTGCGGATCTCTCGACCCGCGGCGCTTTCCACAAGGATTTATCATGCCGCATTCGCCGCACCGCGGCGAACAGGCCTGCGCACCCCGCCGCATTTGCCGCCTACGGCGGCAAACAGGCTCCGGCACTTCGCGCCGCATTTTCTGCCCCACAGGCAGAAAACAGACCCTCCGCACTACAATTGACGCAAAGACTTACATCATAGTTAAGCCTCGCAGAGTTTCGCGCCGCGCACGGCGCGAAAAAATTTTAATCATAAATCGCCGCGACATGCGCGTGGCGATTTATTCTTCTCGCTCCGCAAACGTGCGCGCCTACGGTGCGTGCGCTGCAGCGGAGCGCACCCCCCCTTCAAAAAAGAAAGGCTGTCCTTTCGGACAGCCTTTCTTTTTTGAAGTGAAATTATTCGTAGATGGGGTACTTCTTCGTCAGGGCGACGACGGCCTCCTGAGCCTTCTCCTTGCTGCCCTCGAAGTCGCGGGCGACCATACCCATGATGCGGGCGATCTCCTTCATGTCCTCTTCCTTCAGGCCGCGGGTGGTGGCAGCGGGGGTGCCGACGCGGATACCGGAAGTGACGAACGGCTTCTCGGGGTCGTTGGGGATGGCGTTCTTGTTGACGGTGATGAAGCACTCGTCCAAGCGACGCTCGATCTCCTTACCGGTGATGTTGAAGTTGCGGACGTCAACGAGCATGAGGTGGTTGTCGGTGCCGCCGGAGACCAGACGGAAGCCTTCAGCCTTCAGACCCTCGGCAAGAACGGCAGCGTTCTTGACGACCTGCTCACCGTAGGCCTTGAACTCGGGCTTGAGCGCCTCGCCGAAGCAGATGGCCTTGGCAGCGATGATGTGCTCGAGCGGGCCGCCCTGGGTGCCGGGGAACACGGCGGAGTCGATCTTCTTGGCCAGGTTGATGGTCTCCATCTCGCCAGTCTCGATGTTCTTCTTGGTGATCTCGTTCTTGCACAGGATCATGCCGCCGCGGGGGCCGCGCAGGGTCTTGTGGGTGGTGGTGGTGACAACGTCGGCATAGGGCACGGGGCTCTCGTGAACGCCAGCGGCGACGAGACCGGCGATGTGGGCCATATCGACCATGAAGAAAGCGCCGACGGAATCAGCGATCTCACGGAACTTGGCGAAGTCGATCTTGCGGGGATAGGCGGAAGCGCCGGCAAGGATCATCTTGGGCTTGCACTCCTGCGCGATGCGGTAGACCTCGTCGTAGTCGATCATTTCGGTCTCATCGTTGAGGGAGTAGGGGACCTGATGGAAGTACTGGCCGGAGATGTTGACCGGGCTGCCGTGGGACAGGTGGCCGCCGTGGGCGAGGTTCATACCCATGAAGGTGTCGCCGGGCTGGAGCATAGCCTTGAACGCGGCCAGGTTGGCGGAAGCGCCGGAGTGGGGCTGGACGTTGGCATGCTCAGCGCCGAACAGCTTGCAGGCGCGCTGACGGGCGATCTCTTCGGTCTCGTCGACGCAGTAGCAGCCGCCGTAGTAGCGCTTGCCGGGATAGCCCTCGGCGTACTTGTTGGTAAGGCACGTGCCCATAGCCATCATGACAGCCGGGGAGACGATGTTTTCGGAGGCGATCAGCTCGATGTTGCGCTGCTCGCGGTGATACTCCTTCTCAATAGTGGCGCCGACTTCGGGGTCATACTGGGACAGGAATTCCATGGTTTCTTTGATCATGGTGCGTGTTCCTCCTCTGATTTTTCAGTCGATTGATATATTACCGGCGGCTAAGCTGAAAAGTGCGAACTTATGCCGGTTCTCTCACATCTTAGAATAGCAAAAAAAGTAAGGCCCTGTCAAGGAAAACCGGGCCTTGGAGGGACTGAATTTATTAGGGAAAAGAGGAATATCACCTTAAAAACGTAAAAGTGTGCAAAAAGGGTCGAAAAGGGATTGACGTGCGTTGTGCAGTCTGCTATGCTGTGCCTGCATGAAGTTTAAATTTTGAAGAGCTTTATGCATCGGCAGAGTAGGAAACCATGTGTTTACGCGAAGAGCGAATAGTGCCGTTGGGATGGGAAGTTGCCCGCGGACGAAAAACCCATGGTTTGCAGTATGGTTTCCGCATCCGCTTGCCACTCAGAAGAGAGTTTAAGTGAGGCCTCTCCTCCGCGTGGTTCCTGCCATCCGGAGGGAGAGGTGTTTTCTTTTTTCACCGGATCAAGCCGTTCCGCGCGGCACCGCAGCCGCGGGAAGATCTTTTTATGAAAAAAGGAGGTCCTCACAATGTCCCTTCAGATCGAAGCGCTTTCCCCTATCATGTGGACGATCATCATCGCGGTCGCCCTCGTGCTCATCGCCGCAGTGGTCTTCACGTGGAAGTCCTCGGCCATGTCCACGCGCAAAATGGTCACCATCGCCATGCTGACCGCCGTCTATGTCGTGCTGAACTTTGCCGGCACGGTGCGCCTTGGCTGGATCAACATCTCCGTCGCGTCGCTGCCCGTCATCGTGGGCGCGATGCTCTACGGTCCGGTCGGCGGCCTGCTCGTCGGTCTTCTCGGCGCATTCATGGGTCAGCTTCTCACCTATGGCGTGACCGCGACCACGATCCTGTGGATCCTGCCGCAGGCAGCGCGCGGCCTGCTCGTCGGCGTGTATGCCAAGCACTGCGGCTACAAGTTCTCCAGCGGTCAGCTCACACTTGCGCTGATCGGCACGGCGCTGGTCGTGACGGCGCTCAACACGGGAGCGATGTATATCGACAGTGTGATCTACAACTACTACAGCTACGCCTATGTTTTCGGCGGCCTGGTGGTGCGTATCATCTCCGGCGCGGCTACGGCGGTGCTGATGGTGTTTGTGGCTCCGCCGGTCGTGAACCTGCTGAACCGCTCGCTCGACACGGTGCGCACGGCGCAATAAAAAAATATTCAAAAAAGAGGGACGCAGTTGAAAACTGCGTCCCTCTTTTTTGAGAAAGATTGCACTCCGCGGCAGCGCACGCGCCATAGGCGCGCACGTTTGCGGAGTGAGAAGAGTTTTTCTGACGCGCACGCCCCAGGGCGGCTTCTCTTGCCGCTTTGCGACAATTCACCTTCTGTCGTCAGAAAAACGATTTTAATTTATTTCGCGTCTGCGGACGCCTGGGCAGCCGTTAGCAGCTTTGCTGCTTTACGGATGCCGCGTACCCCTTGCGGGTAAAAACTCTGCGAGGCTTATTTTCTGCCATTTTCGACGAGCGACAGGAGAGTCTGCTCAAAGCCGTATTGGTCGCGGAGACGGCGGGACTCGGTGAGTTTTTTGGTGCCGCGGTGGCCGGTACGGTGACAGCGGAGCATCAGATTTTTGGGCGAGTGGGCGAAGTCGATGAACTCGATGACGTCGACGTCGTAGCCTTCGTCCTCCAGGACCGCTGCGCGGATGGCGTCGGTCAGCAGCGCCGAGAAGCGCTCCTGAAACAGCCCGTGGGAGAGCAGAATGTCGAAATCGCCGCCCTTTTGGATGGTCTTATTGACCTCGTGCTGGCAGCAGCGGACGGAGAAGATGTGCTCGACGCCGCGGGAGATGGCGTAGTGCAGGGCGTAGTCGGTCGCGACGTCGCAGGCATGGAGCGTGACAAGCATGTCAATGTGCTCGCTGTAGAGCACATCGCGCGTAACATCAGCCACGACGAAGTGAAGATCTGAATAGCCGTAGCGCGCGGCGACCTCATTGCAGTGCTCGACGACATCCTCTTTTAAGTCATAGCCGATGATCTTGGCGCGCACGCCGCGCTTGACGGCGAAATAGTAGTACAGCACGAACGTGAGGTACGATTTGCCGCAGCCAAAGTCCAGAATCGTGATCTCGTCGCGGCCGTAGGCGCGGAACGCGTCGTCCACCAGCTCGATGAAGCGGTTGATCTGCTTATATTTGTCGTACTTTGCCTTGACGATCTTGAAGTCCGGCGTGAACACGCCGAGGTCGACGAGGGCGGGGATGTTCTCGCCCTCCTGCAAAATGTACTCTTTTTTGCGGTTGTGCGAGGCGGTCACGGCGGCACGGGCCGCGCCGGACTTGGCCGTGCACTTGTACGCGCCGTTCGTCTTGCGGACGTACTGGCGCGTCTCCGTTTCGGTGCAGAGTGTGACAGAGCGGAACAGACCGTCAAGCTCCTGCTCGAACGTTTCGAGCAGCGCGCCGCGCGCGACGTTGCGGTGCGCGACCTTCTGCCCCTGCTGGTATTCGAGCTGAAAGAAGGCCTTGCCGCGCAGAGTGAGCGGCCGCACGGTGACACGCGAGTGCCCGATGCGCGCGACCGGCTCGGCGAGGACGAGCTTGGTGAGCGTGTCGAGGCGCTCGGCAAGGTCGCTTAGAACGATGCTCATGCGCCGAACCTCTCTTTGAGCGCAAGGTGCGCGGCGTACAGCTCGTTTTTGCTGTAGGTGTTGTTCTCGTCCTTGAGGAGCATTTTGATGGCGTCCTTGGCCGTGCAGTCACTGCGCACCATGCAGTCGACGAGCAGCGCCTCGGGCGAGGTGATGTGCTCGACCTCGCGCAGGCGGTAGTCATCGCAGACCTCGACAATGAGGGCATATTCGCCCTTTTCGTAGGTCTCTTTGGCGATGAGCTGAGCCTTGACCTCCTCGGGCGTGCCGCGGAAGGTCATCTCGTGGAGCTTTGTCATGTCGTTGCAGAGGCACAGGCGCAGCTGCGCGTTTTCCTCGATGAAGAAGTCGATGACGCTCATGATGCGCTTGGGAGATTCGTAAAAGGCGTAGGTTGCGGTGTCGCCCTTGCGCATCATCATCAGCACGCGGCGGCGGTCGGCCGTCTCGCGCGGGAAAAAGCCATAGAAGAAAAAGGTCGAGAGGTCAAAGCCCGAGATCGATAGCGCGTTGACCGCGGCGCAGCAGCCGGGCACGCCGACGACGCGAATGCCGTTTTCGACCGCGGCGCGGATGAGCTCGTTGCCGGGGTCGGAGATGCAGGGCGTGCCCGCGTCGGTGATGACGGCGATGTCCTTGCCGGAGGCAAGCTGTTCGATGAACCACTTCGCCTTGCCGTATTCGTTGAACTTGTGGTTGGCGCTCAGACTGTTGCCGCGGATGCCGAGCTTGTTGAGCAGCACCACGCTGCGGCGGGTGTCCTCGGCGGCGATGATGTCGGCGGTGGACAGGATTTCGCGTCCGCGCTCGGACATGTCGCGCGAGTTGCCGATGGGCGTTGCGACGATATAAAGGGTGCCGGTGGTCTTCTGCTCGTCCATAAGATCCTCCAAAAAGCAAAAATTTCTCATTATGCTGACAGTATAGCCTATTTTCGCCCGCTTGGCAAGGCGGGAGAAGCGGCGGGATTTGCGATTGCTTTTTGCCGCGGGCACGGTATAATGGAGAAAACTGCCGAACAAAGGAGAATCGGGCATGAAAAAGAGACTGTTCCGCCTGGGCGCGCTCTGCTGCGTCGCGGCGATGACAATAACGACCGGTGCGCAGGCGCTCAGCGTGGAGGAGGCCTACGATATTTTGCAGCGCAGCTATGTTGATAAGCTGCCGCGCGCCGCGCAGGACGCGAAGTCGCTCGACGAGCTCTTTTCCTACACGGACGACTACACGTACTACATGACGGCGGAGGAGTATCAGGCGTTTTTGCAGGGCGTCGAGGGTGATGTGAGCTTCGCCGGCATCGGCGCGGAGATCACCTATGTGCCCGAGGGCATCCGCATCGTCTCCGTCCTCAAGGGCGGCGGCGCGGAGAAGGCGGGCCTTGCCGCGGGCGACATTATCATCGCCATTGAGAGCGAGTCCTGCGCGCCGGGCGGCGCGGAGCACCGCGCCAAGCTCCTCGGCGAAGCGGGGACGAGCGTGACCATCACCGTCCGCCACGCGGACGGCACGCAGGCGGATTATACCGTTACGCGCGCGCTCGTCACGCAGACGAATACGACCGTCTCGGTCACGGGCGGCGTGGGCTACATTGACTGCGACAGCTTCGGCACGCAGACGGGGACGTATTTTCAAGAGGGCGTGCGCGGGAATGACAGCGCTGTGCACGCGTGGATCGTCGACCTTCGCGGCAACGGCGGGGGGCTGACCTCCGCGGCGGTGTCGGCGCTCGGCGCGTTTTCGGGCGAGGGAGACCTCATCTACTTTGTCGATCAGGATGGCGAGAGTACCGCGCAGAGCTATTCGGGCAAAGACCTGACGGACAAGCCCGCCATCGTACTGATGGACAGCGGCAGTGCCAGCGCGTCGGAGATCTTTGCGGGCGGCGTGCTCGGCACGGGCAGCGGCATCGTCATCGGCACGCGCAGCTATGGCAAGGGCGTGGCGCAGGTCCTATACGATGAGTCGAACTGCCCGTATCTGCACGGCGACGCCGTGAAGGTGACGGCGTACCGCTTCTACTGCGCGGGCGGCAACACGACCGACCGCATCGGCGTGGTGCCGACGCTCTACATCCCGCAGGATCAGGCCGTTGCGGCGGCGCGCCTGCTGAGCGGCGAGAAGACGAAAGACAGCGCGTATCTCCGCCTGGTGCTGAACGGCTGCGACTTTTACATCAACATTCCCGCAGCGAAGGAGAGCTCTTCCGCCGCGCTTGAGGCCATTTTGGCGGCGCTGACGCCGGACGCCGTGCTTTACTGGGGCGAAAACGGCGGCGAAAGGAAGCTCACGCTCGCGCAGGCGCGCGAAAAGTGCGGCTTTGCCGCATCGTCCGCGCTCGACTTTTCCGACGTGGCGGACAGCGAGTACGCGCAGGAGATCGATTCGCTTGCGGCGAGCCGCATCGTCTTTGGCGATGGCGGCAAGTTCCGCCCCGACGCGACGATGACGCGCGCGGAGGTCTGTGCGCTGCTCGCGCAGGTGCTTGACCTCTACTCCACGGCGAACGGGTACTTTACCGACGTTGCCAAGGGGAGCTGGTACGCGCCCTCTGTGAACGCGATGGCGGCCATCGGCCTTGTCTCCGGCGTGGGCGGGGGAAAATTCGACCCGAACGCGACGATGACACAGGAGGAATTCATTACGGTGCTGGGCAGGCTCGTGGAATTCGTGAATCTGGATGCGCGTGAATTTTTGGACAAGAACCCGCTGGCCATTTTGCAGCCGCTGCCGAAGTATAAGAGCTTTTCACACTGGGCCATCCGCAGCGCGGAGCTTTTGACGAATTCCGTGTTCGATGAAAACGGCGATGCTGTGAATATGTACTGCATGAGCCTTGAAGATATCGAGCCCCAGGCCCCCATCCTGCGCGAGCAGGCTGCGGCGGCGCTCTATAACGCGCTGCGCACGACGGGCGTGCTCAAGTATTGAGATGGACTGGTACGTCTACATGCTGCGCTGCGAGGATGGCTCGCTCTACACCGGCATTGCCTCAGACGTGGAAAAGCGCTTTGCCATGCACAAGAGCGGGCACGGGGCGAAGTACACTCGCTCGCACCCGCCTGTCGCGGTCGTGTACTGCGAGCAATGCAGCGACAAGGGCGCGGCGCTGCGGCGCGAGGCCGCCATCAAGAAGCTGCCGCGCGCGAAAAAACTCGAACTGACGGAGGAAAACTGCGATGCGTGAAACGATCGTCGACCGCGCGTATGCCAAGACGCTCCTGCCGCCGCGCAAAGAAGATGGGCACAAGGGCGACTTCGGCAAGCTCTTAGTCCTCGGCGGCAGCGTGAGCTATACGGGCGCGCCGTATCTGGCGGCGAGCGCGGCGGTGCATTCGGGCTGCGGGCTCGTGTATCTCGGCGTGCCGGAGAGCATCTGGGCGGTTGAGGCGCAAAAGTGCGTGAGCGCAATGCCGTTCCCGCTGCCGGAGACGGACGGAAGGCTCTGTCTCGCCGCGCTCGACAAGATGCAGGACAAGCTCAAAGGCTGTGATGTTTTAGCGCTCGGTCCCGGCCTTGGCCGCGGAAAAGAGACAGAGCAGCTCGTCCACGCGCTTTTGTGGCAGGTGAAAGAGCCGCTGGTGCTGGACGCCGACGGTCTGAACGCCTTACAGGGCTGCACGGAAAAGCTGGACGTCCGCCGCGGACGCGTGACGATTTTGACGCCGCACGACGGCGAATTTGCGCGCCTGACGGACCGGACGCTCCGGGAGATCGCGTCGAGCGAACGGACAGAGCTTGCGAGCCGCTTTGCCTGCGAGCACGGCTGTATCTTGGTGCTCAAGGGGCACCGGACGCGCATTGCGCTGCCGGACGGGCGGATGCTCGTCAACACGAGCGGCTGCTCGGCGCTCTCAAAGGGTGGGAGCGGGGACGTGCTGACAGGCTTGATCGCGTCGCTTCTGTGCCAGGGCATGGGTGCGGCAGAGGCCGCGGCGCTCGGCGTGTGGCTCCACGGCCGCGCGGGAGAGCTTCTGGCGCAGGAAATGACCGCGTATTGTGCGAGCCCGCGGGAGCTCGTGACGCGGGGACTGGGCCTCGCGTTCCGGGAGCTGCTGGAAGCATAAAAAGGCAAAGAGGAACAAGGCCGCCGCATCGAATGATTCGGCGGCCTGTTTGATAGAAGTGAAGACAGGAAAAGCGCCCCGAACGAATCGGGGGCGCTTTTGCCTATTTTAACAGAGGATGGAAAGGATCACTTTTTGCCGGGGATGCGGTTCGGGTCATCGGCGTGCTTGACCACAAGGTTCGTCAGGGCGAAGAGGGCGATGACGTTGGGGATGACCATGAGGTTGTTGAACATATCGCTCAGCTCCCAGACGAGGTCGTTGGCCATCATCGTGCCAAGGAAGATGAAGATGAGCGCGAGGATGGTGTAGACGATGACGCTCTTCTTGCCGAAGAGGTAGGCGACGTTGATCTTGCCGAAGAGATTCCAGCCGAGGATGGTGGAGAAGGCAAAGAAGAACAGGCACACCGCGACGAACATGTTGCCCGCGGTCTCACCGAAGACGACGCCAAACGCGGTCTGGGCGAGGTTGGCCTTGCCGAGCGTGGTGGACGCGGCGGCAGCACCGCATTCGTGGAGGGGACCGCCCTCAGTGTAGAGGGTGGAGATGATGACGAGCGCGTTGAGGGTCAGGACGACGAAGGTATCGATGAACACACCAATCATGGCGACAACGCCCTGATCGTGCGGGCACTTGACGTTCGCGAGCGCGTGGGCGTGGGGGGTAGAACCCATACCGGCCTCATTGGAGAACAGGCCGCGCTTTGCACCCTGAGAAATGGCGGTCTTGATGGCGTAGCCGAAGCCGCCGCCGATGATGGCCTGCGGAGCGAAGGCATACTTGAAGATCATGCCGAAGGTCGCGGGGACATACTTGATGCGCACGATGAGAACGATGAGACCGCCGAGCAGGAAGATCGCGGCCATGATGGGAACGACCTTCTCGGTGACGGAGGCGAGGCGCTGTACGCCGCCGAGGAAGATGAAGCCGCAGATGGCGACGAGCACGAGACCGACGATCCAGGACGGGACACCGAAGGCGGTCTGCATCGTCGAGCCGATGGAGTTGGACTGCACCATGCAGCCGAAGAAGCCGAGCGCCAGCGTGATGGCGATGGCGAAGAAGCCGGCGAGGAACTTGCCGAAGCCGCCCTTAAAGGCCGTCGTGATGTAGTAGACAGGACCGCCCTTGACGTTGCCGTCCTTTTCGACGATGCGGGTCTCCTGGGCGAGCGTCGCTTCCGCGTAGATCGTGGCCATGCCGAAGAAGGCGATCAGCCACATCCAGAAGATGGCGCCGGGGCCGCCGGTGAGGATGGCGCCGGAAGCGCCGACGATGTTGCCCGTGCCGACCTGAGCGGCAATGGCGGTGGCGAGCGCCTGGAAGGAGCTCATACCGCTGTCATGCTTCTTGCCGCGCAGCGACAGGTTGCCGAACACGCTGTTCCAGCCCTCCTTGAAGCAGCGGATCTGGACGAAGCGGGTCTTGATGGAGTACCAGAAACCAATGCCGAGTAGCAGGAACACAAGGATGTAGTTGCTCAGATATTCATTGATCTTGCATACAATTGGGAACAGTGCGGCTTCGATGGATTCAATCATAACTCTCTCTCTCCTAAAAAACAAAGAAGTTGCCGATACGAAAATCAGCAACTCCGGAAGTAGCATTCAGTTGAGCGGGGAGGAGAAACGGTGCGACGACGTAAAAACGTCCTGCTTCTCTGTCCCTTTGCCTGAGAGATTCGACCATTACGGCCTTGCACCTTCGGCACTCAATTCAATGAGTTCTCCAGAGTTTCCTCGGCTTCCGGTTTGCGAGATCCCGAAAGAGTCATCGGTAGATATTCGTTTGTTTCAGCAGTAAAAGCGTAACATGCCGTAAAGAAGAAGTCAAGAGAAGCGGCGGCTTCAAAACCGCCAAAGATTCATCAAAAATATTATGCAAATTGATGATAAACTTTTATATTTTTAATGAATAGAAAATGGAATACCATTCCGAAAAGGAATTACGCCGCAAAACATTAAAAAATGCGGGTGGAGCATGAAAAAAGCGCGCGGCTTTTATCAAAAGCCGCGCGCTTTTGCGCTTTTTTGGGGAATATCAGCCGTTTTCCCGGCCGGACAGGCGGTCGGGCGTGTGGGAATGCTTGACGACGTGGCTCGTCAGGGCGAGCAGGGCGATGGCGTTGGGGATGACCATGAGCTGGTTGAGCATGTCGCTCAGCTCCCAGACGAGGTCGTTGGACATCGTGGTGCCGAGGAAGATGAAAATCAGCGCGAGCAGCGTGTAGACGTTGGCGCTCTTTTTGCCGAAGAGGTAGACCATGTTGATCTTGCCGAACAGGTTCCAGCTCAGGATCGTGGAGAACGCGAAGAAGAACAGGCAGATCGCGACGAACATACTGCCCGCCTTGTAGCCAAACACCGTGCCGAACGCGCACTGGGCAAGGTTCGTCTTATTGAAGGTGCTGCTCAGCGCCGCTGCGCCGCAGCCGGCGAGCGGGCCGTCGCCTGCGTAAAGTGTGGAGATGATGACGAGGGCGTTGAGCGTCAGGATGACGAACATGTCGATGAACACGCCGATGATGGCGACGGTGCCCTGCTCGTGCGGATTTTTGACGTTGGCGAGCGCGTGGGCGTGGGGCGTGGAGCCCATACCGGCCTCGTTGGAGAACAGGCCGCGCTTCGCGCCCTGGGAGATGGCGAGCTTGATGGCGTAGCCGAAGCCGCCGCCGACGATGGCCTGCGGCTCAAAGGCGTAGCGGAAGATCATGGCAAAGGTCTCGGGAATGTACTTGATGCGAACGACAAGCACGATGAGGCCGCCGAAGAGGAATACCGCCGCCATGAGCGGCACGACCTTTTCCGTCACGGACGCAAGGCGCTGCACGCCGCCGAGGAAGATGAAGGCGCAGATGACGATCAGCACGATGCCGACGACCCACGACGGGATGCCGAACGCGGTCTCCACCGTTGCGCCGATGGAGTTGGACTGCACCATGCAGCCCATGAAGCCGAGCGCCAGCGTGATGGCGACGGCGAAGAAGCCCGCGAGAAACTTGCCGAATTTCCCCTTGAAGGCTGTCGTAATGTAGTAGACAGGACCGCCCTTGATCGTGCCGTCGAGCTCGACGATGCGCGTCTCCTGCGCGAGCGTCGCTTCCGCGTAGATCGTGGCCATGCCGAAAAACGAGATGACCCACATCCAGAACACCGCGCCCGGGCCGCCGGTGAGGATCGCGCCCGCGACGCCGACGATGATGCCGGTGCCGACCTGGGCGGCGATGGCAGTGGCGAGCGCCTGAAACGAGCTCATTCCGGTGCCGCCCTTCTTGCCGTTGAGGGTGATGTTGCCGAACACGCGGGTCCAGCCCTCCTTAAAGCAGCGGACCTGCACGCAGCGCGTTTTGATCGTGTACCAGATGCCGACGCCGAGCAGCAGGATGACCAAAACGTAGTTGCTGAGGTATTCGTTGATGGTCTGAACGATAGGAAAAAGGGTGGTCTCGAATGATGAAGCCATGATGCTCTCCTTATATTGTAAAGTCGAAAATGCAAAAAAAGCTGCCGATCCAACAGAAGATCGACAGCTTAAAAAACAATAGAGAGAAAAAGTGAGGACGGAAAAACCGGCATGGTGCCGATGCTCTCCGTCCTTTTGCCTGAGAGATTCGGCCTTAACAATTTTAGCAAAGGCCTTGCCCCTTCGGCACCCAACTGAATGAGTTCTCCAGAGTTTTCCAGCGCTTTCAGTTTCAAAAAGATCCTGAAAACCGTGTATCTTCGCTCGTTGCAGCGAAAAAGAGGGTAACATGCCGCAAAAATCTTGTCAAGAAAATCGCCTTGGCGAAAATGACAAAAATTATGCAGACTCAATGCGCAAAATGACGGAAACCTTGCAGAATTTAAACGGAAACGGATTTGCCCTGTAATTTTTCAAGCACATCGCGGGCAAAACGTTCGGTTGCGGCGCTGGGCGAAACGTTGCGCAGCATGCAGAGGTCGACGGTGCGCGGTGGGATGGAAAAAGCGGTGGAAAGCTCGCGGATCTCGCCCGCGGCGAGCTCGCCCTGGACGAATTCGCGCGTGACGCCCGCAACGCCGAAGCCAATCTTCGCCAGGTCGACAAGAAGGCTGCGCGCGCCGAGCTCGATCTCCGGCGTGAGCCTGACGCCGCTTTGGAGGAAGTATTTTTCAAGGTAAGTGCGCGAGGAGGCCTTCTTTTCAAGAAGAATGAGCGGGAATGCGGCGATCTCCTCGGTCGTGTAGGCGCGGGTGAAGTCGCAGGGGTAGTCCGGCGCGGCGACAAAGCAGGAATGCGTTTCAAAGCAGGGGATGTGCTCTAAGTCGTCCGCATCGCCGGGGGCGCTCGCAAAGGCGATATCGACCCTTCCGGCGCGGAGAAGCCCCAGCACCTTATAGCTGCGGCCGCTGATGATGCGGATGTGGATGTTGGGATAGCGGCGGTGGAAGGCGTCGAGATGCGGCAGCAGGAATTGACTTGTCACCGTGTCGCTCGCGCCGATGACGAGCGTGCCGGCCTGAAGCGTGCGCGACTGCTGGAGCTTATCTTCTCCGGTCTCGAGAAGACCCATGGCGCTGCGCACATATTCAAATAAGAGGCGGCCGTCCTCGGTGAGCGTGACGCCGCGCGGCGAGCGCAGGAAAAGACGCGTGCCGAGCTGCTGCTCGAGCTGCTTGACGCTCTGGCTGACGGCGGACTGCGAAAGGTAGAGATTCTCCGCTGCCAGGGAAATATTCCCGGCCTCGGCGACCTCGCGGAAGACGCGGTAAAGCTCCAGCTTGACCATTTGGCAAACCCTCCTGATCTTAAACCATAAGAATGATTTATATTTATTATCAAAAAACGATGCTTTACTTATCCCTATACCGTGATTATAATACTAGGCTGTATGACTTTGCAAGAGCGCCTTGTGCGCTGACTATAAAATAAAAAGGAGATCAAGATGAGAACGATCGGAACTGTCGTGCGCGGCGTGCGCGCACCCATCATCCGCGAGGGAGATAACATTGCTGAGGTCGCTGCCGCTTCCGTGATGGAAGCGTGGAAGGAAGCGGGCATCGAGCCGCGCGACCGCGATGTCGTCGCCGTGACGGAATCCGTCGTGGCGCGTGCGCAGGGCAACTACGCAACGCTCGACCAGATCGCGAAAGACGTGCGCGAAAAGACCGGCGGCGGCACCGTGGGCGTCGCGTTCCCCATCCTGAGCCGCAACCGCTTCTCCCTGCTGCTGCGCGGCATGGCGATGGGCTGCAAGAAGATCGTGCTGCTGCTCTCCTACCCCTCTGACGAGGTGGGCAACGGCCTTGTCGACTGGGACAAGCTCGACGAGGCGGGCGTCGACCCGTACAGCGATGTCCTGACGCTCGAACAATTCCGCAAGAAATTCGGCGCGGCGGTGCACCCGTTCACGGGCGTCGACTACATCGACTTCTACTCCGGCATCATCACCGACGCCGGCGCTGAGGTCGAGGTCATCTTCGGCAATCGCGTGCAGACGCTGTGCGACTACACCGACGCCGTCATCACCTGCGACATCCACACCCGCGCGCGCAGCAAGCGCCTGCTCAAGGCCGCTGGCGCCCGCGTGGTGCTCGGCCTCGACGATCTGCTCAACAGAAGCGTCGACGGCAGCGGCTACAACGCCGAATACGGCCTGCTCGGCTCCAACAAGGCGACCGAGGAGACCGTTAAGCTCTTCCCGCGCGACTGCATGGCCGTTGCCGAGGAGCTGGGCGAGAGACTCAGCAAGGCCAGCGGCAAGCACATCGAGGCCATGGTCTACGGCGACGGTGCGTTCAAAGACCCCGTCGGCAAGATCTGGGAGCTCGCTGACCCCGTCGTCTCCCCCGGCTACACCAAGGGCCTTGTCGGCACGCCGAACGAGCTGAAGCTCAAGTACCTCGCCGACAATGACTTCGGCGATCTCAAGGGCGAGGCGCTGAAGGAAGCCATCGAAGAGCGCATCCGCGAGAAGACCAGCGAGAGCCTGGTCGGCAACATGGTGTCCGAGGGCACGACGCCCCGCCGCCTGACCGACCTGATCGGCTCGCTCTGCGACCTGACGAGCGGCAGCGGCGACAAGGGCACGCCCATTGTCTACATTCAGGGCTACTTCGACAACTATTCCAACGACTGAGCCACAAACAGAATATAAAAAATCGCACCTCGTTCGAGGTGCGATTTTTTGTCAATGCTCAAGTTATTCGGCGCGCTTGCGCGTCTTTTCGAGCGCATCGGCGGCGGCGTTCAGCCATGTGCCCTCGAACTCTTCGATCTTGCCCGCGTCCACAAGGGCGGCGAGCTTCGGGTCGATGGGCATCTGGGCGAGCAGGGGAAGATTGTGACGCTTTGCGGCCTCTTCGCTCTTGCCCTGGCCGAAGAGATAGATCTTTTTGCCGCAGTCAGGGCAGGCGACATAGCTCATGTTCTCCACGACGCCGACGATGGGGACGTTCATCTTTTCAGCCATCTTCACGGCCTTCTCCACGACCATGGAGACAAGCTCCTGCGGGGAGGTGACGACGATGATGCCGTCGAGCGCGATGGACTGGAAGACGCTCAGTGGCACGTCGCCCGTGCCGGGGGGCATATCGACGAACAGATAGTCCACATCCCAGGCAACATCCGTCCAGAACTGCTGGACGACACCGCCGATGACGGGGCCACGCCAGATGACGGGATCGGTCTCATCCTCCAAAAGCAGGTTGATGGACATGACCTCGATGCCGCTGTGGCTGACGCAGGGGTAGAGCGCGGTCTGCGTGCCGACGGCCTTGTCGTGCACGCCGAAGGCCTGCGGGATGGAGGGACCGGTGATATCGGCGTCCATGACGCCGACCTTGTAACCGCGGCGGTGCAGCGTGACGGCGAGCTGGCTCGTGACCATGGACTTGCCGACGCCGCCCTTGCCGGACACAACGCCGAACACCTTGCCGATGCGGCTTTCGGGGTGCGGCGCTTTGCGCAGGGATTGCGGCGTTGCACGCTCAGCGCAGCTCTCGCCGCAGGTAGAGCAATTATGGGTGCATTCGCTCATAGATCAGTATTCTCCTTTGCTGCATGGTGCGCCGTCAGCTTAACGACGGCGCGCTTAGTTTATACCGTTTGCGCGCGGAAGTCAACCGCGCGCGGCTTGGCAAATTACGCCTTGCGCTCATCGCCGAAGAGCTCGTCGGCAGCTTTCTTGGCCTCGGTCTCGCTCTCGTTCAGGCGGGCGCGGATCGTGGCGAGCAGGTCTTCGCGCGACTTGCGGATGTCGGGGTGGGAGTGGAGCAGGCGGCGCTCGAAGATATCCGCACCGTCACGCAGCATGCGGGCGCGCTCGCGTACCTCGGCACGGCGCTCGGCCTTGCGCTCCTGGCTCTCCTCACGCTTTTCGGCGACATAGTCCTTGAGCTCCGATTGCAGCTCGCGCAGCTTGCCCATCTGAGAGCTGAGCTGGATGGCGCTGCGGATGGAGAGCACGGTGTCCATCAGATAGATGCCGAAGATGAAGGACGCGAGCGGCACGGTGATGGTAGGGCCGAGATTCACGATGTGCTCCCACAGCCAGGGCTGGACAAGGTGGCACAGCAGCACGCACGCAAGGCCAAAGCATGTGGAGTTCAGAAGGCACACACGGCCATTGATCTGGAATTTATAATGGGAGTAGTCCCACCAGCGCATGTGGAAGAGCTTTTCCATGATCCAGCTCGTGAAGTATTCAAGGATCGACGTGACGATCGCACCGAAGATGAACGTGAGCACCGGATTCTGGAAGCCACCGTGCAGAAGATACAGCACGAGCAGCGCGCCATGGCCGTAAATGGGGCAGAGAAAGCCGTTGAGGAAGCCTCTCTTTTCGCAGATGTGACCCTTGGGGATGGAGCAGTAGAGCATCTCGCCGCACCAGCCGAGGGTGCTGTACGCGATGTAGAGCAAAAACAGCTCGCAGAGGTCTTCGAAGTTGGAAGGCAGGGGAAGGGCTTGCAGTGTGGTCATTCAATTTCTCCTTTATCAATTTGGAATTATAGGGACAGGAATGTGACGCCGTCGCGGCCGGAGAGATACGCGCTCTCGCGGTGCTGGCAGGTGAAAAGCAGAATTTGACGGGATTTGCTTTCCTCTAATAAAAGCTCGAGCGCGGCGCGGCAGCGCTCGTCGTCGAAGCGGACAAGTGCGTCGTCGAGCACGATGGGCGGGGGATCGTCCGCGGGCAGGGCGCTTTCGCAGATGGCGAGGCGCACGGCTAGATACAGCTGGTCGAGCGTGCCGAGGCTCAAAAGCTGTGCGTCATGGGAAACGCTCTCGCCCGTTTCGCCCACCTGCGCGGAAAACGTGCGGTCAAGCAGGACGCTTTCGTATTTGCCGCCCGTCAGGCGGGAGAAAAGCTCGCCGGCGCGGCGGCTGAGCGCGGGGGAAAAGCGGTTTTGCAGTGCGGTGTTCGCGCTTTGCAGCGATTCCATCGCGAGGGCGATGGCGTCGTATTCCGCTTGTTTTTGTGCAAGCTCGTCGCGCTTCTGCGTGAGTGCGGCTTCAAGCTCGGCGGCGTCGCCGATGGCGCGGCAGCGGCCGGAGGTGTAGTCAAAGGTGCTCTGCGCTTCACGACGGCACCGTGCGAGCGCATCGAGCGCAGTTTGCAGCTCCGCACGGGAGCGTGCGGGGCGCACAACTGGCTCGTCGGGAACGTCACCCTTCGGCGCGCGGGCGGAAAGCAGCTCGCAGCGCAGCGACAGGTCGCGCGCCTCGCGCGTCAGGGCGTCCAGCTCGGCGTATTTTTGCAGCGCGGCGTCGAGATATGCGCCAACGCGGGAGATGTCGCCCGCGGGGATGAGCACGAGCAGCTCGCGCGCGGCGGCATCATACAGCTTTTGCTGTGCGGCGGCGTCGGAACGCGCATCGCGCAGGGCTTGCTCTAAGACACCGCGCTTTTCCTCATGTGCGGCGCGAACTTTGCGTGCGTTGTTCCAGTTTAAGACAAGAAGTGCAGCCAGCGCAGCGCCGGAGACGATGCACCCGGCCAGAGCGACAGGGCTGGGCAATGCGGAAACAAATATAAAGAGCAGCAATAGCACGGCACCTACTATTATATAAGGTAATAGTGAGCGCGGGCGCTCGGCGGGCTTTGCGTCAAAATCGGACAGAGCAGCTTCGGCGTCATCACAGCGCTTCTGCGCGTCCGTGGCCTCAACCTTGAGGGAAGAGAGCGCGTTGAGCCTTGCGCGGCCCTGCTCCAGCGCGTCGCGCGCGGGCACATTCTGTTCAATCAGCGCGCGGCGAAGATATTCGGCTTTGCTTTCGGTGCTCTGCCATGCCTGCCGCGCTTCCGCGGCGGCGCGGCGGGCGTCCTGCGCATCGCAGAGATCGTGTGCGCGGAGCTGTTCGCGCAGCGAGGCTTCCTCGGCATCGAATGAGGCGAGGGCTTCCTCGGCCTTGCGCTTGCTGCGCGTGAGCTGCGACAGTTCCTCGAGCGCGCGCTCCTGTGCGCTGATCTCGGCCTCGAGCGCGGGGATGCGGCCGGACTTGTTGTATTTGCGGGCGTTGAGCTGCTTTTTGAGCGCGGCGGACGCTTCGCTGAACGACTGGCCCTCCTCGCCCGTGGTGATGAGCGCGGCGATGCGGCGCTCGAGTTCGGCGCTCGCGTCGACCGTCAGACTGCTCTGGCGGATGAACGCGCTGCGCTCGTAGACCTCGCACGGGACGCCGAGCAGCGTTTCGCCGCAGTCGGCGGCGGTCAGACCGTCGACCGCTTCGCCGCTGCCGGTGTAGACGGCGGAAAAGCGGCCCATGGGACTATTCGCGCGCGCGGTGTCGCGCTGCAACGTAATGTCGCCCTTTTGACATGTGAGAGCCAGCGTGCCGCGCATCGGCGATAGTGACCATGGGGCGTAGCGGTTCTTGTCCGCCAGCGCGCCGCGCTCCCGCGGCGGAAAGCCGTAGAGCATCACGCGAAGAAACGCGAGAAGCGTCGACTTGCCGGACTCATTCGGCGCTTCTATAATATTAAGACCTTTCGAAAACGAGAGCGAACGGTACTCCAGCTTCCCAAAAGTTGCCTCAATATGTTGGAAATCCAAGGGAAATACCTCCAAAATGAAACGGTTTTCCTATTATAACATCAATGGATGGATTTGTCTCTATCTGGCTCTGAAAAATAATTTGAAAAAAGTGAAAAAAGGTGTTGACAAAAGGGGCGGTAGGTGCTAAGATAACACCTGTTCCGCGAATGGAGCGCGCACCTTGTAAATTAAACAACGAAACTTTGACAAGCACCAGATGAAAAACTGTGC
>ENA-ORVG01000111-ORVG01000111.1-human-gut-metagenome-genome-assembly--contig:-NODE-111-length-107262-cov-4.796226_pt1 | contig 107262 bp, 91 predicted proteins | sample MGYA00242091_ERZ509233 | MGnify/ENA primary metagenome ERZ509233 (study PRJEB26280, sample SAMEA2338840) | human gut metagenome | biome: human gut; feature: human-associated habitat; material: faeces... | reverse complement strand
GGACATACTTCCTCGGCCGTATGAAGATTTGCAGAAGTAATAGTATTTCGATAAAAAAGAATACGGGGAACGCCAGTGTGAAAAAGTAGGGCAGGGAGAATCGGTCAGGAGGAATCAGGTAACTATAAGCCGAAATCAGCAATAAACCTCCCGCGATGAAATTTACCGTCAGTGCCAGCAGTTGATATGTTTTGGCAAGAAAATTCATATCGCTCTATTTTTTTCCGGCATCGAAAAGCCGTTTTTTTTCTTCCCGGGTCAATGTCTCGTATCCCGACTGTTTTATTTTATCGAGGATACGGTCTATCTCGGCGACGTTTTCTTGTCGGCGACGTAAATATTCCTCGTCATCGGTATTTCTGTACCTTGTTCTTCCGGCATTTTGGTGTTTGCGCTTATCTCCTTTGTTTCGGGAGTGGAAAAGGAGAACAAGATTATCTACTATACGGTTGAACCCTTTTGTGAGATCCCTTCCTTTTTTATAGCGCAGGGCAAACAAGAATCCGAATAACGCTCCTCCTATGTGTGCGATATTTCCTCCTGCATTTTGGGACGTTATGCTCAGCAAGTCTATCAGTACGGTAATAAGTGCAATGTATTTTATCGAGATATTCCCGATGAACAATAACCGTATTTTGTAGTCGGGAGCATAGGCCGAGACAGCAAAGACAACTGCCAGTACGGCGGCCGATGCACCGAGTAGCATGCCTTCGACGGCCACGAAGTAGGGCAACAGATTATAGGCGAACAGATAGACGGCCGCTCCGCTCAATCCTCCCAAAATGTAGACGCCCCCGAATTGTTTGGCATTGAAGAATAAGAGAAATAATTGCCCGAACCAGTAAAGCCATAGCATATTGAACAGCAGATGCAACAGATCGTACTGGAAAAACATGTAAGTGAACACCGTGTAGGGGCGATAAAGCAGCAGCATAGGGTCGGACGGTAATTCGAGGTACGGCGTCAACGAAAAAGGCACTCCGAGCAACGTGCAGAAAACATCGGTAAGCCGCACGACAAGGAAGAGGGCGACATTGATGAAGATGAACTTTACCGTGAGTTGCCCTGTTTTGTATTTGAGACGTAGATCATCAAAAATACCCATGGTTTCCGCCTCCTTTTTTACGCCAGTAGAGAATGAGAATAAGACCGAATAACATACCACCCAAGTGGGCGAAATGGGCAATGTTGTCACCTCCGCCGCTGCTGCTGCGTATGCCGAGGAACAACTCTATAAGTCCGTACCCTATGACGAAATATTTGGCTTTGATGGGTATGGGAATGAACATGAGAAACAGTTCCGCGTTGGGAAACATCATACCGAAAGCCAATAGTATGCCGAATACGGCACCCGAAGCGCCGATGGTAATGATGTTGTTGAGAACGAGTCGTGTCTGGGACCACCCGATCATCGATTCGGTATTGGCAATAGCATCGTGCAAGGAGATGTACCACGTAATTTCTTGTATGAGTCCGGCTCCGATACCGGTAATCATGTAGAAAACAAGAAAGCGTTTTCCTCCCCACACCGATTCGAGGGTACGTCCGAAGATGAAAACCGAGAACATGTTGAAGAAAACATGCCCGAAAGAATATGGGTCGTGCATGAACATGTAGGTTACCATCTGTGCGGCGTTGAAACGGTCGGCTTGGAAATAGTGTAGTCCCAAATATTCGACGAGATCTATGCCGAGGGTTTTTCTGAAAACGATGGTGGCCAGCCACAACAACAGATTGATAATGATCAGATTTTTTGTAACAGGCGGTATGCTGTTGAGGAAATTTGGTCGATTTTGAATCATAAAGATTTGTTTATGGTATGCCGAATAATGGCATCGGTTTCGATATGAAAAGTTTTATACGACACAAAAATAAAGAATATTTCTTTGGTATGGAGACAAAATGACCGAAGAATAGAAAGGTAATAAATGTTTTTTACGTTTTTTCGATCTAAATCTTTGTTTTTTTGTTTTTTAATCATACATTTGTACACAACTTGAATACCTATCTTTATTGAAAAGATCTTGATATAAACCATATTTTAATAACAATAATGTCATGAACAAAACAGATTTGATTGCTGCTGTTGCAGAAAAAGCCGGTTTGGCAAAAACTGATGCTAAAAAAGCTCTTGAAGCTTTTGTTTCTACTGTATCGGAAGAATTGGCAAAAGGTGAGAAAATAGCTTTAATAGGATTCGGAACTTTTTCTGTTAGCGAGAAAAGTGCAAGAACCGGTATCAATCCCGCTACTAAGCAAACGATTACCATTCCGGCAAAGAAAGTCGTTAAATTCAAAGCCGGTGCAGAACTGGCCGAAAAAGTAAAATAAGTATTTTACGGATTTAAAAGAAAAAGGGGCATCTCATAGAGATGTCCCTTTTTGTATGCCGATACTGAAAAACGTCAGGAAACCCCTTTTATTTTTTCAGCAGCTTATTGTATTTGTCCGAACATATTATCTCCATTGCTTTGCGGTAAATGGGATTGGTGGGGTTGTAAATCATGTAGTAGGTCGAGGTGCTGTTGTAGAGATCCCGGGCAAGTAATGCTTTGAGTTGCACGGCGATGAGTGGTCTCGACGCCTCTTTTTCAGCATCGTCTTTCGGTTTGATTCCCGTTTCGGTAGCCAATGTATCGAGAGTGGCCCATAATTGATCGTCTATTTCGTATTGGTCGATGAATTTCGATACCTTCCTGTATTTCGATATAATTTCTCTACGGTGATTGTCGAGATAGGTGTAGATACTGCGGTTCAGGATTCCCCGGCGCAGGAGCTGGCGGTGATAGGCGGTGTAACGTGCAGTATCGAGGCCGACGAAAACATCGGGCATGATACCTCCGCCGCCGTAAACAGTACGTCCGATGCGCAAAGTCTTGTATTGCAGGGAGTCTGTGAAATGTATACTGTCGGCGTGCAGCAGTTCGCCGTGAGCCAGTCGCTCGTTCAAATCTTGATCGTATGCTTCATTTTCTCCTTTGACGTAAGGCCGTTGAATGCATCGACCTGTCGGGGTATGGTATCGGGCGACGGTAAGACGCAGCAGCGATTTATCGGGCATGGTAATGGGGCGTTGTACCAGTCCTTTGCCGAATGTGCGGCGTCCCACGATTACGGCGCGGTCCCAGTCTTGCAGTGCTCCGGCGAGAATTTCGCTGGCCGAGGCCGATAGTTCGTCGACCATTACAACGACCCGTTCGTCGGGCAACAAGGTATTTCCGGTAGCAATTTCCTGCGCCCGGCGCACGTTACGACCTTCGGTATATACGATGAGCTGATCTTTGTCGAGAAACATATCAGCTATCTTGACCGCCACATTCAGGTAGCCGCCACCGTTCCCTTGCAGGTCGAGTATCAGGTTTCTCATACCTTCTTTCCGGAGTGATTTCACGGCTTTTTCCATTTCTTCGGCACTGCTTTCGGCAAAGCGGCTCAGTCTGATGTATCCGGTCGTGTCATCGAGCATATAAGTCGCATCGATACTGTTTACCGGAATTTTATCCCGGGTGATGGTGAAGGAAATCGGTTCGGCAACGCCCCGTCGCATTATTCCTATGGAGACTTTGCTTCCCCGTTTTCCCCTCAACATGGTGATGATGTCGTTGACGGCAAGTTTGACTCCGGCAACGATGCTGTCATCGACCGATATGATACGGTCGCCGGGTAAGATACCGGCTTTCTCCGACGGCCCGCCGACGACAGTCTGCACGACGAACAACGTATCTTCCAGCATATTTATCTGTATGCCTATGCCGTCGAATTTTCCCGACAATGTTTCCAATGTCTGTTGCGCTTCGTGAGGAGGCAGGTAAGTCGAGTGGGGATCGAGCTGTTTCAACATGGCGGCTATGGTTTTTTCGGCAATAGTGTCCTCATCGATGACATCGACGTAAAGCCGTGAAACGGCGGCTGCGACCAGATTGATCTTATTGAGGGCATTGAATCGCCGGGGTTGTTCTGCCTGCGTATTGCCTTTTTTATCGCTGCCATTTGCTCCGTTTCGTTTTTGTGCCGCCAATGCGGGTGCGAGAAGCAGAAGAGAAAGTAAAATTGTATAGAATTTTTTCATGAGAGAGGAGTTTCTATTCACAATCGGGAAGTTTCAGGTTTTTCGGAATAAACTGTTTTACCGGTTGGTTATAACGCAATAGTTCCCGCACGACCGAAGAACTGATATGCGCGTATTGCGGCTCGGTAAAGAGCAACAATGTTTCAATGCCCGAAATGTCCCGGTTCAGGTCGGCTATGGTCTTTTCATATTCGAAATCGGCAATGGAACGTATTCCTCGCAGGATTGCCGTTACGTTTTGTCTTTGTGCTTCGACCACGGTCAGGTCGTTGTAGGCGATGACTTCGACCCGTGGATCGGAGGCGAATAATTCCCGCAACATATTCACTCTTTGGTCGGGAGTGTAAAGGCAGCGTTTTGCATCGTTGATACCGACGGCGATGATGACTTTGTCGAAGATTTGCAAGGCTCGACGGGTAATCGATGCGTGCCCGAGGGTAAAGGGATCGAATGTCCCCGGATAAAAGGCTATTTTTTCAGAGGTCTTCATCGTCAACAATCAGATTATCGATAATAAAATTCTGCCGTTCCATCGTGTTTTTACCCATGTAAAATTCGAGCAGTTCCTTTACCGAGTCCTCTTTGCGCAAGGTTACTTGGTCGAGGCGGATATTCTCTCCGATGAATCCCTTGAATTCATCGGGCGAGATTTCACCCAAACCTTTGAATCGGGTAATCTCAGCATTTTCGCCGAAGTACTTGATGGCTTCGATGCGTTCTTGGTCGGTATAGCAATAACGGGTCTCTTTCTTGTCGCGTACGCGGAACAATGGTGTTTGCAAAATGTAGACGTGTCCTTTCTTGATGAGGTCGGGAAAGAATTGCAACAGGAAGGTAAGCGTGAGCAGACGTATGTGCATACCATCGTCATCGGCATCGGTGGCGATGATGACTTTGTTGTAACGCAGCCCTTCTATGCCGTCTTCGACATTGAGCGCGGCTTGCAGGAGATTGAACTCTTCGTTCTCGTACACGACTTCGCGGGTCTGTCCGTAGCTGTTGAGGGGTTTCCCTCGCAGGCTGAAAATCGCTTGCACGTCGGCGTTTCGGCTTTTCCCGATAGAGCCCGAGGCCGAGTCTCCCTCGGTGATGAATATGCAGGTTTCGTCGCGTAGGTCGCCTTTGGGATCGTTGTAATGTACACGACAATCTTGCAGTTTACGGTTGTGCAGATTGGCTTTTTTCGCCCGCTCGCGGGCGATTTTCGATACCCCGGCGATCGCTTTGCGTTCTTTTTCCGAATCCTGTATTTTTTTGAGCAAGATTTCTTTGGTCTCGTTGTTCTTGTGCAGGTAGTTATCGAGCTCTTTTTTCAGAAAATCACCGATGAATTTGTTGACGGTCGGTCCGTCGGGTCCCATGTCGCGCGAGCTGAGTTTGGTTTTGGTTTGGGACTCGAATACGGGTTCTTCCACCTTGATGCTGATAGCCGCCACCATGCCGTTGCGAATGTCGGCATATTCGAAGTTTTTGGAGTAAAATTCTTTGATGGTACGCGAGACGGATTCTTTGAATGCCGAGAGATGCGTCCCCCCGAGTATGGTGTGCTGCCCGTTGACGAACGAATAAAATTCTTCTCCATATTGGTCGTTGTGGGTGATAACGACCTCGATGTCGTCGCCTTTGAGATGTATCATCGGGTAGAGCGGCGTAGCGGTCATCTTTTCGTTGAGCAGGTCGACGAGTCCGTTTTTGGACGCATAGCGCACGCCGTTGTAGATAAACGTGAGACCCGAATTGAGGTAGGTATAATTTTTGATGAGGGCTACGACGAATTCTTCTCGATATTTGTAATCGACAAAAATCGTATTGTCGGGCTTGAAGCTCACCCACGTTCCGTTACTTTGATCGGTCGGGGTGATAGCGCTTTCTTCGGTTTTGTTTCCGCAGGTGTAAGTTACGCTTTTGCATTCGCCCTCTCGGTAGGCTTCGATACGAAATTCAGAAGAAAGGGCATTTACGGCTTTGATACCTACACCGTTGAGACCGACCGATTTTTTAAATGCCTTTGAGTCGTATTTGGCACCGGTGTTCATTTTAGAAGAGACGTCGACGACTTTGTCGAGAGGGATTCCCCGTCCGTAGTCGCGTACCGATACCCGTCCGTCTTCGATGTCGATGATGACTTGTTTTCCGTATCCCATCATAAATTCGTCGATAGCATTGTCTATGACCTCTTTGAGCAACACATAGATACCATCGTCGGCATGGGTGCCGTCGCCCAACTTGCCGATGTACATACCGGGACGTCGGCGTATGTGCTCTTTCCAGTCGAGGGTGCGTATGCTGTCCGATCCGTATTCGATGTCTTGTTTTATATCTTCTGCCATAGGGTGTGCATTTATGGTTGGATAGAATTATTTACGATGTTTCCGACGGGCTTTTTTCAGGCCGAAGTCTTTTGGAGAAAGGTTTTTGCCCGGTTTCTTTTGCTTTTTTGAAGAAAGGGCGGGCACGGATGAAATAGATTTTCCTTCGAGGGCGAAGTCGATTTGGCGACGTTCCATGTCGACACGGGCGATAACGATGCGCAAAGGATCGCCGAGGCAATATTGCCGGTGGGTACGATGTCCTACCAAACGATAGTTTTTCTCGTCGAACTCGTAATAGTCGTCGTCGAGATCTCGCATGGGGATAAGGCCTTCGCATTTGTTCTCGTCGATTTCGACGTAGAGTCCCCGGTCAGCGATTCCCGAAATAGTACCGTCGTAGACCTGTCCTAATCGCTCGGACAAGAACTCGGCTTGTTTATATTTGATCGATGCCCGTTCGGCATTGGCGGCAATTTGTTCCATATCCGAGGAGTGTTTGCACCGGTCTTCGAGTTCTTCGCTGTCGACTGCGCGGCCTTTGTCGAGATAGCGTTCGAGCAACCGGTGGACCATCATGTCGGGATATCGGCGTATGGGAGATGTGAAATGGGTATAGTAATCGAATGCCAACCCGTAATGTCCGATATTCTCTGTTGTGTATACGGCTTTGGCCATCGTGCGTATGGTCAGAGTCGATATGAGATTTTCTTTGGGTGTGTTGTGTACTTGTGTAAGCAGTTGGTTGATAGAGTCGGTTATCTCCGATCGGGTTCCGGTTGCTTTCAGTTTCAATCCTAACCGGTGGACAAATTCCGAGAGTGTTGCCATTTTCTCCGGGTCGGGATTGTCGTGTACGCGGTACACAAAAGGTTTGGGGGTACGGTTCTTGGGTACACGTCCTATGGTCTCGGCTACCGTGCGGTTGGCCAGCAGCATGAATTCTTCGATGAGTTTGTTGGCTTCTTTCGATTCTTTGGTGTATACACTGATGGGACGGCCTTTTTCGTCGATGACGAATTTCATTTCCTGACGGTCGAAGTCGATGGCTCCGTGTGCGAAACGTTGCTTGCGCAGAGCCATAGCCAAGCGATTGAGTGTGAGGATTTCGTTTGCACAGTCTCCTTTCCCGCTTTCGATTATCTGCTGGGCTTCTTCATAAGCAAAACGGCGGTCGGAGCGTATGACGGTGCGGGCGATATGCGATTTCAGTACTTTCCCGTTATCATCGAGTTCAAAAACGACCGAGAAACAGAGCTTTTCTTCGTTCGGTCGCAAGGAACAGATTTGATTGCAAAGTCGCTCGGGAAGCATGGGAACCGTCCGGTCGACCAGATAGACCGATGTACCGCGCTGGTAGGCTTCCCGGTCGATAGGACTTCCCGGCTTGACATAATGTGTTACGTCGGCTATATGCACGCCGACTTCCCATTTCCCGTCGGACAATCGGCGCAGGGAAAGGGCGTCGTCGAAGTCTTTGGCATCGGCCGGGTCGATGGTAAATGTCGTTATGTCGCGAAAATCTTCACGGCGGGCGATTTCGTCAGCGGATATGCGGTCGTCGATTTCATCGGCGAGCTTTTCGAGTTCTTCGGGATAGTGAGTGGGCAATCCGAACTCTGCGAGTATGGCGTGCATCTCGGTATCGTTTTCTCCGCTTTTCCCGAGTATTTCAATGACTGCGCCCGAAGGACTGGTATTGTACGGAGGCCAGTCGGTAAGTCGGGCGACGACTTTTTCTCCTTCTTTGGCTCCGAGGGTCTGGTCGGTCGGGACATATACACGGAAGTCGAATGCCCGGCTGTCGACGCGAAGGGTTGTTTCTTTTGTGCCGGCTTTTTCGACTGTTCCGACAATTTGTTGGGCAGAGCATCGTTTGGTGATGTCGGTTACTTCGGCCTCTCCCCGGTATTTTCCCCGGGAAATGAGCAGATACTCGACTTTGTCGCCCGATAGGGCATGACGGGCGTTGTTTTCACTCACATAAAGAGCGTCGCCGCCGTTATCGGGAACGATGGAGAGACGGCTGTGGTCGCGGACGAATGTGCCGGAAAGGAACAGATCGGCGGCGTTGCGGCGATAACGTCCGGGCGATTCTTGCAGTAGGAATCCTTCTTTTACCATACCGTCCAACAGCTCGGCGACTTCTCTTTTCTGCATCTCGTTTTTTGCACCCACTTTGCGGGCAATCTGCCGGGGATTGTAGAAAGCCCGGAAATTTTCATTGAAAAATTCCCGTATATGTCCGGCGAAAGACTTTTGTTGTTTTTCTTCGGGGCGTAATTTGCGGTGTTTTACCATAGCTGTTGCGGTATTTGTTTTGGTTGTCTCTTTTTAGAGAATAGCCCGGTCGTCGCAAGGGGCGGCCGGGCTGTCTTTTTTTGCCTCGATTTTGTGGGGCGTGATTGGGGTGCGCCCGACCTATGCGTCGATATTGGCGTATGTGGCGTTTTTCTCGATAAATTCTCGACGAGGCCCTACGTCTTCTCCCATAAGCATCGAGAATATGTAATCGACATCGGCCGCATTGTTGATGGTTACTTGTTTGAGTATCCGTGTTTCGGGATTCATGGTCGTTTCCCAAAGTTGTTCGGGATTCATTTCTCCCAAACCTTTGTAACGCTGGGTATGGATTCCCGATTCCGAACCTTCTCCGTATTTCTGTATGAAAGCCTGCCGTGCTTCTTCGGTATAGCAATACTCTTTGATATTTCCTTTGGCACAAAGGTAGAGTGGCGGGTTGGCGATATAGAGATGCCCTGCCTCGATGATTTCGGGCATGTAGCGATAGAAAAGGGTCATGATGAGGGTGTCGATGTGGCTGCCATCGACATCGGCATCGGTCATGATGATGATTTTGTGATAACGGAGTTTCTCGATGTTCGCTTTTTTGCTGTTTTCTTCACCGTCAACGCCGAATCGTACACCCAAAGCCGTGATGATGTTGTTCACTTCATCGCTTTCGAACGCTTTATGCCACATGGCTTTTTCTACATTGAGAATTTTACCCCGCAACGGCAATATGGCCTGTGTGGCGCGGCTGCGTCCTTGCTTGGCCGACCCGCCGGCCGAATCTCCCTCGACGAGGAATATTTCGCATTCTTCGGGGTTTCGAGACGAGCAGTCCGCCAGTTTTCCCGGCAGTCCGCCTCCGCTCATGGGACTTTTGCGTTGTACCGACTCCCTCGCTTTGCGGGCGGCGATACGTGCGGTAGCAGCGAGAATGACTTTATCTACGATGAGTTTGGCCTCTTTGGGGTGCTCTTCGAGATAGTTGGTGAGAGCTTCGCCCACGGCTTGGTTCACGGCGCCGCTTACTTCATTGTTGCCCAATTTGGTCTTGGTCTGGCCTTCGAACTGGGGCTCGGCAACTTTTACCGAAATGACGGCGATGAGCCCTTCCCGGAAATCTTCTCCCGATATTTCTACTTTTGCCTTTTCGAGTGCTTTGGCACTTGTGTCTTCGGCATATTTTTTCAGGACTCGCGTGAGAGCCGTACGGAAACCCGCCTCATGCGTTCCTCCTTCGATCGTGTTGATGTTGTTCACGTAAGAGTGCAGGTTTTCGCGGTATCCCGTGTTGTACATGATAGCGCATTCGATGGGAATGCTTTGTTTCTCGGTATTGAGGTAGATGACGTCGTTGATGAGAGGTTCGTTGTTTCGGTTGAGAAATCTGACGAATTCTTTGACACCTTCTTCGGAGTGGAATACTTCTTGTTTGGGATTGCCTTCCTCGTCTTTTTCCCGGAGGTCGGTAAAAGTAATGGTAATGCCTTTATTGAGGTAAGCCAGTTCCCGTAAACGATTTTGGAGTATTTCGTATTGATAGATTGTGTCTGTGAATATACTGCCGTCGGGTTTGAAAGTGATGGTGGTTCCCGTTTCATGGGCATCTCCTATAACCTCGACGTCGTGCAGCGGTTTGCCGCAAGAATATTCCTGCATATAGATTTTTCCGTTGCGGTGTATCTCGGCTCGCAAATAAGTCGATAAGGCATTGACGCAGGATACGCCGACACCATGCAGACCGCCCGACACTTTGTAAGAACCTTTGTCGAATTTACCTCCGGCATGTAAAACCGTGAGTACTACTTCGAGTGCCGATTTGTGTTCTTTCTCGTGCATGTCGACGGGAATACCCCGGCCGTTATCGGTTACGGTTATGGAGTTGTCTTCGTTGATGAAAACGTTGATGCGGTTACAGTAGCCGGCCAGTGCTTCATCGATAGAGTTATCGACTACTTCATATACCAAATGATGCAGACCTTTGACGCTGATGTCGCCGATATACATGGCGGGGCGTTTTCTTACGGCTTCGAGGCCTTCGAGTACCTGTATGCTGTCGGCGGAGTAGCTGGCATTCTGTTTGTTGTTTTCTTCTGACATATCTTTGTTGTGTTAATTCTGTTCGGGTGCTCGGTTGCTCCTCGATTTTTTTCAGAATAAAGAATTTTTATACTTTGTCGAGAGGTTTTGCGCAACAAAACCTCTCGACAAAGATAATGAAAAATCTCTGTATCGGGAAATTTTTAGCAATCTTTTCGATGCTTTGTGCAAGGTGTTTTTGTGTGGTGTCTACTGCTTTATGTGGGGATTGCAGCGGGACTCGGTGTATGTTGTGTTATGGATAGTCGAGTAAAGGACAGATGCACAAAAAGCGTCGAGGAGAACCTCGACGCTTGTAGCCCATAGGGGAATCGAACCCCTCTTTCAAGAATGAAAATCTTGCGTCCTAGCCGATAGACGAATGGGCCAAAATGTCAAAGCTCTCACTTATAGCGTTCTAAGAAAGTGATTTCCCGATTGCGAGTGCAAAGATAGACGATCTCTCCGAACTGGCAAAACATTTCGAAGGAAAATTTAATACTACTCACTGTTTTAACTTCTCTTTAGAACTTATATCTTCCAGATGAATTTCCAAGGCTTTAACGGAAATATTTATTTCCCAGATACATACACATAACGACGCCGCTAATAGCAATAAGGCTATGCCAAATATCCATGCGGCGAAAACCTGCCACGATACATAAATGAAGAACATAGCGATCACGCAGAGCAGCAAACTGAGTATTCCTAATATTTGCATGGAACGGGTCAGATAGAGCCTTTTCCGCAGGTTCGCTATCTGGGCGATATCCTTGGGGTCATGGGTTTGCTGATGCTTTTCTTTCAAGGCACGCACTACGCTGGCGTATGAAAGGAAGCGATTCGTATAGGCCAACAATATCAATGATATGGCGGAAAATAATAAAGAAGGGGTCGTTAAGTCCAACATAATTCTATACTTTAATTATATGTATAACGTTAATTTGAGTATCTTTGTTCTTAATCATCGTCGCAAAGATACGAATTATGTTGTGTAAAACGAGGGGGATTGTCTTGCATACGATCCCTTACAATGATAAATATTCTATTATATATATGTATACGGAGGCGTTTGGCCGGGCCTCGTATCTGGTTAGTCGTAGCCGAGGGAAGAAAAGCACGGTATCGAAGGCTTTGTTTATACCTTTGTCCGTTCTGGAAATGGAGGTGGAGCACTTGAATAAGCGGGACTTGCACCGGATTAAGGAGACCCGCATTTGTTTTCCGCTGAATGATGTTTGTTGTGATCCGGTTAAGAATGTATTGGCGCTTTTCCTCTCGGAGGTTCTTTTTAGGGTCGTGAAAGATACGGAGCCGGATCCCCGTTTATTTGATTATTTATACGAGTCCATACATCTATTGGAGTATGCGGATAAAGGTATCGCTAATTTTCATATGGTTTTCTTGTTAGGTCTTCTCCACCATCTCGGTATTTTCCCGAATATGGAATCGCATAGGGTGGGATATTATTTCGATATGTTGAATGGGGTGTTTACGGATCATATCCCGATGCATCGGCATTATTTAAATAAGATGGAGAGCGCTTTCTTTTCCCGTTTGCTGCGTATCAGTTTTGAGAATATGTCGCTTTATGGTTTTTCCCGGCAAGAGCGGGTCCGTATTATTCATCGTATTCTTGAGTATTACCGTCTACATCTCCCGGATTTTCCGGAAATCAAATCGTTATCGGTGATGCAAAGCTTATTTGATTGATCTATTTGATGTTATATTAGCTCTTGAAAACACGTACGTGTTTTTTGAAAAAGACGTACATGTTTTTCCGGAAACACGTACATGTTTTTTCGGAAATAATGAGAAGCTTCCGGATAGGCGGGAAAAACATCCGATAACGGTTGCCTATTTGAGGAAAAGATTATACTTTTGCAATCTCAAAAGAGTTGGTCTTGTAGTTCAACGGATAGAATAGAAGTTTCCTAAACTTTAGATCCGGGTTCGATTCCCGGCGAGACTACTTTTAGCTTTTCTTATTTTAATCCAAATGTATTGAAAATAAGCGGTCTGAGCGATTTTTGTGAGAGTTTTTCTTACCCCACCGATAAAGAAAAAGCAAATAGAATAAGATTTTTTCTTACCCCAATTCTTACCCCAAAGTATTTGCGGAGGTAAGATTATTGTTTACATTTGCCACGAGTTAAACAATCAACCAATTTCATGGCAACAGTAAAATTTTATTTAAAGCGTCCGGATTCGGACAAACCTACCGCTATTTTCTTCTTAATGAACTACGGCGCATATACGATTTTACCCGATGGGAAGAAGAAGTATTTACCCTTGAAGTATTATACGAATGAGACGATCTTACCGGAAAGATGGGATTCGAAAGCTGGTGCTCCGATCGTTCCGACAGCGAAGAATCGCCGGGTGAATGCCGGTGAATATAAAGAATTGAAAGCTGCTTTGGACAATATCGAAGTTACAGCTAAAGATGTGTTACGCCGGTTGGAAAATGATGGTGTCCTGCCAACGAATGAGTTATTGACTAAGGAGCTTGATAAAATATTTAAAGGATATAAGAAGATAGAACCAGATAAGGATATCAAGGATCTGCTTTGTTTTGTTAAATCTTTTATAGAGAAAACGGATAAGAAGCCAAATACGGTGAAGGGATATAAGCAGACGGCACGTGAGATCGAGGGGTATATTACGCTAACAGGAAAAAGACTACAATTTGAGAACGTGGATCTGGATTTCTATTTGTCATTTGTTGAATACTTAACGAATAAAGGATATTCTCCGAATACGGTTGGTGCCCGTATAAAGGATTTGAAAATGTTCATGAATGAAGCTTATGAGCGTAATTTGCACACAAACATGGATTTTAAGAAGAAGCGTTTCAGTAAACCGAAGGAGGAAACTACGGCCATCTACCTCAACACGGATGAGTTGACGAAAATCCATAACTGTGATTTAGTTGGTAATCCAAAATTAGATAAGATCCGGGATTTGTTTTTGATCGGTTGTTATACGGGATTACGTTTTAGCGATTTGTCTTTGTTGAGTGCGGATAATATCAATAGTACAGATGGAACCATTACTATTAGGACAGTGAAAACAGGAAAGACAGTTGTTATACCTCTGCATACCGTTATCCGGCAGATCTTAGAGAAATATAATAATGAGTTACCCCGTGTCCCATCCAATCAGAAATTCAATGATTATATCAAAGAAGTTGCGAGGAAGGCAGGACTTGATGAGTTGATCTTGCTACAGAAAATCAAAGGGACTCTTTCTTATACAGAGACGGAACCTAAATATAATCTTGTCACTAGCCATACCGCCCGGCGTTCTTTTGCTACGAATGCATATTTGGCCGGAGTACCGCCTATCAGTATAATGAAGATAACGGGACATAAAACAGAGTCTTCATTCATGAAGTATATCAAGATATCTGACAAGGAGAATGCTATACAGTTGAAAGCACATAAGTTCTTTAATCAGATGGTCGTATCTAAATAGATCATAGCATGAGATATAGAATAAAGGAGATCATTTCAATATTAGAGAAATATGAGAGTGAATTTATTGAAGATGAATATCTAATAAACTTAATTACACCTCAAATTAAGAATATTGATTTTCATATTGCTTCGATAAACAAGAAACTAATAGAATCAGGATATCATTGGTATTATATTAGAAAAAGCCTATTCGCAAGAGGTTTAGGTATATCAAGAGTTACGCTTGATCGATGGATTTATTTAGGTATAGTAGAACAATATAAAGGTGGATCAATGATAGATACAAGAAAAACTTTGGAGCGATTAAAGGAGCTTAAAAATAAGAAACTGTACAAAAATCGGTTGCTTTGACAAAGATTCCTTGTCAAAGCAACCGATTTTTGCTAAATATCATTAAAAAACACTCCTTATTTCATCTTATTAGAAAGAAATAAGGAGTGTTTTGTACAGTTACAAATACCTTACAAAATTACCCTTTTTTATCTGATTTTTATTATATTCTTTTGCAGTGTCGATAAAATAAGAGTGTGCGCACATTCATTTTTTGAACTAAATAAACAGTCAAGAAATGGGCACTCAATCAGCCGTATTAGTACAAAACGTTTCTATGTCAGACATAGAGGCGACCTTATCCAGACTATTGGATGAAAAGTTAAGTAATTTGCAGCCGGCCAACAAACAGGAACCGGCAAAGTATCTCACCCGTAAAGAAACGGCGGCCAAACTTCGTGTCTCTCTACCGACACTGGCCGACTGGACCCGTATTGGTATTCTCAAGTCCAAACGGATCGGCAGCCGTATATTGTATCTATCTACCGATGTCGATGCAGCTATAAAGGATAGGAGACTTTGATATGCGTAGAAGGTATAATAACCAATCAAAAAGAAAACGTCCTCAACAAAGGATTATTCAATTAGCATTCAATTTTTTCATTCCGGGAGATAGCAGCATAAAGCATCTTCCGGACGAGGAAATTATGATTAGAATATTGAGGACATCAAACCCGAAGGAAAGAGCCAAAAGTAGCCTTCTGTGTCTTCCGGAGAAGTTATTCCAGATCGTTCATGACGGATTGTTGAATGAGTATTTCAAGAAAAGGAGAAATTTACGATGAGACCAATCAGCAAAGAAGAAAGAAGAGAAGTCTATGCAGCTTTAAAAAGTGTACTGGATATGCTTCCTATAGAAAAACGATATGAGATATGTAATGCTATATTATGGTTTATTTTAGAAGGGATAGAACTTTCTGTGAGCATTGAATCAAAAGCCGTTATTGCTATACTAAAGCCGTATTTAGCAAAGCATCAACTCAAACATAAAGAAAAGAAATAATGAAAAAAGATGCTTTTTATTTTCCTCATGATAGTAATGCAAAAGATGATCCAAAATGCGTATTACTCATTGATCAGTTGGGGTGTGAAGGATATGGGATTTACTGGATTCTTATTGAAATATTGAGAGAGCAGCCGGAGTATTCCTATCCAATTGCCTTATTACCATCATTGGCTAAAAGATATGGAACATCTTTTGAAAAAATAAAAGCTGTAGTTTGTAACTATGGCTTATTTATTGTAAAAGACGATATTATATTCTTTTCAGAAAGTCTTATCCGGAGGATGAAACCATTAGAGGATAAACGACTAAAAAATTCTTTAGCAGGTAAAGAATCAGCGAAAAGAAGAGCCTTAAAAAGAAATGAACATTCAACAAATGCTCAACATCTGTTCAACGAACGTTCAACAGATGTTCAACACACCTTCAACATTAAAGAAAAGAGAAAAGAAGAGAATATAAATAATAATATTGGCGAATCTACCGATTCACCGACTGCACTATCATTCGAAAATATTTGGTCTCTCTATGGAAAGAAAGGTAACAAGAAAACGAGTGAGCGTAAATGGGGTAAGTTATCCATAACTGCAAAAGAGAAGGCTTTGGCCTATATACCGGCTTATGTTGAGGCTACTCCCGATAAACAGTATCGTAAGAACTTTGAGACATTCCTCAACCAAGAGTGTTGGAACGATGAGTTACCGAGTAATGATCCAATAAACAAGACAGAGCATGAAACGAAATACAGATTTATTGATTAGCCTACCGCATAGTGAAGAGACGGAGAAAGCGGTCATAGGCGCTTTATTGATCGAAAGCGGTGCTATCGGAGAAGTCGTTGGAATATTAAATGCCGATATATTCTACGACGTGGCTTTAGGCAAGATATATTCCGCTATAGCCTCTTTGTATGAGAACAATATCAAACCTGATTTATTGACGGTAACAAAGACCTTGATAAGGTCCGGAGAATTGGAAAAAGTGGGAGGTCCTTTTTTTCTATCAACTCTTTCCGGAAATATCGCCTCAACAGCCAATATCGTGGACCATGCGCAATACCTGCATCAACTTTGGTTAGCACGTAAGCTAGCGATTGCCGGTATGGAGATAACCAAGATGGCTACGGACCCAACAGCCGACATTGATGATGTACTGACCACCGTAATCAAAAAGATCGAGGGAATAGCCGAAAACACGGCGTACAATTCCCGTATGATTGATATCTCTACTGTGGCTACACAATGTATCGCCGAATATGAAAAACGTCGGGAAATGGCACGAAACGGGAAAAAAATAGGACTGACTACCGGATTAAGCAAGTTAGATCATATCACAGGAGGTTGGAAGCCGGGACAGCTTATCATATTGGCCGCACGTCCCGCTATGGGTAAAACGGCGATGTTACTCCATTTTGCTAAATCCGCCTCTATTGCAGGAATACCCGTTGTAATCTTTTCATTGGAAATGGAAGTGCAAGCCTTGACCAACCGGGCACTCTTATCCGAATCAGAAGTCAATAGCGACCGGTTCAAGGCCGGAACGCTCTCAACCGAGGAAGAAACGAGCCTGTGCCAAGCCATAGGCCAAATATCGTGCCTTCCCATCTCTTTGGATGATTCCGCAAATATCAGTATGCAACAAATCAAGACCCGAGCAAGAGAATTACGAAGAAAAGGAAAATGCGGGTTAGTGCTGATTGACTATTTACAATTGATCGATATGCGCTCAATAAACCGGAGTTATACCCGAGAGCAAGAGGTTAGCCAATGTAGCAGGGCTGCCAAGATCATGGCTAAAGAATTAGGTGTACCGGTAATCTTACTTTCTCAACTGTCCCGCCAAGTTGAGGGCCGGTCGGATAAAATGCCGTTATTATCGGACCTTCGTGAGTCCGGAGCCATAGAACAAGACGCGGATATCGTGATGTTTATCCATAGGCCGGAGTACTATAGCGAAAAAGCAGAAAAAGGTTTCGGGGTTATCCGTATAGCCAAACAACGGGACGGCACGACCGGAGATATCCGCTTCCGGTACAACGAAAGCCTAACCAAGATAACGGATTATGACAAAGAGTTGCCATTTTAGTACGGCCGTCCCGGCAGGAACCGGGATTGACCATACCGCAAGAGTTAGTAGGCACGATTAAAAATATAACACTTGTGGCTTATGGAAACAGATATTATCAACAGCTACATAACGGTCCGTTACGATCGATGGCTGGATTATTCACAATATCATTGCTCTCTTGCATGTATGCCGGATGAGGCGGTAGATGTACTGAACGAAGTGCTGGCCATGTTGCTGGAGAAAGAACCAGCTTATCTATTGCAGTTGTACGAAGCGAGGAAAGGCCGTTACCGGGAACTTGATTTCTTCGTGCTCCAGATGATAAAACTCAACATCACTTCCGTTACATCTCCTTACCGGCATAAATACAAGCCCCTTCCAGTAGACGAGAATGTAAACTGGCAACAATTGGATCTCATTGACGAAGTGGACCAAGGGCAAGATAGGGCCGCTATCGTTCTCAAGGAAATGCGTTTAATCCGTTTTGTGTTTGATCGATTGGAGTTAACCGACATGGAAAGACAAGTGTTCGCCTTTAAGTTCTTTGCGGGATCAACATTTGCCAAATGGCCGGGGAAAGAGAGCCGGAGGGTTTTGTATGAATCGTATAAAACAGTTCTTACGGCGATCGGAGAGTTACTTTATACATTACGATTGACCAATAAGGCTTCAGATATCAATACACTATCCAACCGTTCACGGAATAGGGTACATGAGTTATGTGAGATATTTATGAGAACCAGAAAGGTATCGCTCAAAAGGGCGCTTGATTAACAACAAATAAAACAGAATTATGGAGAGGAATTTAGAAGAGATGAGCCAAGAGGAACTCACGGAGTTTATGAACGGACCGGGTACGGACACACCCGGAGTTACGCCTTTGGACCTGGATGATAAGCCGGGAGAGAACGTAAAGAGCATTCACCAGCACACGGATACGGGACCGGAAGATAGAACGGTCGAGGATTGGACCAACCTGATGAATGCTGAAGAAGACCTCAACAATGGGGTCGTTGATTTGAGTAAGTAACATTTAAAATGAAAATTAGTATGGCAAGAAAAAGCAGTGATCCGAAAGGTCAAAACAAACCGGTATTAGTTTATGTGAACGAGTTCGGGATACGGAATAGTATCCACAAACTTCAAGAAATCATCCTTCCAGCCGTGAGGATAGTACAACAGGAGTTCGAAAGATTGCGATTGGGCCCCATTTCGGACGCATATTTGAAAGATTTACTCTTTAATGATATGTTTACTATCCGAAAGGAGATAACGGCGCAAATCGAAAAAGAAACGCCTTCTATGTATTTACGGGATGAGGCGAGACGAAAAGCGGAAGAGATGCTGGGACGGGTATCGGCCGCATTAGCGGAGCTGGATAAAAAGTTAGATGCTTACGTGATCTACGATTTACTTGAGTATATATCCGTTAACGAGAATGGAAATATTGTCGTCTCAGAAAAGGCGATACAGGCCCTTAGAGAAGCGAACAGTATCTACGTGACTACTCCAAAGGCCAAAGAGATGTATGAGGCTCATAAGGCGGCAACGAGAGCTTTAAACCGATTCTACCAGATGATAAAAGGCGAGATTACGAGTAATATCGTAGATGTGGCCGGCTTCTTTACTATTGATGAGAACGACACGGTAAAGCCTACCGTCCGGGATTATGAGTGTTCACCTTATGTTAGAAGCCGATAATGGCCAAGAAGAACATTTTCCCACGAAAGGAAACCAGACAGAGGTTCGCAATGATGGTAAAAGCCTGTGATCCGGTAAATCCCTTCGTGGGGAATATCCTACCGGAAGAAGATCCGGACATAACGGTTCCGGATGTTGAACAGCCAGATATACCTTGTGATGAGATTGTGATCGAATAATAGAGAATCCTGAATTTCTACAGTCCCTAAAACGCGCGCGAGAACTATGGGCGTCCGGCCAACAGTTGGATATTGTGCGAAAGGTTTATATCTTTGTAGTGTAAACGTATTTAGTAAAGTTCCCGGATTGCAGTTCCGGGAGGGCTGACTATAAAAGCAAAGGCCCGGTTCGCTAAGTCGTGGATTGTAGTTCCACGGGGCTAGTGACCGGGCCTTTTGGGTTATTATACTCAGCATAACAACAAAGACCTCAACCGTTGTACTGAACACAATAGTTGAGGCCTGAAATTTTGTGTTATAAGAGATTATTTATATCTTCGCAAAAAGGTGTTACTTCAAGTTATCCCGTGCGAAAGCACACAGGGAAGGCGCCGGAAGTCCCACCATCATTCCTAAAAAGTAGCCTGATAGATTCAGCCGTGGATTGTAGTTCCACGTGTGATGGTTTATCGGGTTACTTTCGTTTTTACAGACAATCTCAATAACTACGGTGTACAGCACCGCTGTTACACGGTAACATTACGGCAATATTATGGCAGAGGAACCGGGGTCATCATCACCCCAGTTGATTACAACGATGGTTATAGGATAAACTAAATACCATCCATGAAATAACGTTTCAACAACATAAAGGGGTCACCATTTTAATGCCCCCTTTTACTTCATGAGTAAGGAGTGAACGAACCTTCAGACCGATCCGGAAGATTGTTCCGGTCAGCTTTAAAGGGGGACGCCATTTTACCAATCCCCACCCTGCGAAACACCATGTAGGGGGTAGCCATTTTGTCCACCCCCCCCTACGGGATAAAACGACTTGTAGGGTATAAATCAAGAAAATAAAACTCCATAAGTTCAACTTAGGCAGTCAGACCCCGTCGCGTTTCACGACGCCCCCATATATCTACTGTCGCATATCACGACGGTAGATCGAGGTCGGAAATTCGACTTTGACGGGTTTATAGAAGATTGCAAAGCAAGCAATCTGGCCTTGACCAAACTACAAAATTATAGTTCGACCAGATGTAACGATTCGTTCTGCCTGGTATAAGAAAAATCCGACTTTTCCGACGCTGTAAAAAAGACGCAAATGAAATTTTTACTACACTATTTTTGTCAGTCCGATTCTGAATTCAGATTAAGAACATCCAATACCTTTAAGTTAAAAAGTGATACATAACCACATTCTTTACATGTTGCCATTACACATGGCATTGCTCCCATTTTAGCAACTTCTGTTTCTCCTTCTGTCGTCTCCAATGCCACGATATGAAAAATATCAGGTGAAAGAATTTTTTTACTTTCATCGCCACAATTAGGGCATTTATGAATAACTAAAACTGCTCCTAATTTCCTTAATTGTTGATCAGTTAATTTCATAACTATAAGATTAGTTTTATCCTCTGAATTGCATCTCGGATTTTGTTACAAGCACATTGTTATAATTTCGATATTTCAAAAGTTGAGTAATCGACGCTGAAGTTAGTTCTTCTTTATTTGCTGGTCCAATAATAATTTCACTTAAAGCCTGCTTAGGAAACCACATCTCAATATATGGAATTAAAACTCCTTTTCTTTCTCTAAATTTTACACTATCAGGTTCTGCTCCATTATAAATGCGAAATTCTTCTTCATATCGATAATACTCTTCTTTTATAGAATTCAATAAATTTATATACATACGCATTTGTGTATAAGATCTTATCTCTTCCGTTTTCGATTTATTGTTAATAGGGTTATCTGGTGAGTTTGAATCTTGCCTTAGATCGATAATCCCTAATTTAGTCATATCGACCATTTTTTGAGCCTCAAGACGTGCTTCTTGTCCATAGAAACAAGGTGTGATATTTATAGCGGGTCTTACATCCAATAGAACCTTAGTGCTTAATTTAAGAGCTACACCTTTCCCTCCATCTGCATATGAAGTCCACATTGGAATTGAATTGATGTTAGCAGAAAGAGATAATATAAATGTCTCAAAATTATTACAATAAGAAAAATCTGGAAGAATATCTTTTAATATCGAACGACCAAATATTCCTTCTTGCGGATCATTGAGAAAAGCTCTATGAGTTGCCCAGAAACATAAACACTTTTTTCCTATAATACCTGGTATTGCAGATAAAGTCGTGTAGTGGTATACAAATTCATTCATTGTATGCAATTATTTATATCTTCTCAAAGTTATCTACATTTTCTACATCAACCAACAAAATCCCAAAAAACTTTCCTATATTTGCCCCGTCCTATTTTATCACGAAAAGGTGGAAGCGTCCGCTGAACATATCTTTATGTCGGCATTTTTTATGCCCGATCGTTTCATATCCGTATCTTTGCGGATATAGATATAACGGTTTCGTACCCCCTTGATACGGCTTAATGGCCGTAACTGCCTTTTCGTGGTGTAGGACAAAGGGACAGGCGGAACCGTTTTTTCGTTCTTCCTTTCCCTGTGAAACAAACAATGTTCAAATTATGTCCAAACACGAAAGAAACATTGCTTTGTCCGGGAATAATAGTACCTCACAAGCAACGTCCACCCACGAAACGGGTAAGTATTCAAACCCTGAACTCCAAGCCGCCTATGATGCCGGCCGCCGGATCGGTAGAATAGAGGGAATGATCAGCTACCAGCGCCACCTCATCGAGAACCTGCAAAAGGAGAACGTTCAGTTAAACCAGAAGCTCCAAACACAGAAAGGAGGTAACCAATGAAAACTCCGAACACTTCTATCCGTCAAGTCGGCGTTATCAGAGAGAACCAACTGTTCAGCAATTATCGTAAGACCGTTTTCAATATCTGGTTTGACGGTAATCAGGTCATAGACACGATGAGTTATGACGAACTGGTCGCTTTACGTGATATACTCAATGAAGCGGCCAGCGAGTATGTGGATAATATCATTGCGGCAAAGAAGGAAGGAGGCCAGAAATGAGAAACTACGTACCGCTTCAGCCTCAACGGGATAAAATATATACATTGATCCGAGATATATCCAATTCCCATCATATAGTGTTTTCGCTGATAGAAGAAGAGAGTGACTTATCTGAAAAGTACGGAAAGCAAATTGAAGATTGTGAGGAACGTTTACTTGCATGCTTAAGTGATCTTGGTGATATGATTGGTTTTACAATTATGTCCGATGTTCTAGAAGGAAAGGGGATAAGGCTATGAAGGATTCAATATCTTTAAGAAATGAGCGTGAAATATTGATCATAGCTATGAAAGAACTTATATCAGCAAAACATTGTCTAGCCAGTATCAATGATGATAATGGCTGTCTTTCCGAAATATATAGAAAAACGTTCATTGATGTAGAAATGCAGATTGGCGATATCTGTAGTGAAATAGGAGGTATGGTTGGCTATACTGTTTATTCTGATCTTTGTGAAGGATTGGAAATATAATCCACTACCATAATCGAAAAAGGCCGTTCGGGGATTTCCCATAACGGCCTTTTTTATGCTTTCAAATAAATACGGGCTGGGAACCACCCCAACCCGTAATAAGTTAAACAAACCACCTGCATACCGCTGTATGGCAATAGTGATTATGTCACAAAGATACGTTTTTTATTTTTTTGCACAAGTTGATTGAGTATATTCTAAAATGCAATATCTGGGATGTTTTCTTACCCCTATTCTTGCCCCAATCTAAAATGAAATTTGTAATATGTTGATTTTATGTGTAATATAATATTATTGAGTATTCCCGGCGAGACTACTATATGAATATTAGATGTATTTCCACAAGCTCGTTGTTCATGCAATCTTCGTTTGTCATAGCTGTAATGTCTTAATTTTGATCTTACGGAACTTTATCAAGTATTTTCTCGCCGATCATGGGTGTAAGAAGTTTATAGGATTGCGGTTTTGATGCTTTATGGATATTTTCCAGTGGCTCGTACCAAGGATGTTTGCTCAAGGCATATTTGGAATGATGTACCGTGAGCACCTGTTTGGGGTGCAAATCTTTGATAGCGAGTGGAAGATCATCAGGCATTAGATGTATATAACGCCAGTCTTCATTATATTGTCCGTTTTCCATGATGGCTAGATCTATTTGTGGAAATCTTTTGCCGATCTCCGCAAAATGGGTATCGTACCCTCCGTCTCCCGATAGATATATTTGTTGCTTACCGTCTATCATAAATGAGGCCCATAGCGTTTGGGCGTTTTTTAATAATCGGTTTGAGAAATGACGGGCGGGCAAGCAGTATATTTGGCAGTCGTTATCAATGCGATAACTATCATACCAATCCATTTCCACGATGTGTTCCGGAGAGAACCCCCAATATTCAAAATATTCCCCTACGCCTAGTCCGCAGATTACGGTTCCTATACGGTCTTTCAGTTGTTTAACCGTATAATAATCCAAATGATCCCAATGCTCGTGGGTAATTATCAAGAAATCAATATCAGGGATATCCTCCGGCTTGTAGAGATCCGTGCCTTTAAATGGCTGAAACATCAAGGAGGCCGGAAACCTATTTGTTAATACGGGATCAATCAGAAATCGCTTGCCCCCGTTTTGGATCAAATAAGATGAATGACCAAACCAAATAACAAGGTCTTCATTCCGGTCTAGATGAAGTAAATCCGTTTTTACGGTCGGTAAACTTTTATGGGGTTTTAAATCGGGTTGTTTTCCAAAGAAGAAGTCCCAAAATACTTGTACCCCTCCTTTTTTCATCGTTGTAGTTGGTGTAAGATGGATATTATGGAATTTCCCATCCCGGTAATTGGGCGAGCGCTTGATTCGCTCCAATCTCTCTCCCCGGGGTAAACGTCCGAATGCGGGATGGTAGAATATAATGGATGCCGTCCCTATCAGTAAAACTACAAATAGTAGAATTGAGATCATAACTTTTTTATGTTTCATTTTAATAAGATGATCATGACCGATCCCGCTACCATGATAACGGAGCCAATCAATTTCTTCGTTATATTTTCCTCTTTGAATATACGGTATCCTAAGAAGATACTTACGATCGTGGAAAGTTGGAACAAGGCCAATGCGTAACCTACCTCCATATGATCGAATACGTAATTGGTGGTGTATTGCATGGTGCCGATACAAAGGACCAAATAAAAGTAGGAGGAAAGATCCCGTATTTTGATTCGCTTGAATTCTTTGACAAGATGGACCTTGAAAGCGAATAAAAGAGCGAAAGAGAAAATCGCGCCAAACCAACACCAAACAATGAACGAGATGGTGGTGGATGAATATAAGATGATTTTCTTGATAAAGACCGCCTCGATAGCCGTAAGGACCATAGCCCATATCCGGTATTGAATCTCTTTCCGTTTTAAAAGAGCCAAGGAAAAATGCTCATCCATCGTATCCAAAACATAATAGCTCCCATATACGATCAGTGACATTCCTGCGATACCCCATAGGTTTGGGATCTCCCCTAATAAGAAGATACCGACAATAATACCTACTACGGATTTGTAGGAATTGATGGGACCCAGTACCGATAGATCCCCACATTGTAAAGCTTTTACTAAGAATCCATTCCCGGTAGCTCCCACGATTCCGGCTAGAATACAATATTTCCAGAATTCGAAAGGCAGCTCGAGCCAGCGAACTTGGATCGCCGGGATGATACAGAATACGCTCAATAGTAGGAATGTCAAGAAGTTGATTAATAGAGGATGATTATACCGATTGGTTAATTGCTTTTGGAAGACATTCCCAAGCGGATTGGATAATACCCTTAATATGACCGCAACAGAGGTGAGTATCATTTTAGTTTACGATTAATAGAAAGCGTCAAAGGTGACATCGACTCCGTCATATAGACATCTCATGGTATTATAACCATATCTGATATCCTCTAACCAAATGCCGTTTCGATCAGGGTACTCTATATAAAGCGCATCCGTATATCCATTATCCCATTCCCAGTAAAAAGGTATGTCTTCGGTTTGTGTCGCTCCGTTAGGATAATAATAGGTTCTATTATCCCTTCCTGTACGATCGCTATAAAATGTTAGGATTTGCAAGCATTCCCGTCCGTCGTTTGTCGTGTATTCATCAGCCCATGCCGCTTGGCACAAATCATACGTTGCTTCCTCATACGGATCATAATACGGATCCTCCTCGCAACTACTGAACCCGCATAAGACGGCGATCAATAAGAATATGTTTATTAAATATCTTTTAGCCATAACTCTATACCTTTAAATACTATTCGGAGGTAAAGATACAAATTTAAGGAAAGGATATTTCTTTTTTTTATATCTTTAGCGCAAAATTTTCAGATATATGCAAAAAACATTACGCATTAAGAACGATATTCATGAGCTTTCCATGATGAATCAGTTCTTGGAAGAAGCTGGAGAAGAATTGGGATTAAGCACCGCTTTCATGATGAGCCTGAATCTGGTGATGGAAGAAGCTGTCTCAAATATAATTTTTTATGCGTATAAGGGAGATGTTGAGGATGCCGTAGACATTTCGTTGGTCAGGGAAGGTGGGGAATTGATCGTGACTTTGATAGATCATGGGATTGCTTTCGATCCGACTTTAAGAAAAGACCCTGATATTACTTTATCTGCCGAAGACCGTCCAATCGGAGGGTTGGGTATTTTCTTGATCAAGAAGATTATGGATGAGGTCTCTTATCAGAGAGTAGATGAGCGGAATGTCTTTATCATGAAGAAAAAAATAACCGAATAAAATATAAAGATATGGAAGTAGTTATTGACCAAAAAGGTGAAGAGACTGTAATTAAGATCAAAGGAAGATTGGATACGAATACGGCTCGCGAATGCGAGGAAAAGGTTTTGCCGGTATGGGAGAATCCGGGAGTAAAAGTATGTGTCGATTGTTCTGATTTGGAATATGTGAGTAGTGCGGGCCTCCGATTGTTTTTAATATTACAAAAAATGACGACTGCCAAGAAAGGGTCTTTACGTTTGATCGGTATGCGGAATGTGGTTCGTGAGACCTTTAGTTTGACGGGATTTAACGCTCTCTTCAAGATAGAAGACGCAAAATAAGTGTGAAGGTTAGGAAAAAGGTAGCCGGTGTGTCAAATTTGGCACACCGGCTTTGTATTAATCTTTTAGATCTTTGTCGATGGGGCTATCCCATTTGCCACCGTTTAATATATCAAGGGTGAAGGTATCGTCTGATTCCTTCGGGGTGTAGAGAATCCCAGTATAACGAATAATGTGATTTATGAGAGGCAGGATGTCATTAACCTCTCTTTCCCGGGTTACTTCATTTATCTGATTTTTGGCCGAGAGGTGTGCTTTGAGCATGAATTCCGGAGCCGGGATAAACGTGAAGAAGGAATGGGAGAAATTTGTTTTCCCGATATCAGAGTCGTTAAAAGTGTCGGTTTGTGTATAAGGCGTGTTTTGAGAAATGCCATTCCCAGTGGTTAAGTCAATCTTGTTTTGATAATTGGAGACATTTATCGTGAAGCTTTTTAGGGCTTTAGGTACGCCATCGGCGGATATGAACTCTATTTTGCCGACGATTCTTTGTAAGGTGATATCTTTAATGATTCTTTCTCCCGTTTGTACTTCTTGGGTGAGAAAAAGATGAAACGTATCTGATACTTTACTGAATAGTGCGGTTTGTCCGGACACGGAGATATTCTTGTCTGAGTGGGCTAGGAAACAAATATGATAGTTGCCGGAGGGCAGTGAATCATAAATGATCGTGAAATCCGGATCTTGAGGCGTGAATTGCTTATGTTTTACCAGAATGTCCGGTTTTCCGCTTTGGTATACGATATAATCGATCCGGTTGTATAAATTATCCGGATCGATATCTGGTGTAGAAGGATCTTCCTCGGCATCGGGATTTTGGGGAATAGGCTCAGGGATATTCAGCTCGGGAATACTCTTGGTTACGGGGAAGGGTAATACTTCCTTTTGTAAATCGATCGTAAACTGTATGGGTGATAATTCCTCTTGTAGGTCGGGGTTAGGTACTTCCTTTTCCGTTCCATTACAACAACAAAAACAAAGCAGACAGGCGATAGCCACTAATTCTTTTTTCTTCATAGTTGAAATTTTTGGTAATATGTTTGACGCAAAGGAACGATATATTTTGTGAATTAAAAAATATTAAGCTGTTAAATTGGCGTACGCAGGGTTATTTTTCATAGCTTTGTGAATCAACAATGTAATTACCTTAGTTTAATAAAACGGAATAATACCATGAAACGAAAAATCAGAATGGGAATGGTCGGTGGAGGACAAGGCTCGTTTATCGGGGCCGTTCATCGTATCGCCGCTAATTTAGACGGACAGATCGAGTTGGTCTGTGGATGCTTCAGTTCTCGCCCGGAGAATTCATTGGCTACCGGACAATCTTTATTTTTACCGGATAATCGTATTTACGCATCTTATCAGGAAATGATAGAGAAAGAGGCCACCCTGCCTGAAGGCGAACGGATGGATTTTGTGTCTATCGTTACCCCGAATCATGTGCATTTCGGTCCGGCCATGATGGCGTTGGAACATGGTTTCCATGTCGTACTGGATAAACCGATGACATATACCTTGGATGAGGCGAAGCAATTACGAGACAAAGTGAAGGAAACCGGAAAATTGTTTATGCTGACTCATACCTATACCGCTTACCCGATGGTGAAGGAGGCTCGGGAAAGGATACGCAGGGGGGATTTAGGTAAGATACGCCGTATTTATGTGGAATATCCTCAAGGCTGGCTATATAATGATTGCGCTGATGTTAATAAGCAGGCGGCTTGGCGGGTGGATCCCGGTCGGTCGGGCAAGGCTGGTTGCATGGGGGATATCGGGACTCATGCGTTTAATCTGGCGGAATATATAACAGGGCTGAAGGCCGTGGAATTATGCGGTGAATTGAATACCTTCGTGCCGGATCGTCTTTTAGATGATGATGGGGCGGCATTGATCCGTTATGAGGGAGGCGCGAAAGGGGTGCTGACCGCTAGCCAGATCGCCGTAGGTGTAGAGAATGGCTTGAATATTCGTGTGTATGGAGAGAAAGGTGGGTTGGAATGGCGTCAAGAAGAACCGAATACGATGGTTATGCGTTGGCCGGATCGTCCGGCGGAGATCGTCCGTACTTCCAATGGATATATGTCGGGTATCGCCGCTCATAATTCCCGTACACCGGGTGGACATCCGGAAGGCTATATAGAGGCATTCGCTAATTTGTATCGGAATTTCGCCTTGGCTTTGCGATCGATTCTGGCTGGTGAGGAACCGGCTCCTGAAACCTTGGATTTCCCTTCCGCCGAAGACGGTGTCCGTGGCATGCGGTTTATCGAGACGATTGTAGCTACCGGATCGACAGAGAATAAATGGATAAAAATAATCGACTAAAAATAATACTATATATGGCACGTCCTGTAACATTATATACCCTCCAGTGGGGAGATTTATCACTGGAAACAGTTTGTCAAAAAGCGAAAGAATTCGGATACGACGGTGTGGAATTGGGACTTCCCGATCATGTGGATGTCCGACGTACGGATACGGCTTATTATCAAGGAATCAAGGATCTGTTAAAGAAATATGACTTACGGCTTTATGCGATCTCTACCCATCTGGTTGGACAAGCTGTTTGCGATAATATCGATGAGCGTCATAAGGCAATCTTGCCGGATTACATTTGGGGAGATGGCGATCCGGAAGGGGTTCACCAACGGGCTACCGAGGAGATGATCCGGACCGCCCATGCGGCGAAGATGTTGGGAGTCGATACGGTTGTAGGTTTTACGGGTAGTTCTATTTGGCATTATTTGTATTCTTTCCCTCCGGTAACGGACGCTATGATACAAAAGGGGTATGATGATTTCGCCCGTCGCTTTACGCCCATCTTGGATGAGTTTCAGAAACTGGGTGTACGTTTTGCGTTGGAGGTACATCCTACAGAGATCGCGTTCGATACTTTTTCCGCACGTAGGGCATTGGAGGCGGTAAATAACCATCCTGCTTTCGGTTTTAACTATGATCCGAGTCATCTAGGATATCAAGGGGTGGACTATGTGGATTTCATCTATCAGTTTCCGGAGCGTATCTTCCATGTGCATATGAAGGACGTATATTGGAGTGATACCCCTAAGCAGGTGGGTATATTCGGCGGTCATGTTACTTTCGGCGATCCCCGCCGATATTGGAATTTCCGTAGCTTAGGACGAGGAAAGATTAATTTTGAGGAGATTATCCGTGCTTTGAATTCAATTGGCTATCAAGGTCCGCTTTCCGTGGAATGGGAAGATAGCGCTATGGATCGGGAACATGGGGCACGGGAATCTTGCGAATTGGTGAAGAGAGTGGATTTCCAACCTTCCGCACATGCGTTCGACGCTTGTTTCGGAAAGGAATAAATAATTATTAATTACAAAAAACACGAGATTTGATGAGTGTGAGAAAGTGGATGTTTGCCGGGGCCTTGTTATTGGCCGCCGGCTTGAGTTCTTTGGGATTTGCCCAAAAACCGGGGTTGAAGTTTAATCCGGATAAGAAGTTTAAGATTGTACAGTTTACGGACTTGCATGTGAAATGGCAAGACCCTCGCTCGGACATCGCTTTTGAGCGTATGAACCAAGTGTTGGATGACGAGAAACCGGACTTGGTGATTTTTACGGGAGATATTATCTATAGCAAACCTGCGTTGGAAAATATGCGGAATGTATTGAAGACAGTCTCCGACCGTAAAATACCGTTCTCCATTGTTTTCGGAAATCATGATAATGAGCAGGGGGCGACAAAAGAGGAGTTGCTGAAAGTAGCCGAAAGCCTACCGTATAGTTTGACGGCGGATGAGGTCCCCGAAATCTCTGGTGTTGGTAATTACGCCTTGACCGTACGTTCGTCCGATGGTAAGAAGGATGCTTGCGTTTTGTATTGCATCGACTCGAATACCTATTCAACTATCAAAGGGGTAAAAGGATACGATTATATTAAGCGTGACCAGATCGATTGGTATTGTAAGAAAAGCGCGGAGTTTACCCGGAATAACGGGGGAGAGCCGGTTCCTTCTTTGGCTTTCTTCCATATTGCGTTGCCGGAGTTTAATCAAGCGGCTTCCGATGAGAATGCCCAACTCTATGGCATACGTAGGGAAAAGGCATGCGCTCCGGCCTTGAATTCCGGCTTATTTACGGCGATTAAGGAGAACGGGGACGTGATGGGTGTATTTGTCGGCCATGATCATGACGATGATTATGCGGTTTGCTGGTATGACGTATTATTGGCTTACGGTCGTTTTACGGGTGGTCCGACGGAATACATCCATATACCAAATGGAGCACGTGTGATCGAGTTGAACGAGGGAGCCCGTACCTTCAAGACTTGGATTCGTACGAAAGCCGGTGTAGAGCAACTTACTACCTATCCGGATTCATTCGTGAAAGAGTGAGGATCTATATCATTCTGAAAATGATATAAAAACTGTATTCCTTATTGTTAAAGCTCTAAATTATATCTAACTTTGCGGTTGGTTGAAAAGTAAAAACTAGAGTATGAAGAAAATTAGAGCCGCCATCGTAGGTTATGGCAACATCGGGAAATATGTGTTAGAGGCCCTTGAAGCTGCCCCGGATTTTGAGGTAGCAGGTATTATTCGTCGTAATCCGAATGATATTCCGGACGAGTTGAAGGCATACACGGTTACTGATAGCATCACCAAGTTAGATAAGGTTGACGTAGCGGTTTTGGCTACTCCTACACGTAGCGTGGAAGAGCATGCGAAAGAGATTCTGGCTTTAGGCATCAATACGGTCGATAGTTTCGATATACACGGAGGTATCGTGGATTTACGTCGTTCTTTGGACGCTGTAGCGAAGGCTCATAATACGGTAGCTGTAATTTCTGCCGGTTGGGATCCGGGAAGCGACTCTGTGGTACGTGCTTTGTTAGAAGCGATGGTGCCGAAAGGTATTACTTATACGAACTTCGGTCCGGGAATGAGTATGGGGCATACGGTTGCCGTGAAGGCTATCGAAGGCGTGAAGGCGGCTTTAAGTATGACGATTCCTTTGGGAACAGGTGTACACCGTCGTATGGTTTATATCGAGGTAGAAGACGGATACGATTTCAAGCAAGTGTCTGCCGCTATCAAGGCGGATGATTATTTCGCTCATGATGAGACTCATGTAATGCAGGTTGAATGTGTCGATAATTTGTTGGACATGGGACATGGTGTGAACTTGGTTCGTAAAGGTGTATCGGGCAAGACTCAGAACCAGTTGATCGAATTCGATATGAAGATCAATAACCCTGCCTTGACCGCTCAAATCTTGGTTTCTGTCGCTCGTGCGAGCTTGAAGCAACAACCGGGCGCATATACGATGATCGAATTGCCGATAATCGATATGCTGTACGGCGAGAGAGAGAACTTAATTAGAAGACTCGTTTAATATAAGTTGATGGTTGACAGCTGGCAATTGACAGTTCGGGAAATCCTGACTTGCGATTGTCGACTGTCAATTGTCAATTGCCAACTGAAATAATTATGCTTGATTTTATTACATGGACTGCCGATCCCGCTATCTTTACCATCGGTTCCCGGGAGATTCGTTGGTATGGATTGGCTTTTGCGATTGGTTTCGCTATTGGCTATATGATTGTAGAGCGGATGTGGAAAAAAGAGGGACTGCCGCCCGCATGGATCGATTCCCTTTTGATTTATACGATGCTCGGTACGGTGATTGGTGCCCGTTTGGGGCATTGTTTGTTTTATGCGCCGGAATATTATTTAGCCAACCCGATTGAGATTTTCAAGATTTGGGAGGGAGGATTGGCTAGCCATGGTGGTACGTTAGGTATAATTATCGCCATTTATTTCTACTCGAAGCGAGTAAGCCATAAAAGTATGTTATGGGCTTTCGATAAGTTGGTGGTTCCGACAGGATTGGTAGCTGCTATGATTCGTCTGGGAAACCTGATGAATCATGAGATTTACGGTCATTCCACTGATTTGCCTTGGGGATTTCGTTTTATCGATAATTTACACGCATGGAGAATGGGGGCGGAGCCTATTTTTACAGCTCCGAGCCATCCGACGCAATTGTATGAGGCCGCTTGTTATCTGGTGACGTTCGCTATCTGTATGTGGCTATATTTCAAGAAAGAGGCATGGAAAAAGCAAGGACTTATCTTCGGCGTATTTATGATATGCGTATTCGGGTCTCGTTTCTTCATCGAATTCGTGAAAAATGACCAAGAGCCTTTCGAGGCTGGAATGATGTTGAATATGGGGCAATGGCTAAGTATCCCGTTTGTTTTGGCAGGGTGCTGGTTTGTCTGGAGAGCGCTAAGAAATGGAAAATTAAAAATTGAGAATTGAAAATTAGAGAGCACACGCTTTGTTATTTTCAATTTTTAATTATCAATTATCAATTAAAAAAGATGTACAAGTTAAAAGAAATTGCGGATAAAGTTTATTATGTAGGAGTTAATGACCGTCAAAAGGCCCTCTTCGAGAATATGTGGCCGTTGCCATACGGCGTTTCCTATAACTCGTACTTGATCGTAGACGAGAAAACCGTATTGATCGATACGGTCGATGTTTGTTACTCTGATATTTTCTTGAAAAAAGTAGCGGATGCCTTGGACGGACGTTCTTTGGATTATCTCGTGGTAAATCATATGGAGCCGGATCATGCGGGAAGTATCCGTTTGTTGCGTCAGCAATATCCGGACGTACAGATTGTCGGAAACAATAAGACTTTCGGAATGCTGGAAGGATATCATGGCATCAAGGAAGGCTTGTTTGAGGTGAAAGAGGGTGATACCTTGAATACGGGTCGTCATGAGCTTGTATTTTATATGGCTCCGATGGTGCATTGGCCGGAAGTGATGGTTGCTTATGACGTTACGGATAAAATCGTATTCTCCGCGGATGCGTTCGGTACGTATGGCACATTGGATGGTGGTGTGATCGATACGGAGATGAACGTGGAGCATTATTGGGAAGAGATGATTCGCTATTACTCCAACATTGTCGGAAAATATGGAAGTCCAGTACAAAGGGCATTACAGAAGCTTTCGGGCTTGGATATCCAGACGATTTGCTCTACCCATGGACCTGTTTGGCGTGAATATGCGTCGAAAGCGATCGATATCTATGACCGTATGAGCCGCTACGAAGGTGAGGAAGGCGTGGTTATTATTTATGGCAGCATGTATGGTAACACGGAGCAGATGGCTGAGGCGATCGCCGCTTCTTTGGCTGATAATGGCATCAAGAATATTGTGATGCATAATGTTAGCAAAAGCCCTTCTTCTTATATCTTGAAAGATGTGTTCAAATATAAGGGAGTTATCGTAGGTAGCCCGACTTATAGCAATCAATTGTTCCCAGAGGTGGAAGCTGTGTTGAGTAAGATCGAGTTGCGTGAGGTGAAAAATCGTATTTTCGGTTATTTCGGGTCTTTCACATGGGCTGGAGCCGCCGTGAAACGTTTGGCGGCTTTTGGCGAGAAGATGAAGTGGGAGACTGTCGGTACGCCGGTTGAGCAGAAGCAAGGTTTAAGCGCTACTAAATACGAGGAGTGTTTAGCCTTGGGCAAGGAAATGGCTGGGAAATTGAAAATGGAGAATTGAGAATTGAAAAGTCTAAAGGCTCCGACAACAGATAAAACGAAAGCTATTAACAATAGATCTAATTTATAAACAAAAGAAAGGCGAGATGCGTAGATTGGGAATCCTTTAATTTTCAATTTCCAATTTTCAATTTTCAATTAAAAAAAGCGTAACGTTATGAGATTAATTATCGAACCTAATTACGAGCAACTCTCAAAATGGGCTGCCAATTATGTAGCAGCGAAGATCAAAGCCGCGAATCCAACCGCTGAAAAACCATTCGTACTGGGCTTGCCTACCGGATCTTCTCCGCTGGGTATGTACAAGAGCCTGATTGAATTGAACAAGCAGGGTGTCGTATCGTTCCAGAACGTGATCACTTTCAATATGGATGAGTATGTCGGCCTTCCGAAAGATCATCCGGAAAGCTATCATTCTTTCATGTGGAATAATTTCTTCAGTCATATCGATATCAAACCGGAGAACGTAAATATCTTGAATGGTAACGCCGAGGATTTGGAGGCTGAGTGTGCGTCTTATGAGGCTCGCATGAAAGCGGTCGGTGGCGTAGACCTGTTCTTGGGTGGTATCGGTCCTGATGGCCATATTGCGTTCAATGAGCCGGGTTCATCTTTGAGTTCTCGTACTCGTATCAAGACGTTAACTACAGATACGATTATCGCTAACTCCCGTTTCTTTGATAATGACGTGAATAAAGTTCCGAAGACTTCTGTAACGGTTGGTGTAGGTACGGTTCTTGACGCTAAGGAGGTATTGATCATGGTAAATGGTCATAACAAGGCTCGTGCGTTGCAACAAGCCGTTGAGGGTGCCGTGAACCAAATGTGGACAATTACCGCCTTGCAGTTGCATCCGAAGGGAATCATTGTTTGCGATGAGGCGGCTTGTGCGGATCTTAAGGTAGGTACTTATAACTATTTCAAGGATATCGAGAAGGATCATCTTTGTCCTTGTTCATTGCTAAAATAAACGAATCTCAGATAGGGCTTTCTTTGAATGCCCATCATAAGGAGTTAAGAATGCCCATTGTAAGGAGTTTACGATGGGCATTCTTAACTCCTTACGATGGGCATCGTTGTTTTAGGGCAATTGGTGGCTGCCGGCTGGCTTCCTCATAGAAGATATACTTCACTGGTTAGAGGAAATATACTTTTCCTGTCAGAGGATATATACTTCATTGACAAAGTCAGTACTACTTACTTTTTTGCGTTCTTGACGTAACGATCCAGCCATAGGTCACATTCATACAATAGATGTAATATGTTCTCTTTGGCGGCGTAGCCATGACTCTCATAGGGCAATACGACATAACGTGCGATCGCCCCGTGGCCTTTTAGGGCACTGAACAGGCGCTCGGATTGGATCGGATAGGTTCCGGAGTTGTTATCCATCTCACCATGTATGATTAATAAAGCTCCATGTAGTTTATCGGCAGACATGAATGGCGACATGGCATTATATATTTCCGGTACTTCCCAATAAGTACGGGTCTCTGTTTGGAAGCCGAACGGGGTAAGCGTACGGTTGTAAGCCCCGCTACGTGCGATGCCGGCTTTGAACAGTTTTGTATGTGTTAATAGATTCGCTGTCATGAAAGCTCCATAGGAATGTCCTCCTACGGCTACACGATTCGGATCACCTACACCCATCTCGGAAATAACTTTTACGGCCGCCTCGGCGTTCATTGTCAATTGCTCAATGAAATCATCGTTCGGCTCCGCTCCCTCACTGGTACTAACGATCGGCATCTCGACATTTTCCATTATACAGAATCCACGTAAAACCCAATAGACGGGAGAACCATAGTTGATATTCGTAAACATGTATTGAGAACCTCGTACCTGAGAAGCCTCGGCCTTGCTTTTATATTCTCTCGGATAGGCCCACATTAAGACAGGTAATGGACCGTCCTTCGCTTTATCATATCCGGCAGGGAGGTATACGGTCGCTGTTAGATCCAAACCATCCGCACGTTTATACTTGATCTTTTGTTTGCTAACGTTTGCCATGGCCGGATATGGATTGGCGAAATGAGTCAATTGAGCGAATTTTTTCTTTTTCAAGTCACGAGAGCAGAGATTCGCTGGTTCTGTAATGGATTGACGTGAAGTGATCAATTGAAGCTTTTCCGGATTCGCTACCTTTAGGATGGTCTCATAATATCCGTCCTCGCAGCGCCAAAGTTCCGTGTTCTTTTTTGTTTTCAAATTGTAACGGCTAAGGTAAGGCATATCCCCTTTAGATGAGGCTCCTTGGGCAAGCATCAATAACTCATTGTGGGCTTTATTGGTATAAACGATATATTTACCATACGCATTTTTAATCGTAAGTGGATTTCCCGGATTGTTGTAATTATCGTCGGTGGATACATCGAATAATAGAACCGGAGACTCAGAAGAGCAAGGCTTAAAAGTAAATGTCCTGTTTTTACGAGTCTCCCGGGAAGTCTCGATCAATAAAGCGAAAGCATCGTCATTCCACAGGATGTTGCGGAAACGTTTCTCTGTCTTTGCGACTTCCTGTTTCTCGCTGTTGAACGGATAGCTTATTTGGTAGATAATATCCATGAAATCGGTCTTGTTTTGCTTAGGATCTCCTTTATCTTGCGCTTCCGCCCAGTAAACGGTAGCCGGTTGATCCGATCTCCATCCGAATTGACGGGGATAAGGCGAGGTCGTGTCATATCCCATCGGAATATTGACGGTTGGATTATCCGCTAACGTATAAATGGAATTGCCTTGTAAGTCTATGACCTCGAACTTTTGTGGGAAGTTATATACCGGTACTTGATAGGAATACGGACGATGAACTGTCGCGATAAGTAGCAAAGATTTATCCGGGGATAATGAAAGCGTACTGCCGTAGATTGCCGGTTTTCCGATCTCGTACACAATGCCCTCTTTTATACGTACCAATTGGGAGGTGAAGTAATAGTCGAATAATTGCTCGTCGTACGGATTTTTCAGCAAGTCTTGATAGGTACGGGCGGGCATCACCTTTCCAGTACTTTCTTGAATGATGGGACCGGATGGGACTGTGGGTTTCTCCGGTGCCTTTCCCCTGTTTTCTGGAACCATAAGCGTAATAAACTCATTGTCGCTAATCCATAAGATCTCCGCTCCACTTGTCGCATTGATTTTACGGGTACTTACTTTCTGAGCTACGGGCTGTTCCGGGGTACAGTTATAAAGATATACGCCATTCGCTTCTTCCACGAATAGAGCTACCTTATTGGATGAAGGAGAGAATGAGGCTTCTGTGATTACCGCGTTGTCAGGAATTCCTTCTATCTTGATTTCTTCTTGAGTAGCGATGTTCATTAAACTGGCACCCGTATATTCGGCTTGCCGGCTCGTATTGAATGTTTCGGGACTGATACGCATTCCCGCTAATTTAAGCTCCGGTTGCGCAAGCTTGGCGATAGACCGGTACGGGGAACGCTCTAACTGGAGTGCCCACTGATTGTTATCACTAATTCGGATGATCGGGGATAATTTGGCTAGGGCCACTTCCTCTATTACGGCTGGAGGACGTTGATAATGTGTTTCTTGCGCTATTCCAGGACATATAAGCGCTAAAGAGAGCAGAGCTGAAAATAAATGATTTGTTTTCATAAATAGTGATATAAGAAATCCCCAAAGATAACCTGTTAAAGTATACTTTGGGGATTGTGATTAATGTAAGTTAACGTAAAAAGAGTGTTAATAGTTCTTTTCGATCAAGTCGTTGAAATCTGTTTCCTTTTTTGGAATCTCGAAGATCCAACCATCAGCATTCGGATCCTTGTGCAAGAAACCACAGAAAGTAGCGTCAAAATTAGACCCGGTTCTATCCAATGGCAAACCTAGACGTTTCAAGTCGAACCAACGGAAACCTTCGCCCCAAAGTTCGATACGGCGATGTGTCATGATCTCATCCGCTAGTTTTGCGCCAGTGTTACCCAAATCCTTGTACTCTGGATCACGTTCTTTCAACAAGGCTTGCAAATATTCCTTTGCTTTTGCGTCTTGATTGGAACGAGCGAAAGCCTCGGCTGCAGTCAAGTACATTTCGCTGATACGCATGAAGGCAAAATCACCTACAGCATCAGCTGTAGAGCGTGCCGTGAACTTGCGGTTCTGATAAACACGCTGGTTGTAAGAAGTTGCGGGTACTTCTGCCTTTCCTGTCGGATCCCACCATTGACGGCGAAGATCGGTTGGCGACATTAAGTCGTAAGTACTTTGGCTGATACATTTGATACCTGTGCGGATAGAGCTGGAGTTGAAGTTCCAAGACATATACGCATAGAAAGAGTAGAAATAAACCGTTTGGTCATTCTGTGTCATTGCGGCATACATCGCCTCTTTCGTAGCGGAAGTGATATTAGCGAAACCATTCATCAATTCAGACTGAGACATGATCTTACAGCCATCTTTCTCTGCTTCATTGATAGAATTCACTGCGGCCGTAGCTGCGTCTGCGTATTTCTGTTGAGTCAGAAGAGCACGTGCTTTCAATCCGTAAACCGATGCTAGGCTATAATGATTCTTATCATTTGGCTCATAGTCTGCCAATAAGTTCAATGCTTCGTCTAAGTCCCCGTGAATCTTTGTGTACACCTCTTCTACCGTATTACGTGCCATAGGCTCGATTTCCGGACTCGTACGATAAGGAACTCCCGGTTGAGAGTTGTCCTGTCCGTTACGATATGGTTTCGCATAATATTGTACTAGATTGAAATGACTCCATGCACGAATTGCCAAACACTCGCCCTTGATATGGTTCGCAAGCGCTTTTTCGCTATCTGTGAGTTTTGACTCATCGCTAAAGTTATCATTCAACGCTTTCAAGATGTTGTTTGCATTCAAAATGAACTTATAATAAGTTTCCCACTCACCGGAGTTGTACGAACTTGTTGCGTTCGTTGGATAACTCCAGTTTAAGAAACCTTGATGCCAAGTCTGCGTGTCCCATGTCAAATCATCAGCTAACGCTTCTCGACCGATGATGAAACCGGGCTCACCTCCCAAACCTTGGTTGCCTAAGTCTTGAGATACCATCTTACGATGAATACCGTTCAGTGCAAGATAAAGATTGTCGAGCGAAGTGGATACTGTCGTGAATGAAACGTTCTCGGTTGGGATTGTATCCATATAATCGCTGGAACAGCTTGTGCCGATCAGAGAGCCACTTAGAAGCAGTCCTGCTGCGATGTGTTTGAATAATTGTATATTTTTCATATCTTTTCCTTTGTTTGATGTATTATGAATTTAGAACGATACATTTAAACCGATCGTAAAGTTCTTAGCCGGCATATATTCATTGTAAGATACTCCGGCATAGTTAGCTTGCGGATTCAGACCTTGACGGGCTTTCAACATGAATAAGTTCTCTGCGCTGACATTGACGCGTGCACTCTTGATGTTGATAACGTTTAGGATAGACTTAGGCAAGTTGTAAGCCAAAGTGACAGTACGCAAGTTCAAGTAATTTGCGTTTGTCAACCAACGTGTAGAATAGGATTGTCCGATGCTAGTCGCATGATCTGAGTTATTGTCCAAACGAGGTACATCTGTGATCTGGCCCGGAGTTGTCCATGCGTTATGTAGATCCGGTGACATCGCATAACCGAACTCACCTACATCCATCAATCCTCTATAACTCGAGTCAAGCACCTTACCTCCTAATGAATAAGAGAATACGGTAGAAAGGTCGAATGCCTTATAGCTCAAATTGATATTGAAACCACCATATACTTTCGGAACGGCAGAACCACTGAAATCATATTTCGCATAGCTATAAGAGTTTGTCAATACTTGACCATCTTTCTCTACAAGTGTCTTTTTTACCGCATCTTTAATATTACCATTCGCATCGGTGTTGTTTTCGGCATCAAAGATATACAATCCATCTCCGTTATCAGGATTAACACCCCACCATTGACGTAACCAGAACTCATAGATTGAATGTCCCTCCATCAATTTCTTAGAGTCTTTGATGATACCATCTTTCCGGTTGGCATCAGGCAGACGAGTCACCTTATTATTGATGAATGTAGCGTTTGCGCCGACTGATAATTTCCAATCTTTTGATTTTAATACTTGGTAGTTTAAGTCGATTTCCACCCCTTGGTTACGAACTTTACCAATGTTTTGTACGATCTTTTCGACACCACTGGATAACGGTTGGCTAACATTGAATAACAAGTCTCTGGAGGCCTTACGGAAGAACTCGACCGTACCATTCAAGCGACCGAACAATCCGAATTCTAAAGCGACATCGGTAGAAACCTGTGTCTCCCATTTCAAATTATTGTTTGCCATAGTCGGGAAGTAGAGACCTGCTTCCAAACCGTTGTTGATACCCAAATTATACAAGGTTTGATAAGGATAGTAATCCTGTTGTGTGTCATCATCTGTATAATAGATGGCATCGTTTCCGGTTTCACCGTAGGATGCCCTCAGTTTCAAATTGTCCACCCAAGTCAAGTTTTCCATGAAATCTTCTTGGCTGATACGCCAAGATGCTCCGAATGACCAGAAGTTACCCCAACGGTTATCCTTGCTAAAGCGAGAGGAACCGTCACGACGATACGAGGCTGTTACATAATATTTATCATCGAAATCATAGTTCAAACGAGCGAAGTATCCTTCTTTCTTATATTCGCGTGTATAAGAATCCATTGAGCTTATGCTTACGAAGTTACTGTACTCATACGTTCCGGAAACGATCTCATTAGTCTTCATACCGTAGTTATATTGTAAACGGTAGCTATAGTTCTCATGGCCTAACAAAGCTTCGATGTTATGCTTACCAAAAGTCTTTGTGTAATTAATCAACTGGTTGAATGTCTGTGTCAAGAAGTTTCTATTTCGGATGTTCAAACGTCCCGGTCCTGCGGTTCCGTCACCTACCTCTGGGTTCTCATATACTCTACGGCGTTCATCCTTATTGTCAAATGCGTAGTTCACTGTTAAATTCAATCCTTCGATCGGAGTGATCGTTACATAAGTACGGGCACTAGAGTTTGTGGTAGACATCAAGCGATCGTTCCACAGGGCCTCAGCGATACCGTCGCGTCCATTGCTGGAGATACGGGCTCCTTCATAATCGTAGGTATATAAAGCCGGATCAGTAACTACGTTTCCTTCTTTATCCAAATAAGCCCCTGTCTCAATATCATGCTTATGTACCGGATAGATCGGTGCCATAGAACGAATGAAACGAGATAAGTTACCATAACCAGCGGAGTTGCTAGAAGTAGAAGTAGAATAATTGGAGTTTGTACGACTTAAACCTAAATTCAATCCACTCTTGAACCATTTCACCGGATAGATATTATAGTTCAAGCGTGCGTTGTAACGCTCAAAGTCTGTCTTAATCATATATCCCTTATCATTCAGATAGCCTATGGAAGCATATGTGTCGCTCTTTTCTGTTTTTGTATTGTAGCTTACATTATATTCTTGGCGATGTCCGGTACGGTAAGCGGCATCTTCCCAATCAAGGTCCTCACCCCATTTTAAAGCCGAGGCTGATGGATTCAATAAACCGTCTGTGCCCACGATTGCGTCATTGGCGATTCCTACGAAAGGATTATATTTTAATTTGTTGATAATATCTTTAGAAGCATTAGCGGCAGCGTCGGTAGCACTTTGTCCGAGTGACATATTTGCGTTTCTCAACATTTGCCATTGCAAAGGATAATAATCGTATACACCTACTTTTGCGTAATCGTTATAAGCTCTGCTAGACCAACCTTGTGAGATACTCAAGGTAACACCTGCGCCACTGCTGCTAGAACCTTTCTTAGTCGTGATCAAAACCACACCGTTACCTGCGCTAGATCCATACAAAGATGTAGAAGCGGCATCTTTTAAAATTGTCATTGATTCGATATCAGATGGGCTGATAGAAGAGATATCACCACTGAAGATGGCACCATCCACTACATATAAAGGAGCATTATCCGCGTTTACTGAACCAAAACCACGGATCGTTACCTTGGCAGCTTCTCCCGGTTGTCCGATAGAGGAAGTCATTTGTACTCCGGAAGTGTTTCCTTCCAATGCGGAGAGGGCGTTACTCAATGGACGTTTGTCCATCAAAGCGGCACCCACCGTGGATGCGGAACCTGTAAAAGAACTTTTCTTTGCGGTACCATAAGCTACGACAACAACTTCATCTATAGCTTGAGAATCTGAAGAAAGAACAATTCTCATGTTTTGCTGAGCTGTAGTTTCTTGAGTCCGTAAACCTACATAAGAAATAATTAGCTTAGCATCTTTCTGAGTTTCTAACTCAAATTTACCATCTAAATCGGTAATGGTTCCAATAGTGGTTCCTTTTACTACGATGGATGCACCTATAACAGGCTCCCCATCATCTTCATTAATCACTACACCGGTCACCTTCATTTGCTGGGCGACCATACACTGCACTCCCAGAAAGAATGAGAGTAGTACAAGCGTTAATTTGTGCTTCATAGAATGAATTTGTTTGTTAATTAGACACACATTGTTTTTTCAAGAGACCATAGTTTGCACAGAACTACAGTTAAAATACTTATCAAAAAAATGTACACACCAAGACTCCTGAAAATCACAGCCGCAAATATACTAATTTTTATTATAAAAAAGCAAACTGTTATAAAACATTCTAAAACTAATATAATATTGATTGATATTGTCAAATTCAATTTAGTTGTACTGGGGATCTTGTTGCATTATGATAGCTGGCAGGAGGGTTTTTGGTCTTAGCTATCTATCTGTTAATTATGCTGTTAAACATAGTTCTGTGCAGACTAAATGCCTTAATGGATGCTGAAAGGGAAGATGTCCATAAAGGATATCTTCCCTTAAACTTTGTGTGTATAATAAAAAAATGAAGTATTAATTAACGTTTATAAACGGATAGGGTTACCATTATAGAAATCTAGAATCTTCGTACGGAAGATAAAATCATATTTGGCCTGTGCCTGTTCCGCTAGACTTTGCGCGTATTTTGTTTTAGCCTCATTAAATTCAAAGACAGTGCTTTTACCTGCGTTGTAACGCTCTTGGGCATAATTGAACGCTTCCTTGCTCGCCGTGACGGATTTGTCGGAAGCCGTATATTTCTCTTGGGAAGCCGTTGCGTTGTAGTACGCTTGCTGGATTTCCTTGTATAACGTTTTCTTTGTATTTTCCATCAGCAATTCCCGGTTGATAATGTTGATCCTTGCGGTACGAACGCTATTGCGTACTTGGAAGCGGTTGAAAAGTGGAATACTCAATGAGAATCCGACGATCTTTTGCCCATTCTGCTTAAACTGCTCGCTAAAGGAACGAGTATCGGCAAATTCACCTCCGGAAGTAGAATGATAATATCCATTGCTGTAACTAGCCCCGAAATTTAACTTGGGGTAATAGCCCGCTTGCGCGACACGCAACATTTTCTTTTGGCTCTCTAGCAAATACTGTTGTTCCTTGATCTGAGGCTTGAACGTAACCGCATGATCGTAAATGTTTTCCGGAGGTAGGATGCTACTCATATTATCAGCCACCGCATCTTCAATTACAGGAGTCTGTATATCGAAACTCCGATCGCTTCGCTCTAGTTCCAGACTTTGCGCCAGATCCAGTAAAGCGAGGTTCACATTGTTTTGCGACTCGGTAAGCGTGACCTCATCTTTCGCTAATTGGGCCTTGATATCATACAGTTGGGAAAGTGGCACCTTTCCGGCGTTCACCATGGCCTCTGTTTTATTCACCTGCTCCTTGTCTAGTTCCACTTGTAGTTGCGCTATTTTCAGTAACTCTTTATTATAAAGTACTTGCAGGTAGTAGGAAGCTATATTGATGGATAGGTCTTCTCTCGCCTTATTCAAGTTCTCGATAGACGCTTTTAGATCAAGTTTGCGGGCGGCGATATCGTTCGGTATTTTTAACCCGTCAAATAAAGGCATGTCCAGATTGATCCCCAATGTGGAATTGGCGGCGTTCTGGTCCACGATCACCCCGGATTTAGACGTGGAGCGTCCGAACTGGAAGCTCTGTCCAAGACTGCCGTTTAGGGCCGGGAGCCAACTGTATTTGCTGGTATGTAAGTCTACCTTTCGGCTTTCCTGCTCCTGCTCCTTTTGCTTTAAGTCGATATTATGCTCGATGGCATATTGGATGCACTCCTCCAGACTCCATTGCTTCACCGCATCCTGAGCGAAAACATAGTTTCCGGACAGGAGGGAAGCGATTGCCAGTATATATAAGTTTCTTCTCATCATACAATCTTTCTTTTATTTCTTATTCGGGTCAATAGCTGCGCCCCGGACTTTATCGGTCGCGGCCAGTCCTTCTTGAACCTCGATCTTGATACCGTCGGACAGACCTACCTTTACCGGATGTTTCTCGAAGACTTGCTCCGGTTGCTCTTGTTTAACTAACTGAACGAATGCGGAATCCCCTTGGAACTCGACCGTGCTTTCCGGGATCGTAAGAACGTCTTCCGCACGTTTTAGCACGATCTCGGCGTTGGCGCTATATCCCGCACGGATGAAAGCATCTTCGGGGATCGTCACGGCTGCCTTGATCTCAAATTGAATGGCTCCGTTTTTCTCAACACCTTTGGGTGATACATATTCCAGCAAGGCCTCGAACGAACGGCTTTCCATGGCTCCGATCGTAAGCTTGATAGGCATTCCCTCGTGAATGCGCCCAATCTCGGTCTCGTCTACGTTTCCCTTGAAGATCATGTCATTCATGTTGGCGACTGTGGCGATTGTCGTACCGTCGTTGAAGTTGTTCGCTTGGATAACGGAGTTACCTACTTTCACCGGGATATCCAGTATCATACCGGTGATGGTACTACGGATCTGCGTGGTACTGGCTACATTGGAGTTCTTGGCGATACCGTCACGAATAATTTCCAGTGCGCTTTGCGCGTTCGCTTTCTCCTCGACCGCCTTTAAGTAGTTGGCCTTCGAGAGATCGAAATCCTCTTGGGCGATAACACCTTGCTTGAACAGCAGTTCATCTCTCTTATAGGTTTCCTCCACCTGTTTAAGAGATATATCCGCTATGTTTACGCGAGATTCGGCGCTATTTAGCTGTACCATCTCCGGTATGACCTTGATCGTGGCGATAATCTCCCCTGCCTGTACCATCTGTCCCGCTTCTTTCCTTAGCTCGGAGATGATACCGGATATCTGCGGCTTGATCTCTACCTCGTAGCGAGGTTCCACGCTTCCGGTGGCCACCGTCTTGGTCTCTACCGTATCCCTTTTGGGGGTTACGACCTCATAAACGGTTATTACCGGTTGCGCCTTCTTCCATAAGAAATAGAATGTGCCTATTACCGCCGCACCTACGATCGTTAATAAGATAATACGTAGGATTTTCTTTACGATGCGATTCTTCATGATTATATAGTTTTATTTTAATTATCGATTCGTTATTATTCATCTCGGATGGCATCTATCGCTTTGATCTGCATGGCTCTCCATGCGGGAATCAGTCCGGCCATAAAACCGCTTATCAGTAGTACCACCGCGGCGGCTACCGCTGTTTGGATGTTTACGCCGGGATTCAGCAGGGTCGGATCGTTCGTTGGATTGGCGGACAATATCTTATCCAACAAATCCAAGAGGAAGACTCCGGCGCTTAATCCCAGTAAGCCCGCCAAGGCAGTCAGCACCAAACTCTCGCTCATGACTTGCGAGATGATGTCGAAAGGCTTGGCTCCCAAAGCCCTTCGTACGCCTATCTCCCTCGTGCGCTCTTTTACCGTTACCATCATGATATTGCTGATACCAATAATACCCGATAGCAAGGTACCCATGCCGACCAGCCAGACCAAGATGTCGATACCTGTAAACAGTAGATTGAATGTCTTGAATTGTGCGGCGATATTGACTACGCCTATCGCCTGAGGATCGGTCGGTGCGATCTGATTTTGCGTCTTCATGATATTCTTGACCTGCTCGATCGTCGTCTCAATCGGATATCCCGGTTTCACGCTCAGTGCGAGGAAATGCAGGATATCGCCTTGGTTCAAGGTCTGCTGCATGGTATTGAACGGAATGAAGACGGTTTCTTCTCCCCGGCCGCCCAGATTCAGGCCCGATGCCCTTTGGTTGACCACTCCTACTACTTGGTAGTAAAGCCCGTTCACCCGGATATATTTGCCGCAAGGGTCCTCGTTGTGGAATAATACCTCATTGATCTTCGTGCCGATCAAGCAAACCTTGCGCTTTTCCCGCATATCGATCTCATTCAATAAACGGCCATAGTATAGGTCTTGCGTATCGATATTGAAGTAAGCCGGATATATACCTTTCACGTTGAACGTTCCGGTCATTATCCCGTAAACGATATTCTTTTCCGAGCGGCTGCCCCAAAGGATGGGGGAGATATCCTGTACGCTAGGTACGTCTCGTATGATGGCGTCTATGTCCCGGTTCCTCATGTTCCAGTTTCGCCCCTTGTTGAATCCTTGGTAGGGTTCGCTGGTGCGATCGGCGTAGAAGAATAGCGAATTCGTCGCGAATCCGTTGACGCTCTTGAACATGGCGTTCTTGAATCCCGATCCGGTACCCAGCAACAATACCAGCATAAGGATTCCCCAGAACACGCCGAAGCAAGTCATCAAGCTACGTGTCTTGTTGCGGGTGATGGTTACCCATATTTCTGTCCATCTGTCTATGTCAAACATATCTTTTCGGTTTATTCTGTTCTCATGGCTTCAATAGCGGATACATTCACGGCTTTGCGAGCGGGGAAATAGCCCGCCAGCACCCCGGCTACGACCAGCACCCCGGTAGCGGCCAGCGATATCCCTAGGCTGACGGTCGGGTGCCGGAATAAGGTAAGATCCTCGCCGGGATTTCCTCCGGATGAAGCGTTGTTCATCCCGCTCATCGTCATGCCATAGTCGATTAGCTCCGTCAACCCGATTCCCATCAGCATCCCGATGTAACCGAATATGGCGGTGATCATGATGGACTCTACGATGACAAGCTTCAATATCGAGGCCGGTTTCGCCCCGATCGCCTTCCGGATGCCGAACTCCCGGGTCCGTTCGCGTACGGTGATCAACATGATGTTGCTAACCCCCACGATACCAGCCATCAAGGTGCCGATACCTACGATCCAGATGAAGAGCAAGATACCGTCTGTCATCGTATTGAACATACGGATCTCATTGCCGGTCATCCACATACCGATGGCATTCTTGTCTGTCGGGTCGAATATGTGCTTACGGGCCATATACGACCGGAACCTGTTCTCGAAATCCTTGCACTCTTCTTCGGTGGAGACCCCGTTTACCGTAAAGTAAATGGAGCCGAACCCGAAGCCTTTATTATAAAGTTGTTGCGCTACGGTAAACGGTATATATGCGGGCGCGTTGTTACTCTTGTCGTCATCATCATAGATACCAACAACTTGATACATCATATTGCCGCATTTCACGTATTTACCCAGCGGGTCCTCGTTACGGAATAGCACTTCCGCCATACGGGGGCTTAGTATGATTACCTTGCGTGTAGCGTTCATATCCATCTTATTGATGAAGCGCCCGTTCTGGCTCGCTACATTAATATATATAATGGAATTGTAATCCTCGGATACGCCCCGCAGGTCGCCCACGATGTATTCTTCCCCATACGAGATGGTATCTGTTTGCGAAATGGTAGCCGAGCAGTATTCTATTTCCGGGAATGCCATCTTGATGCCGCTGAGATCCGCTTCCTTGAACTCGATCCTGCGGTTCGTGGGGTTACCTTTATAAGGCATGGTGGTATAGCGCCCCCAAACCTCCACGGTATTGGCGGAAAACCTCCGGAAGTTGAATATGATGCCGTTTCTCAACCCATTTCCCGCTCCCAGCAGGGTAATCAGCATAAAGATCCCCCATGATACGGCGAAACCGGTCAAGAAGGTACGGAGCTTGTTTTTCTTTATCGTGCTCCATATTTCCCTAAAATTGTCAAAATCAAACATGCGATTCTTCGTTTACGGTGTATTCAATCAATCCGTCTTTTACCCGGATAATCCGGTCGGTAGCTTCCGCCACGGATGGCTCGTGGGTAACGATCACCATGGTCATACCTTCTTGGTTTACGCTACGGAGGAGTTCCATCACTTCCACGGTCGTGGTACTATCCAATGCCCCGGTAGGCTCGTCGGCCAATATAATCTGCGGCTTGGCGATCAAGGCACGTGCGATGGCCACACGTTGCTTCTGTCCGCCGGACATCTCGTTCGGCATATGATCCGCCCAATCCTTCAATCCCACCATGTCGAGATATTCCAGTGCCATGGCGTTTCTCTTCTTCCGGCTTACGCCTTGGTAATAGAGTGGGAGAGCTACGTTCTCCACTGCGTTCTTAAACGAGATTAAGTTAAATGATTGGAAGATGAAGCCGATCATACGGTTCCTCAGCTCGGCGGCACGGCTTTCGCTTAGATTCTGAATCAACTGTCCGTTTAATAGATAGGTGCCCGTGTCGTACGTATCCAATATCCCCAAGATATTCAATAGGGTTGACTTCCCGGAACCGGACGCTCCCATGATAGATACCATCTCTCCCTTCTCTATATCTAGGTCGATACCTTTCAAAACGTGCAGTGGGGCTCCGTTAAAGTACGTTTTGTTTATTCCTTTCAGTTGAATCATCATATTATGTAGTTACTTTATATATTAGACGTACAGTTTGCTAAATAAGTTACACTGTTGGTGAACACTTTTATCATCTGGTTACAAATATATGTTTTACTAAGATACCTTGTATCGCAAGGTACTACTAATTATGTAATATTAACAAAGAGGTCTTGATTATAAGTAGATCCTTGTTCCTTTCCTCTGTATATTTTAGGCTAAACAAGCGGCTGTCTTACCCAATTCATAAGGATACATTCATCATGCACCAACTGATGCATGATCTTCTAACGGCTGGTGCATGATCATCTACCAACTGATGCATGATCGTCCACCAGCCGTTGGACGATGAAGCTAACCTTATCTTTGCCCTAATAGATAAAGGGAAAAGCTTTAGGCTATACAGGCATAAACCCTTAACTTTGCGGCGAAATTCAAATAGCAGAAAGATTTATGGTAACAATTGGTACGCCCAAATCGGCTACGGCAACTAAAGTCGTGCTTTGTGGCTCGGGCGAATTGGGGAAAGAGTTTGTAATAGAGTTGCAGCGTTATGGCGTGGAGGTAATCGCCTTGGATAAGTATCCGGACGCTCCGGCCATGCAGGTGGCGCATCGTTCCTATGTGGTCTCCATGCTGGATGGCGATGCCTTGCGGGAGATCATCGAGAAAGAGAAACCGGATTATATCGTGCCGGAGGTGGAAGCGATCGCTACCCGTACCTTGATGGAACTAGAGGAAGAGGGATACCATGTGATTCCTACCGCCCGTGCCACTTGGCTGACGATGAATCGTGAGGGAATCCGCCGCTTGGCGGCCGAGGAGCTGGGCTTGCCTACCTCGCCGTATCGTTTCGCCGAGACCGAGGAGGAATTCAAGGAAGCGGTGAAGGTAATCGGTATGCCTTGCGTGGTGAAGCCGATCATGAGCTCGAGCGGACACGGACAGAGCGTGGTTCGCGAGGAAAAGGATATCGATCACGCTTGGCAGTACGCTCAAGAAGGCGGACGTGCGGGAGCGGGTAAGGTGATCGTGGAAGGTTTCGTGGATTTCGACTATGAGATTACCCAACTGACGGTTCGCCATATCGGAGGAACGTCTTTCTTGGAACCTGTAGGACATGTTCAGGTGGACGGTGATTACCGGGAGTCTTGGCAACCGCAAGCCATGAGCCTTGCCGCTAAAGAGAAAGCCCGTGAGATCGCCGGTAAGATTACCGAGGCTTTAGGCGGACGTGGTATTTTCGGCGTGGAATTATTCATCAAGGGAGACGATGTCATATTCAGCGAGGTTTCCCCCCGTCCGCACGATACCGGAATGGTGACGATGATTACGCAAGATTTGTCTCAATTCGCTTTGCACGCCCGTGCGGTGCTTGGCTTGCCGATCCCTAATATCGCATTTCACGGAGCGGGCGCTTCCCGCGCTGTCGTAGTGGAAGGGGACAGTGACCGCTTGGCTTTGGGAAATCTGGATAAGGTCTTGGAGCAACCCGATACGCAGATGCGTTTCTTCGGCAAACCGGAAGTGCACGGACATCGCCGTATGGCTGTCTTGCTGGCCCGTGGTTTGGACGTGACGGAGGCGAGGGAGAAGACCGGAGTGATGATGGAGCGGTTAAATGTTAAATTGTGATGCTTCCTAGGATAAATGAGCGTTTTGGTGTGTGTTGTGAATAAAATGTGAATATTTACAGACCTATTTTTCTATCAGAATAGTTTATTTTTGTCTCATGTTTTTTTAAGAGACATTTGATAATCTATAAACGCAGATTACATATGTTTGTTTCACTAAAGAGTGAAATCTGATTGTCGATAGTTGTAATTATTTTATGAATACAACAAATGGAAATAGGGGCGTTGATTTGAAACGCTCTATTTTCATTGTCGGTGACGATAAAAGAGTGAGCAAACAGATCAATAGCTAAGGGTGGGTAGATTTAACCAAACAGACATCCTTATCTCCTTTCACCCACCCTAGCTATTGTTCTTATTTTACATGGATCCCTTTTGTATTTCTCATGGTTTCCATCACGGCATGAGTGTCTACTTGGACCTTTTCTTGTATAAACTCCGGGAGGTTGTAAGTCCACAACAAGTCTTTATAATATTTTACGGGATTTCTTTGTGGCAGGAGGAATGGTTTATGGGCCGTGCCTTTATCATCGATATAGCTAAAGAACGGGCGTGTGTATAATCCATCCAACTTGCGACTGCTAAATACCAGCCAACGATTGTTGTGGCTCCATGAATGGTAGCTTTCTCCTTCGGTGCTGTTCGCCTCGGTCAGCGGGTACGTCTTTCCGTCGGATAGGCGGATCATATATAATTCAGCGTCTTTATGCCAAACCCCGAAACCGCCATATTCCTGTAGGGTAAAAGCCAGATATTTACCATCCGGTGAGATCCGAGGGAAGGATACGCTTTTGTGATTGGCCCGGCCATTGTATAAAGTATCTACTTGCTGGCCTAGGGTGCGGGTTTCCGGGTCAAAGTCGACACGGCATAGGCTGTAGGTCATTTGTCTGAAATTCTTAGAAATAGAATCTACGGCGGCGGTCGAACTGAAATAGAGGCTCTTCCCGTCGGGAGAGAACGCAGGGAATATTTGCCATGCGTCTTTGGAATTTAACGCTTCGCAAGAGAATACCTCGTTCTTCTTCACGTCGTAGATCACGATATCGGAGTTATGATCCAATACTTCCAGCGTATTGGGATTATTGATGAAGAAGTTTTGGTAGGTATCGCATACGGTGGCCGCCAGATAGTTACCATTCGGATGCCAATACATGTAGACAAAGTTTGAGACGGTCTCGGGAGTCTTGGTATTTAGCTTGGTGATTTTCTTTCCATCAATCAGTACGGAACCAGCGTGTTTGCCTCGCATATGGAAAATCATTTTATCCGGGTTCCCGGAGGAAAACGTGTGGCAGTTTACGCAGTTATAGTCGGTTAGGCTATTCTCATAAATCACGCTTTGGTCATAATTCTCCAAGTTTCGTTGATAGATACCCATCCTGTTCCACATATCATTGCTCAAGGCTAATAACCGATAGGCTATATATTTATCAATGGAATCATTTACGATGTCCATATGAAAAGGCGTATAGGCGCTCCATTCGCCCTGTATGCGTTTAGCGATGGTCAATTCTATTTGGTTTCCGGCATTCTCTTTCAATAAGGCTTTCCAGCTCTTTTGTGGGATCTCAAAGAGCCCCTCATCGCTATAGACTTGGAGTTGAGTCTTTTCCCCTTTAATGATAAGGCAGTGCTCACTGCTATCGGCGATAGAGAAATTGAGCGGGGCGATGTTCACAGGGATGGTCACATCCTTGTAATCCGGATAAATGGCGATTTCCTTGTTTAGACTCTTGGCGATCTGTACGTCGCTTTTGGAGCATGAGACCATCAAGGCAATGAGAAAAAGGAAAAGATATCGGTTTGTATTTGTATAAGTCTGTCTTTCCATATGTGTTTTATTTAGAGAGTATCAAATAGTACCAGAAAGTAGGTTGATAGTCGGCTATTCCAGTCGCTAGATTTTGTCGGGCATGCCTTAGTCCCAATACACGTTGCTTGAATATCGAGAACTCGGACAGGACTTTATCGGTTACCCCATACTTGCGGCAATATTCCGGATCATGCTCCGCATAAGAGATCACGGCTTGTTGCAAGGGTTCGGGTAATATAGGGAGTACTTCCGTCCCACTGAATCTTTCAACAAACGTTTTTATAGCGGGCAGGTCTTTCGATAATAATAACGTACCGATCGTATAATCCAATGCGGCTTTATTCTGGGGATTCTCTTCCAATATAATCATCAGGTTATCAAACAGTCCGATTATATTGGCGAAAAGGTCTTTGTCGCTGGATAGGCTTTTTCTTTTTGTGCCTAATTCCGGGTCGCTCTCCACCGCTTGGTCATTATATAAGAACTTTCGTCGCGAGGAGGCCCATTCGTGATAGGCCCATGTCTTTTCCAATAAGGATATAAACTTCTCGGCCGCGGGATACTGTCCGTATATCAAATGGGATTTTATTAATAATTTAGTCATGACGGGACTGCCGTATGTAATTCCTACCGAGGCACCAAAAGCGAAATTGTATGCCAAGGACGTGATTCCTACATGGTAGTATATCTGGCTGAACAGGAAACTTTCCTCTATATGCGCTTGGTACTTTGAGACCAAAGATTGTATTCCGCTTTGCGGATATTTGAATAAATCAGTCTGCATGACACCCTTGTGGGATAAGGCAAGGTTTAAGCAATTCAGGTGTAAGTAGTTATTATAGTTTAGATCGGCAGACGAGATTATGGCGTCCCATTGCTCGGTATCTATGTAATGAAACATTTGCATCAACGTATAGAAATCTTTATTCCTCTGTTGAAGAGCCGTTTGCGTATAATACATACCGGATAAGGCAAGTAATGCTACGGCTACTAAAGCTTTTAAATAGTTTTTTATGTGATCTAAGTAACGTGATAGGAAGAATAGAAGCATAACGAGTAGCGCTACTTGCCAAGAGAAGCCGTAGAATGGTTCCAGCTCAATGAAATACTCTACGTAATCTTTCATCCAAAATACATAGTCATAATCGGGTTTACTGCCCCCTAGAACGCATAGAGAACCTACGATAAGCAGCAGGATCAACGGGATGAAGCTTGCGTACCAGCGTTCACTTTTTTGTAATACATCAAATAGTAAGCTACTAAGGACGAATAATATAGCTACAGATCCCATCGTGTAAAACAATCCGGTCGCCAGCAAGCAACCGATTAAGGTACGGTACGTCCAATTAAATTTTCGTGCGCTGTAACTATATACGTTAAGCGCCAATGACCAAAACAACATGGCTATCAGTCCTTCATAATGATAGCTATCTTTCATTAGGTAAAGATATTGGAATAAGATGGGGAGAAAGGCCAAGGGCATAAGATATAATGCCGGATGTATCTTTCGTAAGGTCAGCCAGAATAACCAACCGGAGATTCCACCGATCAATGCCGTAGTTAGCGATCCGATAAGCGGGATCCTGAAAAACTGTATCAAGAATTGAGAGATAAAAGTCGCTAGCCCCCCTATCTGCTTAAGTATGCTGAATATATAGGTGGAATCGAATAGGAAAATCTGCTGCTGTTCCCGATAAAAAAAGAGAGGCTCTTGCATGGTCTGCAAATGAAACCATAAGACGCCAGTCAATAGAATGAATGGAAGCGGTGGTAATATCTTCTTATATAAAGTACTCATGTGATTTATTCTATTTACGATAAGTTACGTCAATTCCTTTATCCTCTTTGGCTAGCGTGCTAAGCGCCCGGATCTTGGAGGATACTTTTCCGGTAATAAACTCGGGTATATTATAAGATTTCATGAAACGGTGATAGTAGTCTGTGTCTTTCTGAGGCAAAAGGAAGGGCTTAGACGCATTTCCTTCTTCATCTATATAAGCAAAATAAGGACGTGTGTATAACCCGTCTATCCTTCGACTGCTGAAGACGATCCAGCGGCTGTTGCTACTCCATGAGTGATAGCTCTCCGTATCCGTGCTATTGGCGTTTTGCAAGGAATGAGAGATTCCGCTCGCTATATCCAGTAGATATAGATCTGCGTCTTTATGCCAGATCGAGAAGTTACCGTAGCCGGACAGCGTATATAACAAGAATTTCCCGTCTGGGGAAACACGGGGAAAAGAGGCGCTCTTCCCATCTTTTCCGGCATTGTATAAGGTATCTATACGGGAGCCGAAACTCCGGGTTACGGGATCGAACGCTATGGAGCAAAGGTTATATTTTACTTCTGAATATTCATGCGGCATGGAACGTGCCTCTGCCGAGCAGAAGTAAAGGGTCTTGCCATCGGGAGAGAATGTCGGGAAAGTCTCAAACGCTTTTGCTGTCCGAATGGAAGGCGTACTGATAATCTCATGCTTTTCCGTATCGTATACAACTACGTCGGATTGGCTGTCGAAGACCTCCACCCGGTTTTTGTCGTTGGCATGAAAGCTTTGGCTGGTCTGATTGACAGAGAAGGCTACGTATTTCCCCGATGGATGCCAAGAGGGATAGACCAAAGGCGAGATCGTCTGATCGGTCTTCGTATTTAATTTCTCGATCTTGTCTCCGTCGATCAGATAAGTGCCCGAATACTTATCCCTCATGTGGAACAGCATTTTATCGGGGTTTTGCATACAAAAAGAATGGCAATTCATACAGTTTTGACCGCTGTATTTGTTTTCCATGATAGGGCTTTGCTTATAATCTTCCAGATTCCGTTGGTAAATACCCATTTGATTCCAAAGTTCGTATCCGGGTTCGATCAAGCGATAAGCCAGATATGAATCCATGGGTTCCGGAGCGACGAATAGTGAGAATTCCGGATAGGCGAGCCATTCTTTGTCTTTTGCGTAGAGCTTTACTTGTATCGCTTTTCCTGTCGCCCTTTTCAGCAATTTTCTCCAATCGGATGCGGGAAGATAGAATTGTCCCCCTTTTTCCTTGACTTGTATCTTTTCTTCTCCGAATTTGAGTACGGCGAAGGCTTCCGCATGTGGATTTTCTATCTTGAAATTTAAGGGAGCGATATTATAAGGGATCGTTACATCCGCATAATCGGGAAATAATACAGGTTTCTCCGAGGTTTCTTTGCTTACCGGGATCGTATCCGAGCAGGATATTCCTAGTAGAATAAGAAATAAACAGGTGATATATAGAATATTTCTTTTCATGGTTGTTGATCATTTTAGAGTATAATAAGACCAATAAGTGTCTCCGAACGACTTCTTTATAAGTTGCGGAAGTTGTGGGTTGTTCCGGTTCTGCACGACTAAATTCCGATAACCTGCGAATTTGCGGATCACATTTCCGGATACGTTAAAACGCTTCCAGTAATCCACATCCTTCTCTGCTAATAGGATAACAGCCTCTTGGAAACTCACGGGGAGAGAGGGGAGTACCGGTGTTCCATAATACTTTTCTATCAGCCTTTGGAAAGCTTTCATGTCTTTAGACAGCAGATAGATAGCCCCGGTGAATTGGATCGGGAGCTGATTTTCCGGATCTTGTTCCGCACGGATAAGTAAATCATGTTCCAGTCCGTTGATACCGGATAAGTTACTTTCCTTCGGAAGAGCTTTTCGTTTAGGCCCTAATACCGGATCAGCTTCAATCGCTTTGTCGTTATATAAGAAGCCTCTATGCCGTTTGGCCCAATCATGATAGGCATATGTTTTTTCTAAGATACTGATATATTTCTCGGCGATAGGATACGTTCCGTAAATCAAGTTTGTTTGAACAAGCCGTTGCAGGTTCCGGGGATTACCGGCGCCAATTACGGTGACATACCCTTCAAAAGCCATCTCCTGCGATAATGCGATTTCCCCTAGCGTAAAATAGGCGTCGCTTAACAGGGTGGAGACCGTAAAGGTCTTGTTCCAAGAGGCGAGTAACCCTTGAGGACCGTGTTGATCAAAAGCGAACATCCGGTCTGCCAACTCCCCTTTTTCCGCAAGTGCCCTATTTAAGTAAGTTAAATATAAATAGTTTTTGATCGGCCCGTGACAATGCCGGATGATCTCGTCCCATTGTTCGGTACGGGCATAATAATCCAAGACTTTTAGAGGATAGGCTTTCTGGTCGTTATACCGTGGAATCGTTACCCAGCAAAGGAATAGGATTAGGATGAATTGAACGGTAAGCTCTATCCCTGTTTTTTTCTTTGATTGGTTTTTGCCTTTAGGATATACGAATGCCCCGATCAAGCTAAGCGGTAAACAGACCCATGCGAAATAGATGAGATTGGGAGCCGCCAGAATCGGGTGGTAAAAAGCGTCCGGTAAGAATGCGAAGCGATAACTGGTGATGGTAGTTGACCAGACACTTCCGATCCCGATAAACAGGTATTCAATTAAAACAGCTAAAAAATAGAACCCCTGTTTGGAACGGCTTATCGCTTCCTTGAGAACCACACTGAATGAGAATAGCCCGGCGACCGGTCCCCCCATCCAAAAAAGTAGTGGGGTGATTATCAATGCGGCGGATAGCCGGTAGCGGAGATCTTTTATACGCATCCATGCGTTTAGGCTAAGCAAACAAAATAGGAATGCGATAGTGCCTTGTAATAAATAATTGAAGTCGTATTGAATCAATAATAAAGATAGAACCGGAAGTAAGTAAAACAGGAAGAGTTCTTTATCCGGATTGATTTGCCGGATGATCGCTCTCATTGTCAATCCGATAGACGTAAGTATAGCTGCGATAATAAAAGGCCCTGCATAAGGGGTAATAAAGAATTGTGTCAAGAATTCCACGATAATCAAAGATAAACCTCCCGGATTGCTGATTTTATCCGCAAGATAATCTCCGGAAAACTGGAATAGTTGAAGCTGCTCGATATAAAAGAAATGAAACTTGCTGGTTATTTGCAAGAAACCCCCTAATAGGACAAATAGGATCAAACCGAGGAGTATTTGTTTATATCTCATGGCTAGAATGCTCGTTTCATTATGATTTAAAGTCAAACAAAGATACGATTTTTATCGGAAATACCAATCGGTACGAATGAAGTTAATTTACTTTGGAGAATTAAAAAAACAGGCCGGACATATCACATGCCCGGCTGCAATTTTTGATTGTTAACGCACTTATTTATTTCCAGTTTTCATTTTGGACTAATAAACCATTCATCTTTAATATCTCATTATGAGGGATGGGCAAAGTTGTCCATTTTGCGTTGTATGTACTATTTGCGTACTTACCTAAATATTTAGCTTCGTATTTCACAAAGTCATTTAGTATTTCGGCGGCGATACCCCAGCGAGCCAAGTCATACCAGCGATGACCTTCCATTGCTAATTCGATGCGACGTTCCCAACGTAAGGCTTCAAGAGCTTTGGCTTTTGAGCTGAATTGAGACGCCGGATATAAGCCGATACGATAGTTGGCTGCGGCGTTTGCGTCTTGCTTTCCGTTGACCTTGTCATCCAAAACATAAGAAGAAGTTGTCTCAAGCATTGTCGCAGGGTCTGCGGCTTTTACATAGCCGTTAGCAGCACGAGCACGTACTTGGTTGATGTATTCGCCGGCTTGTTGGGGCTGACCTAATTCGATCAAAGCTTCGGCGTACCACAGTAATACATCGGCATAACGGATCAAATGGAAGTTTTTGGCCGTAGAGTTTGTTTGTGTCGTGTTAGACAAACTACCCTTGTCTGCCTTTCTTGGGATATTCTTCTTGTTCAGGTATAAACCACCATTAGAAACATCGCGTACCCAACCATCCAATGCGCTAGGCACTGTCCAATCCAAGAACGGTGTATCGAAACGACCGGTGGATACGTCTAGGCGCGGATCTGTATAGACTGCTAAGTCTGTGTGTGGAAGGTTGTTTTTATCTAAAGAGGATAATGCCGGATCATTTCGATAAGAGTTATCCATCTTAGGCAATCCGTTCTCGTCTACGATGTGTGCGTTGACCATGTCATAAGAGGGTTGATAGAATCCCCAGCCACCGGTACCCAAGGAACCGTTGAAGCCAATGTGCCAAGCACCATTAATATTACTGGTTTGTTCTACGGTGCCGGATACTGCGGCTTGAACGTCAAATACGGATTCTCCTGTCCAGTCGCTTTTACCGGCCGTGTAAAGTTCCTCGTATGTATCAGCCAAGCGAAATTTGGTACCTTTGTTGTCTTTACCATTCGCCATCACATCTTCCAAGATTTTCTTGACTTCTTCCCAATGGTTAGAAGTTCCGTTCTTTCCATTGTATGGAGAAGATTGATACATCTTAACTTTTGCCAACATTGCGCCAGCAGTCCATTTGTTTATACGACCGGCTTCTGCCCAAGTATCAGGTAGATTATCGTATGCGAACTGCAAGTCCTCTACGATTTTATCCCAGATATAAATGTAATTTCCGTTCTCGTCCACATTAGAGACTTGTGGGTTCACGTTCTCTTTCATGGCTGTGTCATCTACGTAAGGAATAGCTGCTCCAAACAATTTCACGGCCTCGAAATGGAAAAATCCACGCATGAAACGGGCTTGAGCGATTGTTTCTGTATAAAAGTCTTTACTTTGACCGACTGCGGCAGAAAGTTCTTCTTTCGCTAAATCTGCGACTTTGATGACGTTGTTCGCGGTAAATACTCCGTGATAACTATGTGCCCATTTGGTTTCCAAATAAGCGTTATCTGTGGTAAATGTATAGGTCTCCAAGCTGGTAAAGTCTGGTTGGTCTTGATACGTCGAACCTTTGTTCGCATCCCCCCCCATCACGTCACCATATACGTAATTCGTCAGCGTGGAACGAAAATATCCGTCATTTGCGTCCGTAGAGTTCAACCTGGCATACATACCGGTTAACAGCTGGGTAACGCCTTCTTGCGATACGAAATCCGGCTCCTGTTTATTCGTGACCGGTTTCACTTCCAAGAAATCGGAGCAGGAAGTCATACTGCCCATTGCTGCGGCAACGACTGCCGCATATATAAATAGCTTTTTCATCTTGTTTTAATTTTTTTGTTTGCAAATGTTTATTAGAATGTTACATTCACACCTAGGATAAATTGCCGCGGCATACCGTAAGAACCGAAGTCGGTACCCATATTACGGTCATTGGAACGACCATCACTATCTGTACGCACTTGTGGATCCAAGCCGGAATAACCGGTCAATGTAAACATGTTGGAAACTTGTCCATAGATACGGATCTTCTCGAATTTGATCTTATCTAGGATACTCTTCGGAAGCGTATAACCTAAGGTCAAGGTTTGCATACGTAAGAAGGAACCATCCTCAATATAGCCGGAGTTGGATTCGTTGGCTGCGATCGTGCTCTCACCGTTGGCTGTTGCCCACATCGGATAAATACCATCCGGGTTGGTTACAGGATGCCATGAGTTGTCGCGGCGATCTTTTGAGTAAGCGGACTGTAAAGAACCAAAGTGTGTATAATATTTGTACATAGCGAACAGATCGTTACCTACAGAGAAATACATATAAGTACTTAGGTCAAAACCTTTCCAGTTAACGCCTAAATTGATACCTCCGGTCAGATCCGGATGCGGATTTCCGATGAATGTACGGTCGCTAGCGTCGATCTTACCATCGTTGTTTACATCTTTCACCTTATATTGACCTACGTAGTTGGCTGCGTTCAAAGAGGAGGCATCAGAAGTACCATATGGTAATACTTGTCCACCAGCGTCGTTCTTGTAATTGCGAACCTCGTCCTCGCTCTTGTAGATTCCGTCTAGCATATAACCGTGGAATTCACCAACCGCATGCCCTTTCATCAATACGTTCATGTTGGAGATACGAGTTCCCGTGAAGATACCGGCATCGGTACCGATCTCATCCAATTTATTCTTGTAATGTGACAAGTTTACGCCTACCGAATAACCAACCTCACCGATCTTGTCGTTCCAAGCGATGTTGAAGTCAACACCCTTGTTAGTCATATCACCGATGTTGATTTTGGGCTTATCGGCAGCTCCTGCTAAAGCGGACCAGTTCGCATCGATCAACATATCAGAAGTCTTCTTGATGTAGTAGTCGAAATTGGCGGTCAAACGTTGATCGAAGGCCGTGACATCAAAACCTATGTTAAACATCTTGGAAGTCTCCCATTTAGCTTCGATATCACCAAGATTGGTTACTCCAAATCCTTGATATACCTCTGTGTCGGAACCGTTGATACTATAGAGATAACGACCACCCGTACCATATTGGAATGCCCAGTTATAAGAATCGATATTGGAGTTACCTGTTGTACCATAACCTCCACGAATTTTTAAATCGTCTAACCACGTACGTGTCTTTTCCATGAATTTCTCATCCGACATACGCCAACCTAGAGAGATTGAGGGGAATGTACCCCAACGATTCTTTTCGGAGAAACGAGAGGATGCATCGCGGCGTATCGTAGCTGTCGCCAAATATTTTCCTTTATACGCATAGTCGGCACGAGCGAACATACCGAACATGGTGGATACGGCATTCTGATTACCGCTGTTTCTTAAGTCGTTGCTTGCTCCATTGTTGATAACCCAAGTGTTTGGATCATCTTCGAACGGGTAATTTATACGACCGGCTTGGATCCAACGGCCTAAACCTTCACGAAGCGCCTCGGTACCGATCACGGCGTTAATCGCATGATCGTCGTTGATTGTCTTGCTATAAGTGGCGGTGTTTGTCCATTGATAGTCTAGCCAATAGTTCGCTTGCTCGTAGAACTCGTTATTGTTACGTCCTTCCTTGTTGGTCATGATCGTACGTTTGTTCATCCAGAAGTCCCACGCTCCGCCTAGACGTGCGCTGAACTGAGTACGGATCTTCAAGTTCTCTCCAAGACTTTCCAAAGGCATGATCTCTGCGTAGATAGCTGTTTGCCCACGGAAGAAACGACGGCGATTATCTTTACCATGCTCTACAGACATAATGGAACTTTCCGCACGTCCACCCTCATTGTTTTGTGAACCGGCGAAATCTCCACCAACAGTATATACGGGTACCCATGGTTGGATAGAGTAAGTCTTACCGAACGTATTATCGTCGCCTTGGCGGCCTCGTTCACCAGAGTTCTCAATAATAGCTAAATTCGTGTTTTGTCCGATATTGAACCACTTATTGACATAGAAGTTGGTGTTAGCGCGTAAAGAATAGCGGCGGAACCAAGATTCTTTAATCGTACCCTCACGGTTCATATAGCCTAAACCCACAGAGTAGGTCGCTTTCTCGCCACCACCGGTTACAGATACCTGATGATCTTGTACCATACCGGTCTGTTTTACGAGATCAAGCCAGTCTGTACCTTTCCTTGCTTCTTCTTCAGAATATCCATCTTCCAGCATTTGATAATAGGCAGATAAACTCCAAGTGCTTTCTCCATCGTCCTTATAAGAATTTCGGAAAGCTTCAAGACTGCCGAATCGTTCGATTACCTGCTCTTTACTTAATCCTGCGGGCTTGATGGCATAAGGCATTGTCAGATGTCCTTTACCATCAGGGCCGATTGAGCCGAATTGTGCGTGATTTACGGTCTGACCTCCTCGGTAATTAAATAGATTGCGTTGTCCCTCTTCTTGGAATTCCATCGCTTCCCAGCCGTTTAGCAAGCCATAACCATCGTTTGCCATTTTGGCCATACCAACGTATCCGTTGTAAGAAACTTGAACCTTGTCGTTTTTCTTTCCTTGTTTGGTCGTAATCACGATTACACCATTCGCTCCTTTCGCTCCATAGATGGCAGAAGCGGCGGCGTCTTTCAATATCTGCATGGACTCGATATCATTTGCGTTTACCGCATCAATATCCACGCCTTGTACACCATCAACAATAATCAATGGGTCGGAACCGTTAACAGAACCTACACCGCGGATACGGATTGTTGTCTCGCCTAACGGACCGCCACCTGCTTGTACGAATACACCAGCGGCTTTACCTTGCAGGGCCTCGGCGAAGTTTGATACAGGTGTCTCTTTCAACTCATCGGTAGCGACAACGGCCACAGAACCGGTAATGTCCTTCTTGGCTTGTGTGCTATAACCCGTAACTACGACTTCGTCCAATGCCTGTGAGTCTTCAACCAGCGTGATCTTGATGTTCGTTTGATTGCCTTTCAAGATGACCTCTTGGGTAACGTATCCGATATAAGATACTACTAGAACTGCGTTGGCGGGCACATTCTCGATAATAGCCCGTCCGTCCATATCGGAAATATTTCCGATAGTAGTCCCTTTTACGACTACGTTGGCTCCAACGATAGGTCCGGATTTGTCCACGATGTGACAGTTAACCTGCCGTCCATCTTGCTGTACACTCATAAATCCTGTACTAGGTGTAGGATACAAATGATCCTTTTCTGTAGCAAAAGCAACACTGGCCCCGTACAGAAGAAAAGAAGCTCCTAAAAGAATAGGCTTCCATGATACAACATTACTCATACAAAATTAGAATTTAAGGTATAATAAAATAAAAAACACAAACTTTTAACAAAATGAATTCACTACTCTCTCATACCTCTAAGGTATATTACATCTGTTTACATCTTAAAATAAGTAAACATCACTCTCTTCTTTTCAACTTCTTTTGTGTAGCTTATTCATTGTCATTATTTTAATTATGAAAATCACTTCTTGTTTTTTTCATGATATTAAAAAAACGACTAGTTGAAACGATCGTTTCATTTAGTCGTTTGTAAAGATCTGTCTTTTTTTTGACACATGCAACTTTTTGTTCATTTTTTTTATTTTATCCCATTGCTAATGGGAAAGATAACCTTTTCTTCCCACAAAAAAGCTCTTCTTTTTCAAATCCTCTTTTCCCCTTCTCGAAAACGCAAGATCTAAACGATGGTTTAGACTAGTCGTTTTATGAAAAAACATTTAGACCATAAGTATTGATGAGTAATAGCTACAAGCTGTGATGTTGTGTCTATATGAAAAAATCAAATTGTTAAGTAGATTGTGTTTTTTTGATTTATACCTTAAATTCTAATTTTATGAGTAATGTAGTATTTTGGAGACAGGTGTTTCTGGGAGCCTCTTTATTCCTTTGCGGCGGATATCCCATCATCGCTGCGGAAGTTGGCGATTTAACACCAAACGTAGGAACTCGTAGCCTACAACAAGATGGACGTAGAGTCATTTGTACTATTTCAGACAAAGCCGGACCAATTGTAGGGGCAAATGTCCTTGTTAAAGGAACCACTATCGGAAATATCTCCGATATGGACGGACGTGTTATTTTAGACGGTGTGCCTAGTAATGCGATTTTAGTTGTGTCTTACATTGGCTATGTCAGTCAAGAAATTCCTTTAAAAAGTAGTCAGACGAATGTGAGGATTCAATTGGTGGAAGATACTCAAGCTTTGGATGAAGTGGTAGTAGTTGGATATGGTACGCAATCGAAGAAGGACATTACCGGTTCTGTTGCTGTTGTTTCTACAGACGCTATCCACGAGACTCCGGTGGCGACTTTCGCCGAGGCTTTGCAAGGAAAAGCATCCGGTGTGTATATCTCTAATTCCGGAGGTCCCAGCGGTGAGACTACGATCCGTATTCGTGGTGTGGGTTCTCTTAATAGTTCAGACCCGTTGATTGTTGTGGATGGTGTATCCGGGGTGGATATCAGTTCCGTAAACCCGAATGATATTGAGTCTATGCAAGTGTTGAAGGATGCTTCAGCTACCGCTATTTATGGTGCACAAGGTGCGAATGGCGTAATTATCATTACGACGAAGCAGGGTACGCGTGCTGATCGTGTTCGTGTCTCTTATAATGGATATTTTGGTGTCGCTAAGATGGCTAACAGCGGTTATGATTTGTTGAACGGTTGGGAATCGATGGAATTCGAGGAATTAGGACAGCAGAATCTGTATAACTATCGTGGTTTGGCAACCTCTCATCCTCAATTCGGGCAAATCGCCTCTACGGGTGGTAAAGGTATTTCGATGCCTTATGCGATTAAGCCGGCCGGTTATAGCGAACAGCAGATTATTGATATGTATGGGAGCGTAGAGGCTTGGGAAAAGTCGTATGTAGACGATGGAAGCAGCTCTTGGGCCCGATCCGCGTATTATCAGATGTTGGCCGACGGTTATTCCGATGCGGAGGCTCGTAAGGGTACCAATTGGTACGATGAGATTGTACAGACCGGAAAGATCCAAGATCACCAGATCTCTTTGGTGGGTGGTGGCGAGAAAGCTACTTATTCTGTCTCTTTGGGTTATACAAATCGAGAGGGTACGATCCAGAATTCTTATTTCAAACGTTACTCTTTACGTACGAATACGACCTATAATCCTAATAAGTATTTCACGATGGGCCAAAATACGAACCTTGCCGCTATGGAAACGGGAGGAGAGTCTGGTCGTCAAGGAGATGCGAACACGTTCGCTAAGACTTATACCATGAATTCGTGGGTACCTATATATAATGTAGGAGGTGATTATACGGGATCCGTGGCACCTAATGCGGGCCGTGATATTTCCGCCGTGCATCAGGTAGCTATGAATGAGAATGATTGGACACGCATGTTTCATGGACAGACTGCGGTTTTTGCCGAGCTTTCCAATCCTTGGATCGAAGGTCTGAAGCTTCGTTCTCAGTTTAGCGCTCGCTTGAATGGTATGTGGAGCTTGGAGATGACCGAACGTCAAAATATGGCGAACAAAGAGGCTTCTGCCAACAATACATTGACTGAGACGGGCAACTGGCGTTTGAACTGGCAGTGGACAAATACGGCTACTTATACCAAGAAGATTCATGAAGATCATAATATTACAGTTGTTTTGGGTACGGAGGCTATCAAACAAGGTGTCGGCCGTTATATGCAAGGAACCCGTATCGATTACATCTTCGAGAGCGATCCGAATACTTGGACACTGGATAATGGTTCTTCTTCTAATATAGGTAACTCTAGCCGTTATCAAAGAAAAGTGACTATGTTCGGCCTTTTCGGACGTGCGGACTATTCTTATAAGGGTAAATATTTGGCGACATTCACGATTCGCCGCGACGCTTCTTCCAAGTTTGGTTCCAAGAACCGTTGGGGTAACTTCCCTTCCGCCTCCTTGGGATGGCGTATGTCTGACGAGAAATTTATGGAGCCTACCCGGAAATGGTTGGATGACTTTAAGCTGCGTGCCGGTTATGGTACGACCGGTAATTCGAATATTGGTTCTTACAACTATGCGTTCCAGTATGGTACGGGAAATTATTATATGTATCCTATCACGGGATCGGATTCAGAGACTTCTCCCGGTTATGTGCTCTCGAACTTGGGTGACTCGGACGCTAAATGGGAAACCACAAAAATGTTTAATATAGGTTTCGACCTTACGGCTTTGAGTAACCGATTGACCGCCGGATTTGACTTTTATGTAAAGAATACCTCAGACTTGCTTGTGCCTGCTAACTGGTCTGCGCTGGTTGGTAACGCATCAAAGCCTAGTATCAATATCGGTGATATGAAGAACAGAGGTATTGATTTGTCCATTGGATGGAGGGACAAAGTTGGCGAGTTCGGTTATAACATCACGGCTAACATCTCAAGATACAAGAATGAGGTTACCCGGTTGGGATCTTCTGATTTGTTCAATGATACTCGTTTGAGCAAGGTGAATATTACTACGGTGGGCCAACCTGTCGGAATGTTCTACGGGTATCAGATTGAGGGTATTTATCAAAATGAGCAAGATGTTATTTCCTCGGGCGTTCTGCCTTATGGTGTGGCTACGGAAAACGATTTGGTCGCTTCCGCATGGGTAGGCCGATATAAGATGAAAGACGTGAACAACGATGGTAAGATCGACGCGGATGACCGTACGATTATCGGTAATCCTCATCCTGATTTGACCGGAGGTTTCAATATCTCTTTGACTTGGAGAGATTTTGATCTAAGTACTTACATGTATTACTCGATTGGAAATGATTTGTACAAACACTACGAGTACTATACGATGTTTGGAAACTTGCAGTCTAATTATTCGAAAGATCGTTTGGCGAAATCTTGGGATCCGGTGAATAATCCGAACGGTATTTATCCTTTGTGGACAACGACCTCGACCGAGGGCCCCGAGGCTGGTAACGAATCGAACTCCAATTATGTGCAAGATGGTTCTTATCTTCGGATGCAGACGTTGACTTTGGGGTATTCATTGCCTAAGAAGTTGCTGAAGAAGATCGGTTTCGAGAAGATACGTGTATACGGCCAGATCAGTAACGTGTTTACGATAACCGGTTATGATGGATTGGATCCGGAGGTTCGTTCGCATACTTCGTTCGAGAACGAATATGTATCAAGCGATATGAATAAAGGTATCGATTATGGATCTTATGGTATGCCTCGTCAGTTCTTGATGGGTGTGAATGTGACATTCTAACGTATGTGCTTTATAAACGATTAATTTGAATTCATTATGAAAAAAGTTCTTATATATTTTGCGATGGCGGTGGTTCTCGCGTTAGGCAGCACATCTTGTTCCGATTTCTTGGAGATCGAACCAGTAGGTGCGGTTAATGAAACCAATTTAACGGATCAGGAAGGTATTAATTATCTTCTTACCGGCATGTATTCAGCGTTAAATATTCCGGCGGCTACGACTAACTCTTATTTTGGGGCAAGCTTGACAAACTATACGTATGGTGATGTGATGGGCGGTGACGCTAATAAGGGGTCAACGGCTGCGGACCAATCGGACTTCACGTTGTTGGAGACTTTTAGCTTTACGACCGATAATTCCTATATCAAGCGTAAATGGGTGGCAGTATACGATGCGGTGGCTCGTGCTAATAATGTCATGCATTTGGCCGGTTTGATTAAAGATGAGCTTTCCGCTATACCGGGACAGGAGAAAGATTTTTATACCGAGGCCATAGCCCAAGCTCGTTTCATGCGTGGTTTTTATTTGTTTGAGGGTATCAAGAATTTTGGGGCGGCTATTCCTTATGTATCTTTGGAGGATTATGAGTCGTCCGTGAACCCACTGATATCGAATGTGGATGAGAGCGGTAACTATATTTATATTTGGGAACAGGTGGCTGAAGATTTGCAGTATGCTTATGATAATCTTCCCGGCGCATGGCCGGAAGAGCCCGGTCGTGCCAACAAATGGGCGGCTGGAGCGTTTTTGGCGAAACTGAGAATATTCCAGTCTTCTCCCTATAATGGAACGAATGGAACCTCCAACAAATGGACGGAGGCTAAATCGATTTTAGAAACGGTTATCGCTAATGGTACGGATAGCAAGGGCACGAAATATACCTTGACCCCGAGTTATGAGACGCTTTACACGGCGGGCGAGAGCGACTGGACGGGCGAGTCTGTGTTTGACGTCCAGATGGCAATCTCCGGTACGCAGTATTATACCAACGCGATCAATGGTAACTCTCATATCTCATTGTCTGGCAAGATTGGTTCCGGCTGGGGATTCTACCAGCCTTCTTATGACTTGGTGAATGCGCATATGGTGGATGAGAATGGATTGCCTTATCTCGATAAGTCGTATCAAAGCAAAACCTCGGTTACGACAATTGATGGCGATAATGTACCTCATACGGATTTGACGGTTTATACGGATCCTCGGGTTGATGTATCTGCGGGTCGTTTCAATGTGCCCTATATGGATTGGGATATACCAGTTACTATCGATGGCTGGATTCGTGATTTGGCGAATGGCGGTCCGTTCTTGAATAAGAAGAACCTGCCGAAAAAGGCGGATAAGGGAGGCTTGAGCTTGACTACAACCGGTGGCTCAACTGCCAAGAACTTCCACTTGATGCGTGTAGCTGAGCTTTACCTGCTTTATGCTGAGGCTTGTATAGAAACGGGTGATATCAATACTGCCAGAGAATATATCAACAAAGTTCGCGCACGTGCCGCACAAAGTTGTATCATGGCTGCCGACGCGAATAACAATATGGCTTTAACTTCTTCTCCATATGTATTGGAGGATAAGGTGAGCGGAAATACCATTGCTAATACGGCGGCTAATTATCGCATCGGCTTGTATCCTGCGAGTGGCTGGACAGTGGATAAGGCGATAAAAGCCTTGCGTTTCGAGCGTAGGATCGAGTTGGCGATGGAGGGGCATCATTGGTATGATCTTGTGCGCTGGAATGCGGCTTCTGAGGAGCTGGGTAATAAAGGTTCGGGCTTCTTGGCTTATGAAAAGAGATATTTGCTGAAGTACCAATCGGCTACGTATCCGGATAGATTAGTGACACTTCCGATCCCTAACGATGAAATTGTCACCATGGAAGGCGTATTAGTCCAGAATGAGAACTGGAAATAAATTGTAAGTTGATAATCATTGTGGGCCGGGCATGTGATATGTCCGGCCTTTTGTATATTTGTACCGTGAATTCAACAACCCGGTGAGGTTCGGTGTTCTTAAGATAAACAATAAATGAGGATCATTATGAGATTGGTGTATATTTATCATAGCGGATTCGCTTTGGAAGCGGATGGCTTTTCGATCTTGATCGATTATTTCAAGGATAGCGATCCGGACCCGGCCAAGGGATACGTGCGTAGCGAACTCTTGAAGCGTGCGGGCACATTATATATATTAGCGTCGCATTTTCATCCGGATCATTTTCATCCGGAAGTATTGAAATGGAAAGAGCAGAAGCCGGATATCAAATATATCTTTTCCAAGGATATATTGAAGCGTCGGAGGGCCAAGGCTGATGATGCTATTTATTTGAAGAAGGGGGATGCCTATCAAGATGAACTTCTGACCATCAAGGCATTTGGTTCCACGGATGTGGGGATCTCTTTCCTGATAGAGACAGAAGGCAGACGGATCTTCCATGCCGGCGACTTGAATAATTGGCATTGGAAAGACGAGTCCACCCCGCAAGAGGTAGCCGAGGCTGAGGGTAATTACTTGAAGGAACTGGATATAATAGCGAAAGAAACCTCTGTGATGGATCTCGTCATGTTCCCGGTCGATCCTCGTTTGGGTACCGATTTCATGAGGGGCGCCCAGCAATTTATCGATCGTATAAAAACAAGCGTATTTGTCCCGATGCACTTTTGGGAACGTCCGGCGGAGGTTATGGCTTTCGGCCCTTACGCCGAATCGAAAGGATGTCGTTATATCGTATTGTCTGTTCCGGGAGAAGGGACGGATATATAATATATTATTAATGTATAGGTTATTTTAAACGCATAAATTTATTAGGTATGGAAGTTAAAGGTAGATTTGACCATTTCAATATTAATGTATTGGATTTGGATAAGAGTATCGCTTTTTATAATAAAGCGTTGGGATTGAAAGAGCACCATCGTAAGGTAGCGGAAGACGGTTCGTTTATCTTGGTTTATCTAACGGATGAGCAAACCGGTTTCTTGATGGAGCTGACTTGGCTGCGTGACCGGAAAGAACCTTATGAGCTAGGCGACAATGAGAGCCATCTTTGTTTCCGGGTAGCCGGCGATTATGAGGAGGTACGTAAATACCACAAGGAAATGGGAGCGGTTTGCTTCGAGAATACCAAGATGGGATTGTATTTTATTAATGATCCGGATGACTATTGGATCGAGATATTACCGTTGCGATAATTCTCCATTATTATATAACAATGTTGCTTAACATAAGTTTTCGAAAAAAGAAGATAAAATGACAGGAATCTGTAAAATTTTCTTCAAATCGTATTGCAACTTGTGTTAAACCTCTTATATTTGCTACCTAGAAAGAGGAAAATCATTATTAATCCTAAATATAAAATCATGGAGAAGCCTTATGTAGTAGGTATCGATATAGGTGGTACCAACACTGTTTTTGGTGTAGTTGACGCAAGAGGAACAATCTTGTATAGTGGATCAATTAAGACTGGTAAATATGCAGACGTTAATGACTATGTAGCGGAATTAGCTAAAGGTCTGAAGTCTGTTATTGATCAGGCTGGTGGTCCGGATAAGATTAAAGGTGTGGGTGTAGGTGCTCCGAACGGAAACTTTTTCAACGGATGTATCGAATTCGCTCCGAACTTGCCTTGGAAAGGTAAGATTCCTTTGGCTCAATTGATCAGCGAACAGATCGATGGTATTCCTGTTGCTTTAACAAACGACGCCAACGCTGCCGCTATCGGTGAGATGACTTATGGAGCCGCTCGCGGTATGAAAGATTTTATCGTGATCACTTTGGGTACTGGCGTGGGTAGCGGTATCGTAATCGGTGGTAACTTGGTATACGGACATGACGGTTTTGCCGGTGAGTTGGGCCACGTTATCATGCGTCGTAACAACGGTCGTCAGTGTGGTTGCGGTCGCCAAGGATGTCTGGAGGCTTATGCTTCAGCTACCGGTGTGGCTCGTACGGCTCGTGAATATCTGGAAATCCGTAAGGACGAGAGTGTTCTTCGCGACTTGGATCCGGATGAAATCACTTCAAAAGACGTATACGACGCAGCTATGAAGAATGATAAGATCGCTCTTGAGATTTTCGAGGCTACCGGCTCTATGTTGGGAGAGGCTTTCGCTGATTTCGTAGCATTCTCTAGCCCGGAGGCTATCATTTTGTTTGGCGGTCTTACGAAAGCTGGCGATTTGATCATGAACCCGATTAAACGTTCAATGGAGAAAAATATGTTGAAGGTTTACGCAGGTAAGACTAAATTATTATTCTCTCAATTGAAAGAGAGCGACGCTGCCGTATTAGGAGCAAGTGCTTTGGGTTGGGAAGTAAGAGACCAAAGCGCTGGTTTGGAAGTCTAAATCCGGTTTTACGTATAACGAAAAGACATTTGCGAAATAAGGCAAGCCGCATCTATATTTAGGTGCGGCTTGTTGTTTTTAATTGAATTATAAATCATAAAGTATGAGACATCCGTTGTATCAATTTCAGTTTTGCCCGGTTTGCGGGGCAAAAGCTTTCGTGGAACATAACGAGAAAGCGAAAAAATGTATGGCGTGCGGTTTTGTTTATTATTTCAACCCGTCGTCGGCTGTCGCTTGTTTCATAAAGAACGCTAAGGGGGAGTTATTGCTGGTTCGCCGAGGAAAAGAGCCGGCTAAAGGTACATTGGATTTGCCCGGTGGCTTCGTCGATATGTTTGAGTCGGGGGAGGAGGCCGCTCGCCGGGAAGTAAGGGAGGAGACGGGGTTGCATATCCAGAATTGCCGTTATTTGTTTTCCTTGCCTAATTTATATATGTATTCCGGCTTTGAGGTGCATACGCTGGATATGTTTTATGAGTGCTTGGTAGATGATTTCAATAACGTGCATGCGGAAGATGATGCCGCCGAGATCGTGATCCTTCGCCCGGAGAATGTGAATCCGGAAGACTTCGGTTTAGACTCTATCCGAAAGGCGGTACCAGCCTATCTTAGAAAATAACAATTAGGAAAATTGTACGAAAATGAAAGATGATATATCTTATCGTTGCAACATGATACATCTTGTCGTTGTAAGATAATACATCTTCTCCCTATAAGGTGTATCATCTTCCATAGAGATAATTTTAGAACGTGTTGTCCTAAATATTAATAGAACTTGCCTTCTGTTTGGCGCATATTACTTATATTTGCGAATTAGAACGAATAGGCACTGAAGTAAGTGCTTGTATTAAAAAGCAAATGAGTGATGAAAAGAATACTTATTCCGCTGTGTCTGGTAGTAGGCAGCCACATGGCAAGCGGGCAGAGATCGTATCAATTTGATGCGCCGAACCGTTTGTTTGTCGAAGGCAAGGAGTTGTTTAGTTTGAAGAATTATTCAGGTTGCATCGATAAGCTGGAGGCGTATAAACAGCATTCCACGGATGCCGACTTGATTCAAGAAGCCGATTATATGTTGGTCTACTCCGCTTATGAGCAAGGCCGTCCCAATGCCGTTGAGTTATTGAAAGATTATCTGGATGTGTACCCGGCTTCCCGTCATGCGGACGAGGTGAACTTCTTGATCGGTTCCGCCCATTTCGGACAGGGAGAGTATCAGAAAGCTATCTTTTGGTTTAACGAATCGAACATTGATATGCTAAGTCCGGAACAACAGGAGGCTTATTGTTTCCGTCTGGCTTATTCCTTGTTGCAAATCGGGGATATGGAGAAGGCCCGTGGTTATTTCGCACGGATCGAGCAGATTGGAACGAAGTACCGGGAAGCGTCTACCTATTATGTCGCTTATATCGATTACGCAACCGGTAAATACAACAATGCCTTGGTGGAATTTACCCGCTTGAAGGACTTGCCTGATTATAAAGAGCGATCCTTGTACTATATCACGCAAATTTATTTTATCCAGAATAAATACGAGAAAGTGATCAGCGAAGGTAAGGAATTGCTAGCCTCTTATCCGGATAGCGAGAACAATAGCGAGGTTTACCGTATCATGGGTAACGCCTACTATCATCTGGGAAATGAGGATCAGGCGATTAATATGCTGAGTAAATATGTATCCTCGACGGATAGCCCGTTGAGGGGCGATTTATATATCTTGGGCGTATGTTATTACAATAAGGGTAATTACAGTAGCGCCGTGAACGCTTTGGGGCGGACCGTACGTGAGAACGATGCCCTTTCGCAGAACGCTTATCTGTATCTGGGGCAAAGTTATCTGAAATTAAAAGATAAGAATAACGCCCGTATGGCCTTCGAGGCTGCCGCGACTTCTTCTTTCGATAAGCAAGTGAAAGAGGCGGCTATGTATAATTACGCTTTATTGATCCACGAGACCGCTTTCACGGGCTTTGGCGAGTCGGTGACAATCTTCGAGGATTTCTTGAATGATTTTCCGAATTCCAAATATGCCGATAAGGTAAACGATTATCTGGTGGAGGTTTATTTGACTACCAAGAACTATCAAGCGGCTCTGAACTCTATCGATAAGATCAAGCATCCGAGCACGAAGATCTTGGAGGCGAAGCAAGATATCTTATTCCAGTTGGGAACGCAGGCGTTCACGAATATGGAATTGGATAAGGCGGTCGATCTTTTCAGCCGTGCGATCTCGTTGGGCGCTTATAATCTGGAATCTCGTAACGACGCTTATTTCTGGCGTGGGGAATCTTATTATCGCCAAGGTGAGTATAACAAGGCGATTTCCGATTATCGTACCTATTTGAATAATACCCGCCAACGTAATACGGATATGTATGCCTTGGCACATTATAACTTAGGTTACAGCTACTTCAAATTGAAAGAGTATGGCGAGGCGTTGAACCGTTTCCGTCAATACGTGAATTTGGAAAGCAATCAGCAGACTCCGGCTTATGCGGACGCTTATAATCGTATCGGCGATTGTTTATTCCACAACCGTCAGTTCGCTATGGCGGAAGAGAATTATACCCGTGCGGCGCAATTGCAACCGTCCGCCGGAGATTATTCGGTGTATCAGAAGGGCTTCTTGCTGGGATTGCAGAAAGATTATAAGGGAAAGATCAGCGTGATGGATCGCTTGATCCGTGAGTTCCCGGAATCACAATATGTGGATGATGCCTTGTTCGAGAAAGGACGTTCTTACGTGTTATTGGATAACAATCAAGCGGCTGCGGCAAGCTTTGAGCAATTGATGCGTGATTTCCCGCAAAGCAGTCTGGCTCGTAAGGCCGGCGTACAGCTTGGTTTGATTTACTTCAACGACAATCAGCCGGAGAAAGCGGCCGACGCTTATAAGAGCGTGATTAGCAATTATCCGGGTAGCGAGGAGGCGAAAGTGGCCTTGCAAGATTTGAAGTCCGTATATATCGAGCTGAACGATATCAATTCGTTTGCCGCCTATGCGAATTCGTTAGGTGGAAATGTTCGTTTCGAGGTGAGTGAGCAAGACTCCTTGACCTATCTGGCGGCCGAGAAGTTATTTATGCGAGGCGATAATGAGGGCGCTCGTCGTAGCTTGACGAATTATTTGCAAACCTTCCCGCAGGGAGCGTTTAGCTCGAACGCTAATTTCTATTTGGCAAGTATCGCTTTTGCCAAGAAAGATCTGGAGGAGGCGAAACGTCTGTTCTCGTTGGTATTGGAGAGCGGTGATACGAAATTCAGGGAAGAGTCTTGGGCTCGTAAGGCTGAGATCGAGTATCTGGATAAGGATTACGCCGCCGCTATGGAAAGTTTCAAGCATCTACAGGCGGTAGCGGAGAATCCGGAGAATAAGGAGGCCGCTAAATTGGGCTTGATGCGTTGCGCCGAGTTGACCGGTCAGCCGCAAGAGGCTTTGCTTGCCGCCAACGATTTGCTGAAGGAACCGAAGCTATCTCCCGAGATTATGTCCGAGGCCCGTTATGTCCGTGCGAAGGCTTATATCAGCTTGAAGCAGGAGAACAAGGCGTTGGCCGACTTGAAGGAGATCAGCAAGGATACCCGTACGATACACGGGGCGGAGGCTAAATATCTATTGGCTCAATTGTATTATGATAATAAGGATGATAAGAATGCCGAGACTGTCTTGATGAACTTCATCGAGAACGGTACGCCTCACCAATATTGGTTGGCACGGGGCTTTATCTTGTTGGCTGATATTTATATCCGCCAAGGTGATGATTTCCAAGCTCGTCAATATCTGACCAGTTTGCAAAACAACTACAAGGGCGATGATGAGATCGCCGCGATGATCGAAGACAGATTGGGTAAACTAAAGAAATAAAAGAAAGCGATGAAGACTATATATAATGTAAAGGCGTTGTGTGTGGTAGCTTTGCTGGGTTCGGCTGCTGCTGCGAGTGCGCAAGAGGATGTTACGAAAGAAAAGAACCTGAACCGAGAGATGACGCTTGAACGGGAGTATGATCCTTCCGTGCAGGACGCTAGCAAGGTAAATACGCTTCCCGTGGTGAAAGAGCCGGAGGTTCGTAAGATCCCGATCGATTACTCGAATTATACGATCGCCGCCGATCCGCAGAAAGAGATTAGTTTGTTGCCTTCCGGAAATATCATGACGCAGATGGATTACAACAAGCGTCGGGGATATTTTAACTTTGGTATGGGTACGCGCATGAATATCAACGGAGACTTGGGCTATCATATCCTGAGTACTGAGAAGGATCAGCTGAATCTATGGTATTCGCATCGCTCCACGAACGGAAAGCCAAAGGATTATGATGTCAAGGCGAAAATCAATGACAACTTGGGAGGCATCAACTACAAGCACGCTTTCGAGAAGACGATATTCAGTATCGGAGCGAAGTACGGCTACTCCGCATTCAATTATTATGGGGCGGCATTGTCTGATCCTACATCCAGTTATGCCCCTTCGGAGGATTTGTTACAGAGAGATCGCGAAACCAACCAAGTGAACCAGACGATCGCTGCTACGATAGGTTTCGAGTCGAAGGAGGAGGCTGAGGTTGGCTATTTGTTGGACTTAGGTTATACTAATTTCTCGCATAAATATGGATTAAGTAGGGTGATGGACGGCCCTACGGAGCATACTCTAGAGGCAAAGTTTGATCTGAACGCTGGTTTCAATGGGAATATGCGAGTAGGCTTGGGCGGTTTGGTCGAATATTTCAATTACAGTTTGCCGGAGGTAGGAGGTTATGAATATGAGTTCAAGAACCATGTCGAGGCGATGTTGTCGCCTTATTATAAGGTAGAGGGTGATAATTGGAATTTAAAGCTGGGTGCGAACGTGATGCTGGCTACGGGCGACGAGACAAAATTCATGGCCTCTCCGAATGTAGCCGCCGATGTGGAGGTGGCCGACAAGACGGAGCTATACGTGAACGCTGGCGGCAAGATGTACTCCAACAGCATGTACGAGATGTCGCGTGTGAACCGCTACCTCTACCCGATGGCAGAACTATTGCCCTCGCGCAATTGGCTGGACGCTGTCTTGGGTATCCGGAGCGGCGTGGCACCGGGCTTTTGGTTTGATGTGTTCGCCGGATATAAGATAACGAGCGATGATGTGCTGTTTACTCAGTCTGATGTTTGGTCAGCGAATTATTTCGGCAGTTTCAGTGTTGCGGAGCCGGGTATCGACACGAAGCAACTTTTCGTGGGAGCCAACTTGAAGTATAGTTATCAACAATGGTTCGATATTGCTTTGAAAGGTGTATATAATAATTGGAAAGCGGAAACGGATGAAGGCGAGTTGCCTCATGCGTGGGGGAAGCCGGAAATGGAACTGAATGCGAACCTGACCGTCCGCCCGATTGAGAAATTATCTATCGCTTTGGATTATTATTTGGCTACCGGACGTTATGCGAATGTACGGACTTGGGGTGTCAATGGGAACACTGGTATGACGTACGATAAAATGAATGAGTTTAAGATGGATAACATCAACGAGCTAAACCTAACAGGTACCTATACCTTCAACGATACCTTTGGTGTTTATGCCAAGTTGACCAATATTCTTTGCCAGAAGTACGAACTGTATTACGGTTATCCGATGCAGAGTTTTAATGCGATGTTGGGCGTGAATATCAATTTCTGATATCCGGAGGACAGGAAGGATGGGCGACATAAATATCAAACAACTGGAAAGCCTTCGCTGGAGGATGCGGGTGATCGAGACGCTGACCGTGATCGGGACAGCGTGGATCGCCTTGGCGGTTTACCAGAAGAAGGAAGAACTGGTTTATTATTTGGTGGGAGCCGTAGTCCTTCTATTCCTGTTAAAGTATTATACGCAATTCCGTCTGCGAAAAAGACAGTTCGTCTCTAATCTCGTTGAACAGCGGACGATGGAATTGCGTTTCCAGCGGGATGCGATGCAAGCGGAGTCGGAGAAACTATCCCGTGCCCTTTCTGCCTTGGCGGACGCTCAAGACGAGTTGGTTCGTAAGGAACGTCTGGCATCGATCGGCCAATTAACGAAAGGTCTGGTGGATCGTATCTTGAATCCCTTGAATTATATCAATAACTTCGCTCATTTGTCTGCTGCATTAGCGAAAGATATCAAGCAGAATATCGATGAGGACGAAGAGACCGGTAAACACGATAATTATAATGATACGCAAGAACTGCTGGTTCTTTTGACCGGCAATCTGGATAAGATCGCCAAGCATGGTGATAACACGGTGCGAATCGTAAAAGCGATGGAAGAATTGCTGAAAGATCATTCGGCGAATCGAACCTGCGTGGATATTAATGATTTATGTAAGGTCAATCTGGATATCTTGCGAAAGAATTACGCGAAGGAGATCGAGAAGAATCAAGTAGATCTATCATTCTCCGGGCTTTCCGTACCGTTGACAATCGAGGTGAATATCGATCAGATGGGAAAAGCCTTGTCGCAGATATTGGATAATAGTATATATGCGGTCTTGAAAAAGGCCGGAGAGCCGGGATATCAGCCTTCTGTCTCGTTGGTATTGCGTATTCAAGCGGATAAGCTGCAAGTGGTTATCCGTGATAATGGCGTCGGTATAGAAGAAACGATAAAGACGAAAGTCTTTTCTCCGTTCTTTACCACCAAACCGACCGCGGAAGCGGCAGGAACAGGTCTTTACTTGAGTCGGGAGGTCGTTTTGAACCATAAGGGTACGATCGCTATCGAGTCGGAGAAAGATAAATATACGGAAGTTACGATTACGTTGCCTATTTATAGTTAGGAAAGGAGGTTCATCATGATACAGGATTTACATACCGAGATCGATCGGTTAAAAAGGCGGATTAAACTTTGCGAGCGGGTTACGCTGGGTAGCTTGGTCGGTATTTGTGTATCTGTGAAGTTCGGTCATCAAGAATGGATCGGATTGCTTTTCTTGATTCTGTTTTGCCAGATCTCTAAGTTGGTTTTCAAGCGGAAACTCAAACAAAAAGAGTATTTGGTAAAAGAGGTAGAGGAGCGTACGCAGGAGATCCGTTCGGAGAAAGACGCGATCCAAGAGGAATCCGAGAAATTGGCGGCGGCTTTGAAAGCCTTGGGTGAGGCGCAGGACGAGCTGGTCCGTAAGGAACGGATGGCTACCGTAGGGCAATTGACCCAAGGTTTGGTGGACCGTATCTTGAACCCACTGAATTATATCAATAACTTCGCGAATCTGACATCGGGGTTGGCCAAGGATCTCCGGGAAAATCTGGATAGTCAGAAAGAGCATCTGAAACCGGATGTGTATGACGACTCGGTAGATTTGCTGAATATGATGACCAGTAATTTGGAGAAGATCTCCGAGCATGGTTTCAATACGGTCCGTATTGTTAAGGCGATGGAGGAATTGCTGAAAGACCGAAGAGGTAATCTTACGCTTACCAACATAAACGGATTATGCCGGATCGCCTTGGATAAATTGAAGAAAACGTATGAGCAGGATATTCAAGAGAAGAATATCCGGATTATTTTCGATAATTTGACGCTGTCTTTGATGATGGAGGTAAACGTGGAGCAGTTCAGTAAGGTTCTGGCCGGGATATTGAAAAATTCCATGTATGCCCTGTTGAAGAAATCGGAGACCGTGACTTTTAGTCCGGAGATATTCCTTGGATTGAAAGTCAATAAGGATATGCTGGAAATAACGATCCGGGATAACGGGTCCGGTATCGACGAGAATATAAAAGATAAGATATTCGCTCCTTTCTTCACGACAAAGACAACGGGGGAAGCGGCCGGCGTAGGGCTTTACCTATGCCGTGAGATCGTGCAAAACCATCGGGGAACTATCGAGGTGGAGAGTAAGAAAGGAGAATATACCCAGTTTCTAATTACGATCCCTGTATATCAACCGAAAACAATTACACCGCCTAAAGAGGAGGAATAGATATGGAAGACCAGAGTAAGGAAATAGAACGGCTACGTTTGCAAGTGAAGAACTTAGAGAAATTATCTTCTTTAGGTATGTTGAGTGCCGGGATCGCGCATGAGATCCAGAATCCGCTCAACTTTGTCATCAATTTCAGTAAGCTGTCCTCTAAGTTAGTGGATGACTTGGAAGATATATTAGAAGAAGAGAAAGATGTCTTGCCTCCGGAATCTTGGGAGAAGCTGACCGCCTTGCATGAGGAGTTTAGCGAGATCGTTAACGATTTGCATGGTAACTTGAAGAAGATCGAGGAACATGGAAACCGGGCGACAAGTATCATCCGGGGTATCTTGCTTTATTCCAGAGGGAAGGATGACGAGTACATCCCTACGGATATCAAGAATCTGGTGAAGGAATATGTTTGGTTGGCTTATCATTCGATGCGAGCGAACTATAAAGGTTTCAATATCGCGATCCGGGAGCATTACGAGGAGGGGCTTCCGATGCTGAAAGTGATCCCGCAGGATTTGAGCCGTGCGGTATTGAATGTCATGAATAACGCTTGCTATGCGGTCTATAGTAAATCTAAGCTCTCGCCGATCGGGTATGAGCCGGTTATATCCGTGGATCTACGGAAGGAGGGAGATTCTTTAAGATTAAGTATCGAGGATAATGGTATCGGTATGCCGGAGAATATCCGGGAGCAGATATTCTCCGCGTTTTTCACCACGAAACCGGTGGGAGAGGGAACTGGCTTGGGGCTATCTATCACTCGATCCATTATAGAGGAGAAGCATGACGGGAAGATAGAGGTGGAATCGAAAGAAGGTGAGTTTACCCGTTTCATATTCCTTATTCCATTAACGAAATAAACAGAAGAATTATGGCGATCAAGATATTAAGCGTAGACGACGAACAGGATCTGGAAGCGTTGCTAACCCAATATTTCCGTCGGAAGATCCGTAAGGGAGAGTATGAGTTCTCCTTTGCCCATAATGGTTTGGAGGCGTTGAGGATGATGTTGGACCATCCGGACTTTGATATCATATTGAGCGATATCAATATGCCGGAGATGGATGGCTTGACATTGCTGACGAAGATTAACGAGATGCGTAACCCGGCCTTGAAATGTATCATCGTATCGGCTTATGGGGATATGGAGAATATTCGTACCGCCATGAACCATGGTGCTTTCGACTTCGCTACCAAGCCGATCGATATGGAGGATCTGGAACGTACGATCGAGAAGGCGGTCGAGCAGATTTCTTTTATCAAGGAGGCCCAAAAGGAACATCATCAGCTAGAGGAGATACAATACGACTTGAACGTGGCACGTGAGATACAGCAATCGATCTTGCCGAAGCAGTTCCCTCCGTTCCCGCAATATAAGCAATTCGATCTCTACGCGACCATGAGCGCGGCGAAGGCCGTGGGGGGTGATTTCTATGATTTCTTCTTGGTGGACGATAATCATCTGGGTTTTACGATCGCTGACGTGTCGGATAAGGGTATTCCCGCCGCTATTTTCATGGCGATCAGCCGTACGGTGATCCGTGCTACGGCGCTTAGGCAGCTTTCCCCGGCGGTCTGCATGAAGGAATCGAATGATCTATTGTGCCGTGAGAGTGTCAATGGGATGTTTGTCACTACTTTTTATGCGATCTTGAATATCCATACGGGCGACGTGGTTTATTGCAATGGGGGGCATAATCGTCCGGTTTGGATTCGTAAGAACGATAAGGTATCTCTTTTGCCGATGACTGGTGGGATGGCCTTGGGAGTCGTGCCGGGATTAGCTTATAAAGAACAATCCTTGAAACTGGAAGCGGGAGACAGCTTGTTCCTCTATACGGATGGAATCAGTGAGGCGATGAACCTGCGGAATGAGCAATATGGAGATATCCGTTTGGTAGAGGCTTGTAGCTCCGTAAAGAACCAATCCCCCAAATCCATGATCGAAGGTATATCCGAATCCGTCCAATCATTCGTGAACGGCGCTACGCAGAGCGATGATATTACGATGTTGGCGCTGACTTATAAAGGATAATCATCTGGATAAAGGTAATTTCTTAAAGTTTACTTATATGAAAAAAGCATTTTCTGTATTTTTATCATTTTGCCTGTGTACTATTACCATGCTAGGCTTTACCGCTTGCGGTGATGATGAGCATGAGCATGAGGATAAGCATGAGCATGGGCGAAGGACGGATCTAGTTGATGAGTTTGGTCGTATTCGTTGGGACGATCGGGTGAATCTATGGGCCATCGTTTGCTCCAAGCCGATCGATTTTGTGGGTAATTACTATGTGGAAGATATGCCGAAGGCTTATCAGCAAGAGGGATTGGAGGTTCGGTTCAGTGGAGAGGCATACTCTTTGGAAGACGGGAAGATCCCTCCGGCTATACTGACCGAGGAGTTCTTCTGTCTGCATAACTATACGATTACTCCGGTGGAAGATTGATAGCCAAAGAAACATAAATTCATTGTATATCTTGTAGAGACGGGGCATGCCCCGTCTCTACAAATTACGATGGGCAATGTTAGGTGCTAAGAATGCCCATTATAAGCACTTTATAATGCCCATTGTAAGCCTTTAACGATGCCTATTATGACGAGCTTACGTTATAGGTTGTAAATGAGCATTATACGAATAAACGCTATATCAATAACAACTAACTTCATAAATGCATAAAGTCGAGTTACTTGTACTTCTAGAATTTATTTGGGTGCGGGTGCTCTGTCTTCTTAATGGTTGTACATATCCTTATTATAAAAATCCAGCACCTTGATCGCCATATCGTAGGCCGCTTGTGCCGGGCTTTCCGGATTGATCTCTATCGCTTGCAGGTAGCTGTTGAGGGCTAGGCGTACGTTGCCTAGTTTATAATGAGCTTTTCCGAGGAGAAACCAAGCCTCGTCGGATCTCGGTTGCTCCGTGAGGTAAGCGTCCAAGAGCCGGATCGCTTCTTCTAGTTTATTCTCTGAAATAAGTCGCTTTATCTCTTCCATATTTTTGAATAGCTTTTTGATTTTGTCCCGCGAAGGTAAATAGAAACGCATGACTATATATATAATGTATAGGAAAAAACGCTTTTTTAGTGATCGATATACTGCGTACGTTAATTATTTGTGTAAGTTTGCACCCGATTTCTAACCAGCAAAAAATAGATATGCAAAAGAATTTGGTAATAGTGGAGTCACCCGCCAAGGCAAAAACCATCGAGAAGTTCCTCGGAAAGGACTATAAGGTTATGTCTAGCTATGGTCATATCCGCGACTTGAAAACGAAAGATTTCAGTATAGACCTCGAACACAATTATGCCCCGGAATACGTGATTCCCTCTGATAAGAAGAAACTCGTGACCGAATTGAAGAACGAAGCCAAGAAAGCCGAGCAGGTTTGGTTGGCTTCCGATGAGGACCGGGAGGGAGAGGCCATCTCTTGGCATTTATATGAGGTATTAGGATTGAAACCTGAGAATACGAAACGTATCGTTTTTCATGAAATTACCAAGAACGCTATATTACATGCGATCGAGACGCCGAGAGATATCAATATCGATTTGGTGAACGCGCAGCAAGCCCGTCGTATCTTAGACCGTATCGTGGGTTTCGAGCTATCCCCCATTCTTTGGCGTAAGGTGAAGCCGGCTTTATCCGCGGGGCGCGTGCAATCGGTTGCCGTACGTCTGATCGTAGAGCGGGAGCGAGAGATCAACGAGTTTGTCTCGGAGGCCGCCTACCGTGTGATCGCTAGCTTTATCTTGCCGGATGGTACGACAATCCTCAAGGCGGAGCTGAACCGTCGTTTGAAAGATAAGGAAGAGGTGGAGGCATTCCTTGAATCTTGCAAGGACGCTTCTTTCACGATCGATGATATCTCGAAAAAGCCGGTGCGTAAAACACCAGCCCCTCCTTTTACGACATCTACCTTGCAGCAGGAGGCCGCCCGTAAGTTGGGTTATTCGGTCTCGCAGACCATGATGATCGCCCAACGCCTGTATGAGTCCGGATTGATCACGTATATGCGTACTGACTCCGTGAACTTAAGTGATTTGGCTTTGGGGACGGCAAAAGAAGCTATCTTGGATACCTACGGTGAGAAATATTATAAATTCCGTCAATATCATACCAAGAGCAAGGGAGCGCAAGAAGCGCACGAGGCGATTCGTCCGACCTATATCAGCAATGATGAGATAAGCGGGACCGCTCAGGAAAAGAGATTATACGAATTGATCCGCAAACGTACGATCGCTTGCCAGATGGCGGACGCCGAGTTGGAGCGTACGACGATCTCCGTAGGCATCGGCGGCAAGAAAGAGAAGTTCGTGGCTACCGGTGAGGTCATTACTTTCGACGGTTTCCTTCAGGTGTACCGCGAGAGTTTTGATGACGAGAATGAGAAGGAACAGGAAAACGGCCTTCTTCCTCCGGTTACCTTGAACGAGGTATTGAGTATGAAGGATATAGTCGCTACCGAACGTTTCACGCAACGTCCTCCCCGCTATACGGAAGCAAGTTTGGTTCGCCGTTTGGAGGAATTGGGAATCGGTCGTCCTTCTACCTATGCGCCTACGATCCAGACGATTCAGAATCGAGAGTATGTCGTGAAAGGGGATAAGGAAGGAACGGAGCGTACTTATAATATCATAACCTTGGCTCAGCATACGATCAAGGAAGTCCAAAAGACGGAGATCGTAGGGGCGGACCGGAATAAGTTGATGCCAACCGATATCGGTACGGTCGTGAATGATTTCTTGATGGAGTATTTCCCAGGCGTTATGGATTATAACTTCACGGCGAGCGTGGAGAAGGAATTCGATGCCGTAGCGGAAGGCGAGATGGTATGGACGGATGCGATCGATAAATTCTATAAACTATTCCATCCGATCGTGGAAGAGGCAGCCTCTGTCCGTACGGAGCATAAAGTGGGTGAGCGTGAATTGGGTATCGATCCGAAGAGCGGCAAACCTGTTTTCGTGAAGATCGGTCGTTATGGCCCAGTCGTACAGATCGGGCAGGCGCACCCAGAGGATAAAGAGGCTCCTAAACCTCAGTTCGCAACCTTGATGAAGGGGCAATCTATCGAGACGATTACTTTGGAAGAAGCCTTGAAATTGTTTGATCTACCCCGTACGATTGGTGAATATGAAGGTAAGGTCATGGTTGCCGCTGTCGGACGTTTTGGCCCGTTTATCCGTCATGACGGAAAGTTCGTATCCATACCGAAGGGCTTGAATCCTTTGTCGATAACAGCCGAGGAAGCTATCGAGTTGATCGAGGCAAAAAAGCAAAAGGATGAGCAACGATTTATCAAGAAGTTCGATGAGGACCCGGAAATGGAGATCTTGAATGGTCGCTTCGGCCCTTATATCTCTTATAAGAAAAAGAATTACAGAATCCCTAAGACGATAGAGAAACCGGAGAACTTGACCTTGGAGGAATGCCAGAAGATAATCGCCGAGGCGGGAGAAAAACCTGCCGCGACGAAGAAACGTACGACACGGAAAAAGGCTTGATTATAGCTCTAAAAATTCATAGTTATGATTTACTAAACTCATAACTATGAATTTTTCAAAACATAACTATGATTTTTTTAGACATCGATACCCGTAAATTCTTTTAACGCATATCCGATCAAGAAGCTTAATGCGGCCACGCTAAAACTAAGTACTGCCATCTCGGTAAAACGCTTCCGGAAACTCTCGCTTCTCGCTATGGAATAATAATAGTTGAAAAGGGCGATGATGCTTAACGCTATGATGAGCATAAGCCCTAAAGCCATTAATACGTTTGATATAAAGATAAATGGAGCGACCAAGGCGACTACCGTAAAGATATAAGCTATTCCCGTATAGATCGATGCCTTGACGGGATGTTTCCCGTTTTCATTTCCATTCTCGGACTTGGTAGATAGATATTCGGAGGAAGCCATGGATAATGCGGCGGCTATTCCAGTGATGCTTCCGGTCAACGCTATTAATTTAGAGTCGCTCAAGGCAAGGGTAAAGCCAGCTAAAGCACCTGTAAATTCTACCAAAGCGTCATTTAGCCCCAGTACGACAGAACCCATATATTCCAACCGTTCCTCATTGATCAAGGCGATCAACCTCTGCTCATGCTCATCCTCGTCTCGTGCGATTTGTTGCAAATCCGGATACTCATCATAAGAGGCGTAATCATTCTTGGCGCTTTCCTCGCTACCTTCCATTAGCTTAATGGCGAAAGTAATCCCCAAGATACGTGCCAGCCAGTAGTATTTGGTGACACGTAATTTATTCGGGGAGATCTCTTGCCCCGTATACTTTTTCAGGATCGTATAATGTCCTTTCTCGTCATTCGCTATCTGTAATAATACTTCCTTGTTGCTTGGATCTTTCTCGATAGCGGCGAGTTGCGTATAGAGAAGGCTCTCCGTGATTTCATTTTGTTGAAATCGAAGGAGAGCCTTTCTTGTTTTCTCGTTTATGTTCATCTTCTATCGTTACATTCTTTCCGGAACCTCGATGCCTAATAAATCCATACCGGATTTCACGATCTTAGCTACATTGGCGGATAAGACTAAACGGAAGTTCTTCAATTCCGGATTCTCTTCGCGAAGGATGGAGAAATCGTGATAGAATTGATTGTATTCCTTTACCAGATCATAAATATAGTTGGCGACACAGGCCGGGCTGTATAGCTTACCTGCCTCTTTCACGATCTCCGCATAATCGGCGATCATTTGGATCAGGTTCTCTTCTTTCTCGGAAATGGCGAAAGTAAGCGGTAACTGCTCCGGTAATGCGATGCCCTGTTCCGCTGCTTTGCGCAATACGGAACGGATACGGGCGTAGGTATATTGGATGAACGGTCCCGTATTCCCATTGAAGTCGATAGACTCTTTCGGGTTGAACGTCATATTCTTGCGAGGGTCTACCTTTAATATGAAATATTTCAAGGAGCCAAGACCTACGATTCGGGCGATATTCTCAGCCTCTTCCGGAGTCATTTCGTCCAATTTCCCTAATTCTTGGGAAATCTCACGTGCGGTACTGATCATCTCGGCCATCAAATCATCGGCATCTACGACCGTTCCCTCACGGCTCTTCATCTTACCTTCCGGTAGCTCTACCATTCCGTAGGAGAAGTGGACCAATCCCTTGCCAAACTCGAAGCCTAACTTATCCAATAAGATCGATAATACTTGGAAGTGATAATTCTGCTCGTTCCCTACCACATAGATCATCTTATTGATCGGGTAATCATCGAAGCGCAGCTTGGCGGTACCGATATCCTGCGTCATATAGACGGAAGTTCCATCCGCACGAAGCAATAATTTCTCATCCAGCCCGTCTTTCGTCAGATCAGCCCATACGGAGCCGTCTTCACGGCGATAGAAAATCCCTTTCTCTAGGCCTTCCATCACCTTGCCTTTTCCTTCCAGATACGTTTGAGACTCGTAATAAATCTTATCGAAATCTACGCCCATCATCTTATAGGTCTCGTTGAACCCGGCGTATACCCAATTATTCATCATTTCCCAAAGCGCACGTACCTCTTTGTCTCCGGCTTCCCATTTACGAAGCATCTCACGGGCTTCCGCCATCAAGGTGGATTGAGCCTCGGCTTCTTCCTTGGTAAGGCCTTTCGCTTCTAACGCATGGGTCTCCTCTTTTAATTTGTTGCTGAATAATACGTAAAAGTCACCGATCAGATGGTCACCCTTCTTTCCGGTAGACTCTGGGGTAGCTCCATTTCCCCATTTCTGCCAAGCCAACATGGATTTACAGATATGGATACCACGATCGTTTACGATATTCGTCTTTACGATCTGGTTACCGTTCGCTTTCATGATCTTCGATAAGCTGTATCCTAATAAGTTATTGCGGACATGGCCCAAGTGAAGCGGTTTATTTGTATTGGGAGAGGAATATTCGATCATAACCAAAGGCGACTGCTCGGTAACCGGAATGATACCGTAAGCAGGCTGCTCATTGATCGAGTTCAGTAAATCGATCCAGCAAGAGCAAGCGACCGTCAGGTTAAGGAATCCTTTGATTACATTAAATTCAGCTACCGCTGGCTCGTTTCTCAACAAGTACTCACCGATTTCCTGAGCGGTCTGCTCCGGAGATTTCTTCGACATGCGAAGGAATGGGAATACGACTAGGGTCAAGTGCCCCTTGAATTCTTTTTTCGTTTTTTGTAACTGCACTTGGCTAGCGGTGACATCCGCTCCGTACAGCTCTTTGATGCCGGCTATGATAGCCCCGGTAATCTGTTGTTCGATAACCATATTCGTCTAACTATAATTCGGATTTTATTTTTGTACGCGAAGGTACACAAAAAAAGGATACAATTTGCATCGTATCCTTCTTCTATAGAGAATAATGGTGTTTCTTATTTGATTAGCTCGTTCAATTCAGCACCAGCCTTGAACTTCACGGCCTTGCGAGCTGCGATTTCAATGGTTTCTTTAGTTTTCGGGTTAACACCTTTACGAGCGGCCTTCTCTGACACAGAGAATGAACCGAAGCCAAGTAGAGCGACTTTACCGCCTTCTTTTAATTCGTTAGAAACTGTGTCAACAAAAGCTTCTACTGCCTTTTTAGCATCCACTTTGCTGAGACCTGATTTTTCAGCGACTGCACTAATAAATTCTGATTTGTTCATGATGGTTTGACTGTTAATATATTAAACAAAACTATGATAACCGATAGACGGCTCCAAATGTAGTTTTATTTTGAAATATCACAAAAGAAAAACCTACTTTTTTTACCGATTTACATATGTTTTAGTATTATTATGGGCAAAAACGGCTAAAATATATTTACCTTTGCCGCTAAATTAACGTAGTATATGATGAATCAGACAAATTCGGGGTTCTTGAATAGTATCCCGCCGGTAACGAAAAATCTTATCATTATAAACTTGCTATTTTGGGTAGCCAGCCTTGCACTGCCGAAAGTCGGCATCGATTTGGTGGATTTATTAGGGCTTCACGTCCCGGGTGCTACCGACTTCAAGGCTTATCAGATCGTTTCTTATATGTTCATGCACGATACCCATTCGTTCGCGCATGTGTTTTTTAATATGTTCGCCGTTTATATGTTCGGCCGGGTATTGGAGAACGTATGGGGCCCCAAACGTTTCTTGATTTTTTACTTCGTGACGGGTATAGGCGCCGGTTTGGTACAAGAGGTGGTATGGTTCTTTAATTTGCGGGATGTGATCTTCGCTAGCCAAGACATGATAAACTTGAATGGAGCCCAGATTATCAGCAAAAGCGAGTTCTTGAATTATTTCGTGACCATTGGCGCTTCGGGTGCCGTATTCGGAATCTTGTTGGCATTCGCGATGATCTTCCCGAATGTTCCTTTGTACTTGATGTTCATACCGATCCCGATTAAAGCCAAATATTTCGTAATATTTTATGGTCTTGCCGAACTATTTATGGGTGTGGCTAGTTTTGGTGGCGATACGGTAGCGCATTTCGCTCATTTGGGGGGTATGTTATTCGGTTATTTCCTAATTCGTTATTGGAAAAAGAAAGATGCAGACAATGGACGGTATTTTTACTAATTTGAAGCGTATGTTTCAGTCGGGTAATATCCTGTCGAAACTGATATATATAAATGTAGGCTTGTTTATCTTGATACGTTTGGCCAGCGTATTGTTTATGCTCTTTAATGTGCAAGGGGTACCTTTTTTGCAGTATTTGCAGTTACCGGCTTCTCCGGAACTTTTGCTCTTCCGTCCGTGGACGTTGTTTACTTATATGTTCACTCATTTTGACTTCTTGCATATCTTGTTCAATATGCTTTGGTTGTATTGGTTCGGGGGATTGTTCTTGAATTTCTTCAGTGAGCGGCAGTTGGGAGGCTTGTATATATTGGGAGGTCTTGCCGGTGCGGTATTGTTTGTCCTTGCTTATAATATTTTCCCTTATTTCCAGAACGTGGCTTCTTTTAGCTATTTGATGGGGGCTTCGGCATCTGTTATGGCGATCGTTTTCGCCGTGTCGTTTTACCGGAAGGATTTGGAGATTAATTTATTCTTGATCGGAAGGATCAAATTAATTTATTTGGCTATCTTTACGCTGGTGATCGATTTGTTGGCGATGACTTCTGATAATGCGGGAGGACATATCGCCCATATCGGCGGGGCTTTGTTTGGTATGTGGTTCGCTTCCCGTATTCGTAATGGAAAGGACTTGACCGCTCCGATGAATCGGTTGATCGACTGGTTCGTGAATTTGGGCAAACGGAAACCGAAGATGCGTGTGACTTATAAACGTAACGAGACGGATTATGAGTATAACGCACGCAAACATCAGGAGTCGGTGGATCTAGATACTATACTGGATAAATTGAAACGTTCCGGTTATGAGAGCCTTTCCGCTGAAGAGAAAAAGCGACTTTTCGACGCCAGTAAGAAATAACAGATACTTATGAAAACTCTACGGATTTTTCTTCAATTCTTATTCGTCGTAGCGAATGTGGTGGCTGTCGTATTGTTGATAGTCTCGGCTTATTCGGATCGGGTGTCTCCTGAGACGAGTATGACGTTATCTTATCTGGGATTAGCCTTTCCTGTCTTATGTGTAGTCAATCTTTGCTTTATTATCTATTGGCTGTTCTTATGGGAATGGAAGTTCTTATTGATCGGCATATTCTCCTTCTTGTTATGTTGGGGTCCCGTGAAACGCTATTTTCCGTTTCACTCGCATAAGGATGTTCCTCGGGAAGAGGTACTGAAGGTGCTGACTTATAATGTGATGGCTTTTGGGTACAAGAATCATACGAAGATAGCTCCGAACAAGATTATCCAATATATCGCTAACTCGGACGCAGATATTGTTTGTTTGCAGGAATATGCCACGGCTAAATCAGAGAAGAGCCTTACTGCCTCTAAGATCTATGATGCGTTGAGCATGTATCCTTATCGTTCCGTATTTTATCAAAGCTCCACGAAATTCCAGAGTTTCGGCATCGCTGTGTTCTCCAAATATCCGCTGTCGAATTCCCGGATGGTGAAATACGATTCGGATTATAACGGCTCTTCCGTACATGAAGTGAACATCAAGGGAAAGAAGTTGACCTTGATTAATAACCATTTGGAATCGTTTAAACTGACGATGGAGGATCGGACCCGTTATTCATCCCTTATAAAGAGCTTTAGCTCGGATGGGTTGGACGATTTGAAAGGAGCGTTCGAGCAAAAGCTAGGACCTGCTTTCCGGATTCGGGCTAAGCAAGCGGAAGCGGTATCAGAAGAGATTAAGAACGCTAAAGGAGATTATGTCTTGGTATGCGGTGACTTTAATGATACGCCTATTTCTTATGCGCACCGTACGATCCAAGGGGATTTGACGGATGCCTTTGCCGAGTCTGGCCGGGGAATGGGTATTACCTATAATCAAAATTTCTTCTGGTTCCGTATCGATAATATCCTGCATTCCCCGAACATGACCTCTATGAATTGTTCCGTGGATAAGGTCGCTTATTCAGACCACTACCCGTTATGGTGTTATCTGAAACTTGAATAAAAGGGTTTCATCACTCGGATTCTGCGTTCTGCGCAGCGTCAAATACGTCGGCGAACAAGTTCTCGACAAAGAAGAAGGTAGCGTTACAGAATAGCTTAGGATCTTTGATCAGCGCTATCGTATTGCTATCCCCATTATTGGCGATCACATCTTCCGCTTTATAGGTCTTGTACTTTTTATCGTTTAGCGGATCATATTGATATACGATATCGCTCGCCTCGATCGTGTATCGGTTGTCGAAGCAGGTGATACGCATTTTATATTTAATGATAGTCTTGTCTGTATCATTCAACAATAATTCAACCTTAGAGCTTACGAAGATGGTCCCTTTGTTCTTGTTCGAGTTTACGTTGGATAAGAAGACATCTTTTCCATAAGATTTCTTAGCCCATGCGTTAATAGCGTTGAATATTTCTAGTTTAGAGGTATTCTCGATCTCTACATCATCGCTATAGCATACCTTCCCGTTTTTCATGGGGGCGCATTCGTCTACCTCGCCTTTATGCCCCTGCGCCATGACTAGCACAGGGAACATCATATATATTAATAATAGAATCTTTTTCATAAATGCAACTCTCTTTTTCGTTATTTAATCCATACATTCGTAATCTCGCCGATTAACATCGTTTGCTGTCCTTCGGAGGTCTCGCCTTGTTTACGGCACTCGATAATAATCCATGGTGCATCGGCAGATGTGCCGGGCTTGGAGAAGGATAATCGATATACGTCGTTATTGCCAATCGCTTTATAAGCAGGACTATCTTTGGATATGGAGATTGTACTGATCGTTTTACCGAACATATTGCCTATGCCTTCCCATTCAACGTTTGCGTCGGTCGTATTTCCTTTTACTGCTTTGATCTGTAAAGCGTTGTCCGGTAACATTTGGAGGATCGTGCTAGGTATTTTGTCCGCTTGGAACGCTACGAAACCTTCCATCGGTGCCACAGGTCGTGTTTCCCGTTGCGGAGCGGATACTGGTTCTACCGGTGCGGCTGTCAGCAACTGTGCGCCTAATACGTTGGCTGCGCTATCGAACGTCTTATCCGCGAAGTCAATCGTGGCCTTACGGAACTTACCGCTGATACGGTTCAATTTCGTCTTGCTCTTATTCAAGGCATACTCGTCCGTGATCCATTCCTCGGCTAGGTATTTCTCCGGCTCGTTCTGGTAAGACACGTTATATTCATATCGGATGCCCGCAAGTTGCAGGTTACAAGCATGTTCCTTACATTCAATGATAATACGGTATTTCATCATCGCCCGATCGAGGGATAAGGCTGTGCTGGAGAATACTATATATTCTTCCCCGATAATGGCGATCTCGCCTTTTGCCTCATTTTGATAAGCTACTCTACTGTCCTTTGTGTTAAAATTTTCTTGTCCCCATTTTAATAGTTGTTGGTAGATTTGTGCCTTGCTTAAAGAGGGGGCATTAATCTCTCGGGTAAAAACGACTTTACCGTCTGCAACCGGAACGGCCCCTGCCAGATAGTGTTGATCCTCTTGCGCGAATAGCAGGGCGGGGATAAATAACAGAGCGAATAATAACTGTTTCATGGTATATTTTCCTTATTATTTTAGCCCCAAAGATATACATTTGCGTTTGAAATAAACTATGAGCGTGACAAATAATTATACTAATTGCTCTTTATCAAAGAAAAAAAGTCTATATTTGCACCCTGTGAAAAAACGAATATAAATAATGTAATAACATAAACCTAAGATTCAGATGCAAAACAAAGGATTTGTAAAGGTCTTCGCGGTGTTACTTACGCTTGTCTGTTTGTTCTATTTGTCGTTCTCGTTCGTGACGCAACATTACAACAGTAAAGCCGCTGAGTATGCGGGTGGAGATCCTGCGAAAGAGAGTGCTTATTTAGACTCACTATCTACTCAGAAGGTATGGTTAGGCTATACGCTTAAGCAATGCCGTGAAATGGAAATTAGTTTAGGTCTTGACTTAAAGGGCGGTATGAATGTTGTCCTTGAGTTGAACGTGGCGGATGTAATCCGTTCGTTGTCTAACAACAACCAAGACGAGAATTTCAACAAGGCGTTGGATTTAGCTTATGCGCATCAAGCGACTAGCCAAAAAGATTTCATCGACCTTTTCGCTGAGGAGTATAAGAAGTTGGATAGCGGCGCACGTCTTTCCGCTATTTTCAGTACATTCGAGTTAAAAGATAAAATCACGCCCCAGAGCTCAGACGCTCAGGTTGTTTCTGTTTTGAAACAAGAGTTGCAAAGTGCGATTGATAACTCATTCAACGTATTGCGTACTCGTATCGACCGTTTCGGTGTGGTTTCTCCGAACATCCAACGTTTGGAGACTGCGGGTCGTATCTTGGTTGAGTTGCCGGGTGTGAAAGAACCGGAACGTGTTCGTAAGTTGCTTCAAGGTAGCGCTAACTTGGAATTCTGGGAAACTTATAAGTTGCCGGAAATCTATCAACAATTGGTTGCCGCTGATAATGTATTGGCTACTATCCTAAGTAAGGAGACTTCCGCTGATTCTGTAGCTACCGATAATGTTGAGAAAATCGCTGATGCCGCTGATGCGAATGTAAGTGAGGCCGATTCTTTGTTGGCTGAGCTTGGTCAAGATAAAAAAGATACGGAAGCTAATCAAAGCATGGAAGAGTTCGCTAAGCAACATCCATTATTTGCTTTATTGCAGATTAGCCAGTACAACGGTCAGTTGTCTCCGGGTTCGACGGTAGGTATCGCTCAAGCAAAAGATATGGAGAAGATCAGCGAATACCTGAACATGAAACAAGTGAAAGAGGTATTGCCTCGTAACTTGGCTTTAAAATGGGGTGTAAAGGCGATCGATGATAAAGAGCAGTTCTTTGAGTTATATGCCTTGAAGGTAACGAACCGTGACGGAAGTCCCGCTTTAGGTGGTGACGTAGTAACAGATGCTAACGCTGACTTTATGCAACAAGCCGGTCGTTCAGAGCAAATGGTTAACATGGTTATGAATGCCGAAGGCTCTAAGGCTTGGGCTCGTTTGACGAAAGAGAATATCGGTCGTCAGATCGCTATCGTTTTGGATGAGATGGTTTATTCCGCTCCGAACGTAAACGATGAGATCACGGGAGGTCGTTCACAAATCACCGGTCACTTTACACCGGAAGAGGCGAAGGACTTAGCGAACGTATTGAAATCGGGTAAGATGGCTGCTTCCGTACATATCGTTCAAGAAGACGTCGTTGGTCCGTCATTAGGACAAGAGGCTATCAATGCCGGTGTGATCTCTTTCGTGTTGGCATTGGTGCTGTTGATGATCTATATGTGCGCATTCTATGGATTGGTACCGGGATTGATCGCCGATGGTGCTTTGGTATTGAACATTTTCTTCACGATGGGTATCCTTGCTTCTTTCCAAGCGGTTCTTACCTTGCCGGGTATTGCCGGTATGGTGTTGACGCTAGGTATGGCAGTCGATGCGAACGTATTGATCTATGAGCGTACGAAAGAGGAACTTCGCGCCGGTAAGTCTTTAGGAAAGGCGATCGCCGACGGTTACAGCAATGCGTTCTCCGCTATCTTCGACTCAAACTTGACATCTATCATTACCGGTATCGTATTGTTCTATTTCGGTACGGGTCCTATCCGTGGTTTCGCTACGACGATGATCATCGGTTTGTTCGCTTCCTTCCTTACAGCCGTGTTCTTGACTCGTATCGTTTATGAGGCATTGTTAGCGAAAGATAAATTGAAGAACGTGACATTCACGACTTCTCTGACGAAAGACTTGCTGACAAACCCGAAGATCAATTTCTTGGGTGCTCGCAAAGTCGGTTATTTGATTCCGGCCGCTATTATCGTATTGGGTGCTATTTCTATGATGACGATCGGTTTGAATAACGGTATCGATTTCACGGGTGGACGTAACTACGTGATTCGTTTTAATCAAGAGGTGAAGACAGACGATGTTCGTAATATGCTGGATGCCCAGTTAGACGGTTCTGTTAGTGTTATCCAGATCGGTACAGCGGATCAAGTGCGTGTATCTACCAACTATAAGATCGAAGACAATGATCCTACGGTAGATCAAGAGATCGAGAATAAATTGTTTGAGGGCGTGAAGTCCTTACTTCCGGAAGGAACTACATTAGATGAGTTCACGACTACTTTCATACAAAGTTCACAGAAGGTAGGTCCTAGTATGGCTGACGATATCAAGAATAGCGCTATCTTAGCAGTAATCTTCGCCATGATCTGTATGGCCGCTTATATCCTGCTTCGTTTCCGTGATATATCGTTCTCTGTAGGTGCGTTCGCTTCCGTGGCAACGACAACGTTCTGTATCATCTCTTTCTATACCTTGTTATGGAAGGTTCTTCCGTTCTCAATGGAGGTAGACCAGACGTTTATCGCCGCTATCTTGACGATTATCGGTTACTCTATCAATGATACCGTGGTTGTATTCGACCGTATCCGTGAGACAATCGCTTTGTATCCGAAGCGTGATCGTTATCAAGTGATCAATGATGCGTTGAACTCTACCTTGTGTCGTACATTTAATACATCATTGACTACGTTGGTGGTTGTATTGTGTATCTTCATCTTGGGCGGTAGCACGATCCGAAGCTTTACGTTCGCTATCTTATTAGGTATCATTATCGGTACATACTCTACTTTGTTCGTCGCTACTCCGATCGCTTACGAGTTGCAGAAGAAGAAGATCAATAAGAAAGCTGCTGCTGAGAAAGCCGGAAAATAATATCTTCCTTTAAGGATTTTATGAAGATCCTCTATCTTTCCCGTGTCAACGGAGAGATAGAGGATTTTTTTATGTATTAATTCTTAAGGAGATAAAGTATGAATGAGAATGATTTTGTGGTGGGTGTACTTACGTATATCACCTGCCTGCGTGAGAAAAAGCGTTATTCCACGGCGAAGAGTTATCAAGATGCGTTGAGATCGTTTAAATGTTTTTGTGGCCGGGAAGAGATTCCTTATGCGTATATTAATCGGGATACACTTTTGCGTTATCAATCTTGGCTGTTGGCCAAGGGATGTTCTCGTAACACGGTATCTACTTATATGCGCCGGATTCGTCACATCTATAATTTAGCGGTAGAGGTGGGTGAGGCTGCCTATATCCCTCATTTGTTTAAGAATGTGTTTACGGGGGTTGAGAGTAAACGTAAAAAGGCGTTGCCTTCGGAAAGCCTGCGCTTGCTGATGACAAGCCCAGTGACAGATCCGCAACAGAAGAGGACTCAATCAGCCTTTTGCCTGATGTTTTTGTTTTGCGGGATGGCTTTCGTAGATTTGGCGCATTTGCGAAAGGAGGATATCAAGGAAGGGATCTTGTCTTATTATCGGCAGAAAAGCGGATCCCTTATACAGGTGGAGATCCCAGCGGAGGCACAAGGGCTGCTGAATGAGTTGGCAGCCGATACAACCGAGGATTCGCCCTATCTGTTTCCGTTTTTAGAGGGAATGAAGACCGGTGAGGATGCCTACAAGGAATATAATACCGTATTAGGAGGTTTTAACCGCAGATTGAAAACACTGTCGGAATCCATCGGTATTCGTACTCGGGTTACCTCATACACGATTCGTCACTCTTTCGCCACGACCTTGAAGGAGCAAAACGTACCGATCGAGATGATCAGTGAACTGTTAGGGCATAAATCTATCAAGACTACGCAAATATACTTGAAGAGTTTCTCTTTAGAAAAGCTCTCAACCGTAAACAAACTTTGTTTCGAGAGTGTGTATAATTATGCGCCGAAAGTAGGGTGAAGAAAAGTACGCTACTTGGCGAGTAGCGTTCATTTCATGCCGCAAATGTAGTAAAAAATAACATAACACAAGCAAACATTAGGCTTTGTTTGTGTTTCAACCTTGATTCTCTTTAAATCTTCGTTCTTATTTCTGATGTATAGACATGGCAATAGAAACGAAATGGCCTCGTATTCCCGAAATCATCACGTTATCCGAAGTAAATTCTACATACATCATGTAGAGACGGAGCGTGCTCCGTCTCCCACCGCCTGATAGTAACTAAAATACCATTTTAAGGGGATGAAACGGAACACGCTCCGTCTCTACAACTAAGGGATATCCTTTTACTCCTCTTGTTAACGCTACTCGCCAAGTAGCAGTCAGTTTGGCTACTCGCCAAGTAGCATGAGTATTGAAGGGATGCAAATTTTCAGTAATTCCTTTTTATTTTCACATAAGTGTTTATTTATCAGGGTATTACAAGAATATCTTGATAAGGCTCTGAATTATCTTCCTCAATGAATATCATGACAAGTAATAGCTCTGATAGAGCTATGGTGCATATACGCAATCGCCGTAGTCAGGAGGCTGTACGCTGGTACGTACTGACGCTTCCTACCGCCATAGGGGGACGTGATAATATCTATTCGTCAAAAGGATTAGATGCCGAGCTTTCTCGTCGTAAACGTTGTGGGGAACCCTTGTTCGAGTACTTTGCCCCCTCGTATGTCGAGGCTCGCAAGGTGGGAGGCAAGATGGTCAATACGAGGAAGCCTCTTTTATACAACTATGTGTTTATCCATGCTTCGGAGAATGAGATTTTCCGTTTGAAACGTATCATGCCCTTATATAATCTTCTTCCTCGGGTATCCGTGGGCGAACACTCTTATTTCCCTTACCTGTCAGATCATGAGATGGAGACCTTACGCTGGATGGCAGAATCTTATTCCAATGAGCTTCCGGTGTACGTACCGGATAGCGGTCGCTTGCTGAAAGGTGACCGTGTACGTATCACCTCGGGTTCTTTCATGGGGATGGAGGCTGAGGTGGTGGTGCAACCGGGTGGAGGTCATAAGGATGTCATGGTACGTATCCTTGACTGTATGTGGGTTCCTCTATTTGAGGTAAGGCAAGGCGAGTATGAGCTGATCGAGTTGAATACGAAAGGCAAGCATGTTTATACCCATTTGGATAACGATCGTTTATCGGAAGGTATGCACAAGGCGTTGGGGCGTTATTATCTCTCGGGCAAATTGGGAAAGGAAGACAAACTTTTGGTTCGTGAGGTGCTGAAGGGCTATGCTTCTCTTCGTGTGGAGACCGACGTGATGCGTTGCAAGGTTTACTCATTACTCCTTCCGGCCTATAAGCTGTTGGCTCAGGAAGAGGAGTTTGAACGCTTGCATTCCACCCTACGCAATATGCTTCCATTGGTTAAGGCAGTGAATTCTCGTGCCTTACTGCTCGTCACGCTTTACGGCTGCACGAATAACAACCTGTATTACCGTATGGCGCATGAGCTGGTAGATCCCTGGCGGGATGCCCCTTCGCCTAAGAGAAGCAAGGCCTTGTTGATACAGCGTTTACACGATTACGATATTTGGCTAAAACATTAAATAGTAGACTGTCATGAGAAAGGAAAGCGAAACTCCCTCCGGTATCCGTTTGATGCTATTGCTGAAAGGGCATTTGAGAGAGATCTTGAATCGTGAGTGTGCGAATCAGACCTCGATCCATTTATATTGTACGGGATCTTATTGGGTCGCGTTCGAACGTTCCGCTTATCAATTGCGTCGTGCCTTTCCGGATAGTGAGATCACGCCGATGCGCCTGTACGCTTATCCTTTTCCGGTTGTCATGGTTTCCGTAACGGATCGTTCCCTTCGTTTGTATGAACGAAAACATATAGCTAAGCAGAACGGGGCGGATTACAAGTTATTGACTGTACCTGAACTCTCCGCTCCCGCCTACCAAGCGTGGCATACGAGGGAGGTGAAGGGACTCCCTGCGTTAAACTAATCGGAAAACTCGCTCACTACATTAAAACAGGGACAGGATTTCGACGGGTCCAAGTCTTGATGTCCCACGATCAAGGCTTTGGGGAATCGCTGATGCAATTCACGAAGCAAACCCTGTAGGGCTTCTCGTTGGGCTTCCGTTCGGGTATCCATAGGAGTCTTTCCATCGTTGGCGAGTCCTCCGATATAGCAAACCCCGATACTGTACCGATTGTGGTTCTTACAGTGAGCGCCCACTTGTTCAAGGGGCCTACCGGTCTCGATCGTACCATCGGTCGGGATAACGAAGTGATATCCGCAGCCTTTCCAGCCGAGAGAGCGATGCAGACGGTCGATGTCCATCATCCGTAAAGTGCTGCCCTGCCTATTGGCAGAGCAATGCACGATAATCAATGTGATGGTTCTCATTCGATCCAACCGCTAGCGGCTCCACCGGCAGCACCGGTGATGACCAGTTCGACAATACGGATGATGTAGAGCAAGACGCTCTTCCAATTTGTTTTTTTCATACTTGTAGTCTTTAAATAAATGAATAAAATAAGCTTCATGGTTAAGAGCCGTATTTCTCAATGGTAGGATTTAGATCTCATCGGGAGATTCTGAGTCTCCTTTTTTCAATGCTGCCAAGTCTACCGTGTCTTTATTCTCCTTTACCGCCTTCAGCGAGGCGGCTTGGATCGCACGGCTGGTTACTAGGTTGAATTCTGCCTTAGAACGTAGGTTCTCGAAGTCTATACCCGGATTGAATAGAATGTTCACCGCCTTGATATTATCGCTGGAGAAGTCCTTGAGTGTAGCAGCCGGCTCGCAGGTGATGGAGATACTAAAGATTCCTAGTTCGCCGAATTGTACCTTGTAGCCGTTCAGCAATTGTTCCACTAGACATGAGCAGGTGTCGCTTACCACGCCTTTTACCGTGCCGCGTGTGAAAACACCGTTGTGATCTGAGATGTGCTTCACGAAATCATCGAAACTCATCACTTTCGTCACTTGGTTCTTGGCGTACGCCTGTTCCTTTGCGGTCTCATCCAGTGGACTTTTCCACATGTAAGTTGAATAATTAATCATACTTCTTTTTTTTAAAGATTAAACTTATTGTTGACAATGCGAAAGTACAACCCCCGGATAGCGAAATCAAATCCGTTGATAACCGTTGACAAACTGTTTACTTTTCATTGACAAACGATTCATATATACCTTATGTCTGATATAACAATTACCATACACGGCGGCAATAACCAGATACTCCCCAACGCTACGGAAGCCATCCAGAACTTCTATGTGGGGGAATATTGCGGGGAGACCTCCTTAGAAGAGGGGGACGGTAGATCCGGTCTCATGCCTGAAACGATCCGTTTTCGTGCCTATATAAATAAAGAAGAGGATCTGGAACGCTATCTTGCGCAGATCGTCGAGTGCCGGACGGTTACCGAGTTGGCCCAAGTCATTCTGATCATGCAAGAGAACGAGCTGAAAATAACCCCCGAGGAGATGGTCAAAGAGCGTTTCATCCGCCTCTTTCTACCCATCACCCCCCGAATCACGAAGGGTAAAAGCGTCAGCAACATCCGTGCCCGTATCAACGATGCGTGGAGCAGTCGTCTCAGACACCGCTCAACTGGCCGTTTTTGAGAAGATATACTGCATATGCCCGAGGATATATACTGCGTTAGGCAATTGATATATACTTCACAGGGCAATTCATATATACCTCGTTTTCCAAGGGAAACGAAAAGTGATAACCTTACTGAAAAAATTACGATATGACAGAAAACTATGAGCGGGCGGAACAAGCACGTTTCGTCTTCCATATCTACGGTTGCAATGTGCAGATCCTGCCCAATGCAACCCATGCGATCCAAATCATCCACCAGGGTGATGGTACGATCTTGCGGACGGAAAGCTGTATTACGCCCGCCGCTTCGGGACGCCACGAGTCACAGGCACCGCCGTTGGGAAAAGTTAGGGCATTGAATATAAAACAAACAAAATACAAATGATGGATTTTCATAAGGGCAGATGGCGATTGGCCTTAGGCCGTCTGGTGAATTTGCGGTATATCAACCGTTGGATCATTTTTAGTGCGGACCTTTTCGTCTCGCTCTCCGTATCGTTGCTGGGCGTACTAGGAATGTTCTCCATTCTGCATATACGTATAGGAGAGTCTGATGTGCTGAAAGTAGGCCTCTCCTCATTTGTGGGCAGTATCGTTTCGTTCTTGCTGTTCAAAGCATATCATGGGGTTATTCGCCATTCCACGCTGCGTGGCTTGTGGCGGATCGGTGGTGCTGCGATCGGCAAGTCGCTCTTGATGTTCCTGCTGCTTTGGCTGTTGAAAGCCCGTTTCAGTCCTTCTATCTATTGGTTGGGTGGAATCATGGACAGTACGTTGACGATCGTGATGTTGGTCACGTTGCGTGTCTTCGTGATCAATGTCTATAACAGCGTCCTCCTGCAACTCGGCAAGAAACGCAAGCGGGTACTGGTCTTTGGCACGGAGGAGGAGAGCGTGATGATCGCCACATCGGCGAACCGTCAGGTATTCATGCAGAATTATAGCATCATGGGCTTCCTTTCCTTTGGTAATTCCAAGAAAAGCATCCGGATTGCGGAGTTGCCGGTCTACCAGATCGAGAACGTGGAGGATCTGTATCGCTTGATCCCTCGCAACAGCTTGGATGGCGTTCTCTTCCCCAATATAAAGGTTGCCCATCAGGAGCGTGACCGTTTGATCCGTTATTGCGAGCAGGCCTCCTTGAAGACATTGGTAGTCCCGGAGATGGAGGAGCTACGTGGAGGTGAGGCGAAGCGTTCGGTCCGTGAGATCCGTATCGAGGATTTGTTGGGTCGTGAGGAGATCCATATTAATCTGGATGAGATCGGCAATCTGTTGGAAGGGAAGGCTGTGCTTGTCACGGGAGCCGCCGGTAGTATTGGTAGCGAGATCTGTCGCCAGCTGGCTCATTTCCCGATTAAGAAGTTGGTTTGTTTCGACTCCGCCGAGACTCCGATGCATAATCTCCGTCTGGAATTGGAAGAGAAATACAAGGAACTGAACTTTGTTCCGGTGATCGGCGATGTTCGCAGCCCGGACCGTGTGGATTATGTGTTCCGCAACTGGCACCCCCAAGTGGTGTTCCATGCGGCGGCCTACAAGCATGTCCCTTTAATGGAGGAGAACCCCTGCGAGGCGATCCGAACAAACGTGTTCGGTACTCGTGTGATGGCGGATGCCGCTGTAAGCTATGGTGTGGAGAAATTTGTGATGATCAGTACGGATAAGGCGGTGAACCCCACGAACATCATGGGCTGTAGCAAGCGCTTGGCTGAGATCTATGTACAGAGTCTGAGCCTTGCGATCGAGCGAGGAGAGGTGAAAGGCGAGACGCGTTTCATTACGACCCGCTTTGGCAATGTTCTAGGTAGCAATGGGTCGGTTATCCCCCGTTTCCGTGAACAAATCGCTCAAGGAGGCCCCGTGACGGTTACCCATCCCGATATCATCCGTTACTTCATGACCATTCCTGAGGCTTGCCGTCTGGTATTAGAGGCCGGTACGATGGGCAAGGGTGGTGAGATCTTCATCTTCGACATGGGAGAACCGGTGAAGATAGCGGATTTGGCGAAGCGCATGATCGAACTGTCCGGATTGCAGGTAGACAAGGATATCGAGATCAAGTATACTGGTCTTCGCCCCGGCGAGAAACTGTATGAGGAACTACTGAACAACAAGGAGAATACGAAAGAGACTCCTCACGAGAAAATTCGGGTAGCGGCGGTTCGTGAGTATGACTATAAGGACGTAGTAGAACATATTAATGTATTAACTGAATTGTCCCTCCGTGTTCAGATTCTCTCAATGGTGAGGGAGATGAAAGCCTTCGTGCCTGAGTTCAAGAGTCAGAACTCCCGGTTTGAGGAGTTGGATTGAGGGGGGATATTTTAGGGAGAAATGTTTGCGGTAAAAAGGACTTGATTATATTTACATACAATTAATTTGATATGCAAGCATTCGATACAGGTAAGAAAAAATCTACTTTGGCGTTGTTGTCTAGCGATGGAGACATGTCTTCGTTTCGTTATGGCTTTCAAAACATACGTTTTTTTACTTTGTTTGAATTAGAACGTTATATATCTGTGAAAGAATGAGATAATGGATATATCGTGGTAATGGCGAAATACAAGGATACTGGTGAGATATTAGAAATCAATGTGCATGTTCATGCGAGTGATTGTCGTTTAACAGAGGTTGGTTCCGCAAGTTCTTTGTAAAGGAAAATGGTGATACTGTAATAAAGGAATAAGGCGATTTGAAAGATGAAGAATTGCGCATTATCCGTGAGTATATAAGAGAAAATTACAAAAAAATGTATTTGAAATAGTCACAAATGGGTGATCAAGGATTTTATGGAGAGTAATTTGATTCCTTTGGCAAATGACAATATTGTAGGGATACTCTAATTTCATATCTGCTGGAGTACCATCCCCTCATGTCATGGTGGATTTGATCTGCTTCCCATCTTATCAGTGGATTATCTACGTAGGACAGAATCTATCCGTATGTTTACCAATGAAGAGGGAACTGCTGAGTAGGGAAATCTTCTAGAGGAATCCTATAAATTATAGTAAGGTATGTAGCGGATCAAAAAAACGATTTATAGGAACGAACGGTTAAATTATAAAGCAACTCAGTCTGGGATTTCATCGAATCGTATTAGTAACCAGCTAATATTAAAATCAGAATTAATTAAATATAACTTGTTTTAGGGGTTGTAAAGTACCTTTTTAAAGGAGGATACCCTAATTTGAGTATTTACCAAAAATCTTATTTAGGCTTTGATCATATGTCTGCGAATTCACGAACATCCAAGAGCATCAAAAATAGTTTGTTTGCGTTGGTGTTTTATTTCATCAATCTTATCCTTCAATTCTTTTCCCGCAAAATCTTCTTGGATTATTTGGGTGCAGAGGTGCTGGGGTTGAATACTACAGCTACAAATCTACTGCAATTCTTAAATTTGGCAGAGTTAGGAATTGGTTCAGCCATTGCTTGTACATTATATAAGCCTCTTTATGAGAAAGATCAAGCTACGATTAATGAAATTGTCTCTTTGCAAGGATGGCTCTATCAGCGTATTGCATGGATTGTGATAGCAGGAAGTATTGTGTTGATGGCTTTTTTCCCTTGGATTTTTGCCAAGATGCCGTTACCTCTGTGGTATGCCTACGCTTCTTTTGGGGTATTGTTAGTGAGTGCTTTGTTAAGTTATTTCGTGAATTACAAGCAAATCATTTTATCTGCCGATCAGAAGGAATATAAGATCCTGTATAGTTACAAGGTCTCTATGTTGGTCAAACTGCTTTGTCAACTTTTAGCAATTCGTTACTTGAACAATGGTTATGTTTGGTGGCTAATATTAGAAGTTGTGTTTGCAGTAGTGGCTTCGGTAGCCTTGAACCATGTGATAGCTTGCTCTTATCCATATTTGAAAACAGATATGGATATGGGGAAAGAGTTGGCAAAGAAATATCCGGGTATATTGGTAAAGATTAAACAATTGTTTTTTCATAAGATAGCAGGTTTTGCGTTAACGCAGACTAGTCCTATCATAATTTATGTATATACAACTTTAACGATTGTCGCACTTTACGGGAATTATATGTTAGTAATTCTTGGTGTAATAACATTTTCTACGGTAATGTTTAATGGAATAACGGCAGGTATTGGAAATCTGATAGCACAGGGTGATAAACAGCGTGTTGTAGATGTATTTGAAGAATTGTTCTCAGTGAATTTCTTATTGAGTAATGTTATTTGTTTTGGAGTCTACAAATTGCTTCCTCCTTTTATTAAACTTTGGATAGGACCAGAGTATTTATTAGATGATATGACACTTGTGTTATTAGTAATTTATACGTACTTTTGTTTAACCCGACAGGTGATTATTGCTTATATCAATGCTTATGGTCTATTTGAAGATATTTGGGCTCCTATAGCGGAGGCTGTAATTAATATTGGGATGTCTATTTTATTAGGATATTTTTATGGATTGAATGGGGTTCTTGTTGGGAATATACTTAGTCTGTTTTTGATTGTTTTTTGTTGGAAACCTTATCTGTTATACATTAAGGGCATAAAAAAAGAATTTAATCATTATATTGTGATGTATGTGAAACATTTATCTGTACTGTTGATAAGTCTTGTTGTAGTATCCTTTATGTTGAATTTTTTCAAACTTGAAGCGAGTGATTCTTTTTTGCATTTTATACTTTTATTAGTGATGTATAATGGTATGTTTTTGCTTATTTTATTTGGTGTTTCTTTTTGCGTTATACGGAGCGTTAGATCTTTTTTTTATCGATTTTTTAATATATAGATTTTGAATTCTATTTTTCTTTTTTTTGGAAAGTTGTTGTATATTGTATTTGTATTTTTTATTACTAATAATAAGTGACGATTATTTACATGGGATTGTATTTATCGACTTGTTTTTTTGTTAAAATATCGATAAAATAACTGATTTTTTATTAGTATATTTGGTTGTGGTAGAGATAGAATTATTTTGATTGTTTGTTGAAAATATAGAATGAAAATATTGTTTTATATTCCAGTATTGATAGGAGGAGGTGCGGAACGAGTCACTGTACTTTTGTGTAATGAATTTGTTAAGTGTGGGCATGATGTGGCTGTTGCTACAAATCCGAGCAAGGGAAGCTATCCTATAGATGAGCGTGTAAGACTATTCTCTCTTTATAGTGAAAAATACAAACACTTGCCCGGAGGAATGCGTCAATTATCAGTTATTCGGAATGCAAGAAGAATTATTAAGGTTGAAAAACCAAATGTTGTAATTGGTGTTATGCCTCCCTTTTATCTTTTGGCACGACTTGTTACTTGGGGAACAGACATTCCTTTGATTGCTTCCGATCATACTTCATTTTTACCTAATAAATTGATGCGTTTTAATTTTATAAGGCATCATCTCTATGGTTTTGCAGATGTTTTAACTATTTTGACAAAAAAGGATTTTCAGTTATTAGGTAATAAATATCCCAAGAAAATTATAATGTATAATCCTTTAACATTTGATGTCTTGCATCAGATTGGTGAGCGTAAAAAAGTTGTAACAGCCATGGGACGACTTGATGCTTGGTATGTCAAAGGATTTGATCTGCTGATTGAGGTCTGGGCTATGATTGCGTCAAAACATCCGGATTGGATATTGCAGATTGCAGGAACCGGTTCTGACGAATCTGTGGATATATTGAAAAAGCAAATTGAGGATAAAGGAATTCTTGATTCTGTACGTTTCTTGGGATTTGTAAATAATGTGCAGGATTTATTACAAGAATCAGCAGTATTTGTACTGTCTTCAAGAATTGAAGGATTCCCGATGTCATTGTTAGAAGCTATGTCGCAAGGGTGTACTTGTGTAGCATTTGCCATTCAAGGAGTCGTTAATGAGATTATTTCTCATGGAAAAGACGGACTAGTTGTTCCCGATGGAGATATTGAAATGTTATCACTTTCATTGGAGAGGGTGTTAGTCAATGAAGAGATTCGTATTCAATTAGGATGCAATGCTTTAAAATCTATAAAGCGCTTTGAAGCGGAAAATATCGCAAAACAGTGGGAAGCCCTTTTTGAGAAATTGTGTAAACATGAATAGCTGGATGGTATGGAGGAAAAAACTATTCAAAGAAAGCAATATGTCTTGATTGATGTTTTGAAGTTCATAATGGCTTCATTGATTATAGGAATCCATAGTAAATCCATAACGGGTGAATCATACCCAATGTTTTTATCTTGCTTGATGCAAACAGCAGTACCGTTTTTCTTTGTAACTTCTGGTTTTTTGTTTGCGGAACATGTTGTATTGTCAAATGCTACCAAGCAATCAGTTTTGCAAGGGTTATATAGGTGGATGAAGAAAATTTTATTTTTGTATGTGTGTTGGACTATCTTATATTTGCCTTTGACTATTTGCGGGTATTATCAGAATCATTTATCTTGGCGTGCGGATTGTTTGTTGTTTGTACGTGGTTTTTTATTTTTAGGTGAACATAATTATTCTTGGCCGTTGTGGTATTTGCTTGCTTCTCTAATTGCTGCTTGTTTAATATATTTATTTGTTAAAATTCGTTTGAAAACGAGAGGGTGGTTTCTGATTGGTTTGCTACTTATGTTTTTAGGTTGGAAATATGAACATACGAATCCAAGTATGTTGAATGGTTTTTCCGCCTTTGTATATAAGGCATATGATTTAGTCTTTGTAAATACACGTAATGGATTTTGTCAAGGGCTAGCTTATATTGCGGCAGGAATGGTTATATCAACATGGAAATTAAGAAATAAACTATTTGCTTTCTTCTTCGTTGTTCTTGGAGGAGTGATGTTTATTCACGATTATCCCTTTTCTTTATTATTGTTAAGTATGGGACTTTTCATTTTGGGAAGTAATATTGCAGTGGCATTTTTAGAGAATAATATAACTTTCTGTCAAACATTACGTTCCATGAGTATTTTAATGTACTTTTTTCACATGTATGTGATTGCTTTTATGGGGTTATGTTTGAAGAAAGGCTGGATTATGTGGAATGTCTACGAAGTTTGGGGAGTGGTATGGTTAATCACAATCTTGTTTGCGTTTTTTGTTTGCTACTATATGCAAACTGAAAGTGGAAAATGGATAAAAAGAATTATATAAAAGTGTTTTAGATAATTTCTCAAATTGATAGTTAGTATGATCCGTTGTTTTTCTTTATATATACAAGTTTGTTTTCCCCTTTATTTTTTATTGCTTCATTGGCTTGCACCTAACACATTAGATAAAGGGTATATAATAAGTGTTTTAATAGGCGTATTTGCAATGTTAATTATACATTATTATACATGCTATATCACTCGTTATGATAGACGTGTTGTTTCTATTCGCAATATGTTTGTGCTGTTTTTTGTGATTGTATATTTTCAGTTGCCACTGGACTATGTTTTGGGGTATGATGTGAGGATGAATTGGTTTTATAAGGATAGCATATTTTGCGGGGCGTTGAATTTTTCGGCTTTGTGTCTTTCTTTGTTTTTGTTAGGTTATTCAGTGTTACAAGTTCCTAAAAAGGTATCAGAATCAAGTAGTCATATACGTTTCCC
>ENA-ORVG01000107-ORVG01000107.1-human-gut-metagenome-genome-assembly--contig:-NODE-107-length-110263-cov-10.543627_pt1 | contig 110263 bp, 94 predicted proteins | sample MGYA00242091_ERZ509233 | MGnify/ENA primary metagenome ERZ509233 (study PRJEB26280, sample SAMEA2338840) | human gut metagenome | biome: human gut; feature: human-associated habitat; material... | reverse complement strand
GAGGTCAGAAGTTCAAATCTTCTAACGCCCACCAAATGTTCGCAGCTCAGAGGCTATGTCCTCTGGGCTGTTTTGTTTTTTGCCACCAAGCACGCCGCCAAATAAGTCATCAAATATTGATCCAAGGTCCGTACGCGATGGTCTTCGCATCCCGTAGGGGTGCCGGCAGATTGCATGTGTCCTGGCCCATCATGACCGCAACATGTTGGTCAAGCATAATCTTTTGGATTCTTTTGGCGTGAGCGGCTTGGTTTTGGTGCTATTTGGCGGCGGCACGGTTGAGGGGGTTTCAAAACTGCTGTGCAGGTAGTTGGGTTGATAACGTTTTAGCAGCCTGCCAAGAGGTCTTCATTTATAATGCGTCTGCAAATTGACCAATTGCTTTGACCTGCTGAAACACTATATGTTGTGTTTGACCTAAAAAAAGAATACAGGATATAGATGCCTCTTTGTCGTATGATAGATGACGGACAGAGAACGAGGACCTTATTCGCCCCATTTGGATGGATCTTTGAGCCCCTTGATTGGCTGCGAGGATTGTCCGCATGAGGGCCTATGGTTATCGAAAACACAGATTGCGCGACGGCGCCGCAAGACAGGGTAAGCCCTGCCGGGCATCGTTTGGCTCTGAAGCGCAATGAGGCTACGATGCGAAAGAGGCAAGAGGATGAAGATCATCAAGCGCAGCGGCACCGAGGTTACCTTTGACATCGATAAGATCGTCAATGCGATCCGCGCCGCAAACTTGGAGGTCGAGGAAGGCTCTCGCCTTACCGACCGCCAGGTGATCTATGCGGCGCAAAACGTCGCCGAGGCATGTGAGAATGCCGGCCACACCGTATCGGTCGAGGAGATTCAGGATCTGGTCGAGGACGAGATTATGCGTCTCGACTGCTACGAGGTTGCCCGCCACTACATCATCTATCGCTATGTTCAGAGCTTGAAGCGCCAAAAGAACACGACCGACGACAAAATCCTGTCGCTGATCGAATGCAACAACGAAGAGGTCAAGCAGGAGAACTCTAACAAGAACCCGACCGTCAACTCCGTTCAGCGCGACTACATGGCCGGCGAGATTTCCAAGGACCTGACGCAGCGCGTGCTGCTGCCCCAGGAGATCGTGGATGCTCACAACGAGGGTCTGATTCACTTCCACGATTCGGACTACTTTGCCCAGCACATGCATAACTGTGACCTGGTGAACCTGGAGGATATGCTCCAGAACGGCACCGTTATCTCGGGCACGCTGATCGAGAAGCCGCACAGCTTCTCGACTGCTTGCAATATCGCGACGCAGATTATCGCCCAGGTCGCCTCTTCCCAGTATGGCGGTCAGTCGATTTCGCTGACCCACCTGGCTCCGTTTGTCGAGGTGAGCCGTCAGAAGATTCGCGGCGAGGTTGCCCGCGAGCTCGAGGAGCTTGGCGTCTCTGCGTCTGCCGAGAAGGTCCGTGAGGTCGTTGAGGACCGTCTGCGTGACGAGATCCGTCGCGGCGTCCAGACGATTCAGTATCAGGTCGTGACCCTTATGACCACGAATGGCCAGGCGCCGTTCGTGACGGTCTTTATGTATCTCAACGAGGCCCGTACGCCTCAGGAGAAGCACGACCTTGCCATGATCGTGGAGGAGACGCTTCGTCAGCGCTACGAGGGCGTTAAGAACGAGGCTGGCGTGTGGATTACCCCGGCATTCCCCAAGCTTATCTACGTGCTCGAGGACGATAACGTTCACGAGAATTCCCCGTACTTCTACCTGACCCAGCTGGCTGCCAAGTGCACCGCCAAGCGCATGGTGCCCGACTACATCTCTGAGAAGAAGATGCGTGAGCTCAAGCTGTCTAAGGGTGAGACCGCCGGCAATGGCGATTGCTACACCTGCATGGGTTGCCGCAGCTTCCTGACGCCCGACCGTTCGGGCAACGGCTTTAACAATGTTGCCAACGCGCTGAACTATGACCCGACCAAACCTAAGTACTATGGCCGCTTTAACCAGGGTGTTGTGACCATCAACCTGCCCGATGTCGCACTGAGCTCGCATCAGGACATGGACAAGTTCTGGAAGATCTTCGACGAGCGCCTTGAGCTGTGCCATCGTGCCCTGCTGTGCCGTCATGAGCGCCTGATGGGCACGCTTTCGGATGCCGCACCGATTCTGTGGCAGTACGGCGCCCTGGCGCGCCTTAAGAAGGGCGAGACGATCGACAAACTGCTCGTGGGCGGCTATTCCACCATCAGCCTGGGGTATGCCGGTCTGTATGAGTGCGTCAAGTACATGACGGGCCACAGCCACACCGAGAAGGAAGGCACGCCGTTTGCCATGGCCGTCATGCAGCACATGAACGACAAATGCGCCGAGTGGAAGGCCGAAAGCGATATCGACTTCTCGCTGTACGGCACCCCGCTTGAGTCGACGACCTACAAGTTCGCCAAGTGCCTGCAGCGCCGTTTTGGCATTATTCCGGGTGTGACGGACAAGGGCTACATTACCAACAGCTACCACGTCCATGTGTCCGAGGAGATTGATGCTTTCGATAAGCTCAAGTTTGAGGGCATGTTCCAGCAGCTTTCGCCGGGCGGTGCCATCTCCTACGTCGAGGTTCCTAACATGCAGGACAACCTTAAGGCTGTCATTCGCGTGATGCAGTACATCTACGACAACATCATGTATGCCGAGCTCAACACCAAGAGCGATTACTGCCAGGTGTGCGGCTATGACGGCGAGATCAAGATTGTCGAGGATGACGGCAAGCTGGTGTGGGAGTGCCCCAACTGCGGCAACCGCGATCAGGAGAAGATGAACGTCGCCCGTCGCACGTGCGGCTACATCGGTACCCAATTCTGGAACCAGGGTCGAACCGAGGAGATCCGCGACCGCGTGCTGCATCTCTAATACCGCTCCGGGGCTGAGCCGAGAGGGCCGCTTGGGCATTTGCTCGCTATTTCGGACAGTCCTGCGCAAGACGAAGGCCACATTAAGTGGCCTTCTTTGCGTGCGGAACTCATATCGAGCAAAAGCCCAAGCGGCCCTCTCGGTTCAGCCAAGTTGATGTAGCTGAGATGCAGTATGCGGCCTGCTCACCCCTCGAAGTTCTTAGCGGAAATGAGTTGACTTGCAACAACGCTTTGCTTGTAATGACGGTTGAGCTGCAACAAAGTTTTTATTAGACCTCGAACCCTATACTCGATGTTCGCTTCGTTCATTGAGTTACCCTTTGCATGAGGCCGGGACATATCGTCCCGCCCGCAGTTTCGCAGGCCGCAGGCCGAGAATGTTTGAGGACGGGATGATATGTCCCGGCTTCCCGGGAGAGTTATCTATGAACTACGCGAACATTAAGTATTTCGACATTGCTGATGGGGAAGGTGTTCGTACTTCTCTGTTTGTGAGTGGGTGCCGTCGTGGGTGCAAGAACTGCTTTAACTCCGTCGCGTGGGACTTTGCCGCGGGCGAGCCATTCGATCGCGCCGTCGAGGATAAGATTATCGAGAGTCTCGACCATCCCTTTATTGATGGACTGACGATTCTGGGCGGGGAGCCGATGGAGCCCGAGAATCAGGCGGGTCTCGTTGAATTTATCGAACGCGTGCGTGCTGCCTATCCTGTGGAGTCGGGGAAGACCATTTGGTGCTTTACCGGCGACGTGCTCGAGGAGCTTATGCCGGGCGGTTGTCACCATACCGAGGTGACGGACCGTATCCTTGCCTGCCTCGACATGCTGGTGGACGGCCCGTTTGTTCAAGACCTGTACGATATCTCGTTGCGCTTTAGGGGTTCGAGTAATCAGCGGGTGATCGACATGAACGCCACGCGCGCTCGTGCCGCGCGTGAGGGCGTTGCGCTTTGCGATGCTGTGGAGCTTTGGCGGGACGATCCGGTCTATTCGACCCATACTATGTAGCTTGCGGCCGATGTCGGAGGGCGTGGTACCATAGCGCGAACGCAAAATCGGAAAAGTGAGGCCCAGATGGTCAATCAGGAAAAAGTCGAGGCCGCCATAAGGCTGTTGCTTGAGGGCATGGGCGAGGACCCAACTCGTGAGGGCCTGCTGGAGACGCCGGCGCGCGTCGCCCGCATGTATGGTGAGATTGCCGGCGGCATGGACCAGAGCGCCGAGGAGCACCTGTCCAAAACCTTTGCCGTCGCTTCGAATGATTTGGTTGTCGAGCGCGACATTACGTTTTACTCGCTGTGCGAACACCATCTGCTGCCGTTTTACGGCAAGGCTGCGATCGGCTATATCCCTAACGGTCGCGTTGCCGGACTCTCTAAGCTCGCTCGCACGGTTGAGGTCTATGCCCGTCGCCTGCAGCTGCAGGAGAAGCTGTGTGCACAGGTTGCTGATGCCCTCATGGAATATCTTGCTCCCCAAGGAGCGATTGTGATGATGGAAGCTGAGCATATGTGCATGACCATGCGCGGCGTGCAAAAGCCCGGCACCAAGACCGTAACGCTTGCTCGTCGCGGTGTCTTTGAGACTGATCCGTCGCTCGAGGAGCGATTCTTTAGGATGCTGGGCCGCTAACCATGAGGGTCGTCAACGACTTTGCATCGAAGACCGATGAGGGAACGCCGCGTCGTGGCTTTATGGCTTCGGGCCTGACCCCCTTTGGTGCCATGCCTCGCATTGACTACATCTGTGCCAACGGGCTGTTCCGGCGGCATCTGGGCAACATTGCGCAGTTGGAATCGGGGCGCATCTTTTGCCGCCACGGTATTGACCATCTGCTGGATGTCGCGCGCATTATGTGGATCAAGAATCTTGAGGAGCAACTCGAATTTGACCGCGAGGTCATCTATGCCACGGCACTTCTTCACGATATCGGCAAAGATGAACAGTATGAATCGGGTATATCCCATGATGTTGCAAGCGAACGCGTCGCTGATGCGATTCTCGGCGGCATGCCCGAAGACGTGGCGTTTGAGCCGGCAGATGCCGCAGCCATTAAGACGGCCATTCTGGGTCATCGAAAGCTGCGCGTGAACAGCCAGCCGCTTGAGCGTCTGCTTTATGCAGCCGACAAAGCGTCGCGCGCCTGCTTTGCATGCCCTGCGCGCAATGCCTGCAACTGGAGCGATGATAAAAAGAACCTGTCGATTCGCGTGTAGTCGGTATGCGCGGTCGGGGTTCTGAACGAAGGAGACGATCGCGATGACTAACAAAAAGCTACCTGAGAATGCAACCAAGACCGAGGGCGCCGAGCTCGCCCGTCGTGGCAGGGGCGAGATTTCCACCGCAACGGCAGTGCCTCATGTGAGCTATGACGACCTGCGCCATGCCGACCGCATTACTATCGACGGTCTCGAGGTCTTTGCCAACCACGGCGTGTATCCCGAGGAGAACGCCCTGGGGCAGAAGTTTGTCGTGTCCTTGGTGCTCTATGCCGACCTGCGCGCGGCAGGGGAGCACGATAACCTGGATGCCTCGATTGATTACGGCTCGGTGTGCCACGATGTCGACGGCTATCTGCGCGAGCATACGTTTAAGCTCATCGAGGCCGCGGCCGAGGGTGTGGCCTCGATGCTACTACGTCGTTACCCCTTGCTGCTTGGCGTGCGTGTTAAGCTCGATAAGCCTTGGGCGCCCGTCGGTCTTCCCCTGGCAAGCTGCGGCGTCGAGATCGAGCGCGTGCGCTAACCGGTTCTAATACGTCTCTATGGGCGGTTTTTTGAGCCGCTGCGACAGAGCTCTGTTGTTGGGGCAGTACGTGTCGAGGAGGGCGTGGAACCGCTGATTGTGGCTTGGCTCGAGCAAGTGGACGAGCTCGTGGGCGACAACCATGTCGAGGCATTCGACGGGGTAGGCGGCAAGTTCGCGTGCGATGCGAATGGCACCGGTTTTGGGCGTGCACGAGCCCCAGCGCGTTTTCATGCTGCGTACGGAAACGCGGGAAACGGTGACACCCATTGCGATTTCGTATGCGTGCACCATATCGCGCAGCGCTGATGTGACCTCGGACATATAGAGCTGGTCGATGTGGGCTTGGAGCTCATCGGACGTTAGGCCGTCGAGAGCCGTGAGCTGCTTTGCCTGCGTGCGCCCACTTGGCTCATCGGTACCCATAAAACTTGCGAAGGTAGCCTGCTTGGGTCGCGGTGCGGGTGATGCAAAGTTGTGGTCGAGCGCATCCTGTACCGTGATGGGCTTGCCCCAAAGTGCAATGATGGACGAGGGACTGAGCGGCTCTCTCGCCGTCGCCTGACGTTGCTCGCGCTGGGCAAGTCTGCCGATAATCCAGGCGCTGTTGCGCTTCACAAACGCTTCGATACGCTCGCGGCTGGCGCCGAGCGGTGCGCTGGCGTGGACCTCACCGCTCGATGTGACGCGTAGGTTGAAGTTCTTGACGCGCTTTTTGGTAACGACGACGGGGATGGATGTGCCATCCGGTCGGGATACGGAAATCGTAAACTGCTGCGTCAAAAGTGATCCTTCAGATTGGGGATGGGCCGGCATGTCGATCGCTTGACATGCCGGCCCGCTCAAGGGATGTGAAATTAATAACGCTCAAAGAAGGCAAGCGCGTTGTCGCTGCAGAGCTTTTGCATCACGGTCTTGCCAAAGTGCTTGGAGAGCATGTTCTGGAACTCGGGCATCATGCTGGCATCGGAGAGGAAAGCGGGTACCGTGGCGCCGTCCCAGTCGCCGCCGAGCGCGATGACATTTTCGCCGCCCAGGTCGAGCCAATGCTCGATATGTGCCGCCAGCTGGTCGAAGGTGACGTCTGCGGCGGTCTTGTCGGTTGCGTCGTTGGAAAGGAACTCGCTGCAGTAGTTGAGGCCGACGATGCCGCCCATGTCGCGAATGGTGCGGAACTGGTCGTCGGTGAGGTTGCGTTTGACGCCGCAAACCGCACGGGAGTTGGAGTGGCTGGCGACGAAGGGGCGCGTGGCGTGGGCGACAACCTCGTCAAAGCACTCATCGTTGAGGTGGGAGACGTCGAGCACCATGCCGGCGTGCTCCATCTGCGTAAGCGCCTCGATGCCAGCGGCGGTGAGGCCGGCGTGGGTGTCGTGGCCGCTCGCGAGCGGTCCCTGCGCGTTCCAGCTGAGCGATGACATGAGTACGCCCAGGCTCTTGAGTACCTCGATCAGCGCGGGGTCCTCGGCAAAGAACGTGGCGTTTTCGATGGTGTGGATGCAGGCGACCTTGCCGTCTTTGAGCGCGGGGCGAATGTCTGCGGCGCTGCGCACATTGACCATGCGGTCGTGGTTGAGCATGGCCTGGCCGCTCATATGCGCCATGATTTGCGCCTGGAAGCGCGCGGCGTGGGCGGTGGGAATCTCGTCGGGGACAAACGTGGCGAAGCACTGTGCCCAAGGAGTTTTGCCGATCTTTGCGAGCGAGATGGCGCAGGCGTTGCCCTCGATAAGGTCGAAATCCTGCGGATGCGTCTCGTCGCCGGGGAAATAGCCGTCGGTGCCCGCGGTAAAGCGCAGGTCGAGATCGAGCGTGGTCCAGCCGATGCGGTCGGCAGTGTCGCAATGTAAGTCAAATACGGGATATGCCATGGTTCCTCCGGTTGCAGCGTTTCTTTGCAAACTGTCTTTGAATTGTATGACTAGGGTATAGTTAGCGCCATATGTTCACGGCGGCCCGCGTTGTGCGCCGCCCTTATTACGGAGGTTACCATGTCCAACCAGGGCAAGAAGGTCAAGACCCATTATCGTGGCACGCTCGACGACGGCACGCAGTTCGATAGCTCCTACGATCGCGGCGAGCCGCTGGAGTTCACCTGCGGTGCCGGTCAGATGATCAAGGGCTTCGACGCCGCCGTTATCGATATGCAGGTGGGCGAGAAGAAGTCCGTACACATTCCTGCGGCCGATGCCTACGGTGAGCACAATCCCGAGATGGTTATCACCTTCCCGGCCGAGCAGGTTCCCAACATCGAGCAGATCGAGAAGGGCATGAAGCTCTTCCTGTCCACGCCGAGCGGCATGCCTGTCCCCGCCGTCGTCATCGACGTGACGCCCGAGGCCGTGACGCTTGACGCCAATCACGAGCTCGCCGGCAAGGATCTCAACTTTGATATCGAGCTCGTCGAGGTCGAGGACTAGTTGATGTCCGGGGACCTGGTAGCTACGGAGCGCTTGGGAAATCTCAACGACCCGTCCTATGAACTCCTGCTTCGTCGGGAGATGGGTGGCATTTTTGAGGTTGACGAGCTGCTACTCGATTGGGACCAGGCTGATACGCGCACGTTTGTGGGCGTGACGGAGCTGGGGCGCACGGTGAATGTCCGGCTGGATGCCGCTGATGGCGAACGCCTTGCCGACGGCGACGTGCTCGCTATCGACCGCACGGGCACGGTGCCCGTAGTGGTTGTCGTGCGCCTGCGCAGTGCCGAGGTCTATTTGGTCGAAGTCGACCGCATGGATCCGATTGCGCTCGCGCATGCGTGCTGGGAGATCGGCAATATGCACGCGCCGCTCTTCCGGGGTGACTCGGACGAGCATACCGTGCGCATGTATACGCCGGTGCAACCGGTTTTGGGTCGCATGCTCCGGGGCATCGAGGGCGTTCGGCTCTCGGTGGTCACACGCGAGCTCGATGCCAGTCGACGCTTTGCATCGAGCACGGCGGATGTTGTTGTGAGTATGGCTCCAGACTTTACGATCGTAAAGAAGGCGCGCGGCTAACGTGCGTATGCGTAAGACGGACTTTGAGAGGCAACTATTCAAAGTCCGTCTTGCTGTTGATGGGATGCTTTGGGGGAACATATGGGTCTTGAGGGAATCAAGCTGATCGCCTGCGATTTGGATGGCACGTTGCTGCATCCGGGGGAGCGCGAGCCACGCCCCGAGGCATTTGAGCTCATCGACGAGCTGCACCGTCGCGGCATTGTGTTTATGCCGGCGAGTGGCCGTCAATATGCGAGTTTGCGCTACCTGTTTGCCCCGGTGGCAGACGAGCTTGTCTATGTGTGCGAAAACGGCGCCCTGGTCATGAGCGAGGGGCGTGCCGTTGTCAAGCGCTCTATGGGGCGTGACCTGGCGATGGATATCGCGAATGCCGTAGTCGCCTACCCCCATGCCGATGTAACCCTTTCCTGCGAGGGGCACCTCTACACCATAAGCGGCAACGATGCGTTCGTCGACCATTTGCGTTACGAGGTCCATTGCGATGTGGCGGTGGTCGACCGTCCCGAGGACATTGACGAGGATGTCATTAAGATTGCGTTTCAAACGCCCGAGACAGAGCAGCCGGCGGCGCTGGAGTATTTTGTGCGTCGCTTTAGCGACCGGGTCGATGTGATGACGTCGGGAACCGAATGGACCGACTTTATCGGCTTTGATTCGGGCAAGGGGTCCGCGCTTGCCGATTACGGTCGTGCCCTGGGAATTTCGCCCGATGAGATGATGGCGTTTGGCGATAACGAAAACGACCGCGACATGCTCAACGTGGTGGGCCATCCCTATCTGATGGAAAGCTGCAATCCCAGCATGCGCGGCATTAATGACCGCGTCCGCTATGTGCACACGGTCGAAGAAGAACTGCGTCGCCTGCTTGCCGAGTAGGCATGTCCCAAAATCTACCTACAGTTGGGCAGAGGCCCTCGAAGATGGTGTAGTGCGAGGTGACGTTCCAACCGATTTGCTCGGACGCCTTGGCATCGAGCCGGGCGTCGAAGGGGAGCGGCACATCGATGACGCGGTTGCACGAGGTGCAGATAATATGCGCATGCGGCTCGACGGTGCGATCGAAGCGGCTGCCGCCCGGCGTCTTGATCGAGAGAATCTCCCCGGCATCGGCCAAGAGATTGAGGTTGCGGTAGACCGTACCGCGGCTGATTCTGTCGTCCTGTTCGCGCACGGCGTTGTAGATCTCATCGGCGGTGGGATGGTTGTAGCTTTGGCGCACGGCATCAAGAACCAGCTTCCGCTGCTTGGTGTTTCTTCTTTGCATCGCCATGCGCCTCGCCTCTTTTCTATCAACGGTCGTAGGTAAATGATACCGTATTTAGCACACAATACTAATAATGAGGACTGAAACCGTCTTCATTGGCAAGTGGGGCTCGGACTTGGGCGTCTACGAGGCGAAAGCGCGTTCCCATGCGCTCATAGGAGGCATGGAGCGCTTCGAGGTGAGACAGGATATCCGCGGGCGCGCCTTGTACCTCCATTTCGACCGAACCGTCTTCCATGTTACACACCCAGCCGGTGAGTGCGCGTGCCTGCGCGAGGTTGGTGTTGGTAAAGCGAAAACCAACGCCCTGGACTTGCCCCGCCCAGCGCAGGAAGTAGCGCAGGGGGGTGTCTTGAGTGGCCTCGTCGCTTGCGAGCACAGTAAGCCTGCGGCGCAGCTCGAGCTCAACGTTTGATGGTTTTTGAGGCTCTCGACTGCCGCCGGAGAAGAACTTGTCAAAAAAGCCCATCGCTAGGCCTGCTTGACTGAATCGGCGGGGAAGGTAATGCCGGCCTGCTGACGCACGGCATCCATGATGCGCAGTGAGACAAGCGTGACATCGCGATAGTGGCCAAGCTCATGGCGCCCAGCCGGTGTTTCCCAAATCTCATCTTTAACGTGATGAACGCCGTCGATAGCGGTGATAAAGTCTGTGAGTTCGTATTCCATAGTGTTGCTCGATTTGGGCAGGTCGAGCACGCGGCCGTTGTCGCCCTGTTCGCGCGGTGCCTCGGTCGCCGAGCCGCGTACGACGTCGCCGCGATAGTCGATGCGGACGTTGCGGGGCGTGGACAGATGGTCAATCTGGATAGTGCCACGCTCGCCTTCGATCTGCGAGGGCAGCAGGTCATTCGTAATTTTGGAGTGCGCGAGCTCGACGGAGATACGGCCACCGCCGTAGCTGGCGAGGATGGAACCGCAGCCATCGATGGGGCCGTGCGTGAGCTGTCGCGTGGTGGGGTCGAGCAGAGTAGTCATGCTCGTAAGGCCGGAGGGCATGCCGAAAATCTCGACCATGGGCTCGACGGCGTAGACGCCAATGTCCATGAGGGAACCCGATGCCATATTGCAGTCGAAGATATTGGTGGCGCGCCCCGCGAGAACTTCGTTGTAGCGCGAAGAATACTTGCCAAAGCGCAATGAGGCGCGACGGATGGGGGCGATCTCGCCCAGGGCATCCTCGATGGCGTGGAAGGCGGGATCGTGGAGGGGACGCATGGCCTCGAGGGCCACGACACCTGCTGCCTCGGCAGCGCGGAAGACTTCCAACGCCTGCGCTTCGGTGGCGCAGAAGGGCTTCTCGACGATGACATGCTTGCCACCGGCGATGCAGGCGAGCGCTTGCTCGTAGTGGAGCGCATTGGGACTGCCGATGTAGACGGCGTCGACGTCGTCGGCGGACGCAAGCTCGTCAAGCGCGGTGAAGTTTCGCTCGCCACCGCGCTCGGCGGTAAAGGCGGTACCGCGATCGGCATCGCGCGAGAGCGTACCCACAAACGCAGCTTGGTCGTTGGCGTTGACGACCTGGATAAAGTCGTTGGTAATCATGGATGTGCCGATGGTCGCTATACGCAGCATGTATCCCCCTCGTGCCGTTCGGTTTACAGGATGAGTGTAGCGCGAGAGGGCAAGAAATGGCGTGCGAAAACGCCGTTACAGGTCGCTCTCGCTAAAGCCGGCGTCGATATCGAGGTTGGCTCCGTCGGCCGCGGTGGTGGCGAGCTCGTCGCAGCGCTCATTGAGCTCGTGGCCGGCATGCCCCTTAACCCAGATGAACTCCACCTTATGCTTGCTCTTTGCGGCAAGCAGACGCTCCCACAGGTCGCGGTTCTTGACGGGCTGCTTGTTGGCAGTTTTCCACCCGCGCTTTTTCCAGCCGTCGATCCAGTGCTTGTTGAAGGCGTTGACGACGTATTGCGAATCGGAATGGACCTCGACCTCGCAGGGGCGGTTAAGTGCCTCGAGCGCCACGATGACCGCCATGAGCTCCATGCGGTTGTTAGTGGTCTTGGCGTAGCCGCGCGAAAGCTCGGAGGTGAAGGTCTTGCCGGCGGGGTTGGTGTACTTGAGCACGGCGCCGTAGCCGCCGCGTCCCGGATTTGATCGGGCCGAGCCGTCGGTATAGATGATGACCTTCACATGGTTCCTTTCGTTGGGTACGCTTCGTGTGAGTGACCATTGTAGCGCCATGCCCGCCGCGGGCTAGCAATCTACGATTTCTACCCCGTCTTCCGACAGCTGGTCGGCATGGATGATGCGGTTGAGCTCGTCGAGGTATTGCCGCAAGAGAGGAGAGGGCTTGCGCTCGTCGTGCATGATATATCCTACGTGCATCGTTGGGGCGTCTGCTAACGGGATCGATGCCATACCCCACTGCATTTCATTGGAAAGGACACCGGTCGACAGGGTGTAACCGTTCGACGTGATAAGTAAGTTAGTAAGTGTTCCGCGGTCCGAGATTCGTATGTTGCGGTCGCAAGGGATATAGCTAAAAGGTTCCTCGGCGTAATAGAAGGAGTTTGAGGTTCCCTGCTCAAAGCTGTAGCGCGTATAGGGCGTGAGGTCGGCAAGGGACAGCTGAGGGCGGCGTGCGAGCGGGTGGCGTTCGCTAACGAAGACGTGGACCGTCGCGTCGAAGAGGGGATGGAAGCTTGCGCGGGCATCGGCGAAGGCCTTCTGCAGAACGCGGGCGTTAAAGTCATCCAGGTACAGAATGCCGATATCGCTGCGAAATGCGCGGACGTCGTCGATGATCTGCGAGGTGGTGGTCTCGCGCATGATGAACTCAAACTTACTGTCGCGGCAGCGCTCGACGACGTTGACAAAGGCCTCAACCGAAAACGCGTAGTGCTGGGCCGAGACGGCAAGGCGCGCCTGGGGTGTGCCGCCGTCCTCGTAGCGTGCCTCGAGCATGTCGGCCTGCTCTACGACCTGGCGCGCATAGCCCAAAAGCTCGGTGCCGTCGTTGGTGAGCGTGACGCCGCGGCTGGAGCGCGTAAAGATCTCCAGATGGAGCTCCTGTTCCAGGCTTTTGACGGCGTTTGAGATGTTGGACTGAGCGGTATAGAGGCGCTGAGCTGCAGCGTTGATTGAGCCGGACTCTGCCACGGCAATCAGAAAACGAAGCTGCTGAAGGGTCATCGACGCCATCCTCTCGATTGCTATCTATAAAACAGATAACAGATTAGCGCTTTTAAGTGATTGACCGAGGGAAACAATGCTCGTACTATTCAAAACACACAAAGGCAGTAGGTAATTAAGCCGACCACGGAACAGGGATGCGAAAGGAGGCCCGCATATGAATTGCTTACCAAGACGAATGCCGGGCTCCTGTTTGCGCCCGTCGGCGTGATCAGGAGACAGCGACTTACTTCTCTTACTCTTATTACTTTTGTTCGATCAAGGAGATCATCATGAGCCAGTTTATCAACAACCCCGAGCACACCTTTGGTTTCGATACCCTGCAGCTGCACGTTGGCCAGGAGAGCGCCGATCCTGCATCCGACTCCCGTGCCGTGCCTATCTACCAGACCACGAGCTATGTGTTCCGCAACTCCCAGCACGCCGCCGACCGCTTTGGTCTTGCCGACGCCGGTAACATCTACGGCCGTCTGACCAACTCCACCCAGGGCGTCTTCGAGGACCGTATCGCCGCGCTCGAGGGTGGCGTGGCCGGTCTTGCCGTCGCCTCCGGTGCCGCTGCCATCACCTATACCCTGCAGGCACTTGCCCAGGCTGGTGACCACGTGGTCGCCCAGAAGACCATCTACGGCGGTTCCTACAACCTGCTGGAGCACACGCTCTCCCAGTTTGGTGTCGAGACCACCTTCGTCGATGCCCATAACCTGGACGAGGTCGAGGGCGCCATCAAGGACAACACCACGGTCATCTATCTCGAGACGCTCGGTAACCCCAACTCCGACATCCCCAACATCGACGCCATCTCCGAGATCGCCAAGAAGCATGGTCTGCCGGTTGTCGTCGACAACACCTTCGGCACCCCGTATCTGTTCCGTCCGCTGGAGCATGGTGCCAACATCGTCGTCCACTCCGCAACCAAGTTTATCGGCGGCCACGGCACCTCGCTGGGCGGTGTGATCGTCGACGGCGGTAACTTCGATTGGAAGGCGAGTGGCAAGTATGCGCAGATCGCCGAGCCCAATCCCTCCTATCATGGCGTCTCGTTTGCCGAGGCTGCCGGCCCTGCCGCCTTCGCGACCTATGTCCGCGCCATCCTGCTGCGTGACGAGGGCGCTTGCATTAGCCCGTTTAACGCCTGGATCCTGCTCCAGGGCACCGAGACCCTGTCGCTGCGCGTCGACCGCCATGTCGAGAACACCAAGAAGGTCGTTGAGTTCCTGGCTTGTGACAGCCACGTCGCCAAGGTGAACCACCCGAGCCTGCCTGAGCACCCCGACCATGAGCTCTACAAGCAGTATTTCCCCAACGGTGGTGCCTCGATCTTTACCTTTGAGATTAAGGGCGGCCAGGAGGCTGCATGGAAGTTCATCGACCACTTGCAGGTGTTCTCGCTGCTCGCCAACGTGGCCGACGTCAAGTCGCTCGTCGTGCACCCGGCTACGACTACGCACTCCCAGCTCTCTGCCGAGGAGCTCGCCGAGCAGAACATCACGCCCTCCACGATCCGTCTTTCCATCGGTACCGAGAACGCTGAGGACATCATTTGGGACCTGAAGCAGGCCTTTGCCGCACTGGACGAGTAGGGCGACTTGTGCAAGGACCCCTTGCGACTCGATAGGTATAACTGCATAAAATGCCTGCTCAAGGCGCCTGCGCAAGCAATGGTTGCGCAGGCGCCTTTTTTGCATAGGAAGGGCGCTATTACAGGGTTTTTGACATGCTTTATGCAATCGAGATGTGGAAAACTCCTGTTGAGAGGATGTGAGTTTTACGCAAATGACGTGCACCTTTTGAGAAAAACCGCAGGTCGCGATTTGCTCGGGGTACTATGCAGCGCGATCGAATCACACGCAGCTCAAACGCAGCAAAAACGCACTACGGAGGTTTCCAGCTACATGAGGATTGATTCACGAAAACCGAAAGCCGCCGCCCTTTCCGCCGCTCTGACCGTGGCACTTTTAGCGGGCGCCGGCGCAACCGATGCCCACGCGGCAACACTGTCCGACACGGTCGGATCCACGCCGTCCGAGGCGACGCTGATGCAGCCCGTCGACTATCGCGGCGACGGCTTTGGCTCCATGCAGGAGTGGAACGCCTCTATGGGGGCCAAGCGCGATTCCCTGGAGGTCCGCGCCCAGATCATCATGAACATGTACGGTGACTATGCCACCGATGACGAGCGCGCTGTACTGCAAGGTTGTATCGATGGTGCGGGCGGTCTTTTGACGATGGAGGAGGTCGACGCCAAATCGACCGAGCTCGATGAGCTGCGCACGACGCTTGAGGATGCCAAGCGTGAGGCGCTCGAGGCTGCGGCCGCCGAAGCCGAGGCCGCTGAGGCCGTTCAGGCTTTGTATTACAACGCCGGCTCCGGCTCGTCTTACGCGTCTGCTGCGTATTACGCGAACGGCTCGGGCCTGACGCGCTCGAGCGGCGTCAATAACTATAACGGTCGTCGTGAGACCTATTACAGCAGCAACGTGCTCTACCATCACCGCACGGGCGAGTGGACTCAGGATTCCGAGGGCTTTTGGCGCGATTCCGATGGTTACTACGTCGTTGCCGCGGGCGATAAGGCTCAGGGCTCCACGTTTACCGGTTCCAAGGGCGAGTGCAAGGTCTATGACTCCGGCTGCGCAGCCGGAACCACCGACTACTATACCGGTTGGTAATCTGCTATAAGCCAATAGGACATGACGGGCGGGCGTCTTTACCGAGCCTTTGGGCAACGTAAGGGCGTCCGTTTTTTGTGCATGCTTGAGCTAACAGAGCGCTTACCGTGGCAGTACGCCGCGCATATGGGCGCGGGGCACACTGGTTCTTGAGAATTAAGGTCTTTCTCTTGGAGGAAGTGGTCTTGTGAACGCTCGAGATATCGCCGTTGCCGCCGTCGCATTGGTGCTTGGCTGCCTTGGTCCTACGGCCGCGCTCGTTGCGGGCATGCAGGGGGCATGCGGGGCTACTCCAATCGTGGTTGGCGCGCTGATCGCAGTGGCGCTGCTGGGAAGCGCCGGCGTGCTGCTTTGCCGCGATGACGAGGACGAGGTGCCGGAGTCGCAACGCTAACTGTTGTGAGATTGGCCGCTGGTCATAGACGAAGATGAAAGCCGCCGCAGGGGGAACGGTTTCCTTGCGGCGGCTTTGCTGTTAAGGCTGTTGAATGCGGTGCGTTGGCGCTACCAGCTTTTCTCGATATCGCGGATGCGTCGATAGAGCCAATCGTTTTGCGGCACCTGGATATCGTGTTTGGCTGCGAGGCGGCAGATGGTGCCCGCGAACTCATCAACCTCGGTTTTGCGCCTTGCGACGCGGTCTTGAGCCATCGAGGGCATACCGGCGGGGTCGATTCCCTCGATGAGGTGCACCATCTGCGTCAGGTCTGCCTCGGTCAGCTCAATGCCCTCGGCGTTGGCGACCGCAAGCGTTTCGCGCATGGCGGAAACAAAGCAGCGACGCTGCTCGGAGCCCGGCTCCGTGGCGCTTCCGTAGGTCCCGCCGTAGGCCATACAGGTCTGGTTGATGCCGTCGTTGAGCATGAGTTTGGCCCACATGCGGTGTGCAATGTCGCTCTCGACGGTATGGGCGATGCCGCAGCGTGTGTAGAGCTCGTCGATGGCGGTGATGGCTGCGGGGTCCGTACCGGCCGCCGCGCCAAAGCGGATTTCGCCCGCATTGGTAAAGGTGAGCTCTCCGTTGAGGAACACGGCGTCCATGCCTTGGCAAATACCAAGAACGGTATGCTTCCAGCCAAAGCGCTCGGCAATCTTTTGCTCGCTCGTAATGCCGTTGCACAGCGAGGCGATGAGCGTGTTGGGCCCCACGACGCGCTCCATAGTCTTGAGCGCTTGGTTGAGTCCCGTCGTCTTGACTGTGAGAATGACCAGATCGGCGGGCGTTGCCTCACTGGCGCGGATGGACTTGAGCGCACAGGGCTTGCCGTTGACGGTGAGCGCATCGCCCACGTGACGCTCAAAACGGGCGTCATCCATAACGTATTCGACGGCGTCATTGCCGAGGGCCGTGGCAATCATGCTGCCGTAGAGCAGGCCGACGCCGCCCTTGCCGATAAAGGCGACCTTGTTGATCTGCATGTGAATCATCTCCCCACTAAAAGGCGCCCGCATGAGGGGCGCCTGGTGGATTGTATGCCGCTGGAGCATGTGGCGTGCACCGGAGGCGGAATTTAGAAGAACAAACTCATGGGAACTTATGCCGCGGGACAGACCGCAAAAACGCGCGCAGGGTATCCGACGCCATCGCGCACCTTGGGGAAGGTGCAGAAGATGACAGCGCCTGTGGCGGGAAGCTCGTCCAGATGGTCCATGACCTCGATCTGATAGCGGTCGACCGAGAGGATGTACTGCTCGCCGGGGTAGGGGGTAGGTGTCCTCACGCGTGGTCACGCTCTCCTCCTTTCATCGGACTTTTTGCTGATGTTAAAGCGGTGCCGTGACAGCTCGATTTCTGCTGCGTTACGATACGTTCTCGATTGCGATTCCAATGTGTTTCGATGGCGTGACCGTTGGGTTTCGCCTTGTCGGGGCGCTGATGGCGAAGGGAGGGTCCGTGCAATACCGCGTTGACCCCAAAAGCGGTAACCGAATATCTGCTCTGGGTCTGGGCTGCATGAGGTTTCCCGGTGCGCCGGGACATCCGGATGCGAAGACAGCCGATGCGATTATTTCTCGTGCGGTGGAGCAGGGGATTAATTATCTGGATACGGCCTATCTCTATCCCGGCAACGAGGCTTGCGTGGGCGCTTCGCTTGAGCGCCTAGGCCTACGCGACCAGGTTTTGCTCGCGACCAAGCTGCCACATGCTTCGTGCAAATGCGCGGAGGATTTCGATCGGTTCTTCGACGAGCAGCTGCGCCGTTTGCGGACTGACCATATCGACTACTACCTCATGCACAACATCACCTCGCCCGCCCAGTGGGAACGTGTGGTGGCGTTGGGCATCGAGGACTGGATCGCGCGTCAAAAGGCTGCGGGGCGTATTCGCCAGATTGGTTTTTCGTATCACGGCGGCGCGGCGGATTTCCTCACGATGCTTGACGCGTATGACTGGGACTTTTGCCAGATCCAGTACAACTACGCTGGAGAGCGCTATCAAGCGGGAACGGCGGGACTCATGGCAGCGGCCGAGCGCGGGCTCGCGGTGTTTGTGATGGAACCGCTTTTGGGTGGACGCCTGGCGGGCAAGCTGCCTCCGCGGGCCCGCGCCGTGCTCGATGGCGTACGCGATCCGTACCTGAAGACGCCGGCTGCTTGGGGTCTTTCGTGGGTATGGAACCATCCTCAAGTCACGATGCTGCTTTCGGGCATGACCGATACCGCGCAGGTGGACGAGAACGCGGCATTGGCGGATCGCGCACTGCCGGATTCGATGACGACAGAGCAGCTCGATACCATCGCACGTGTGCTGGGAGAGTTTGAGAAATCGAATCGCGTGCCCTGTACGGGGTGCGGCTACTGCATGCCGTGCCCCAAGGGCATCAATATTCCCGGCTGCTTTGGTGCCTACAACGCGAGCTACGCGCATAGTTGGTTTACGGGGCTGTCTCAATACTTTACGGCGAGCGCGGTGCGGACGAACGAGCCCAAGCTGGTGAGCAATTGCGTCAAGTGCGGTAAATGCGCACGTCACTGCCCACAGCACATCGATATTCCCGAGCGTCTCGATGATGTGCGCCGACGTTTCCAGCCTGGCCCCGTAACGGCCGCGCTTAAAGCCTTTTGCAAAACGCGCTCCTGATGCCCCTTTTATAACTTGCGGTGGAATAGTTCTTGTTTGCGGCAGAATAGGGGCCAAGCAGGAACTATTCCACCGCAACTGAAGGGGGCTGTCGTGGGCCATCGGGATTCATGTGATGATTTACGTGAGGTTCGTTGGGGCGTTTTGGGCGCTGGGAACATTTCGCATCGATTTGCAGCGTCGCTCAAGGAGGTGGACGGGGCACGGCTTGTGGCTGCCGCCGGTCGCACTCCTTCGCATGTTGAGGAGTTTTGCAGTGCGTTTTCGATTGATGCCGCGCACAGTTATGCCACGGCTGACGATAGCGGCGATGCGGCTTATGATGCGCTGATTGCCGACCCCGATGTCGACGCAATCTACTTGGCTCTTCCACATGGCATGCATGCGCATTGGGTCTGTCGGGCGCTGCGCGCGGGAAAGGCCGTGCTGTGCGAAAAGCCGGCCGTTTTGAATGAAGAAGAGGCCCGTGCGATCACCTCCGTTTCCCGCGAGTGCGGTGTGCCGTTTATGGAGGCGATGAAAAATCGGTTTTGTCCGATGCATGCTCGCGTGAAGGACTTGCTTGCGTCGGGCGACCTCGGCCGCATCGTCTCGATCGAAAGCGTGCAAAAACTCGATTACGGCGAGTCTCCTTCGGGCTATCTGCTTGATCCGTTGCAGGGCGGCTGTCTATATGACATGGGCTGCTATGCGGTCGGTTGGTTTGAGGATTTACTCGCGGGCGCGTGCGAGGTTTCGTCTCGTGAAGTTCGCTGGCGTGGCGTATCGGGCGGCCGCGTGGATTGGGCCGATGAGATCCATATGAGTGTCGGCGGTATACCCATTCATATGGCGTGCGACGGCAAAGCAGCATATGAAAGCCGCTTAACGATTGCCTGTGAGCGGGGCTCGTTGGAAATCGAGCGTCTCCATCGCCCCGAGCTCGCCCATGTGAAGTACTCCGATGGACGAATGCTCGAAATAAATGCCCCGTTTGAGGTCGATGATTTCTACGGCGAAATCCAGCATGCGACCCAGCTCATCCGGGCGGGGAAACTCGAGAGTCCCGTTATGTCCCTTGCCGCCACACAGCGCTGCGCGCGTATTATCGATGCAATCCGTCTAGCCCTCTAGGACTTGGCGCTGGCACGTAGGGGATCATGACGCCGGCGACCGTGGTGCTTGGTGGCCAGCATCTCTGATGCCCCTTTTATAAGTTGCGGTGGAATAGTTCCTGTTTGCGGCAGAATAAGGCATCGACAGGAACTATTCCACCGCAACTGATGAGGGGGAGCTGGAGATGCTGACGATTGGGTGTCATCTTTCGACGACGAAGGGCTATCGGGCAATGGGGGAGACGGCGCTATCCATTGGCGCCGATACCTTTGCATTCTTTACGCGCAACCCGCGCGGCGGCAAGGCGAAAGACCTTGACATGGATGATGTGGCGGCCCTGCGTGACCTTATGGCGCAAAATGATTTTGGCCCACTCGTGGCTCATGCCCCCTATACCTACAATCCCTGTTCTGCCAAAGAGCGGGCGCGCGAGTTTGCCCTGGAGGCAATGGCCGAGGACTTGCAGCGTCTGGAAGCACTGCCCGGCAACTATTACAACTTCCACCCCGGCGCGCATGTGGGGCAGGGGACTGATGCCGGCATTCAGATGATCGTCGACACCCTGTGCCAGGTGATGTTTGAGGGCCAGCAGACGACGGTGCTGCTCGAGACCATGGCGGGAAAGGGTACCGAGGTGGGCCGTAGCTTTGAAGAGCTGGCGCGCATTATCGAGGGTGTAGCTGCCAGACGCCCAGAGCTATCGGACAAGCTGGGCGTGTGTCTGGACACCTGCCATGTGAGCGATGCTGGCTACGACATCATCCATGATCTGGATGGCGTACTCGACGAGTTCGATGGTGTGGTGGGTATCGAGCGCTTGCGCGCCGTGCATATCAATGACTCCAAGAATCCCTGCGGCGCCCATAAGGATCGCCACGAGTGCATCGGCAAGGGCTACCTGGGTAGTGAAGAGTTTGGCGGCGGTATGCAGGTTATGCAGAATATTGTATCGAATGGTCGCTTGCGTTCGCTGCCGTTTATTTTGGAGACACCGAACGAACTTGCAGGTTATGCGGCTGAAATCAAACTGTTAAGGTCGTTGCAGCAGTAATGACTGTCATAAAGTGGAGTGCTCCATTCACGTTATGGGTTTGTTTCAATCAGTTTTCTAATTGCAGATTCGCACTTACGGGTGCATAATAGCCAACAGTTTTTGCAGACCTCTGAATCAAACGGGGTCACCGGAAGGAGACTGATTATGAAGATCAAGAAGCTTGGCGCATTTGCCGCCACGGGCGCCATGGCGCTCGCCCTCGCACTGACGGGTTGCGGCTCGTCCAACGCCACCTCTGGTTCTGATGCCGGCTCCAGCAGCTCTGACGACGCTAAGGTCGAGAAGGTCGACGGCTCCAAGGAGTACGCGCTCGTCAAGGACGGTACGCTGACCGTCGGCACCTCTGCCGAGTACGCTCCGTTTGAGTACAAGGATGACAACGGCGATTATCAGGGCTTTGACCTTGAGCTCATCAAGGCTATCGGCGACAAGTTGGGCCTGGATGTCGAGTACGTCAATAACGACTTTGACACGCTGGTTCCGGGCGTCGCTTCGGGCGCCAAGTATGACGTCTCCATCGCGGCTATCACCGACACGCCCGAGCGTGAGAAGGAAGTCACTTTCTCCGATTCCTACTACATGGACGATCAGGCTATCGTGACCAAGGTCGATAACACCGACATCACGGCCGATAACTACAGCGAGAAGCTCAACAACGCCGACGCTACCATCATCGTCCAGTCTGGCTCGACCGCCGAGTCCTTTGCCCAGGAGAACTTCCCCAAGGCCAAGATTGTCCCCTACAAGGACGCCACCGAGTGCTTCAGCGCCCTGCAGTCCGATAAGGGCGACGCCGTAGTCACCAACCGCTCCGTTGCCAGCCAGCTGACCGCCGAGCAGTTCAACACCTGCCAGACCATTAAGCAGATCAGCACCGGCGAGGAGTACGCCATCGCCATCAACCAGGGCAACACCAAGCTCAAGGACGATATCAACCAGGCCATCAAGGACCTGACCGACGACGGTACCGTCGACGCCCTCATGGCTAAGTACAACATCAAGTAAAATAGCTACTTGATTGCGCGCGGGCCCTTTCCGTTTTGGCGGAGAGGGCCTTTGCGCTTCTCTTGACGGAGAGCATTTCCGTCTCGTTTTGCCGGCAACTTCTACGATAGGAGCCACCTTGTCTCGACTGAACAAAGGGGCCGCGGAGCAGCGTTTTCCACTGCCCGCCTTGCTCCAAAAGCTAGTCTGCGTCATGGCCGTGGCGCTCGCGCTGGTGTGCGCGGGGGCATATGCGCCTACGACCGCCCAGGCGCTTGAGACCGCAAAGATTACCGCCCGACCCAACACCGGTTCGGGCAGCGCTGTGGTCGGCGGTACCGAGACGCGCATTACCTGGGAGGTCCAGGCCGATGCCGATGAGGAGCTGAGCGGTCTTTCGCTGACGTTTGTCGACGGCACGACGTTTGGTACCGATGACACGCGATTGACGATGCTCTCGGGCGAGGACCTCATGGATCGTACGCCCATGAAGCCCACGTGCAAGGCTGACGGCCAGACGCTCAAGATTGACTTTGGCGAGACGGCGCCTGCCGGCGGCTTTTTCCGTGTCGAGGTTTACGGCGTGACCTTCCCCGTCGAGGGTGGCGATGAGGCCTTTGGCGGCACCTACACTTTGGCCGATGGCTCGACCAAGAAGATCTCCAAGATTCCGTCGGTGGAGATTAAGGGCGTGACGGCATTCGATAACTTCCTGGCCGATCTTAAAGAGCAGCCGTGGGTCGAGGCATGGAATTCCAACATGTTCCTTCGTCTGTTCCTGAACCCGGTCATTTTGGTCCAGAGCCTGCCGATCGTCTTCAAAGGCTTCCTTATGTCGCTCTCGATCGTGCTCGTGGCGTTTCCGCTGGCAATTCCCTTTGGCTTTGCCTTGTCGCTCATGCGCATCTCCAAGTCGCGCATTCTGCGTTGCCTTGCCGGCATCTATGTGAATATCATCCGCGGTACGCCGGCGTTCCTGCAGATCTATATCGCGTTCTTTGGTCTGCCGTTGGCCGGCGTCAAGGTGGACGACTATGTCTTGGGCGTTATCGTCATGGCCATGAACTCGTCTGCGTACCTGTGTGAGATCTTCCGTGCCGGTATTCAATCGATCCCCAAGGGCCAAAATGAGGCTGCTCGCTCTCTGGGCATGAATGCCTTCCAGACACTGCTCTACGTTATGATTCCGCAGACGTTCCGCAATGTTCTGCCTACGTTGACCAGTGAGTTCATCCTGCTCTACAAGGACACGTCACTGCTAGCCGCCGTTGGTGTGGTCGAGATCGTCATGAACGCCCGCACCATCGTGGCCACGACGGGTTCCATTACGCCGTATGTGGTTGCCGCCCTGTTCTATCTGGTCATTACACTGCCGCTTGCGCGCTTGGTGAGCGGTCTTGAGGCGAGGCTTCTGGGGACGGCCGAAACCAAAAAGAAGCGTCCCGCCAAGAGCGCCGGACAGGTTGTCGCGACGCCCGCCGATCATATCGCCGGCCTGTAAGGAGGTTCTATCATGAGCGAAACCAATAACTCGAACGAGGTCGTTGTCAGCATCAAGAATCTCCAGAAGGCCTTTGGCGACAACGTGGTCCTGCGCGACATCGATCTTGATGTGCATAAGGGCGAGGTCGTCGTAGTCCTAGGTCCCTCGGGCTCGGGTAAGTCGACGATGCTTCGCTGCATCAATCGTCTGGAGCAACCTACGAGCGGCTCGATTGTCGTTGAGGGCGTGGATGTGTGTGCCAAGGGCGTCGACCTCAATAAGGTACGCACGCACTTGGGCATGGTGTTTCAGCAGTTCAATCTATTCCCGCACCTGTCGGTCAAAAAGAACGTCATGCTTGCGCAGCAAAAGGTGCTCAAGCGCAGCAAGGAAGAGGCCGAGAAGATTGCCGTCGAGGAGCTGACCAAGGTCGGCCTGGCCGAGCGCATCGATTTTATGCCGAGTCAGCTTTCGGGCGGTCAACAGCAGCGCGTGGCCATCGCTCGCGCCCTGTCGATGAACCCTCACGTCATGCTCTTTGACGAGGCCACGTCGGCGCTTGACCCCGAGCTCGTCCGCGATGTATTGGGCGTCATGCGCGACCTGGCACGTGACGGTATGACCATGATTGTGGTGACGCACGAGATGGGCTTTGCCCGCGACGTCGCCGACCGCGTCGTCTTTATGGACGGTGGCGTTATCGTGGAAGAGGGTACGCCGAGCGAGGTCTTCGACCATCCCAAGAGCGAACGCACCAAGGCGTTTTTGGGCAATATCTCGTAGCCGCTTTATATGACTGACATAGCAGAAAACGGGAGCCGGATGTGATCCGGCTCCCGTTTTTGTTGGGACGCGAATGTGTTTTGGTGCAGAGCGTGTTACGGGCGGAGCTCATTGCCGCTAGACGAGCTCGGCTCCAAGGGCGCGGCAGGCCGCCTCGCCCTCATCGTCGGGTGCATCGTAGCAGATGACGGAATCGACCACGTTGACGCCTGCCTCGTCGGCGTCGGCCTTCCAGTTGTCCATCCACTCGCCCTCGGCCCACGAATAGGAGCCAAAGAGGACGACCTTCTTATCGCCGAGGGTCTCCTTGACTTCGTCCCACATCGGCTGGAACTCATCGTACTCGAGCTCCTCGGAGCCCATGGCGGGGCAGCCGAAGGCGAAGGCATCATAGCCGGCGATCTTGTCGGCAGAGAAATCGGCGCAGGAGATGACTTCGGCCTCGGCGCCCGCGGACGTGGTGCCTTCGGCGACAAAGTTTGCCATGGCCTCGGTATTGCCTGTGCCGCTCCAATAGACGACGGCGATCTTGCTCATGTTGAGTCCTTTCGGTTGTGCGGCGTGCGGCCGCGGTTTGTGCGTTCTATCGGGTCGCCTGGGCAAGTTGCGCCAAGCTGCAGCCCTGCTGATAGATAAAGGTGAGGTGTTGGGTGCAGGCTCGGTACGCATCAAACGTCGCAAGCGCCTGCTCGACATTCGTATAGACCTTCCAGGCTCCAAAAATCTTGTAGTTCTCGCCATGTTGGGCGATGAACTCGTATACGTCGTCGTAGGGGTACCCCAGGAAGTAGCCTATTTCGTGCGGGAACTCACAGGTGCAACCCGTATCGCAGTGTCTATTCCGCGCGAGCGTGCACACGTTGCCGTCATAGGCGCTTTCTGCGGCATTGCTGCTTGCCAGCGTGATGCGCGCAGCGAGATGCATAAGGGACGCGGGCAGGTCGCGGACGTCGTAGCCTTCCGCGGCAAGCGCCGTCGCGGCGCGGGGGTCGGAGAGATATCGCATGAGGTTCGCAGGGCGGCACACATAGATGAGCGCTCCGCAGGGGCGCCAGACCAAAACGCTCATATGGATTCCGAGCGATTGGACCTCGCGGTTGCATTGGGCTATGACGGCGAGCAGGCAAGAGCGTCGCTCTTCGATTTGAGCGACGCCGAGTTTTCCGTTTTGGTTGGCGTAAACGCCGGGATAGGTAAAGAGCGAAGCCGGCTTGATACCTGCGAGCGTAGGGGAGCAGTTGCGTACGACAGCCGTTTGATATGTTGGGATGTCAATGGTTCGAGTCACGTTGCCCCTTTCGAGTCCTCATTTGTTAGCCTAGGAAAACTTATACACGAAAGTAAGCCTAGGTCAACTAAAAAGTTTGAAGAGGGAAACTAATTGACTGAACTGACATGAGTTTGGAGTAAGATGGGACACCCCACGGGGGTATCTCTGAAATGGATCGTAAGGAAGGGGAGCGTATGAGCGACTTGCTCAACCCAGCAAATATCATCGTGCTGGGCGTGATTGCTATTGGTATGTTCTTTGGGCTGCGCCGTATTGCGGCGTCGACGCATGGGAAGAGTTGCTGCAGTGATGGCGCAAGCGGAAAGAAAGCCAAGAGGGTTGTGGTGGCAGACACTGTCGAGTCTCACTACCCCTATTGCGATGAGCTGCTTATCGGCGGCATGAGCTGTGACGGCTGCGCTCAGAATGTAGCCAATGCCCTCAATGCGCTGGACGGCGTGTGGGCAACGGTAACGTACGCGGACCACACAGCACGCGTACGCTCGAAGCTCCCGGTTGATCGCGACACACTCGAGACGGCGGTGAGGGGCGCGGGCTATTACGTTATGAAAATGTAGGCGTTGCCCTCTCCGGTGGATACCGGACTCCTGCTCATTGTGACTATCGGCATCCAAAAGTTTGCGCAAAAAATAACCTTTAGATGCGGCAAAAGTGGAGTTTGGTGACGGTTTGCGCGGAATTCGCTACCAATCGAGCATCTATTAACCCGTCCAAAAAATTACAGGTGTATATTTATACGATGATTATTGCTGTGCTCAGATTGCAATTAACCGTGGACAGAAATGAAGAATGCTAAAGCTGGGCTTTAGGACAGGGGAGGTTATAGCCTTATGAGACGAGTGGGAACACTTGGCTTGGTGGCAGCGCTTGCCGCTATCTTGGTATCGCCGCTGCCGGCGCACGCCGAAGATGCTTCGGGTGCCGTTACCTACAATGCGGGAAATGGGTATTCCTTTGAGAAGCTCTCGCATCCTACGGTAGGAACGTCGCAGCCGGATGGCATCGTCGACTACCAGGGTAACGGTGCCGTTGCCGTTCCGGGCGCCGATGGTAACACGGCCAACAATGAAGGCGATCGCGGCCAGAGCTACACTTGGGCGGCTGCGAGCTATGGTGACTGGCTTTATGTGGGCACCTGCTATGCGGCGATGGGCAACACGCTGACGCTCATGAACGGCACGCTGGGCGATTCCTTTGATGCCGAGACCATGCGCCTGACGCTGGAGGCCATGTTTAACGGCACCTTCTTCTATGGACAGCAGAAGGAGGACGGCACGGCCGACAAGGACAGCGGCGGCATCTTGGTCAAGATCAATACCAAGACCGGTGAGACCAAGCTGCTGCTCTCTGATTCGCTCAACGGCGTCGCTCCTTTGTTCCGCAATGCCGTGAGCTATAAGGGCAAACTCTATTTCTGCGGCAGCGTTAGGACCAATGGCGGCAAAAGCGGTCTGCCTGCTGTATATGAGATCGATCCTAAGACGGATGAGTACAAGGTCGTCTATCAGGGTCTTTCGAGCATGCAGGATTACGGCGCTGCCTACAAGCAGGGCATCTCAACCGGTATCCGCGGTATGTGCGTCCATGATGGCCAGCTCGTCATCAGCAACGTGGGTAAAGACGCGGCCGGTAAGTTTGTGTCGACAATCCTGACGTCGTCTGACCCCTCGAAGGGCCAGGAGAGCTTCACCGAGATAGCCAACTCGGAGACGCTGTTTAACTATCCGGCGATTCGCTATCAGGACAGCATCTACGGCGGCGCCATTTGGGATATGGTCTCGTACAATGGCCATCTCTATGCGACCATCTGCACCGGTACGCCCGAGAATGCCCCCGATGATAATTCCATGCAGTCGTTTGCCATGGTCCGTGGCGACAAGAACGCCGACGGCAGCTATTCGTGGACTCCGATTGTCGGTGACCAGGAGGCGGACGGTGCAAAGTATTGCTTTGGCATCGATCCTGCCCGCACCCGTTCTGGTGCTGCCAACCTCATCGTCTACAACGACTACCTCTATATCGGTGAATATAACGACGAGGAGATCGCCCTCGAGCGCATTCTCTTTAATAAGTCCAATTCTGACGAGAGCGGCAAGAGCAGCATGGGCGGCGTTGACTGCTCGTTTGTGAATGCCAATCTTGAGCAGTCGGTCAACATCTATCGCATGGACAAGGACGAGAACATGGAGCTCGTCGTTGGCGATCGCACCGACATGTTCCCCGAGGGCGGTATTTCCGGCCTGACTTCGGGCTTTGGCCGAAACGAGAACCAGTACATTTGGCGCATGCAGAAGTTCGACGGCAAGCTGTATATCGGTACCTTTGATACCGCGAGCCTGCTTGAGCCGATCGGCCAGTTCTCTAATGGTGACATTATCGATATGACGCCCGAGGAGTGGGCCTCTCAGGTTCAGCGCCTTAGGGACCTGCTCAATCACCTGCTCGACAAGAAATCGCCTGACGACCCCATCGTTCCCGTGAACACGCTTGCGGACGATGATTCAAACGAGGCCGTCGAGGTCGATGACGAGAAGGCTGAGGCCGTCGAGGTCGATGACGAGAAGACCGAGGTTGCTAAGGGCTTTGGCGATCTGAGCGATGCGCTGGAGGATGCCGCGGGCGACCTTTGCGATCAGGCCGCGACGATGTCCCAGGACGTTGAGGACGATGCCGCTTATGTCCAGAAGATCGATGGCGAGATTGCGTACTTCAAGTCCTTTGCCGATCAGTATCAGGACATGCTCGATAGCTATGAGAGCCTGAAGCAGCAGTACGAGGATGCCTATGGCACCGAGCTGCCGGGTGATATTCAGGATGCGCTCGATAAGCTGCTGAGTGCGGAGAACCTCAAGAAGTTGCAGAGTGTCCTTACGTGCATGTACTACCTGCGCGATGCCGAGCGCGGCTTTGATATGTATGTGACCGAGGACGGCGTGAACTTTACGACGCTGACGACTAACGGCTTTAACGATCCGTATAACCATGGTCTGCGCACCTTTGCGGTGACCAACCAGGGTCTGTGCCTTGGTACCGCCAACCCGTTCTATGGTTGCCAGGTTTGGATCCAGCGCAAGGAGAATTCGGAGAATCCGATTGATCCCGGTACTCCGGATCCGACGAAACCCACCGATCCTTCGCAGCCGGGTGGCGGCAATCAGCCTGGTGGCAGCCAGACGGGGGGCAACGACCAGTCGAGCAGCACCGCGATGACCGTTTCGACGACCACTAAGAAGACTCCGAAGGACGGCTCGCTGCCTCACGCTGGCGACTCGACCCTCACGCTGGTCTTGGGATTGCTGGTTGCAGCTGCCGCAGTGCTTGGCATTGCTCTCGTCTTGCGCAAGCGTTCTCGTTGCTAGGCTCGACCACGCAGCTCGATGCCTTGGATATCGTCGAAGTTGATGGCGATATCCCTGAGTTTGAGCAGCTTGAATGCGGGTAACACTTCGTCGAGAATGCCCGTGCGGCTACGATAGCCGTACATATCGTAATAGGTGACGCGCACCAGGTCGCCGCGTTTGAGGCCCTCGAGCTTTTTTGAAAGCTCGAGGGCTTTTTCTTCCGTGAGTTCGCATTTGGGCTCAACAGTGATCTCTTGTTTGCGCACGAGCTCGTAGTATCCCGTGAGGGCGGCAAAGGGCATAAACTGCGCGGCACGGCCGGCGCGGACGGCGCCGTTGGCGGTGAGCTTGGGGTCGGCGGATCGACGTCTTCCCTCGGGGTCCGCTAGACGTTCAAAAGGCGTCGGTGGCCGCATCGGCTGTTGTTGGGACTTAGGCACGATGTCCTCCTACCTGATCGTTGCGTTCGCGTGCGGTGGCGCCGGCGGTGAAGCTTAATCCCTTGACGAGCGCGTTCTTGCCGTACTTGCCCTTCACGGCCAGGACGGCGCGCGCCAGGTCGCGCTCGCGCTCATCGGCCTTAACATCGCTGAACAGGTCGATAGTGGTAAATTCCTCGGGCATGAGGTTGCCAAATCCCAGGTTGATGCGCTTGACCGGTCGTTTGGGATCGACAGTCTGCGCCCAGAGCTCATCGAAATAGCCCATGATCTTCTTAAACGAATTGGTGCGCTCGGGCAGCTTGCGCGAGGCGTTGGAGTGCGCAAAGAGCGCGGCATAGCCACCACGCGGCTTGCCGCCGTGTTCGCCCACAAAGATGCCGTCAATCGCCTGTGCCTCTCGCACCAAACGTCGGCGTTCGTCGTCGCGTTGGACGGGCTTGGGCGCGCGGGGCGCGAGCTCGGGGCCGTCGGTTGCGGCGGGTTCGATGCTCGACGTGCTCGAACGCAAATGCCCGCATCCGTCTACATATTGTGCTGTGCCGCTGGCGTCGAGGCGGCGTATGTCGGCGCGCTCGCTCGCGTAGCCTACAAAGAGCGAGATGCTGTTGCACACCACGTGCTTATCGACTAAGTCCAGCACAGCGTTGTCGACCATCTCGCGCAAGACGGTGTAGGCCTGTTCATAGGCATAGCCTTTCGAGAGCACCTGTCCTGTGGTAGTTGAGGTTGCCTGCGGGCGATAGGCCTGAATATCGGAGATAGTTGTCGGCTCGCGCCCAAAGGCGTGGTCGATAAGATACTCGGCATTGACGCCGAGCTCGTCGTAGAGCAGGTTTTCGTCGAGCGCCGCGACGCCCATCAGATCGTAGACGCCGTATTTTTCGAGTCGTGCTGCCACGCCGGGCCCAATGCCCCAGATGTCGGTGATGGGGCGATGGGGCCAGATCTCCTTGCGAAAGGTCTCGTCATCGAGTATGCCGATGCGGCTGGGTACGTGCTTGGCGGTAATGTCGAGTGCCACCTTGGCCTGGAATAGGTTGGGGCCGATGCCAACCGTTGCCGTGATGCCGGTGCGCGCCAGGACCTCGTCGCGCAACATGCAGGCGAAGCCTTCAGCGTCGGTGTGATAGAGGTCCAGATAGGGCGTCACGTCGATAAAGCATTCGTCGATGGAGTAGACGTGCACGTCCTGTGGGCTGACGAATTCCAGATAGATACCGTAGATTTGCGCCGACACCTCCATGTAGTGCTGCATGCGCGGTACGGCCTTGATGTAGTCGATACCGTCGGGAATCTCGAACAGGCGACAGCGGTTATGGATTCCGAGGTCTTTCATGGCCTGTGTGATGGCAAGGCAGATGGTCGTGCGCCCGCGCGATTCGTCGGCAACGACCAGGTTGGTGGTGAGCGGGTCGAGCCCGCGGTCGACGCACTCGACGCTGGCGTAGAACGTCTTGAGGTCGATGCAGATATAGGTGTGACGCTCGTGTCCCACGCGTCCTCCCATCAAACACATGTTCTTATCGAATACTTGTTCGATAATACCCGCTCGTCCGGACATCGTCAAAACCTGTCCCTTTTTGGTAGGTATGGTCGTGCGGCTGCATCGGGTTTTTAACGCAGCTCTAAAGAGTGCGAAACAGCTCGGAAAACCTTGCTTTGTAGCATGAGCCTAACAATCGATACCGCCTATACGCACGGAAGGGTTGTGGGAAAGATGGTCAATTATGGGTTTGGTATGCCGACACGCTTGGTTGCGGATGGGGATGTGGCTCGCTGGTGCGGGCGATTGGTTGCCCACTATGGCGGCACTAAGGCACTGGTCGTGCTGGGAGGCGACAAGCACACGCGTGATGAGCTTGTCTCGGCGGCACTCGGCTCGCTTGATCGAGCTCTGCTCGAGCGCGTGCTTTTCCGCTGCGGCTCGGTTGAGGGCGACGGGGGAGACGAGCTGATCGACGAAGCCGTGGCCCTGGCGACCGACGAAGGCGTGGACTTTGTCCTAGCGATTGGCGATGCCGATACTGCCGGCTTTGCGCGCGAACTCGCGCGTCGCATGGCGGCGCTCGATGCCGGCGAAGACGGTTTTGTCCCTTATGGATGCATTGTCTCGGAGGGCAAGGTGCCTGCTGTCGTGGGCGTCGGCGAGGTTCCCGTTTTTGCCATCATCGCGCCCGAACTGCTGGAGGGCATTGGGTCTCCTCTGCGTGAGTTGCTCGGCAGCGTGTGCGCCGCGGCCTAGTATTTGGCATAAAGGGATGGGTTATTTTTGGTTGGTAAAGCGTTTGACCTGCCAAAATAAACCTGTCCCTTTTTGGTCGGTTGCCGTTTGGGGGCCGATTGGCAACGCTCGCTGATTATAGTCTTGACCTGCGCTAGAATAGTGGCATCTGAATGTCCGGGCGCATGGAGGCGTGCGCCCGTATGCTGAGGAGGACTCTATGGCAACTGTTGCCGCACCTATCGATGCTACGTCGACTGCCGCTTGGAAGGCACTCGAGGCTCATCAAGAGAAGCTCGAGGCCGAAGGTATCGACCTCAAGGCCTGGTTCGCCGCCGATGCCGAGCGCGTGAACAAGCTGAGCTTTGACGCCGGTGACCTGCACTTCGATCTGTCGAAGAACCTGGTGACCGATGAGACCGTCAAGCTGCTGTGCGATCTTGCCCGCGAGGTGAAGCTCGAGGAGCGCCGCGACGCCATGTTCTCCGGCGAGCACATCAACACCACCGAGGACCGCGCCGTCCTGCACACCGCGCTGCGCCGCCCGGCAAGCGAGAAGGGCCAGCTCATCGTTGACGGCCAGGATGTCGTCGCCGACGTGCACGAGGTCCTCGACCGCATGTATGCCTTCGCCGAGCGCGTGCGCTCCGGTGAGTGGAAGGGTGTTACCGGCAAAAAGATCGAGCACCTGGTGTCCATCGGCATCGGTGGCTCCGACCTGGGCCCGGTCATGGCCTACGAGGCCCTGCGTCCCTACGCCGACGCCGGTATCGACTGCCGTTACATCTCCAACATTGACCCCAACGATCAGGCAGAGAAGCTCAAGGGCCTCGATCCCGAGACCACGCTCGTGATCATCGTTTCCAAGACTTTCACCACGCTCGAGACCCTCACCAACGCCCGCGAGGTCAAGACCTGGATGCTCGAGCAGCTCAAGGCTCAGGGCGCCATCGATGGCTCCGATGAGCAGAACGCCGAGGCCGTGGCCAAGCACTTCGTCGCCGTTTCCACCGCACTCGAGAAGGTCGAGGCCTTCGGCATCGACCCCGCTAACGCCTTTGGTTTCTGGAATTGGGTCGGCGGCCGCTACTCCGTCGACTCCGCCGTGGGCCTGTCGCTGATCGTCGTGCTCGGCCCCGAGCGTTTCCAGCAGTTCCTCGAGGGCTTCCACGCCATCGACGAGTACTTCTGCAATACGCCGCTCGAGAACAATGCCGTCGCGCTGATGGGCCTGTTCAATGTCTGGTACGTCAACTTCTTCGGCTCCAAGAGCCACGCCGTGCTTCCGTACTGCCAGTATCTGCACCGCTTCCCGGCTTACCTGCAGCAGCTCACCATGGAGTCTAACGGCAAGCACGTCCGCTGGGACGGCAGCGCTGTGACCTCCGATACCGGTGAGATCTTCTGGGGCGAGCCCGGCACCAACGGTCAGCACGCCTTCTACCAGCTGCTGCACCAGGGCACTGTGGTGGTTCCGGCCGACTTCATCGCCTTCGCCAATACCGCCAACCCTGCGACCGATAGCGGTCAGGACGTGCACGAGCTGTTCCTGGGCAACTTCCTGGCCCAGACCAAGGCACTCGCCTTTGGCAAGACAGCCGACGAGGTTCGTGCCGAGGGCACGCCCGAACAGATCGTCCCGGCCCGTTGCTTTGAGGGCAACCGCCCGACGACCTCGATCTTCGGCGACACGCTGACCCCGTTTGCGCTCGGCGAGCTCATCGCCCTGTACGAGCACATCGTATTTGTCGAGGGCACGGTCTGGGGCATCGACTCTTACGACCAGTGGGGCGTTGAGCTGGGCAAACAGCTTGCCAAGCAGATCACCCCTGCCTTCCACGACGACGCCGCCAAGGCCGAGCAAGACGCTTCGACTCAAGCGCTTATCGAGTTCTATCGCGCGCATCGCAAGTAGTCGCTGCTGTTAACGCATCGCGCCTTATAGCCAGGGGCCCGTATCCCATCGGATGCGGGCCCCTTTGCTTTGCCGTGGCCCCGGGGCGCACGGCCTTTAAGGATCTTCGCCGGAGCGTCGCGTGCTGCGAGGGCCCTGCGTCTAGAGCTCGGCCTCCGCATGGTCTCGCTGCGCCTCGGGCAGCTCCCCGTAGAGCGGATGGTCTTCGAGCCTAAAGCGCTCGACCTGTTCGGGAGTGTGGCCGCGCACAAAGAGCCACGAGCGATCGATCGGCGTCGCCATGAGCGTGCTGGGCAGTGCGTCGGTGCGGTCGGAAAACACCCGGGCGCTCTCGGGATCCTGGAACGCCAGCACCAGATGCGTGTCGCAGTTGCCCATGATGGAGCGTGCGCGTGCCTCGCCATAGAGCGCATCGAGCTGGTTGGTCGACTGCAGCAGCAGCGTTGCCCAGATGTTGCGGCTTCGGATAATCGAGAGCACGTTGTCGATCTGGGGGATCTGCAGATTTGCGAAGTCATCGAGCATAAAGCGCACGGGCACGGGCAGGCTGCCGCCGGGTTGCCTATCGGCCTCACGAATGAGGCCCATAAACGCCTGCGAAATAAAGAGGCCGGTCAGCGGATCGAGATTGCGGTCAATATCGCTCACGGTTACAAACAGGGCGCAGGGGGTGTGTCCCATGGAAGCGAAGTCCACCTGATGGCACTCACGATAGAGCTGTGCCGCACCGTCGAATCCCAGACACATGACCTTTTCGGCAAGGATGCCGACGATGCTCGCGTGCATGCGCTCGGCATTTTGCGTAATGGCGTAGCGCCGCCATAGCGAGAGGGCATAGCTTTGGGGGTCGGTCGTGATCAGATCGTCAAACAATCGGGCCGTGGCACCGTCCTGCAGGTGCTCGATCAGCTTGATGACCGAGCTGATCGTCTGCTCATCGGCGGGTAGCTGTTCGGTGACGTAGGCGATAAGACACGACAGCAGGTTTGCCGCCGCATGATCCCAAAAAGGCTGGTTGTTGTCCTCGATGGGGCAGATGGCCTTTGCCACCGAGAGGATGTCCTGCTGGTTGGGCCTGCCGTCCGCCTTGCGGCGAATGTGCCTCAGGGGGTTGTAGCCGCAGCGCTCGATGCCGGGCGCAAGGGCCGGGACGGTGTTGAGGTCGGCGAAGTTGAGACATTGCACGCGGTAGCCGTGGGCTGCTAGCACGGGTCCCACTTCGCGACAGAGCGTGCCTTTGGTGTCGAGCACGATGTAGCTTGCGTTCATTTGCAGCAGGTTGGGTTTGAGGACGTTTCGGGTCTTGCCGGCTCCCGAGGGGCCGATCACAAGTGCGTTGTTGTTGAGTCCCGTTTGGCGGGTGTCGCAGGAAAGCGTTCGATCCTTGGCGAGGATGGTGGACGATGCGGACTCAGATGCGGCGAGGCGGCTGGCGAGGTTAGACATGGGCGACCTCCTTGGTGGTCGAGAGGATTTCGTGGGCAAAGCCGAGCTCGACGGCGCGCTCGGCCGAAAGGTAGGTGTCTTTTGCAGTGAGGGACTGGATGCGCTTGGGCGTGAGGCCGCTGCGGTCCGAGAGGATTTGCGTGAGGGTCTTGCGGGTCTGCATGAGACGCCGGCTGGTTTCCTGCAGCGCAAGTGCCGAGCCGCCTGCCCCCTGGGGGATCAGCGGGTCGTGAATCATGAGCTCTGCATGGGGCGCCATACGGCGATCGTCGCCGCCCATAAAGATCACGGCGCCCATGGACGCGGCGAATTCCAGGCAGACGGTGCGGATGGGGCACGATGCGAGGCGCATGGCGTCATAGATCGCAAGACCCGATCGCACGCTTCCGCCGGCGCTGGCGACAAATATGGTGATGGGGCGGCTGGGGTCGGTGGCATCGAGCAGGCGGATCTGCTGGCATAGGTCGTGGGCCATCGGGGTTTCGATGTTTCCCATGACGGAGAGCTCGCGACGGGCGAGCATCTCATCGTAAATGCTGGTGAGCGTGATACCTCGGGCGGATTCACGCATGGTGAGGGGGCTGATGATGGGGGAATGATTGGTGTCCATGGGGACTCCTTTCTGTTGGTTGCGTTGTGGAATAGGGTTATAGCTCGCGCAGAGGCTGGTGGGCTACAGGGTTCGTCCGAGCCTGAGATCGAGCTCGGTTGTGGGGCAGGCTGCCTGTCCGTGCGGCTCGCAAGCGCCAAGGGCTCCAAAGCGATGGAGCGTTGCGACGGGCGTGGTATAGGCGAGCCGCAGCTGATGCTCGACAGGGGCACATCCGTCTTTTTTGTAATGGGCCGTGTAGTACTGCGCGATGCTGGCGTTCATCTCGCTGCCATTGCGATGGCGCTCAAACTGGCGTCTGCAGGTCTCGATGATCTTTGCTACCGACTTGGGTGCCGTCGCGGGAACAAGGGCGAGATAGCCCTCAAATAGTTCGTTGATGCTCAGGAGGCACAGCAGGTCGATCAGCGTCCTTATGGCTGCTCCCTCGGCAGAAAAGTGCGCGGTCATGCGGTTATATCGGTTGCGGTCGACGATGGCCGCATGGGGTCTTGGAGTTTTCTGCCCCGTGGTCCCGGGCTTTTGCCGCGCCTGTGTATTGAGCTCGACGTTGCAGCGCTTGAGGCCGTCCAACGGAAGGAACAGTGCGGTGCGCAGGGTGTTCCGCTTGCTTTCGAGTTCATGACGCTCGTCGGGTTCCCATTCGAGCTTGAGTTTCGTGTCGAGCGCCGTAAGCATATGGGCTAGGCAGCCTACGGTAAGAACGTACGAATCGTTGTCGCGTTTTGGGGCATAGGGGTCTGTCAGCTTGCGAATGTCGGGGTCGCCCATGATCTTTGTGCAGCGCTTCAGCAGTTGAGGGTGGTCGGCCAAGATCGTCGCGAGCGGTAGCGACGCGTAGTTCTTGATGGTCGCGGCGGCAAAGGCGGCGTCATATTCGTTTGCATATGCTCGCTCAATTCGGGCATCCAGAATGCTTTTCTTATCGCCGTCTTCAGCGTGGCGGTTTGTCATAGCTTCTCCAATCGGTTGATGTTCGTGCTGTTTGTTGATGTGTTGGTTGTCGTGAGTGATGTGCTTGCCGTGGGTGATGTGCTGACGTTGGGGTGCTATGCGGTTTTCAATGAGCCCGTGAGGCAGTTGCTGCAGGGGCGGGATGGAACGGCCCATGCAAGGCGGAAGGCATCGTGCTCAAAATCGAGACAGCAATGCCCTGGGTGCCTCACATGTGGCAGTTACCTCATTAAGTTGTCATTGCGTTTGGGGTTGTACTTTGCCGATCTTCCTTCTCTTACACGCTAAAACTCAAACTTCATATGCTCGATCTACTTAAAACCGCAACGGCGGTCTTTTATCAACTTATATGTCGGAACGCGTCTTTGCAAGTACTTTTTTGCCTTTGTTTCAAATGGGGTGGTTTTGCAACCGTCATACGCGCGCTGTGCGAACGTGCCCCGGCTCGGATAAGATAGTGCGCGATAAAAACGATGCAAGGAGGCACATATGGCAATCAAAGCCATCGCAATGGATATCGACGGTACGCTTACCAACGATCAGAAGGTGATCAGCCCGCGTACGCGCGAGAAGCTGCTCGCGGCGCAGGAGTCGGGCATTAAGCTCATTTTGGCTTCGGGCCGTCCCGCATGGGGGCTGCACGCCTTGGCGCAGGAGCTCGACCTTCAAAACCATGACGGTCTGCTGGTGGCCTTTAACGGCGCTCACGTCGTCGATGCCCAGACCGATGAGGTCCTTTTTGACCAGGCCATGCCGGCTGACGAACTGCATCGCCTGATTGATCACCTGCGTAATTTTGACGTGATCCCTATGATTTCGCTCGGTCGCGATCTGCACGTCGAGGATTCGTACCATTGCATGATCACGCTGCCTGACGGCTCGCAGAAGAATATCGTCAAGTATGAGCGCGACGCGTGCGATCTTAAGATTCGCGAGGTGGAGAGCCTGCATGAGGTCGCTGATGCTTATCCCGTGGACAAGCTACTCACCGCGGGCGACCCTGCCTATCTGCAGGCGCATTACGAGGAGATGTATGCGCCCTTTACCCAGACGCTTTCGGGCATGTTTACGGCTGACTGGTACTTTGAGTACACGGCGCCCGGTATCGACAAGGCCCGCGCGCTCGAGGGTGCTCTGCCCAAGCTCGGCATCGATGCCAGCGAGGTCGTATCGTTTGGCGACGGCCAGAACGACAAGTCCATGATTGAGTGGGCCGGCACCGGTGTAGCCATGGGCAACGCCGTCGATGAGGTTAAGGCTGTGGCCCAGATGGTGACCGCCAATAACAACGAAGATGGTATTGCAGTGGCGCTGGATAAGCTGCTGGGTTAGAATCGCCGATTAATGCATGGCTCGGGCGCCTGCTCGCGGGCGTCCTTTTGTTAGGGAGGGTGCCGTGTCCGCATTTCCGTTCGACGCCGTTATCTTTGACATGGACGGCGTCATTGTCGATACCGAGTATTACTACCTGGGCGAGACTGCCGCGTTTGCCAAGGAGCTTGGGCTTAATCTGACACAAGAGGAGTTGAATGGGCAGGTCGGTACCTCGCATCAGTTCTTCCTGCATATGCTGGTCGATTGGTTTGAGCGCGCCGGTAAGGGGCATTTCACTGGCGAGGAGGCGTTGACCCGTTGGGACGAGTGGGCGCATAAGCGTCCGCGCGACTATCAGGCTTTGATTAACCCAGGCGCCGTGGATACGATTCGAGAGCTGCCGCGCCGCGGCGTTCGCGTGGCGCTTGCCAGCTCGTCTCCCATGAATAGCATCGAGGAAGTGCTCAATGCGTGCGGGCTGTCGGATGCCTTTGAGTATGTGGTGAGCGGCGAGCAATTTAAGGAGAGCAAGCCCGAGCCCGACATTTACCTGCATGCACTGGACCTGCTGGGACTGCCCGCGAATCGCTGCTGCTGCGTTGAGGATTCGGTGCCTGGCATCACCGCCGGCAAGCGAGCCGGCCTGACGGTCATTGCCAAGCGCGAGGAGCGCTTTGGCTTTAGCCAGGATGCCGCGGACAAGATTATCGACCAGCTGCCGGAACTGCTCACGCTTTCTTAGGATCGCGGTAGTTGCGCGTTTTTCGGGTCTGATGAGTAAATAGCCAACATTTTGGTGCGACACCTAGCATACTTTAAGCTAATGCGGGCTTAAGGGCTTGCTGAATGCCCTTGGGCCCGCTTTAGACTTAATTGTGCTGGGAGAGGGTATATGCCACCGACTGAAGGGCCAACTGACGGTAAAGCAGCGATACCGCTGTACCAACAGGTCATTGATATCATTAAAAACGAAATCAACTCCGGCGCCTACAAGGCAGGCGCGCGGATACCCAACGAATTCGAATTGGCTGAGAGCTATAAAGTTGGCCGCGTTACCGTGCGACGCGCTATTGAGGAGCTCGTCCAGCAGGGCTATCTAACGAAGCGACAGGGGAAAGGCACGTTTGTCAATGCCCCCAAGCTTAAGCGCAAGATTCGCCAGAAGGATGACGTCCAGAGTTTTTCGGACGCATGCCGCGTTAACGGAATGGAACCGGGGGCGTGTGTCATTTCGAGAAAGATACTGCCGGCGGATTCCACCGAAGCACAGTTCTTTGGTGTTCCCGTTGGAACTGACTTGATTTGCGTTGAGCGCGTGCGCACTGCCGATGGCGTCCCTGTCATGCTCGAGAACAACATATATGTTTACGAGGACAACGCCTATCTATCAACGGCACCTCTATCTAATCAATCCATTTTTGAGTTCGTGCGCAACCGGACGGGCCGCACGCCCGCGTTTACCGACCCGTGCACGCTCGAGATCGCGTGCGCGTCGCCCGAGGTCGCTCGGCTGTTGGCAGTTCCCGTTGGCGAACCCTTGTTTTATATGGAAGCCTTCTTTTTCGATGAGCAGCGGCGGCCGTTTATCATCGGTCGTCAGCGGATCGTTGGGTCTCGCTACGTTTTTGACATCTAGGACATTGCGAATGGAGACGCCCGGTTGATCATCTCACCGGGCGTCTCCATACCGTTCACGGCGCGAACGCAACCGTTCAACCGCGTCGCGGCAATCAGTTTGAAATTATCTTGATGATGGGAAAAGCTGCTGGTAATCTATGGAACGTCATAGAACGTTTGCCTTGCGCAGGCGTTGAAGCGAGATGTGATGCAGTCTCGAGTTCTTTGGAGGTATCTATGTCAGATACGAAGGCGAAGAAGACAAACAGACGTTTTAAGTTCAAATTACCGCATGTCTATACGATCATGTTCTTGCTGATCGTTGTCTTTGCGGTCCTGACTTGGATCGTTCCCTCTGGTCAGTATCAGCGCAAGACGATTTCGACAGCGGCGGGCGAGCGTGAAGTCGCCGTTGCTGGAACCTATGAACAGGTCGATAAGAACTACACCGATTCCGAGACCGGCGAGACCATCAATCTGGGCCAGGATATCTTCGCGGTCCTGCAAGCGCCTACTAAGGGCATCCAGGAGGCTGCCGACGTCGTTGCGTTCGTCTTATTGATTGGCGGATCGTTCGCAGTCATCACCAAGACCAACGCTTTGAATGCCGGCATGAGCCGTGTGATTAAAAAGCTCAAGAACAAGGATATCCTCATCATTCCCATCACGATGACGTTGCTGTCCATTTGCGGCACTACGTTTGGTATGTCTGAGGAAGCCCTGCCGTTCTATGCCATCTTCATTCCCATCATGATGGGTATCGGTTATGACTCGATGACGGCATTCATCATCTGCTTCCTTGGTCCTAACCTGGGATATTGTGCTTCGACCATCGACCCGTTTAATGTTTTGATCGCCCAAGGCATCATTGGTATTGAGGGCAATCCTCAGCTGTGGCTGCGCGCCGTTTCTTGGGTCATCTTCACTGCCGTTGGTATCGCATGGGCCATGCGCTACGCCATGCGTGTCAAGAATAATCCCGAGTCGTCCATTACGTACGAGGACGATAAGCTCAAGCGTGTTGAGTTTTCCGTGACCGATGCCTCCATCGAGGAAGAGTTCGCTACCCGTCAGAAGCTCGTGCTTATCGATTTTGCCTGCGGCATGGGCATTATCGTCTGGGGTCTTGTTACCCAGGGCTGGTACATGAATGAGATTTCCGCCGTGTTCCTTGGTATGGGCTTGCTTGCCGGTATCCTGGGCGGCCTTGACCAGCAGACGATCGCCGAGGAGTTCGTTAAAGGCATTGCCGACTTTGCGTATGCCGCTATCGTCATCGGCATCGCTCGCGGTATCTTGGTCATCGCAGAGGGTGGCATGATCATCGACACCATCCTCCAGGCGCTCGCTACTGCACTGGCCGGTGCACCTGCCGCCGTCTACACCACGTTTATGTATACCGTCCTTGGCCTGCTCTCTTTGCTGGTTCCCTCGAGCTCTGGACTTGCGGCGCTCACCATGCCCGTCATGGGTCCGCTGACCGAGCTTATGGGTCTCAATCCCGAAGCCGCCGTTACCGCGCTCCAGTTTGCTAATCAGACCATCAACACCATCAGTCCCGTGGCGGGCATGACGGTTGCCGGTCTTGCCGTGGCAAAGATCTCGTTTGGTCAATGGTGGAAGACCATTTGGAAGTTCTTCATTTTTATGGTCGTCTTTGGCCTGATCGTAACGGCAATCTCTGGCATGCTTCCGGTGTAGGTGGTTGTGATGTCTGATCGTTTAACGGTCCTGACGTCTAAGAGCGTCTTTACCGGTACGGGGGACCTGCCGTTTGAAGGTTTCGTAGCGGTCCGTGGCAATCGAATTGAGGCGGTTGGCACCAAGTGTGAGGTGGCGTCGTATTTGACCCAGGCGGACGAGGTAGTTGATCTGGGCGACCGCACCGTCATGCCTGGTCTGATCGATGTACATACCTTCTATACAGGCTGGGCGCTGCGGACGTTGGGGTCTGATCTGTCCGGCATCGATGATGCCAAAGAGGCCGTGTCGCTCTTGCGTGCATGGAAAGAAGATCATCCGGATTGCGCGGCGGCTTTTGGCCACAACCTATCCGAAACGTTGGCATCGGATGCCGAGAACGCAAATACGGCAGCTGTGTTTGACGAGTTTTTTGGTGATATCCCTGTCGTCTGCTTTACACCGGGCGCGGAGACCTGCGTTCTCAATGCTGCCGCCAGTGCGCGATACGGTTTTACACCGCAGGCGTGCTATGCCGAGAAGATCTGGCGCATGATGAGCGATTTCCTCGCGTTGCCCGAGGTGCGCGCGGGGTATTCGGACTACATGAGCATGCTTAACGAGCGCGGCGTTACCGCCATCAAGGAGATGACGTTTGATGACTATTACGGCTTTGCCGACGAAATGGCTCGCCGTGAGGAATCTGGTGAGCTGACGGTTCGCGTCTCTATGATGTCGCAGCCGGTGGGTGCCGGTGCAAATCTGGCATATGCCCGCGAGGCGCGAGAGCGCTTCCGGGGACCGTTCGTTCGTTTTTCTGGCTTCAACCGTATGACCGATCGCGGCGTATGGGCGGGGCTTGCCGAGATGATAGACCCCTATGAGGACTCGGCCGATGCGGGCGCTGCCGGCAAGACGGTCGTCGAGGAGCCAGAGTGGGATCTGATTGAGAACGAGCTGCGTGCAATTGATGCTGACGGCTTCCGATATTCCTTGCATTGCCAGGGCGATGGCGCCGTTCGTCGCACCGTGGCGCTCTATGCCTCGCTGCCTCGAGACGAGCATGGACGGATGCTTCGCCGCCATGCGATTACCGATCTCGAGAACTCTGACCCGACCGATCTTGTCGAGTTTGGCAAGTTAGGTGGAATTTGCGAGGTCTATCCGCAGATTCTGACGCTGGACCGGCGCGAGGATTGCCTGTCGATGATGCGTCGACAAATTGGCGAGACGCGACTTTTGCACAGCTGGAATCGCCGCGGCATGGAAGATTCCGGATGCACGGTGTGCTGTGGAACGGATTTGCCGCTGTTGATTCCGAGCCTGGGCGAGTCAATCTTCAGCGCGTGCGGCGGATTCTTCGCCGACGGACTGCCCGTGAATGAGGTCAACACGCTGACGCTTGTCGAGCTCTTGCGCGCTTGGACTGCCGGGGGCGCGTACGATCTGATGCGCGAAGATGAGCTGGGTACGCTCGAGGTCGGCAAGATTGCCGATATCTGCGTGCTCGATCGGGATGTGTTTGACCTCGATTATCGCGACGCACGCGATCTTGCGGTTGATATGACGATGTCGGACGGACAAATCGTGTTCGATCGAAATAAGGAGGCATAAGATGTCTGAATTCAAGCCGACGCTGCGCCGCGAACAGATTGCGGGCATGAATATCCACTACATCATGTGGTCGCTCGATTACTTCCTTGATGTGCAGCAGCGCTTGGGCTTTGAGTCCATTGAGCTGTGGTGCGCAGAGCCGCATGTGACGCTCGACCATACGGGCTACTTTGAGGCTGAGGTCCTGGCGAAAAAGGCTGCAGACCGTGGGCTTAGGTATCGTACTCTGTGCCCCGAGAATGTTGTCTATCCTTGGCAGTACTGCGCACGCAAGCCGCTGCATGAACAGCGCAGCCTGGCGTACTTTAAGCACGGCATTGAGCTTGCCGAGGTACTTGGGTGCGACCGTATGTCCGTCAACTCGGGCTGGGGCGACTGGGACGAGGACCGCGAGGAAGCCTGGAAGCGCAGCCGCGAGCACTTGTCCATTCTGGCGGAGTATGCCGGCGAGCACGGTCTGGTGCTTACGATGGAAAGCCTGCGTCCCGAGGAGAGCAACCTTGTGACGACGGTTTCCGATGCGAAGCGCATGATTGACGAGGTCGCGAGCCCGTATTTACAGCCCATGGTTGATACAACCGCGATGGGCGTTGCTGGCGAGACGCTCGAGGACTGGTTTGCCACCTTTGGTGATGGGGCAATTCACGAGATGCACTTTATCGACGGTGACCCGTATGGCCATCTGGTGTGGGGCGATGGCAAGCACGATATGGACGCCTTCGTTGCCACACTCAACGTCCATGGTTTCGACGGCATGCTGGGCCAGGAAATTACGGACGGCCGTTACTACGATGACCCGGCGGCGGCTGATGCCAAGAACATGGCCGCATTCGAGAAATATCTGATTGACTAAAACAACTATCGGCCACGCAACCAACGTCATTGATTGCGGCCCAAACAAGAAAGGAACTGGATATGAACGCACGCGATCTGATCAAAGAGGCAATTGCCGAGAAGGGCAAGTTCGACAGCGTCTACTGGATTGCTTGCGGTGGCTCCATGATCGATTTGATCCCGGCTCATGAGCTTCTGCAGCGCGAGGCAACCACCTTCACTTCGTATATCTATACCGCGCGTGAATTCGACATTATGCGTCCGCGTCGTCTGGGCGAGAAGTCCCTGGTCATCGCTTGCAGCCACAGTGGCAATACCCCGGAGGTCGTCGAGGGCTGCGAGATTGCCCTTGCCGCCGGCGCTACGGTGATCGCCCAGACCGACAACGCTGGATCCAAGATCGACTCCGGCAAGTGGACCACGTGGGTCTACCCATGGGGCGAGGGTGTGCCGCAGGCCGAGGTCCCCGCTGGCATTTCGCTGTCGCTTGCGGCCGAGCTGCTCGATCAGCAGGAGGGCTACGCCGATCTTGCCGATATGTATGCCGGTATCGCCGAGATGGATAAGATTCTTCCCCCGGCACGTGAGAAGGTAAATGCCGAGCTGGGCGATCGTTTTGCCAAGCTTTGCCAGGAGCACGAGTTCTTCTATATTCTGGGCAGCGGTCCCAACTTTAGCCAGACCTACGGTCTCGCTATCTGCTCTCTTATGGAGATGCAGTGGCAGCACTGCAGCTACATCCACTCTGCCGAGTACTTCCATGGCCCCTTCGAGGCTACTCAGGATGGCGTTTTTTACTTCCTGCAGATGGGCTCCAGCGAGTGCCGTGCTATGGACGAGCGCGCCCTGGCGTTCCTTAAGACGCATACCGATACGCTGATGGTGCTCGATGCCAAGGAGTACGGTATGGAAGCCGTGCCGGCGAGCGTCCGTGCCTATCTGGACCCGGTGCTGTTCTACGCCATGAACTGCGAGCTGCGTGCTGCACGCGGCAAGGTGTTTGATCACGATCCCGATTTCCGTCGCTATATGGGTGTTGTCGAGTACTAGAAGGAGCAAAGGCCATGGCATTTAACGTTAACGCGCTCGGATTTGGCGACAACGTCGTCGATCGCTACGAGCATATCCACACCATGTATCCCGGCGGCAATGCGGTGAACTTCGCCGTTTATGCCAAGAAATGCGGTGCCGCACGCTCCGCATACATGGGCATTTTTGGCAATGATGCCGCTGCCGAGCATGTCATTGCAAGCCTCGAGGATGAGGGTATCGAGCTTGACAAGTGCGAGCAGATGATTGGCGAGAACGGAGCGGCTCGCGTGACCGTCGTTGACGGTGACCGTGTCTTCCTCGGCTCCAACGAGGGCGGTATCCGTGGCGATGCGCGCTATGTCCTCGATCGCTTTGACCTTTCGTACATGAAGCAGTTCGATGTGGTTCATTCGGGCAACTATTGCTTTACCGAGCGCGAGCTGCCCAAGTTGAAGGCTGCGGGCGTCACGGTCTCTTTTGACTTTTCGGACGACTCTACCGACGAGTACTACGAGCAGATTGCGCCCTACGTCGATTTCGCTTTCTTTAGTGCGGCGGATGCTGCGAGTGAGGATGAGATTCGCGAGCGTCTGGCATGGGTGAAGGGCCTGGGTCCGCGTTTTGTGTCGGCTACGGCGGGCGCCGAGGGCTGCATTGCTTACGACGGCGATCGTTATTACCGCCAGCTGGCTAAACCGGTAACGGACATGAAGGACACCATGGGGGCGGGCGACTCGTTCCTTACCTCGTTTTTGATGTGCTATCTCGATTCCGCCAAGCGTGGTGAAGATGGCGCCGAGGCCATCGAGCGCGCGCTCGACTTTGCTGCCGGGTTTGCCTCGACCGTGTGCGGCATGGAAGGTTCTTGGGGCCACGGAGCACCAATCGTCGAATAGCCGAGCGGTCCCGGGGAGGTGCAGGCGCCTCCTCGGGACCCGGTGTGCAAAAAATGCCAAATATGAGTACTGTGACTAATTTAGTCGCAGCAAAATCAACCCCTTCAGACGTGATTTGAGCGTCTGGAGGGGTTTAAGATTTGCGAAAACGCAGGATGAATGACTGTAAAAGCTTTAATTAGCGGACAATCGAGGATTATTCTGGCGGTTGGAAAGTTAAAAGAAATGTATCCATTCCTGTAGCAGTACTCATATTTGGCATTTTTTGCACACCAGGGGTTAGCGAAGGTCAAAAACAGAGCGCGCATTTGTTAAAACTATCGACTCGATGTGCTTTGCGTCGCAGTTTTTGAGCGAGGTGATGCGTTCTGAGGTCCTTGTGAGCGACCTGATGAGCGACTGCGTGCTTGTTTCTGTGTTTGGCTCGGCCGGCGCATCGGTCTCGAGCAGTAGGCGGTCGAGTGGAATCTGTCGTGCGTATTCGCGACCGCGCTTGGTCGCGAGCATGCGTTCGTTGACGGAAAAATAGCAGCCCGCATTACGCGCGCGGGTGAGTTCGTCCGAAGTGCCGCTAAACCAGTGGAAGATGATAGCGGGGGAGTCGGGGTTTGGGATGAGTAGTCCATGCGATTCGAGGACGTCCAGTACGGCTCCTGCCGAACGAACGGCGTGAATTGATATCACGCGCCCGGTAAGAGGATGCTGCACGAGCGCATCGCAGAGCCGGTTAAGTGCCTGTATTTGTAGCGGCTCACTTCCAGCAAAGCGCGCGGAAAAGTCGAGTCCGACTTCGCCGATGTAGCGTTCTTGGGCAGCAACTTCGCAAAGCAGATTGACTTCGGCAAAACCGCAGTGGCCATCGGCGAGCCACCAGGGGTGAAGCCCAACGCCGGCGATGATGCCCGGGTGGCGACGAGCGCGCTCGTTTGCGGCCGAAAAGTCGCGTGGATCGATGCCGCAGTCAAATAGACCCAAGCCCAGCGCCGTCGCCTCATCAGCAACGGCGTCCGGGTGGGCCATTAAATCAAGATGGCAGTGTGCATCAAATAACCGGGGCTCCATCTCGGCGCGCTCCGCTAGTCCAAGCGCTGGCCATCGGCGCGCACGCGCTCGGTGCCGCGGCCACTGATCTGGCGGATAACCTCGCCGGCAATCATCTGGCCCATGATGGGCGGCATAAAGCTGGCGGTTCCGAGCTCGGTGCGCTCGTGGATATTGGAAGGGTCGCGGGGCTGTGTCTTAACCGATTCCTCGCAGCTAAACAGTACATGTAGACTCTTGATTCCGCGCTTCTTGCATTCTTTGCGCATGATGCGGCTCATGGGGTCACGTACCGTATCGAAAATGTCGGCAAAGCGGAGGCACTCGGGATGGAGCTTGTTGGCCCCGCCCATGGAGCTAACCAAACGAATGTCGTGGTCCTGAGCATATTTGGCAATGGTGAGCTTGGCCGAGATGGTGTCGATGGCGTCGACGACGTAGTCGAGCTTGCCGTCCGTCTGCTCCAAAACGCGCGCGAAAAATTCGTCGATATTGTCGCTCAACAGGTATTCGGTGCGCTTGATGACGGTAGCGGCTGGATTGATGTCGTGGATCATGGCTTCCATAACATCGACCTTGCGCTTGCCGATGGTGCTTTGAAAGGCGATGGCCTGGCGATTGATATTGCTGGGCGCGATGATGTCCTTATCCAGAATGACGAAATGACCAATGCCGCCGCGGACAAGTGCCTCGCAGCAATTGGAGCCCACACCTCCGCAGCCGAGCACCAGCACCGTGGCGGCGGCGAGTTTGTCGAGTGCCTCGCGGCCCATGATGATCTCGAGCTTGGTGTCGCGTGTCTCGTTGGGGGTTGCGGCTGTGGTTTCGGTCATAGACATCCTCCGATGGGGAAGCGAATCGTGTTTTAGCTATCGTCATTATAGGTATTATCGCGATTCCATTTGAGCCCTAGGGGCTTGTTGAAATGAGGCAGTGATTCGCATAAGATGAAGCAGATGGCACCCGTTGCCGCGGGTTGGCCAACTCCCAAACACGTTTGTAGCGTGAGAAGTGGCCGTCTTCGCATTACGCGGGGGCGGCTATTTCATTCGACCTCCAATGTGGATGCCGAGCTCCACAGCCGCGATTACAAGCAATAACAACGTCAGGACATCGTCAATACTCATAGTCCATTTCCTTCTCGGGTAGAGGGAGCTGGCCCATCTGCTTCAACTTCCATTGTAGCTAAATACGAACGAATGTTCTATAGATGTTCCTGTATTAGATAGTTAGACAAACATCTAAATATCGAGTATAGTGTGCGCGTCATGAGAGATGATGAAAGGGGGTCTTATGCCGGGAGAGGGTTTTAAGGCGCTTGCCGATCCAACGCGACGGCGCATTTTGGAGTTGCTGCGCGAGGGCAATTGCACGGCGGGGGAGCTTGCCGAGCATTTCGATATCAGTAAGCCGTCGCTAAGCCATCACTTGGCGACGCTCAAAAACGCCGGGTTGGTGACCGACGAGCGCCATGGCCAAAACATCGTATACAGCTTAAACACCACCGTCATGCAGGACTTGATCGGTTGGTTTATGGGCTTTACAAACACGGAAGGTGATAAGGATGAATAACGAAAACAAGGGCATTCACGCCACGGGGGTATCGCGGCGTGTGTGGATTGCGCTGATCGCTCTGTGCGTCGCCAATGTCGTAGCGCACCTCATAGTGATGCCGAGCTTGCCTGCGCAGATTCCCACGCACTGGGGCGCGAACGGCGCCGTCGACGGTTGGGGTCCTAGCTGGATGGCCTCCGCGCTCGGCGTGCTGCCTCTGGCACTTCTCGCAATGTTCTGCGTGGTGCCGCGCATCGATCCCAAAGGTGAGGCATATCGAACCTCGGGCAAGTTCTATCAGGGCTTCGTAATCGCCTTCACCTTGTTCATGTGCGCCATAAGCTGGTTGGGTGAGCTTACGATCTGGGGCGTGGTGCCGGCGGTCGGTTCGGTCAACGTGCTGATTTCCGGTGCTGTCGGTCTGCTGTTCATCGGCGTAGGCAACTACTTGCCGCGTGTGAAGCGGAACTATACACTCGGTATCAAGACGCCCTGGGCGCTTGCCGATCCCGAGAACTGGCGCCGTACGCAGCGCTTTGGCGGTGCCTGCTTTATGGTGCTGGGTGTTGGCCTGATTGCGATGGGCGTGGCGGGCAGCGTGCTTTCGAGTGAAGTCGTCGCCGCGGTGATTGCGGTTCTAGCGTTTGGTTCGGTCGGAGCCGTCTACGTCTACTCGTATCTGCTGTGGCGCAAATCGCAGCGAGCCGCTCGTTAAGGTTGCGGAAAACTAGCGTACGCAGTTCATAGTATGTTCCGGGGGACTTTTCCCAGGTAGTATTAGGGGGTATGGGCAACCATGCCCCTTTTTTCGTTAAGTTTCAGAGCTGGTTTCCTCATTTCGTTTCTACTAAAGCGAATCAAGAATAGAGAAACAGCAGGTAGAAAGGATAAAACAGACAAATGGCGGAGTTTATCTACCAGATGTATCAGGCTCGCAAGGCCCATGGCGACAAGGTAATCCTTGACGACGTGACCCTGAGCTTCTACCCCGGTGCCAAGATCGGCGTCGTGGGTCCCAACGGTATGGGCAAGTCGACCCTGCTCAAGATCATGGCCGGCATCGAGGAGGTCTCCAACGGCGATGCCAGGCTCACCCCTGGCTACACCGTGGGTATCCTGCAGCAGGAGCCGCCGCTCGACGACGACAAGACCGTCATCGAGAACGTGCGCATGGCATTTGGCGACATGATCGCCAAGGTCGATCGCTTCAACAAGATTGGCGAGGAGATGTGCGACCCGGATTGCGACATGGACGCCCTTATGGCCGAGATGGGAAAGCTCCAGGACGAGATTGACGCCGCCGACGGCTGGGATATCGATTCCAAGCTCGGTCAGGCCATGGACGCCCTGCAGCTGCCCGATTCCGACATGCCGGTCAACGTGCTTTCCGGCGGCGAGCGTCGTCGCGTGGCCCTGTGCAAGCTGCTGCTCGAGGCTCCCGACCTGCTGCTGCTCGACGAGCCCACGAACCACCTGGACGCCGAGTCGATCCTGTGGCTCGAGCACTTCCTGCACAACTACCAGGGCGCGGTGCTTGCCGTTACGCACGATCGCTACTTCCTGGATAACGTTGCCGAGTGGATCTGCGAGGTTGACCGCGGTCACCTTTATCCCTACAAGGGCAACTACTCAACGTATCTGGAGACCAAGGCCGCGCGTATCGAGGCTCAGGGCAACCGTGACGCCAAGCTCGCCAAGCGCATGGAGGCCGAGCTCGAGTGGGTACGCAGCTCGCCCAAGGCTCGCCAGGCAAAGAACAAGGCCCGTCTTGCTCGCTACGAGGAGATGGAGGCCGAGGCCCGCGCAAGCCAGAAGCTCGACTGGACCGACATCCGCATCCCTGTGGGCCCGCGTTTGGGCAACAAGGTGCTCGAGGCCCATCATCTGCACAAGGAGTTCGATGGCCGCGTGCTCATCGATGACCTTTCGTTCACCCTGCCGCGCAACGGCATCGTGGGCGTGATCGGTCCCAACGGCGTGGGCAAGACCACACTGTTCAAGACGATTGTGGGTCTGGAGCCGCTGACTTCGGGCGAGCTCGAGGTGGGCGAGACCGTCAAGATCTCTTACGTCGACCAGAACCGTTCCGGCATCGACCCCGACAAGAACCTATGGGAGGTCGTCTCGGACGGCCTGGACCACATGATGGTCGGCGAGACCGAGGTTCCGAGCCGCGCTTATGTGGCGAGCTTTGGCTTTAAGGGCCAGGACCAGCAGAAGCGCGCTGGCGTGCTCTCCGGCGGCGAGCGCAACCGTCTGAACCTGGCGCTCACGCTCAAGCAGGGCGGCAACCTGTTGCTCCTCGACGAGCCCACGAACGACCTCGACGTCGAGACGCTGTCCTCGCTCGAGGCGGCGCTGCTCGAGTTCCCGGGCTGCTCGGTGGTCATTAGCCACGACCGTATGTTCCTGGACCGCGTCGCCACGCACATTCTGGCGTGGGAGGGCACCGACGAAAATCCGGGCAACTGGTATTGGTTCGAGGGCAACTTCGAGGCCTATCAGGCCAACCGCATCGAGCGCCTGGGCGAGGACGCAGCCCAGCCGCATCGTATTCACCGCAAGCTCACGCGCGACTAGTCGAGCTCAGGTGGCCTAACGAGAAAGGGACGATAACCTTGAGGGTTATCGTCCCTTTTTGTTACTTGGTAGAAGGCTCGACTTTATCGATGGTCCAGGCGGCTCCGAGACCGCCGGTGGTGTTGCGGCGGATGCGCACGGTGACTTCGCGGCGCTCGCCGGCCTGCGTGTAACGCAGGGGGAAGCTTGCGCGGTTTCGCGCGACCTCGATGGTACCGCGCTCGCGGGCGATCCAGTAGTACTCGCCGACGATGCCGAGGGTGTCGGCGCCGTAGGGGAGATAGGTTGACAGCTGGTGCAGAAGCGGGCCGGGGCAGAAGATCTCGGTTGTGAAATCGACGGGGAAGTCCTTGGGGATGGCGGGCGCTGCAGGTGCGGGGGTTGGGGCTGCTGCGGGTGCCGAAGCTGGTGCCGGTGCGGGAATTTGGTCGCAAGCAGAGGTGGGCACGGACTCGATGACGGGTGCGGACTCCGGCGTCGCTTCCGGCCTGGTCGTGAAATCTGCGGGCTCCACGGTGACGGGCGCGTCCGCAGCTGCAGTTTCAACCTCAACCTGCGTCGCGTTCTCGTTCTCGACGCTCGGCTTTGCCTCGATGGGCGTGGATGCCATGGTGGTGATGCCGGCGTTGGCGTTCTCGGGATCATAGACGACCGTGAGCGAGATGGCGGGCTGCGGCGTCTCGGGCTCCGGCGCCGACTCGGTAGCGCCTTGATCGGCGGGCTCGTCGGACTGATCGTCCTCAGCCTCGTCGCCAAAGTCGTCGCCAAAGACATCGCTGTTTTGGAACGCAGGCGTCTCAGGCTGGTCAGCGGCTTCTTCGGTTGTCGACTTGGGAGCCTCGTCGAGCTCCGCAGTGGCTTCCTGCTCGGATATGACTTTGGAATCGGTCGTGGCGGCGATTTCGGTTTCGGCTTCTGCTGTTACCTCAATAGCGACTTCGATCTCTGCCTCGGGCTCGGGTTCCGGCGCGGCTTCAACCATGGCTTCGGGCTCGGGACGCTTAACGTGCTTAGGGCGCACGGCCTTGAGGTCCTTCTCGCCGCGCTTTTTCTTTTTGTAGGACTGCTTGGCTCCCTTGGCTGCCTTGGGCTTGTCCTCGCCCTTGGCAAGGGCGGCATCCCAGGTATCGTTGGCGATGACGGTGGCATACAGGCGACCGCCCTTAAAGACGGTCAGTCTAATGCAGTCGTCGAGCTCCTCGAGCAGCTCGCGCGTGGACTCGAAGCCCAGGTCATAAGCGGTCATGTCGCCGGCGGCGAGCACCTCCTCGACCTGCGTCATAAACGTTTGCTTGCCGCACCCAATCGCGTCGCGCAGCAGACGATACAGATAGATGTGGTTGCCCAGCGATAGCGTGGGCGTAACTATTGTCTTGCTCATGGCAAATCTCCTCTTTACACACCAAAGCATCTTACCATCGCACGGGCCTTGCCATCTCGTCACCCAAGGTAAACGGGCGCGACCGTTGCCGGTTCGCGCCCGTTATGCAGGTCGGTTATCTATGAGAGACAAACGTGCTTAGTTGCCCGATGCCGTGTCTTGGCTCGAGCTGTCTGATGCCGTGCCGGAAGCGGTTCCGCTCGAGCTGTTGGTGTTGCTATTGTCGGTAGATCCCGTGCCCGATGCATTGCCGCTCGTCTGGTCGCCTGTGCTCGGTTGAGAGCCGTCAGTCGTTTGGCTTGAGTCAGTCGTGCTGGATTGCGTGCCACTGTTGGCCGTAGAGGAATCGGCGCCCTGCGATTGATCGGGGGTGTTCGATGACGAGTCGGTGGATGCGGAGTTGCCCTGCGGGTCGTCCTGCTGGCTTTGCGATTGACCGGAGCTATCCGCGTCGTGCTCGGTCGTATGCGACGAAAGGATCGGCTCGGGGCGCTCGCCCAGGCCCTCACCGGCAGTGGTGATAAGGATGGCGCCGGCGCAGGCGATGACCGCGACGATGGCGATGGCGATCGAGAAGATGATGACCTTCTTTTGCGTCTGGCTGCGCTCTGCCGCCGCCTTGGCGCGCAGGCTGTCGGGGGCGACGCGCGCCGTGGTCGCGCGCCCTGCAATCTGGCGCATCTCCTGGGTAGTTGCGGCGCCGCCTAAGTGCTCCTCGGCATTAAACTCAACGGGTTCATAGGCGCCGGCGGGGTAGTCGACGTCGGCGTGCGTACCTTTGAGGGCTTTGGCGCTGGCGGAGATAAAGTGGCGGTAGACCTGCGAGGACACAACGGTGATGACCGAGCTCACGGCGGCGCCAATTACTGAACCGGCAATACCAATCTTGGAAGCAAGCGCGACGCTCGTGGCGGCGGCTGCGGCGCCGGCGATGATCTGGGGAATGGAAATGTCATCGAACAGGCCCTTTTTGGGCGTGATGGCCATGGTCTGTCCGATGGAATGGTTTTCGTGAACGCCGTTGTTGAGCGCGGCTGGTGTCATGACGCGCGTGCGCGGCGCGTCGGTGTACTTGGTTGTCATACGGGGCCCTCCCGGTGTAAATCTGCTTCGTTTCATGTAGCCATCAGGGTACCCACCAGATGTGAATCGTACGTGACATTTAACAGATATCATCAACTCATCAATTGCTCACCAAGTTGGTGGGATGCGGTTACACCCGGCGGTTGAACTACAATAGGGCTTGCTAATTGTTGTGAATGGCGTCTACGCACGGGAGCATTCTTATGAATCTTCACCTTTCTCAGTCTGATGGCTTTTTGCGTGTGGCGGCGGCGTCGCCGCGGATTCGCGTGGCCGATGTCGAGGGCAATGCCGAGGTTGCGCTGGCGGCTGTTCGCGAGGCTACCGAGCGCGGCGTCCGCGTGCTGGTGCTGCCCGAGCTTAACCTGACCGGCTATACCGCGGCTGATCTGTTCCATAACCGTACATTGCTGCATGCCTGCGAGACCGCACTGGCACATATTCTCGATGAAACCCGCGAGCTGCCGATTGTCTTTACCATCGGTCTTCCCGTTGCAGTTGCCGAGAATATCTACAACTGCGCCGCCGTGTGCTGCGCGGGCGAGCTTTTGGGTCTTACGGCCAAGAAGTATCTGCCCAACTATGGCGAGTTCTACGAGCGCCGCTGGTTTGCTCCGGCGCCCGCAGATCCTGTGTGGGTCGAGTTTGCCGGTCAGGGTCCGGTTCCGCTGGGTTCGGGGCTTGTCTACCGCTGCTGTGATGAAGGTGCCGAGGACATGATGCTGGGCGTTGAGGTCTGCGAGGACCTGTGGGTGCCGGCGCCCCCTTCGACCGAGATGGCGCTTGCCGGTGCGACGGTGATCCTCAACCCGTCGGCCTCGGACGAGATTATCGGTAAGGCAGACTATCGCCGCAGCCTCATCTCCAATCAGAGTGCGCGCCTGTACTGTGCCTATGCCTATGCAGATGCGAGCGAGGGCGAGTCCACGACCGACATGGTCTTTGCGGGCGAGAACCTCGTCTACGAAAACGGATCTAAGCTCGCCGCCGCGAAGCTCCTCACCTGCGATATGGCCGTCGCCGACGTTGACCTTGACCGCCTGGTTGCCGAGCGTCGCCGCTCGACGACGTGGACGCGCGCGGACGATGCGCCGGAGGCCACGACCATCGAGTTTTCGTTTGAGGGCGTGCTGGTTGAAGAACCTGTCCTGCGCGATGCGCTCGACATCGGCCGTGTCTTCCCCCGCGCGCCCTTTGTGCCGGCCGACCATGGCGACCTGGCCGAGCGTTGCGAGACCATCCTCGACCTGCAGACCGCCGGCCTCAAGACGCGCCTTGCCCACACGGGCACCAAAGCTGCGGTCATCGGTCTTTCGGGTGGCTTGGACTCCACGCTGGCACTGCTTGTGACCGTGCGTGCCTTCGATGCGCTGGGGCTGCCGCGCACGGGTATCACGGCGGTCTCCATGCCAGGTTTTGGCACGACGCATCGCACCAAGTCGAATGCCGAGTCGCTCGCCCGCGACCTGGGCGTGGGCTTCCGTGAGGTTTCGATTCACGCGGCCGTGGAACAGCACTTTATGGATATTGAACACGACCCGGCAGTTCAGGATGTGACCTACGAGAACAGCCAGGCGCGCGAGCGTACGCAGATTCTGATGGACCTGGCCAACCAGGCTGGCGGCTTTGTCATCGGCACCGGCGACCTGTCGGAGCTGGCGCTCGGCTGGGCTACCTATAACGGCGACCACATGAGCATGTACGCCGTCAACGCGAGCGTGCCCAAGACGCTTGTGCGCCATCTGGTGCGCTATGCGGCTGATGTCTTTGGCGGGCGTATCGCCGAGGTCTTGCTCGACATTCTCGATACGCCGGTGTCCCCCGAGCTTCTGCCGCCCACGGGCGACGGCGAGATTGCACAGAAGACTGAGGATTTGGTGGGTCCGTACGAGTTGCACGACTACTTCCTCTACTACCTGCTGCGTTTTGGCTTTGAGCCGGGCAAGATCTACCGCATGGCGCTCAAGAGTTTCGAGGGTGTCTACGACGCCAAGATCGTCCACACGTGGCTGCGCACGTTCTATCGTCGCTTCTTTGCCCAGCAGTTTAAGCGCAGCTGCCTGCCCGATGGTCCCAAGGTGGGCTCGGTGACGCTCAGCCCGCGCGGCGATTGGCGTATGCCGAGTGACGCTAGCTCGCGTCTGTGGCTTGCGCAGATCGACGCACTCAATGCAATTGACTGAGGTTGGCTAAATTGAACCAATACGGGGTTTGTAAGCGTTACACTTTTGCAATCTGATGGCCCGTATCGCGCGGCGCTCTTGTCGGAGCGCCGCGTTTTTTATATCGAAAGGTGGCACCATGCAGGCATCGCAGCGTCTCGAGCGCTTTGGCGCGGAGGTCTTCGCCTCGCTCAACAACAAACTGCTTGCGCTGAAGGCTCAGGGCAAGACCATTTACAACATGAGCGTGGGCACGCCCGACTTTAAGCCGTACGACCACGTGGTCGATGCGCTCACACAAGCCGCCCAGGATCCCGAGATGTGGAAGTACGCCCTGCGCGACCTGCCCGAACTCAAGCAAGCCGTGTGCGATTACTATGAGCGCCGCTTTGGCGTTTCGGGCATTACGCCGTCCATGGTGCAGTCGTGCAACGGCACACAGGAGGGCGTGGGTCATTTGGGCCTGGCTCTGCTCGATCCGGGTGATACCATCCTGGTGCCCGATCCGTGCTATCCGGTCTTTGAGGCGGGCGCTAAGATTGCCGATGCCAAGCTCGAGTACTATCCGCTGGTTGCCGAGCACAATTACTTGCCCTATGTGGCGGGCATCGATCCCGAGGTGGCCGACCGTGCCAAGTACATGATCGTGTCACTGCCCGCCAATCCGGTGGGCTCGGTGGGCACGCCCGAGATCTACGAGGAGATCATCGCTTTCGCCCACGAGCACGACCTGTTGATCGTCCACGACAACGCATACTCGGACATTGTGTTCGACGGCGAGCCGGGCGGCAGCTTCTTGCAGTATCCCGGCGCGCTCGAGGTGGGCGTTGAGTTCTTCTCGCTTTCCAAGTCGTTTAACGTCACCGGTGCGCGCATCGGCTTTTTGGTCGGTCGCGAGGATGTGGTCTCGGCCTTTGCCAAGCTGCGTGGCCAGATCGACTTCGGTATGTTCTTCCCGATCCAGAAGGCTGCTATCGCTTGCCTGAACGGTCCGCGCGATGAGGTCGAGGCGCAGCGTCTGAAGTACCAGGAGCGCCGCGATGCTCTGTGCGACGGTCTTGAGGGCCTGGGCTGGGAGCGTCCCAACGCGCATGGCTCTATGTTTGTGTGGGCCAAGCTTCCTGGCGGTCGCACCGATTCCATGGCGTTTTGCGAGGAGCTCATGGAGAAGGCCGGCGTTGTGGTGACGCCGGGCGCGAGCTTTGGTCCTTCGGGCGAGGGACACGTGCGCATGGCGCTGGTTTTGCCGCCCGATCAGATCGCTTTGGCTGTCGAGGCCATTCGCGAGGCGGGCCTGTATTAGAAAGTTGTCTCGGCTCGTCAATAGCTCGAAACCGATTTCGTGCAGTTATTTTACGAATTCTGCAAACAATTTCGGTAAACGGTCGATTTTTGGCTGCGAATAGGAGCATAATCAAAGTCCCGATTGGATGTATTGGGATTACGGCAAGCCGCTCGGGTCGTTCCCGGGCGGCTTGTTTGTGGAGAGAGATGGGAGTTTCTAATGGTTAACGAGAAGAAGGTCGCTATTGTCGGCTGCGGTTTCGTCGGTTCGTCTTCGGCGTTCGCGCTGATGCAGAGTGGTCTGTTCTCTGAGATGGTCCTCATCGACGTGGACAAGAACCGCGCCGAGGGCGAGGCCCTGGATATCGCGCACGGCATGACGTTTGCCGAGCCGATGAAGATCTACGCCGGCGATTATTCCGATGTCGCCGACGCCGCCATGATCGTCGTCACCGCTGGCGCTGCCCAGAAGCCCGGTGAGACCCGCCTGGACCTGGTCAACAAGAACGTCAACATCTTTAAGTCCATTATCCCCGAGATTAAGAAGTCCGGCTTTGACGGCATTCTGCTCATCGTCTCCAACCCGGTCGATGTTCTGACCTATGCCGCCATCAAGATGTCCGGCCTGCCCGAGGGCCATGTCATCGGCTCCGGTACCGTGCTCGACACCGGTCGCCTGCAGCAGATGCTTGGTGCCCACGTCGAGGTTGACCCGCGCGACGTTCAGGCCTATGTCATGGGTGAGCACGGCGACTCCGAGTTTGTCGCTTGGTCCAGCGCTCAGGTTGCCGGCGTTCCGCTGAACACCTTCTGCGAGCTTCACGGCCACCTGGAGCACGAAGCCGCCGAGAAGCGTATTGCCGAGGACGTCAAGAACTCCGCCTACACCATCATCGAGAAGAAGCACGCCACCTACTATGGCGTCGCCATGGCCGTCAAGCGTATCTGCACCGCCGTCATGCGCGATGAGCAGACCGTTCTGCCTGTCTCCTCGCTCATGGTGGGCGAGTACGGCCTGTCCGATCTGGCCATCTCCATGCCGACGGTCGTTGGCCGCGACGGCGTCGTTTGCCGCGTTCCCGTGCCGCTGAACGATGACGAGCAGCATGAGCTCACCGTCTCTGCAAAGGCCCTTAAGGACATCATCGACAGCGTCGACTTCTCCTGCTAAATCAAGCTCGCTAGAGCGAAAAGCTACAATGAAGGCGTCCGGGTCCACACGGCCCGGGCGCCTTTTTGGTGCAAAGTAACCTGACCCCAATGCACCATCCCTATACACCATGGTTGATGGGAGGGCCATGTCGGATTCGCCTAATTTTTTGACCTATGCCCAGACGGCGTTTGATCCGTTTGAGGAGCGGCCGTTCTGCGCGGTGGATAGCCTGGTCTTTGCGTGGTTGTCCTATTTGCGTTTGCCGGGTGATATGGCGGAGCTGACGAACTGGCAGGGCCTAGACGTACGCGAGCTGCTGCGTGCCGAGTGCTACCGGGACATGATTGACGACTTGTGGGATCCAGAGGGGAGCAGGGCCTTGTTGGAGGCCGTGGCAGCAAGCCCTCGCTACCGTGGCGTGCACGTTTGCGGCTATCGTGCCGTGAGCGATGTGGTGGTGACAGAGCAGTTTGCAGCCATGGCGTTCCGGTTTCCGGCGGGGTTTAGCTATCTTTCCTTCCGGGGGACCGACAGCACGATTGTGGGCTGGAAAGAGGACTTTAACATGGCGTTCCGGTGTCCTGTGCCGGCCCAGGAATCCGCGGCGCGTTATGTGGACGAGGCGGCGGATGCGATTGACGGGCCGCTCTTGTGCGGAGGCCATTCCAAGGGCGGAAATCTGGCTGTGTATGGTGCAGCGATGTGCTCAAGCGGTGCTCGCAACCGGATTGAGCTGGTCTTCTCCCACGATGGCCCTGGCTTTGTCGAGGAGTTTCTGAACGGAGACGCCTTTGCGAGCCTTTCTGGTCGTATTGATAAAACCCTGCCCCAGTCTTCGATCTTCGGCATGATGTTCGAGACGCAAGAGGACTACGCTATCGTCGAAAGCACCGAGTTTAGCCTGCTGCAACACAATCCCTTTAGCTGGGTGGTCGACGGCTGCGATTTTGTGTATTGCGAACGCCTGTCTGCTGGCGCGCGATATGTTGATGGCTCTATTCGCGAGATGCTGCTTGCAGTGTCACCTGGCGAGCGCGAGCGTTTTGTAGATGCGTTGTTCTCCGTGTTTGAGGCTACGGGCGCCGAACGTTTTGCGGATATCGCCGGGAACATGCGCGAGAACCTGCCTGTGATGCTCCGGGCCGCCCAAGGCTTTGACAAGGATACGCGCCATTTTGTTTCGCAGACCATCGCGGCAATTCTTAGATGTGCATTGCTGCCCAAACGCCCTCAGATCGACATGTCCGCTGCCGGTAAGAGTCTGGCAGAACAACTCGAGGCCTGGCAGTCCGAGCTCCTGCGTTAACCATTGGTGCAGAGAAACCTGGCCCCAATGCAGCAATCTTCGATGCGCTTGGGGCGGGCTCGACCGCTATACTGGTTCGTGCCGAAATCGATCTAGAACGGAATGCCGTATATGAAAATCAATCACGCGATTCTGCATATCCTGGACTTTGACTCTGCCGTTAACGTTATGAGCCAGCGCGAGCTCGATATCGAAAGCCGTACCGTGCGCAACTTCGTGACCACGCATCTGCGCCGCGCACGAACCTCGGCCGACAATAAACGTGCCACGTTTGCCGAGAACTCTGCGTTTGGCGGCGAGCTCAAGGGCTATTTCTTCGGCGAGCGCGAGTTCGTGGACCTGTCGCAGCAGATTGCGGAGTTTATCTCCTCCGAGCTCACCAAAGCCGAGAAAGCCGAGTCCACCGACGTGCTCGTGGCCGATTTTGACGACGATGAGGATGCCCGCTGGTTTGCCGTGATGCTGCTGGGCTCCAAGCAGGCTTTTATGCACGAAGTGGGCCGCGAGGAGGGGGAGGTACGCAACGACATCGCGCGCCACTACGCTATTCTGCCAAACCCCTCGCAAAAGGTGCCGAGCTATGCCATCGTGCGCGCGAGTACCATGGAGATCGGCTACGTGGACAAGAAGCGCAAGATTGCCGGCGAGGACCGTATGCTTATCCCCGATGGCCTGCTGCAGTGCGACACGGGTGTATCGGGCAAGGAGGTCATCGACACCGTGACGCGTGTGGTCGAGGAAGTCGCCGAGGAGCATGGTGCCAATACGGCCGTGGCACTCGCCAAGGTTAAGGCTGCCGTTGCCGAGAAGGTTGAGGATGACGAGGAGCTGCCGCCTTGGGATATCGTCGATGAGGTCTTTGAGGACGAACCGGTCATCAAGGAAAGCGTGCGCGCGGCACTGACCGAGGAGAAGGTTCCCGAGCGCGTTCCCGTGGAGCGCAAGCAGGTCGAGCGCGCGGCGGTGCGCAATCATAAGATTCGTACCGACACGGGTATCGAAATCAGCTTCCCGGCAGAGATGGGTTCGAACTCCGAGTACATCGAGTTCGTCAACGAGCCCAACGGCCTCATCTCCATCGAACTCAAGAATATCGGGTCAATTGAGAATCGATAAACTGCGCTTGAACTTCAGACAAAGCAAAGGCCGAAACCCTTCGGGACTTCGGCCTTTTTGCTTGGAGCTGAATTGAGTTGCAGACTGAGCATAAGTCAGCGAAAACGCCCCTAGGCGAGCAAGGTGACGTGAAAGAGGAGGGAAGCGTACTTCGGTACGCGACCGACGATTGAACGTCAGATTGCCGCTTAGGGGCGTTTGCAGCGTCGAGAGATCCGTCGTTCGTTAGAACGACGGAACCAAAGGTGCAGCGTCGGGTCGTTACGGCGTTTGGTAAAACGCCGTAACTATTAAAGCTGGCGCAGACCCTCTTCCAGGCCGGTCTTGCTGTCGGTCTTCTCGTCGCGCATCTTGATGACGCGGGCGGGGACACCGGCCACGACGGCGCCGGCGGGGACGTCGTCGACGCATACGGCGCCGGCGGCAACGACAGCACCCTTGCCCACGCGCACGCCCTCCAGGACCACGGCATTGGCGCCGATCATAACGTCGTCCTCGATGATGACGGGCGTGGCACTGGCGGGCTCCACGACGCCTGCCAGTACGGTGCCGGCGCCGATGTGGCAGTTCTTGCCCACGGTGGCGCGGCCGCCCAGCACAGCGCCCATGTCGATCATGGAGCCTTCGCCAATGACGGAGCCGATGTTGATGATGGCGCCCATCATGATGACGGCGCGATCGCCAATCTCGACACGGTCGCGGATGATCGCGCCCGGCTCGATGCGGGCGTTGATACCCTTGAGGTCGAGCATGGGCACGGCGGAGTTGCGGCAGTCGTTCTCTACGTCGTAGTAGTCGATGGAGTCGGCGTTGGCGTCGAGGATTGCCTTGAGCTCATCCCAGTCACCAAAGACGGTCTTGCCACGACGACCGCCGTAGACGTGCGCATTGCCCCACTGGACCTTCATGCCCGGCTTTTCGCGCACGTACAGTTTGACGGGCGTTTTCTTGGGCGCGGTTGCGATGTAGTTGATAATCTCCTGTGCATCCATCTCGGCTGCATTACTCATTTGCTGTCTCTCCTTTGAGTGGATCCGGTTGATACCTGGTTAGGCAAACATGACCTGGTCGAACGTATGGAAGCCAGGCTCGCGGGTGACGAGCTTCTGCGCGGCTGCCAGGGCGCCGTTGACGAAGATCTGACGGCTCGTGGCGCGGTGCGCGAGCGTGACCTCCTCGTCCTGGCCGAAAAAGCTTACCTCGTGCACGCCGGCGACGGTGCCGCCGCGCAGCGAGTGCATGCCGATCTCCTTGGGGTCGCGCGCGCCGCACATGCCCTCGCGGCCATAGACGGGGTGGTAGCCTGCCTCGGGCTCGGCTTCGACGACGGCGTCGAGCAACAACTTGGCAGTGCCGCTGGGGGCGTCGACCTTTTGATTATGGTGCGTCTCGACGATTTCGCAGTCAAAGCCGGGCAGCTCGCGCGTGGCCTGGGCAACCAGATGGCGCAGGGCGGCGATACCGATAGAGTAGTTGCCCGAGTGCATAACACGGGCGTTCTGACCCAGCTCGCGCAGGCGATCCACCTGCTCGGGCGTATAGCCCGTGGTGCCGGAAACGAGTGCGGCACCCGTGCGCTCGACATAGGCGACAACGGCATCGAAGGTCACGACGTTCGAGAAGTCGATGATTACATCGGCGGCCGGTGCGCTCTCGAGCTCGGACAAGTCGAAGCCGATCTGGGCGACGATGTCAAAAACGGGCTCTCCAGCGGTGTTGACAATGCCCTCGGCGGTGGTGCGGATGAGCGAGCCCATGCGGCCCGTTCCCATAATGACGGTCTTAATCAAGCAGACCAGCTCCTTTCAGAGCATCGGTAAGTGCGGAGCGCGTGTCGTCTGCCATGGGGCACAGCGGCATGCGGTAGTTTGCCTCGATCATACCCATCTGGGCGAGTGCTTCCTTGACGGGGATGGGGTTGACCTCGCTAAAGAGGGCATTGATGAGCGGCTGGCCGGCAATCTGGATATCGCGGGCGCGCTCCACGTCGCCGTCCAGATAGGCGCGGCACATGTCGTGCACGAGCTGCGGCTGAACGTCGGCCCACACGCTGATGGTGCCCGAGGCACCCAGGCTCATGAGCGGTACGGTGAGGGCGTCCTCGCCTGAGTACATGCGGAAGTCGTCGGACAGCAGGTGGGCGATCTTGGCCGCGTAGGCGACGTTGCCCGAGGCTTCCTTAATGCCCATGATGTTGGGGTGCGCGGCCAAGCGCTCTACGTTGCGCTCGCTGATGCCGCAGCCGCAGCGGCCGGGGATGTTGTACAGGATGCAGGGGATGTCCACGGCATCGGCGACGGTCTTAAAGTGCTGATAGATACCCTCTTCGTTGGACTTGTTGTAGTAGGGGGTAATGAGCAGCAGACCGTCGGCGCCCAGGCCCTGGTAAGTGAGCGACTTGGTGAGCATGGTCTGCGTGGAGTTGGAGCCCGAGCCGGCGATGACGGGGATGCGTCCTGCAACTTGCTTGACCACTGCGGCGACAACGGAGTTGTCCTCGTCGTCGGTCATCGTGGCGCTCTCGCCGGTGGTGCCCAGGGTGAGGATGGCGTCGGTGCCGTTTTGCAGGTGGAAATCGATAAGGCGCTCGAGTGCGTCAAAGTCGACGCTGCCGTCCTTTTTAAACGGCGTAACAAGGGCGACGATTGAGCCCTCGAGATTGCGGATGTCCATGTTCTTCTCCTTCGCGTCCGCGATCTGGATGCGTTTGTTCCATTGAGCGGCGACTGCCAGGCGCTCGTCTTGGGCGCGACGGCGGGCACTTTCGGCGCGCGACTTGGCCAGCAGCTCTCGGCCGCTCGGCAGCACGTCGAGCGTGGCAAAATAATCGCCCGGGCGCTCGGCGCGGCGGATGAGGTCGGCTGAGCCATCGGGACGCAGCAGGACCTCGGCGGAGCGCAGCCGTCCGTTGTAGTTGTAGCCCATGGAGTAGCCATGCGCGCCGGTATCGTGGATCACGAGCACATCACCCATGTCGATCTGCGGTAGCTCGCGGTCGATGGCGAACTTGTCGTTGTTCTCGCATAGGTTGCCCGTGACGTCGTAGGTGTCCGTGACGGGCGCTGTGGTCTTGTCGTCGCCACCCGGCTGACCCATTACCGTAATGTGGTGGTAGGCGCCGTACATGGCAGGACGGATCAGATCGACGGCGCTTGCGTCGACACCGATATAGTCCTTGTAGATCTGCTTTTCGTGGATAGCCTTGGTGACCAGGCAGCCGTAGGGCCCCATCATAAAGCGGCCCATCTCGGTGCAGATGGCCACATCGCCCATACCGGCGGGAACCAGGATTTCGTCGTAGGCCGCGTGCACCCCCTCGCCGATGGCGTGAATGTCGTTGGCCTGCTGCTCGGGCAGATAGGGGATGCCGACGCCGCCGGACAGATTGATGAAGGCGACATGTGCACCGGTCTCGCGCTCCAGGCGCACGGCAAGCTCAAAGAGGATGCGCGCGAGCTTGGGGTAGTAGTCGTTGGTGACGGTGTTGCTGGCAAGGAAGGCATGGATGCCAAAATTCTCGGCGCCCTTGGCCTTGAGCATGCGGAAAGCCTCAAAGAGCTGCTCGGTGGTCATGCCGTATTTGGAGTCGCCGGGGTTATCCATGATGCCGTTGGAGAGCTGGAACAGGCCGCCTGGATTAAAGCGGCAGCTGACCGTTTTGGGGATGGGCCCCGCAACACGCTCAAAGAACTCGATGTGGCTGATGTCGTCAAAGTTGACGATGGCACCCAGCTTGTTGGCGAGCTCAAAGTCGGCAGCCGGCGTGTCGTTGGAAGAGAACATGATGTCGTGTCCCGTGATGCCCAGCGAGCGGGCGATCATGAGCTCGGTATAGCTCGAGCAATCGCAGCCGCAGCCGTATTCGTTGAGAATGGAGATGAGCGCCGGGTTGGGGTTGGCCTTGACGGCAAAGTATTCCTTAAAGCCCGGGTTCCATGCAAAGGCGTCGCGCACTTCTTGCATGTTGCGGCGGATGCCCGCCTCGTCGTATAGATGAAACGGCGTGGGGAACTGCTCGACGATATGCTCGAGTGTCTCCTTGTCCACAAACGGCTGCTTGGCCGCATATGCCTCGTTGGGGGTCAATGCCATGTCCCGTAAACCTCGCTATCCAGACGGCGCCATCTGCGCATCGAATCCGCATAGCGTGGACCCAATGTCCGGATAGCGCTCCCGCATTGCTGCAGACAGTCCTGTGGGTGTTTCCCACAGGCCCACCAGGTTGTTCGTGCCCGAAAAACCCAGTTCGGCGGGTTTCGCCTCCCCACGGGGTCAAAGCCTGCCGGCTCGCCCGCGGTTCTTCGTGCCCGCGCCTCTATCAAGTGGTAACGACCCTACCACGTTGCACTTTACCAAACAAGAGTATTCGTATATAACGTTTAAAAAATGCAGCAATATGCTGGAAACATGTGTGCCACAATCCTGTATCACAATAAGTTGCAACAGATATGCCTCACGAAGGGATCCTCTATGACCGAGCTCCAAGAACTCCGTCGCTATCGCCGCGATCTCCATCGCATTCCGGAGCTCGATTTCGATCTTCCGCAAACCATCGCTTATATCGAGGGCGTACTGGCACCGCTCGCTTGCGAGGTGACCCATCCGTGCCCCAGCTGCGTCTGCGCTTTCTTCGATGCTGGCGTTGGCGCCGCACATGCCACGGCGATTCGGGCCGACATGGACGCGCTGCCCATTGCCGAGGCAACAGGGGCAGCGTTCGCCTCGACCCATCCCGGCAAGATGCACGCTTGCGGACATGACGGACACATGGCTATGGCACTTGCCGCCGCGACGCATGTCGACCGTACGATTCGCGAGCGGCCGGGCGCCATGAGGCGCAACGTGCTTTTTGTGTTCCAGCCGGCCGAGGAAACGACCGGTGGTGCCAAGACGGTATGCGAGAGCGGTGTGTTCGAGCGCTACGGGGTCGACCGCATTTTTGGCTTCCATGTGTGGCCCGATCTGCCTGCCGGCATGTTGACGAGTTGTTCCGGTCCGCTGCTAGCGCGTTCGAGCGAGACGCATATCCATATTCACGGTACGAGTATTCATATCGCTAAGACCTATGGTGTACCGGTCGAGGAGTCGCACGATGCGGCACTGGCGGCAGCAAAGTTTTTGGTTGCCGAGCGCGAGCTGATGGACGATTTGGGCACCGACGAGCCCTGTATCGGCAAGTTTGGTCTGCTGCAGGCCGGTACGGTTTGCAATGCGGTGGCGGGGGAGGCCCATGTTGCCGGCAGTCTGCGTGTGTTTACGGACGACATGTTCGACCGCTCGCGTGAGTGCGTGCGCCGCGTGCTTGATGAGGCATGCGCTGCAACGGGCTGCACGTACGATCTTGACTTTGCCGAGGGCTATCCGCCGGTCGACAACGACCCCGAGTTGTTTGTCAATGTCGCGCCCGCCTTGCCCGAGCTACAGCTCGTAGATGAGCCTTTGCTGATTGCCGAGGACTTCGCCTTCTATCAGCGCCATCTGCCGGGCGTGTTCTTCCTGCTGGGCACGGGCGTGCCGGAGGCGCAAGAAAACCCGATTGACGCTGATGGCTGCCCAGCCTATGCGATGAGCGCTCTTCACACTGATACCATGCTCTTTGATGAGGAAATTTTGCTCAAGGGCCTCGATGTCTACAAACGATTGCTTTTGCTTTGTTAGTCGACGGGGACGCATCTTCTCGAAAATACGAACAGATGTACGCTATAATAGAGATGTAGCTCTATAGAAACGTTTGACGTTATTAACGTAAGGCGATACTATGATTGCATCATATAAAGATGAAGACACTGAACGCTTTGCAATGGGTGTGCGGATTAGGAAGTTCATTCCTTTTGAGCGGGTCGCCTTGAGGAAGATTCGCCAACTGCAGATCTGCGCTTCGCTTGATGATCTTCGCGTTCCGCCAGGCAATCGTCTTGAAGCGTTGAAGGGCGATCGCGCCGGTCAATATAGTATCCGTGTCAATGAGCGCTATCGGGTCTGTTTTGAGTGGAGACAGGGGATGGCTTGGAATGTCGAAATCGTCGATTATCACAAGTGATGAGACTGCGTCTGATTTGCTGCCGCCGGTGACTCCTGGCGAGCTTCTCAAAGAGGAATTTCTTGCCCCTATGGGCATTTCTCAATATCGCCTTGCTAAGGAGACCGGGATTCCGGCTCAACGCATTGGGCAGATTATCTTGGGAAGGCGTCGCGTGACGGCCGACACCGACCTTCGCCTTTGCCGCTACTTTGGCCTGATGGATGGCTACTGGCTTCGAGCCCAGATGGCGTTTGATCTCGAGGCAGAGAAGAGGCGCATCGAACCGGAACTGGATAAGATCGTTCCCGTTCAGCAGGCCGTTGCGCTGTAGCGCTCAAAGATGTTGAGGTTGGAGTGACGATGGAACGACGCCGATGGTCTGCCGTGTATAGTCCTGGTGGGTGCGGGTGCGGCTTGCTGCTGCTCCCGGTTATTGCTGTGAGCATTGGCGTGATGTTTGCGCTTGCTGGACTGGCAGCAGCGGCACTTGCGCTGTTGATTGTGGCCATTGGCGTGACGATTTGGCTCTGCCGTTCTCGCGAGCAACGCCGTGCCGACGGCAAGACCAATGTCGGATGGGCCTTCTTTTTGGTTGTCGCCTACCTATTGAGCATCAGTTATCTGGCGTTCTTTTTCTTGTTGCTTGTGAGCACCTTTACTGGGGAATCCGTCACGGTGGGGTAGGATTCGATTGCCTTTTTGAGGATGAACCGAAAAGGGGCCGGATGGGCACTTTGCCTATCCGGCCCCTTTCGCTCGGTAGTCAATTCGGTCTTACCCGGCTGCCTCGCGGCGAGCGACCTCGTCGATCAAGATGGCATCGCCGTGCTTGGCGGCGGCAATGCTCGCGGCCATAATCATGCCCATTGCCGTGATGTAGGCGAAGAGCATCGACGGCGCCACGTCCATAACGATGCCGGAGAGAATCGGCGTCGCCACCTGAGCCGCCATGCTCACGGTGTAGTAGTAACCGGAGTAGCGGCCCACGCTTTGGGAGCTGCAACACTCCAGAATCATCGTGTACACGCACAGGTCCACGCCGCCCAGCGCGACGCCCATCAACAAAAAGACCCCGTACAACACGGGCGAGAAGCCGGGTGCCAGCCAAAGAAGCGTGGGGCACAAAACCATGATGACGGCGGTGCCCAGGGCGACCTTTTTGCGGCCGATTTTGAGCGAAAGGTTTGCCAGGGGTACGTAGCTTAGCAGCGCGCCTGCAATCGTCACGATATTGATGATGGCATAGGAACCGCCCTCCATGCCATAGAACAAATCGGCATAACGGCTGATATTGGTGGTCATGGCGTTATAGCTCATGTAGTAGAAAAACGTTGCGGCGAGCAGCATGATGATGGAGCGACGCACGTCGGTGTCTGCAACGCGTTCCTTACCGCCGGCCTCGGGGGAGTCGTCTTTGTCAATCTGATCCTCGTCGATGCCCATTGACAGCGATTTCTCGCGCATCTTTTCGACGAGGGCGGGCTCACGGACAAAGATGCCGTAGACAACGGCTGACACGAGGATAAAGGCGGCCTGCAAGATAAAGAGCGGAAGATAATCAGGTTTGTCGGCCTTGGGAACCATGACCGAGATGGCGACGAGCATAAGACCCGTTCCCGCATAGCCGACGATCTTTTCGATTGAGTCCGCCTTGGTTCGAAGTGGGCGAGGCGTAATATCTGCCACGATGGCGACCGTCATGGTGCGGTAGGCGCATATTGCCAAAAGCGTGAGGATAATCGCGCCAATGAGCAGAGGTAGGCTGCCCATGTTGTTGGCGATCGCGATGAGCGGGACGGAGAGCATTGCCACCGCGGAGCCGCCCAAGATAAAGGGCGTTCGGCGCCCGAGTTTGCTTGCGCAGCGGTCCGAGAGGATGCCAAAGAGCGGAAGCAGGAACAGGCCAAAGACATTATCGATGGCCATGATCGCGCCGGTGAGCGAGTTGGATAGGCCAAAGGTCCCTGTGAGCATCTTGGGAACGATGCCGTCGTAGACCTGCCAAAAGCTGATCATGCCCATAAAGGGTAGGGAGGCGAGGGCGACGGCCTTGGTGTCGAGCCGGGCCGCCCGCTTAAGATTTGGTTGGGTCATGCTGGTTCTCCTGGTCGGTAAAAGCGGGGAGGGGTGCTATCGGCCCCCGTTCTACAGTTGTTCAAGGTTGGCGAGAAACGCCACATAGAATTCGATGCCGCGCTTGTAGACGTCGACGCCGATGCGTTCGTTGGCGGCATGGATGAGCTTGCGCGCCTCGCCCGAGTAGATAAAGCCGCAGAAGCGGTAGACGCGATCGCAGATCTCGTTGAACTCGCGCGAGTCGGTACAGGAGTTCTGCACGTAGGGAGCAAAGCCGGCCTCGGGATAGACACCCGACACGCAGCGATGGATGTAGTTGAAGGCGGCATCGTCTTCGTAAGGCGAGATGGGCGCGGGCTCGGTGTAGGGAATCGCCTCGTTGATTTCGACGGTGACATGGTCGGGGCTTACGCCCGAGGCGCGGCACTGCTGGGCGGCGAGCTTGCGGGCGCGCTCAACGGCATCGGCGATGGTCTCGAACGGAGCGATGCGCACGTTGAAGTTGGCGCGAGCAACTGGTGGCAGCACATTGTGCGCATTGGAGCCTTCGAGCTGCGTGAGCGCATAGGTTGTGCGCAGCATGGCCGAGGTCTCGGGGCTGGCGGCCATGATCTTGGTAACCGCGGGGCGCGTGAGCCACAGGTTGCCAAAGATTGCCTGATACGTCGCGCTGCTACGGGCACCCAACTCGGTCAGTGTGGCCTCGACGGCGGGCGTGAGCTGCGGCTTGCCGGGGTTGGCCGAGATAGTCTCGCATACACGGCAGAGAAGACGGCAGGCATCGTTTGCCGCAGGCGTAGAGGCATGGCCGCCGTCGGCGCGCGCCGTGACGGTAAGGTCGACGTGGCCCTTCTCGGACACGCCTACCATGGCAACGGGTTCGGTGACGCCGAGCGGGGCGTCGGTTGCCACGGCGCCACCCTCATCGAGCACCATGTAGGGATGGATGTTATGCTCGCGAAGCCACTGCACTGCATGGGTTGCAGTAGGTGCGGCGATTTCCTCGCCATCGCTCGAGAAGAACCAGACATCGCGCGGGGGAACGAAGCCCTGGGCAATCAAATGCTCGGCGGCCTCGAAGAAAGCCGAGACGATGCACTTGGTGTCGAGTGATCCGCGGGCCCAGATCTCGCCGTCGAAGATCTCGGCTCCAAAGGGATCGTGCTTCCAGTCTTGGCCCTCGACGGGCACGACGTCCTGATGCGCCATCATGACGATGGGGTCCAAGGCGGAATCGGCGCCAGGCCAACGCAGGAGCATGCCAAAGTTGTCGACGCGTGTGAGCTCGGCGACTTTAAAGAAATGCGGATAAAGTCGCTGAAGCGTGGGAATCCACTGGCTGAAGGGCTCATCGTCGCGCTCGGCGATGTTCTCACGCGAAACGGTGGGGATGCGCAGCAATTCGCAAAAGCGCTCGACGGCTGCCTCGTCTGCCTTGTAGGTGCCTGCATCAAGAGGCGCGCCCTGTGCGACCGATACCGATGCTCCCATGGTGGGACTCCTTTCGTGTTGTATATCGAATACGTCAAGATTATCGCCCGCACCGCGCGTGGGAAATGGCGAAACACGTTGTTCATCTGCGGGCGGCGGGTCGGATAGCCTTAGCCGACGATGACCGTGCCGTCTTCGGTCACGGTGATGGCGTCTCCCGTCGACACAGCATCGAGAAACTCATCGCCCAGGTTGTCAATGGTGGGCATGGGGGTGTCGGTCCATACGCCCGAGAGGATCGCGCCAGCGGCGGCAAGGCTGTCAATGGGTTTGGAAAACAGCAGGCATGCGGGTTGGCGCCCCATTTTGGTGGCGCAGAAGAGCACCATGCCGCCTGTGGTGGAGCCGATAGTCTGCGGAAGACACAAGGCACATCCCGCCAAAGGTTTGCCGTACAAGTCGGGATTGTTTTGGTCGGAACACGTGGCCTTTTTGTCGCCAAACATCAGTGCCTTCTGAAACGATGCGAGTGTGTTGAGCCCTCCGTGAGAGACAAGTGCCTTGGCGTGGGCAGTTCCGGGGACAACGACGCGGCCGTGAAAGATTTTTTCCATGAGGAGTCGCCTTCCTATTTGATTGGTTTTCCGGTGGTGACGTAGGCGAGCACCTCGTCGTCGGTGTAGTAGCGCGATGCCGAGTACGTACGCAACTTGTTGGAGTTGGTGATGATGGGCATGCTGCCGCACAGCGGGTTGTTGGTGTACATAAGCGGGCAGATGCTCGAGACGACGGCGCCGGTAGTCGAGAGGCGTCTGTATGCCGCAGTCTTGCGGAAGGCGTCTGCCACGGATGGGGCGGCGGTCAGTACGGTGGGTACTTGCACGCGGCACTTGCCGGAGGCGCTCAGCCCATCGCAGATGGCGTCTGCCCAATGGGCGAGTTGTGCAGACGAGAGGTGGGGGCAGCCGATGAAGGCAAGCTTGGGGCGCGCGCCCGGGTTCTTCCACATAACGGGGTAGCTCGAGCGGATGCGTTCCAGCTCGGCGTCGTCAATGCGATAGATTTGGGCGTCTGGTGCTATGAGGTGTTCGCCTTGTTCGACGGCCTCGGGCGTGATGCCGTCCACGTGGTAGAGCCCGACAGCGCCGTTCGATGCGCTGGCGGCGCCCATGTCCTTAAGGTAGTCCTGCGTGCCGGGTGTGAGTTCGCGGCCAAGCCAGCGGTCGAGGCCTTTAATGTAAGGGACGTCTTCCATCACCTTCATGCCAATGGCGCTGCCAAGCACTTGCGCTTCGGGCTTGCGCTTACAGTCGACTTCGATGATCCAGGTCGCCTTGCGGCCCTCATCGGTGAGCAGGCCGAATTCCGGGACAAAGCCGGCAATTGAGCCGAACATCTCGATGATGCCGGAGTTGCGATTGCAGCGAGCGCCCAGCACGGAGTTGGCAAAGACCACGGCGCTGCTTTCTGCCCAGCTTAGGATGTCGCCACGCCGAGGTCGATTGCCAACCTCGGGCTGGTAACAGGTGCAGGTGAAAGCATCGTTGTCCAATAGACCCATGCTGCGCAGCTGTGCCTCATAATCGTCTTGTTTGGAATACATAATCTTGAACAGCAGCTTTTGCAGCGGGTTGGCCGGGACGGCGGGGTCGAGGGGCCTCGGGTCGACCGAGAATGACTGACCGGACAGGGCGCCGTCTTTCAGCAGCTCATCCATAAGGTCATAGACTGGACCGAGCATGGAGAGGCCAAAACTTGTGACAAGATGACCGTTTGCGCCGGTCACGGGAACCATACGCTCGGCGCCAAAGCATTCGCCGTACATAACGAGGGTCTTGACCACTTTGGCCATGGCGGGGCCCTTGGCGCCGTCGAGCAGGGCTTGTTGTTGGGAGGTCAGGTTCATCTGTGAGCCCATCCTTTCGTGTTAGATATTGGTGCCGAGTCGGTATGCCGCACGGACCGCTTCGAGCACACGGCCGGGCGCAAACCCATCGCCGATGTTATGCAGCTCGTCAGCGGCGTGCGTCTGCTGCAGTTTGTAGAACAGCGCGTCGTCGGGGTGTCCGCCGCAGGCAATGATTACCAAGTCGCAGGTTAGCTCGAGTGACTTCCAGTCGTTGCCGATTTTGGGTGCAAGCGGGTTTTCGACGTTCTCGGGCAAGACCGGTGACCACGAGACGTAGGGGTCGGGAACGTTTTTGTGGCAGTTGCGACTCAAGTGGAGACGCGCACACCTCGATGGGGCTCCAGACTCGCGTTTGCCGCCGACTTCCGCGCGCTCGACGCGTGTCATATTGAGGAGCCGCACATTGCGTCCCCTGAGCGTATGGAGTAGGTGGCCGCGATTTGCCGTGCAGGCGCCCTGCATCATGTGAGGCAGCATTTCAATTACGCTGACCTGTGGTATGCCGTGTTCGACGGTGAGCCATTGGGCAACCTCGCAGCCCACGGCCCCTCCGCCAATGATGGTGACGGTTTTGGCGTTGCCAAGCAGCGCGGGTTGGCGCAGTAGCTGCGTTGCCAGCACGGCATGGCCCGATGCTGCAAGCTCCGTAAGACCGGGGATGGGCGGTATTGCATTGGAAGTGCCTGTCGCGCACACGATTGCGTCGAAGCCTGCTTTTGCAAGATCTTCGGCGCGTGCTGCCCGTCCAAGTTCGATTGTCAGGTTCCCGTTGGGTTTTTCTGCCTGCTCGCGCACCTGTCGAACAAGATATGATCGGTAGTTATCGAGGTCGAACTTGATCCGGGCGGCGCTGGCGGAGAGGAGTTTTCCTCCAAGTTCATCTTCGGCATCGATGAGCTTTACGTCGTGGCCACGACGCGCGGCGATTAGCGCACAGACCATCCCAGCGGGTCCGGCTCCTATCACCGCTATGCGTTTGGGTTCTTTGGCGGGAGCGGGTGTCTGGGGCATGAGGTATTCAAAGCTGCAGCGTGGATTGACGGCACACTGCGGATGGCCCCCTTCGACAAACTCGTTGAGGCATCCTTCCTGGCATCCGATGCAGGGGCGAATATCTGCCACGCGACCGGCGTACGCCTTGTTGGGCCACTCGGGATCCGCAAGCAGCGGGCGTCCGAGCATGATCATATCGGCGTCGCCATTGCGAAGGGCGCGTTCGGCAATGTCGGGGTAGCCCAACTTACCCACCGCGACAACGGGTACGGGAAGGCCGGCATTGGAGCGGATATTGTCGGCGGCAAAGCGCTCTCGAACGGCGCGCGCCACGGGAACGAAGCAGCCTGCGGGCATGCTCGCAGGCGGGTGGGGCATCCACCAGTTGTCATAGCAACCAAGGTCGACGTCAAAGATGTCTACTCCCGCCGCCACGAGCTCTTCCATATAACCCAGGGTCTGTTCGACTGTACGGCCGCCGCGCATGCGTCCCAGATAGGTCGAATTCATGACCTGCTCGTCATAGGTTTCCTCGAGTGCAAGCGAAAGGTCGATGCGGTACATGATGGGGTAGTCGGGCCCAACGCGGCGACGGATTTCTTTGATCATATCGAGGCCAAACTGACGCCAATCGGCATAACGTCCGAGCTTGCGATGGTTAAAGGCGGGGTTTCCGAGCTGCTCGATAAGATAACCCTCGTGCCCGTGCAAATAGACGCCATCGATGCCCATGGCATGAGCATCGGCCGCCGCTTGGCCGATATTGTTTACGATACGGCGCAGCTTTTGGTCCGAGAGGCGCATGCATGGAATGGCGGGGATGTAGTAGTTAGGCAAGAAACTCGCCGAGACCGGAAACTTCTTTTGCGTGATGAGGCATTGCGGGTTGCCCACGCGGCCGAGTCCGGCCGTAAGCTGGACAAAAATGCGTGATCCGAAGGCATGGACACCTTGGGCAAGGTCGCGCCAGCCTGCCATAACGGTTCGGCTTCGATCGATGCGCGGGAAATAGGTGAGCTTGTCCAGCTCGGTGACCGTGGTATCGATGCCGTGGCTTACCGGTACGAGTCCTGTTGTGATGAGGCCGCAGCCGCCTTTGGCGCGGGCGAAAAAGTACTGCAGCATCATGTCGCTGGGGCGGCCAGTTTCCTCGCACATGTCGATATTGCCCATCGGCGCCATGACAATGCGGTTTTTGACGGTGAGCTTGTTAATTTTGATGGGAGAGAAGAGCTTGTCAAAAGGATAGAGCTCTTGTGTCATGCGGGACGATCCGCAACCGGAATTTTTGGCGGGCCAGCTGTCGAATGAGTCGACGAGTTGCTGCACCAGTACGTCTTTTCCCAATGAGGTTCCTTTCAGATGTTGACAAGGTAACAAAGCAGTTTACGTCTAAATGTTTAATAGTCAACAACAAAGGCATGAGTTCGGTGAAGGAAAAAAAGACTCAATGAGTGCCAGATGGCAAACTGTGTTGCGACATTAGCTCCCAGCTAATGAATTTGAGTTCGCTGCCTCCTACGATGTGCTGTGTGCCGGCACGGTAGCCGGATCGTGGGAAGGATGCATAATGGCAAAAGAGGGAAAGAAGCCGATCGGCAAGATCGTTTTGGGTGTCATCGTGGTGCTCGTTGTTGCCGGCGTCGTAGGGTCTATGGGCGGCAACTCGTCTGATTCGTCTACGGGTGATGCAGCAAAGCCTGCCGAACAGACCCAGCAAGTCGAGGAGAAAAAAGAGGCACAAGAACCCTATACGGTTTCGGATGAGGCCGGGGATACGTCTAATCAGTTCGCGTATAAGATCACTGGCACGTTGACCAATAATACGGATAAAGAGCAAAGCTACATTCAGATTGAGTATGTTCTGTATGACGCAGACGGCAATCAGGTGGGAACGGCTCTTGCGAACACCAACCATCTCAAAGCGGGCGGCACCTGGAAGTTCGAAGCGATGAGCACGGTATCTCCCGACCAGGTTGCCAGCTGGGAACGTTCTGACGTGAGCGGTTTTTAACTAGAATTAAAAACATGGTTACTATGCGAGCTGGGGGGTGAGGCCATATGCCTGATAAGAAGCTAACCGAAGAGTTGCTCAACGAGCTGCTCGATGCTCCGAGTATCGAGGGCTATATCAAAGAGCACGACTTTACCGCCCCGTCGCTTTCGGAGTATCTGAAACAGCTTTTGGAAGAAAAGGGGCTGGAGCGCTCGCGCGTGGTGCGTATGGCCGACCTCAACGAGACGTTTGGCTATCAGATCTTTACCGGTGCGCGGCATCCGAGCCGCAATAAGGTGCTGCAGATTGCCTTTGCCATGGCGCTGACGCTCAAGGAGACCAACCGCGCCTTGTCGGCGGCGGGCGCCAATGTCCTCAACTGCAAGGACCGCCGTGACGCCATCATCATTTTCTGTATCGATCGTGGCTGCAGCCTGCAAAAGGTGAACGAGGAGCTGTATCGCTTTGGTGAGGAGACGGTGAGCTAACGGTTGGCTGCCGGCGGAAGCGCCGTTCACGATATTTAGAACGTGCAGGGCACGGGCGTCATGGGGCGTCCGCGCCCTGCGTTATTATGGACGCTATGGATACTCAGAGCCCAACATATTCCGATGATGAGCTGACCGCTGCGCTCGCCGGACACCTGGCGTCACTTGAGCGTGATGACAGCTATCGCGTAGACCGTGTGCTCAAGCACTCCGACGTCGAGACGACCGAGCTCGTGTACTTTGAGGGCTCCGGCGGAGGATCTCTTGGCCCCTTTGTTCGCAAGCGCATCGACGCGTCGGCCCAGATTGGCGGGGCGTATGAACGCCTGTTTGCGGCCCAGCATGCTGGGCGACGTTACGAGCACTTGCCTCGGATTGTCGATTGCCGCCGCGTGGGCGACGAGCTTTGCGTGGTCATGGAATACATCGAAGGCGAAACGCTCGGGGCCCTGGTGGGGCGTTTGGGTGCGACGCCCGATTATGCCTGTGAGCTGTTTGGCGCCCTTTGTGATGCAGTTGCGGAGCTCCATGCCGGCTTTGCGTCGGCGGGGGAGATGGCTGCGCCGGTGATCCATCGCGACCTAAAGCCCTCGAATATCATCGTATCGGGCGCAAACTATACGCCCGATACAGGCATGACATTTTCATCGCTGGTGATTATCGACTTGGGAATCGCTCGCGTGTGGCGCGAGGGAGCCGATGCCGATACCGTTAAGTTTGGCACGCGTCCCTATGCGCCGCCCGAGCAGTATGGTTTTGGCCAGACGAGCGTGCGCAGCGATGTCTATGCGCTCGGTGCCCTGCTGTTCTTTTGTCTGACGGGGGCCGACCCCAAGCCGGGTCGGAACATGCGCGAGCAATGCGAGGCATATGATATCCCCGCCTCGCTTGCCGATGTTATTTGCATGGCGATGGCGCTCGATCCGGACAAGCGCTTTGCAAGCGCGAAGGCGCTAGGGCACGCTGCGCGTGCATCCTATGCGTTGTCCGCACCGACGCCGTCGTCCGCGCCGAATGCTGCTTCCTTCCAAGAGCCTCCGGAGCGGCGAGCCGTGTGCCCTGCGCCCGTGCTCCCCACGGATCAGTCTCAGGGCGGATTGCCGTTGGTGCCTGAGCGCCCGAATTTACTCTCCCGCATTCCCGACACCGTTGGGCGCATTTGGAACGCATTCGTCTATCTTTCGCTACTTGTTTTCTTTGCCGGAAGCCATTTTGCCGTTTTTCATCCTACGGGCGCCAACCAAAACTACCCGATGTGGTTTCTCGCGATTGAGTATTTTATCTTCGTCGACGGTCTCGTAGTGCTCATCCATTTTGTGATGCTCGACAAACGCCGCCTTCGCCGGCGGTTTGAGCTACTCGATAGATACCGCGGTAAAAAGCTTGCAAAGCTCTGGCTCAAGGCTATGGGTGTGCTCTTGTTGGTAATGACTATCATTGTTGCCATTGCAAACGCGACTGGCGTCGTCGATACCTCCGTCGCGTAAAAGAAAAAGGGCCCCAATTGGGGCCCTTTGACGTTGATCTTAGATGCGGTTCATCTGGGTTGCAACCTTGTTGTACCAGTCCTGCCACGTGGGCGGGCAGTACTTTTTGGCGGCTGCCGGGGTAAGCGTGGAGCCATAGTTGGCGCCCAGGTAGGCAACGTGGGCAGAGACGCCCTCGCTCCAGCTACCAAAGCTCCGCCAGCCGCCGCCGCGGGCGCTCCAGCCCCAGGCGTTATAGGAGCCGGCACAATAGAGGCCCTTGCTGCTCTCGATGCAGGCGATGGCGGGAGACCAGCGAGGGTCAACACCGGTGTTCCAGGCTGCCACGGCAAAGTTGTAACCCTGGCCTGCCATGGGGGAGCCGGCGAGGTAGTTGTCGATGCGACTCGTCCACTCGTTGATAAACGAGTCGTAATCGGAGTTGCCGGTATTGGAGTTGTTCACCGTGGTGTCGATAGTGGTGTTGGCGTTATTGGCCTGGCTGTTGGAGTTGTTGCCGCTCACGCCCTCGCCCGAGAGCTTCTCGGCGGCGGCGGCCTTGTCGGCCTCGAGCTTGGCCAGCTCTGCGGCATTCTCCTGCTCGGCCTTTGCCTGGGCTTCGCTGCGAAGCTGCTGGGCCTGTGCCAGTGCGTCCTCGGCGGTTTTCTGCTCGGTCTCGAGTTGGGACTTCGCCTGCTCGAGCTCGGTCTTGTTCTGCTCGAGCTCGGTCTGCATCTTGTTGAGCTCTTCGATCTCGTCGACGCTCGAGCTCGTGATCTGGTTGGTGTACTTGCAGGTGGTGATGAACTCGCCCAGGCTCTGCGCGTTGACCAGGAAGCTCACGATGGGGTTGGTGCCCTTCTGGTACTTATACAGATCGCGCATGGCGGAGCTCGCCTTGGCCTGTTGATCGGGAAGTTCGGCTTCGATCTTCTCGATGCTTGCCTCGTTAGTGTCGATTTGCTTCTGCAGATCCTCGAGCTTGGTGCGGGCTTCGTTGTAGGCACTCGTGGCGGTTTCGATTTTCTGCTGGGCAGCGGAAAGCTGATCCTGCGTTGCCTGCGAGGCGGCATAGGCTGCGACGGGGGAGAGCATCGGCGCGGCCGTCAGTGTAACGGCAAGCGCGGCGCTCGTGATGATACGAGCCGGCTTCGACGCGATGAGCGCTGCGGTGCGATGGTTCGAATGCTGCATCCAGTCCCTCTGCAATCAATCGTAGGTTATAGTTCGAAAGGTATTCTACTACTGCTTTCGACTTCAACTTGAACCTTAAAGGTTCTAAAGGGTCAAGTTGAACTTGAGGTTTTGGCCTTGACCTGCAGTTATAGTGAATTGTTAAGAAACCATAGAGTTCAACTTTAACGTTACGGAACCCTGCGGGCTCGATCATAAGCGCCTGCTTGCCATAGATATGGTGGAACTTTGGGAAGCGACGGTTTGGCACGCTAGAATAAACCAGTTGCATAAAGACCGCCCATCGTACGGGCAGTTGATGATAGGAAGTTTCCATGGCATTGCAGTTTACAGAGCGCGAGTTTATACCCGTGCTGCTCGGCGGCGATATCAACGCCTATTCGGTGGCGCGCGCCTTCTACGAGGAGTATCAGGTCAAGAGCCTGGTCTTTGGCAAGTATCAGACGGGTCCTGCATACCGCAGCCAGATTATCGACTATACGCCCAATGTGGATATCGACACTATGCCGGTCATGATCGAGACCGTCAACGGCATTGCACAGGCCAATCCCGATAGGAAGATTATCCTCATGGGCTGCGGCGATAACTACGTCGCGCTTGCCGCACAGGCTCAGGATGCCGGCCAGCTTGCCTCCAACGTCATCGCGCCCTATGCGCCCTACAGCATGCTCGAGCAGTGCCAGAAGAAGGAGATCTTCTACGAGCTGTGCGAGAAGCACGGTGTGCCCTATCCGCACACGTTTACCTTTACCATGGCGATGCTCAACGCCCAGGGCGAGGCTTCCGCCGAGGTGCTCGACCAGATCGACTTTCCCTTCCCGATGATTCTGAAGCCCTCTGACGGCATCATGTGGTGGGAGCACGAGTTCGAGGGCCAGAAGAAGGCCTACGAGATTGCCGATCGCGCCGAGCTGGAGCAGGTCATTCGCGATGTGTACGCCAGTGGCTACACCGATGACCTCATCTTGCAGGACCGCGTGCCCGGCAACGACGAGTACATGCGCGTGCTTACCAGTTATTCCGACCGCAACGGCAAGGTTCGCATGATGTGCCTGGGTCACGTGCTGCTCGAGGAGCATCAGCCCCATGGTGTCGGCAACCACGCCTGCATCATCACCGAGCCCAACGACGAGCTCATGGGTGGCGTGCGCAAGCTGCTTGAGGACCTTAAGTTCACGGGCTTCTCCAACTTCGACGTCAAGTACGACCAACGCGATGGTTCGTTTAAGTTCTTCGACTTCAACACGCGTCAGGGCCGCAGTAACTACTACGTCACCAACAGCGGCTTTAACGTTGCCAAGTACGTGGTGGATGAGTACGTCTATAACCGTCCGTTTGAGCCGGAATTTGTGACGGCGCAGGACGAGGCTCTGTGGATGGTCGTCCCCATGGGTGTCGTTGACAAGTATGTCAAGGACCCCGAGCTGCGTGCGAAGGCGCATCGTCTGGCCAAGGAGGGCAAGGCCGCCGATCCTTCGTTTATGAAGGGCGATTTTGTCTTTAACCGCTGGTTGCGCATGTGGCACACCAAGCTGCGTCACTTTAAGCTGTTCAAGACGTATTACAAGTAGATGAGCGCGGCGCCCGCCCGGTTTGCAACGGACGGGCGCGGGCATGATACGAGCAATTGCATGGGCGTCACCAAGGAGGCGGCGATGGAAAAGCTGGGAGTTATCGGCGGCATGGGCGCTGAGGCCACGTCGTATTACTACGACCAGGTCGTGCGTCATACGGCTGCTGCCTGTGATCAGGAGCATATCGACATGGTGGTGCTTTCCAAGTCGACCATGCCCGACCGTACGCTGGCCATCAAGACCGGCGAGCATGCCGAGCTGCTGGCGACCATGAAGGAATGTGCACGGGCACTCGAGGGGCTGGGCTGTGCCCATATCGCCATTCCCTGCAACACATCGCACTACTTCTACGACCAGATTCAGTCGTTTACCAAGGTGCCGATTATCCACATGCCGCGTGAGTCGGTGCGCTATGCCCTGGCGGGCGCGGTGATGGGGGAGTGCGAGTTCGATCCCAACCTGAGCATGCCGTCCGAGCCGGTGCGCAAGATCGGCATCATGGGCACTGACGGCACCGTGGGTGCAGGCGTCTATGGGCGCGAGTGCGAGGCCGCGGGCGTCGAGGTCGTCTATCCCAGCGAGAAGCGCCAGGCCGACGTGATGTCGCTGATTTATGATGACGTGAAGGCCGGACGCGAGCCCGATATGGACAAGTTTGACCGCGTGATGTGGGAGTTCGCCCGCAGCGGCTGCGACCGCGTCATTCTGGCCTGCACCGAGCTCTCGGTGCTGCAAAAGTACCGGGAGATGCCCGAGATTACCCTTGACGCCATGGACGTCCTGGTGCGCGAATCCATCATCCGCAGCGGCGCCCCCTACCGCCTGTAGCCCTCGACCTGCCAAAAAAGGGACAGGTTTATTTTGGTAGGTTTTATCTGGGTAAACAGTAAGGCCTCGGCTCGTTTGATGCGGGCCGGGGTCTTTTGCATTTGTCGGTTGCCGGGGGCGATGGGTTAAAACAGGAAGCCGAGGACGATGAGGGCAATGCTGACAATAAGTATGGCAATGTCCAGGCTCTTGATGGGGTAGCGCTTGTACGAGCTCGCGCGCGTGCGCAGGTAGAAGCCGCGCTGCTCGGCTGCCAGGGCCGTGGCATCGGTTTTACCCACGCTCGAGATCAGTAGCGGCACGCACAGCGGCAGCATGAGCTTGAGCTTCTTGATGGGGTTCTTGGTGTCATACTCGATGCCGCGTGCGGTCTGCGCCTCCATGATGGCGTTCATCTCCTGGCCAAACACCGGCACAAAGCGCAGCGCCGTGGTAAAGGTGAAGGCGTAACGATACGGAACGTGCAGCACCTCGACGCAGGCGTTGGCAAGGTCGTTGAGCTTGGTCACCATGAGCATCAGGATGAGCGGTAGCGCCACGCCCAGCAGACGCAGGCAGGCCTTTGTTCCGGTGATGAGGCCTTCATCGGTGACAAAGCTCCACACCACGTTGCCATCGCGCATAAAAGCCAGCTGCAGCACCAGCATGATGAGCGCGAGCGGAATCAGTAGCTTGAGCAGCGCGAGCAGGCGGTCGACGACGCCGGCGTAGGCTCCCAGCGCGAGCGTGAGTGCCAGAAAGCCCAGCAGTGCCACATAGGTGTCGGACAAGAAAATGCCGATGATGATGGCGGCGGCGAGGCCCAGTTTGATGACGGGGTTCAGGCGGTGTAGCAGCGTGTCGCCCGGCATGTAGTCGATGACGTTAACCACGGCGGACCATCTCCTCGGTAATGCGAACGATATCGGTGACCTCACTCACCTGCGTAAAGGAGGGCGAGACGGTGGATGCCAGACGGCGCGAGAGTTCGATGACCTGGGGCGGCTCAACGTAGGCACGCTGCATGAGTTCGATGTTCGAGAATAGCTCGTGCGTGCGGCCGCGGTCGAGGATGCGACCGTTGGCCATCACCACGATGCGCTCGGCAAAGTCGGAAACGACTTCCATGTCGTGACAGACCATGATGACGGCGCAACCGCGCTCTGCCATGGTGCGCACCGTTTCCATGACGGTCATGCACTCGCGGTAGTCCAGGCCGCTCGTGGGTTCGTCGAGCACCACGATCTTGGGCTCGATCACTACAACGGATGCCAGCGCCACCATCTGGCGCTGGCCGCGTGACAGCGAGAACGGTGCCTCGTCGGCGGGCAGGCCAAAGCGGTCGATGACCAGCTGGGCGCGACGCAGGGCTTCGGCGCGGTCGATGCCGGCAAGCTCTAGACCAAAGGCGACCTCGTCGAGCACGGTGTCTTTGCAGATTTGGCGGTCGGGGTTCTGGAAAAGCGTTGCCACTTCGCGTGCGATGCGGCTCGTGGGAACCGATGCCGTGTCCAAGCCCGTAACGCGTACGCTGCCCGATGCGGGCTTGAGCAAACCCGTGAGCAGTTTGGTGAGCGTGGTTTTGCCGGCTCCGTTTTGGCCGACAATGCCCACGAGCTCGCCGGGGTAGAGCGTCAAGTTGAGGTCGTGGACGGCGGCGCCTCCATGGGGGTAGGAAAACTCGACATGGTCAAAGGTGAGCACCGGCTCGGCGTCTTTCGCATGCGGGCGCAGCGACGGCGCGTGCGGGGAGCCTGCGGGAGCCTGGGTATCGCTTGTCGCACGGTCGGGGTCGACGATTTCCGTTATCAGGCGTTCTGCCTCGTCGACATCCAGACAGGGCGTGCCGCTTACCAAGCCATCGGCCTCGAGACTGTTGAAGATGCGCGTGACGCGCGGACAATCGACGCCGATGGTGCGAAGCTCGTCGGTGCGTGCGAAGACCTCGTGCGGCTCACCTTGCAGCGCGATCTGGCCGTGATCGAGCACCAACACACGGTTGCAGTACTCCGAAAGCAGAGCGACCTTTTGCTCAACGACGACGATGGTGATGCCGAGCGCGCGGTTTGCCTCGCGCAGCGTCTCGAAGACCAAGGTGGAACTGGCGGGGTCGAGTGCTGCGGTTGGCTCATCGAGCACTAAGACGCGCGGACGCATGGCGAGGATGGCGGCGATAGCTACCTTTTGCTTTTGGCCACCCGAGAGGGTGGCGATCTCGCGGTCGCGCAGGTCGCTAATGCCGACGGTCTTAAGCGTCTCGCACAAGCGCTGCTCGATCTGGTCATGCGGAACGCCAAAGTTCTCGAGACCAAAGAGCATCTCATCCTCAACGACCGAAGCGACCATCTGCGTGTCAATGTCTTGCAACACGCTACCGACGATTTGCGATATGTCGGTGAGCGAGACCTCGCAGGTGTCGTGGCCGTCAACTAACACGGAGCCATAAAAGGCGCCGGTGTAGTGGTGAGGCACGGCGCCCGACAGGCAGGCGGCAAGTGTGGACTTACCGGCACCCGAGGGCCCGATGATGCCGATGAAATCTCCCTTGTTCACGCTAAGCGAAACGTGGCTGAGCGCCTGCTCGGTTTGCGTGCCATAGGAGAACGAGACATCGTCGACGTTGATGATCGTTTCCATGGATACCTTTCATAATCATTGGGGACGTTCTTACATGACTAGTCGTTTAAGAACGTCCCCAAAAGCTCGTTGTTTGGGACAGTCTTTGGTGGTGAAGCACGGATACGGCTTTACGAGGTGCCCCAGGTTGGCGCGAAAGAGGAGCGAAGCGTTCTTGGGTATGCGAGCGACGAATGAACGCCAAGATGGGGTGGCTCGTAAAGCCGAGCGGGTTAGTTGAGCTTCAGGGCCTTCTGGATGGGCAGGTAGAGGGCGCCGACCAGAATGGCGTTAAATACGGCGGTCATGGCGACGACGGGCAGCATGGCTGCGGCGAGCTCGCCCACCACGCCGAGCATGGCCATCTTGATGACCATGAAGATGACGCCCGAGACAAAGGTGGTCACGAATGTTGCGACGATGGCGACGACGGGCTTAACCTGGCCGTCCTTGGCGGCGGCGTTGACAATGACGGCCATGAGCATGGCGGCGATACCCTCGGCGGCAAAATCGACAAACGGCGAGGTGGTAGTGATCTGGATTACGGCCGCCGAGATGAGACCAATGACGAGCGCCTGGCCAATGTTGGGACGAATGACCAGGATGGTGAGGCAGAAGGCCGAGATAATGAACTCGGGGCTGATCATACCGCCCGAGATGCCCGAGATTGCCTTGCCGACGGTGAAGTTGAGGATGAAGCCGGCGGCAAGCAGAATGGCGAGCAGGACAAGGGCGCGAATATCGAGTTTACCGCGGTCGGCGGTCTGGACGGCGCGGGGCTGGGCGGTGGCGGTGGTGTTCTGAGACATGGTGAAAGTCCTTTCAAAAAGGGGAGTGTAAGAGAAAAACGGAGGCGCGTGATGCGAATGCGATCGGGCTCGAGATAGAAAAAGGCCCCCGGTCGAAACCGGAGGCCTTCCAATCACCTAGAGCGCAAAACAGGCGTGAGGGACTCACTTTCGACCGATCGTATTCGCATCACGCCACCACCAGTTGTTGAGAGACTTCATCGTGTTCATCATCTTGGTGGCTCCTTTCGTGATGCCTTGGCGCGGTCGCACCTCGTTGCTGTTGTGCTGCACTATAGCACAGCAAAGTGTGTGCGGGGAAATCTTTTTTGAAAAGATTTCGGCGGCGTTTCCTGCCGGTCAAAAGGGCAGGCTGAGCGGGCGGGATGACTCATGCGACCCCGCCCGTCTCTTGGAACGCAAGGGCCTTAGGCCTTCTTGCGACGATAAAGCACGAAGCCGCAGACACCGATGATGACGACGGCGCCAACGGCCATGGCGGCCATGTTGTTGCCCTCGGACTTCTCCTCGGTCGCCTCTTCCTCAGCCTCGGGCTCGGCAACGTCCTTATCGGAGAGAGCCTCGTCGGCGTAGGTGATGGACTCGACCAGGCAGTCGTTGTCGGCATCGTAGTCACTCGGGACGAACTCCTCGGAGAAATCGCCCTCCTTGAGGTAGTCGCGCATCTCCTCGAGCATGGCCTTGCACTTGACGTAGGTGTTCTTGGTCGCTGCCTTGCCGGCCTTGTTGGCCAGGGCGGTGCGGGCCTCGGTGTCCTCGGCGGCCTGCATGGCCTCGTCGACGGTTAGGTTCTGCTCGATGAGCTCCTTCTGCAGGGCGTCGAGATAGGCGCGGACGCCGGTGGCGCAGCTGTCGCGGTTCTCATAGGCGAGTGTGTTGATGTCCATGAGAACGTAGTTGATGGAGTTCTTGGGCTCCTCGTTGTTCACGACGTCTTCCTCTTCACAGTGATCGAAGGAGACGTCCTGATCGCTGAAGTAGGGGCTGACCTCGGTGAGCAGTGCGGAATAGAGAGGGATAGCGACGGAGAACTCGGCGTTGGAGAGCATCTCCCACTGGATGGTCGCGATCTCGGGGTCCATGCCGTGACGGATCTGGAAGGTGTGGATCTCGGTGTTGCGGTTGGAGCCGATGGCATAGGCGCCGTCGGTGTTGGCGTTGAGGCCGGCGACATTCTCGCCGCGAGCGGCGAAGGAACGAATCATCTCAAAGGTGTTCCAGTCGGACTTGCCGGGCTGGAAGAACAGCGGCTGCATCTCGTGGACCAGGGCGCCGGTTGTGGCGCGAGCCTCTTCGCGCTCGTCCTTGACGATCTCGTAGTCGGTGCCCTCGGCAAGCGGAGCCATGAAGTAATCGCGGCCCTGGACATAGCGCGACCACTGGTGCATATCGGCCTCGCTAATCTCCTCGCCGTAGGTCTTGGCGACGTCGAATTTGCCGTCGGTGTACTCGGCAAAGCCCTTCTCCTTAGGCATGGACTCGATGCCCTCGGAGTGGAGGCAGTTCTCGGTGTCGTCGAGGTCGACGTCATAGGTGAGGTTGCCGATGTTGGGATTGAGCGAGGCGATATCGTCGGTGAGTCTCATGGCGATCCACTGATGGCCGGAAAGCGCTGCAAACAGCCAGGTCTCGTTGTTGTCGGCAATGATGATCTGGTCGTTGGAGCAGACGCCCTGCTCGTCAATCAAGCTGCCGAGGAGCTCGACACCCTCGCGGGCCGTGGCACTCTCGCCCAGAATGACGCTGGCGTAGTTGTACTCGCCGATGCCGGTCTCCTCGGTGACGGGGTCGGCTTCCTCTGCCTTCTCGTTATAGGAGGTGCTCAGCGTGGCAGAGCAGGAAACGCCCTTTTCGTTGATGCCAGCCTCGGAATATGCGTCGTAACGATCTTCCCACTGAGAGGGGTTGTCGCGAACGAAGGTGTAGCGGTAGGTTGCGCCCTTGGACTTGTACTCAAAGCCGGACTCGACCGAGGTGTACTTGCTGCCGTCCTTGTGTGCGGGCTCGATGCCAAAGTGCTTGATGTAGCGCGGGCCGAAGTCCTCGGAGCGTCCGTAGTACGTGTTGCCGTCTGCCGTGAGCTGGCTGCCCATGTAGATCTGGGTGCAAGCGAGCGCCGAAGTCGGCATGGCCATAATGGCCGCTGCTCCAAATGCAAGGCCGCAGCCGAGCTTCTTGAGCGTGTTGACAGGATGAGTAAACCTCATGATCCCTCCCAACTGTTGAAACCCCGCGAAACCGTACGGAGTTTCAGCTAATAAATACATCTACTAGCCTAAAGGAAGTGTAAAGAGTATTCATTCGACAACAGCTTTTACTCGATGAGCGTGAAGAAATATACGATGAGCGGATAATAATACTCATTTTATTGCTTTAGTTAAATAAAGGCACCCTGCATTTACTGTAGCTGAATAAAGCGCCAGACAATGATCAAAAGGAAAACTCTCCCGCTGTTTAGGATTTGCATAAACAACGGGAGAGTCGATAACTGGATGAATATCATACCAATGTGGATTTACTTCTTTCGACGGTGGATCACATTGATGGCGTAACCAACGAGCATGGCCAAGACGATGACGATAAAGCCAATCAGGGGATTGTCGTTCATGGGGTCCTCCTATTTTCCGAGCGGTGAAAAATCGTCGACGATGAGGTCGAGACATTGCGGCAGCGCGCGAGCGCCAAAGACGCCGGAGTTGCTGGAGATGATCTCTCCATCGAACTGCATACCCAGCGATGGCGTGCAGGTGATCTTGGCTTTCTTGGTCTGGATGATCTTAAACTGCGGACGGCCGAGCACTTTGCCAGCGGGGTCGAGCGCGGCGGTAATTACCGTGGGGAGCAGCTGCATCGTGCGCACGGGCTCAATAACGACGATGTCGACCATGCCGTCGTCCATGCGGCAGTTGGGGAACAGGTTGATGTCGTTTTGGATGACCGAGGTATTGCCTGCCATGCAGCAGATGCCGTCGAGCTCCTCGACAATGCCGTCGTGCTCAATGGTAAAGTGCGCCACCGTGGGGTTGGGCGTGGCGAGCGCGGAGAGGAAGTAGGCGATCTCGCCAATGTCGTTTTTGGTGGGAGCGGCCTTCATCATGATCTCGGCGTCGAAGCCCGAGCCGGCGATGATGATAAAGCCGTGGCGCTTCTCGTTGCCGTTCTCGTCGAGCCAAAAGAGCTCACCCATGTCCACTTTGACCGTGCGGCCGTCGCGGCAAGCCTTGGCGAGTGCCGCCGCCTCGGGGGCATTGCCGATGTTGTTAAAGAACAGGCAGGCCGTGCCGGAGGGGAAGACAAGCGTGGGGACACCGCACCCGCGCATCTGGTCGAGCACGTTGGAGACGGTGCCGTCGCCGCCCGAAACGACCACGCGATCGAACTCGCGAACGTCCGCTACCGCGTCCTCGGGCTCCATGCCATCGCCGATAAAACGCATCACGACCTCGTCGCCGCCCTGCGCGAGGGCGTGCGTGAACGCGTAGATTTCATCTGAGCTGGGGCCCGATGCCGGGTTGTGGATGATAAGGCAGCGCATACTTACGTTCCCGTTCTGTGACTAACCGAGTATAGTTGTAGAGCAATGCCGATATCCTACCCGTGTTTTTCGGGCCTAACCTTATTCGATGGGTTGATATGTACATTTCCACACATCAGGCTCTGGTCGACTTTTGCCAGCGCGCCCGCGAGTTCGACGCGATCGCCGTCGATACCGAGTTTTTGCGCGAGCGCACGTTTCATCCGCGCCTGTGCCTGGTCCAGATTGCCACCCCCGCCGAGAGTGTCGCTGTCGATCCGCTGGTGATCGACGACCTGTCGCCGCTTGCCGAGCTTATGGCCGACGAGGGCGTGGTCAAGGTATTCCATGCTTGCTCACAGGACATGGAAGTTATGCTCCATACCGTGGGCGCACTGCCGCGACCGATTTTTGACACGCAGGTTGCCGCCGCCTTTTTGGGCGAGCGCCAGCAGATTTCGTATGGTGCGCTCGTTCAGACGTTCTGCGGCGTATCACTGCCCAAGACCGAGTCGCTGACCGATTGGTCGCGCCGCCCGCTGAGCGATAAGCAGATCGAGTACGCGATCGATGACGTCAAGTACTTAATCGTCGCCTATACCGAGATGATGAGCCGCCTGCGTGAGCTGGGCCGCGTGGACTGGGTGCTCGACGAGTTGCGTCCTTTGGCCGACGAGTCGCACTACCGCGCCGACCGCCATGAGGCATTCCGCAAGGTCAAACGCATCAACTCGTGTAGCCGCCATCAGCTGGGCATTGCGCGCGAGCTTGCCGCTTGGCGCGAGGACCGCGCCGAGCGTCGCAACATCCCGCGCAAGTGGGTCATGTCCGACGATACGCTGCTGGCCCTGGTTAAGCGCAATCCCGTGCGTGTCGAGGAGTTCCGTAGCATCCGCGGTACCGACCAGCTGGGGGAGCGCGACGTGGATGGCGCGTTGATGGCCATCAAGCGCGGCGCAAGCTGTCCGCACGATCGCCTGCCGCTCATGGTGCGCGGGCATCGCCAGATTTCGCCGGAGCTTGAGAGCGTGACGGATCTCATGTACGCGCTCATCCGCCTGGTTGCCGAGCGCTCGGGCGTGGCGACCTCGGTCATTGCCTCGCGCGATGACCTGGCCGACTACATTGAGCATCCTGAGCAAAGCCGTTTGCGCGAAGGTTGGCGTTTTGAGCTTGTGGGCTCGCGCCTGGACGATTTGCTCTCGGGCAATATGGGACTCACCGTGAAGGACGGCAAAATCGAGCTCCTGTAGGTATATAGTTACGCGGTTTTACCAAACCGCCTAACAGCTCGACGCTGCAAACGGCCGAGAGCGGCAATCTGACGTTCAATCGTCGCTCGCGTACCAAAGTACGCGTCGCTTCTCTTTCACGTCACCTTGCTCGCTTTCGACCGTTTTCGCTGACGGTGCCAAAACATCGATGCTGATTTGCTTGCCAGCTGAGTGGGTAGAATGCCTCCAACGTGTAATTCGATTCGGAGGAATTCGCATGCCCTATTACTATGGTTACGGCTTTGGCATCGACCCGCTGTACCTGCTGGTTGTCCTTGTTTGTACGGTGCTTGGTCTTGCGGCGCAGAGCTATATCAACTCGACGTACAAGACCTGGTCCAAGGTTCGCTCGGACGGCGACACGGGTGCCACGGTCGCTCGCCGCATGCTCGACGCCAACGGTTGCAACGCCGTGGGTATCAAGGGTGTCGCCGGTGAGCTCACCGACCATTACAACCCGCAGGATAACAACCTGTATCTCTCGGACGCTAACCGTTCGGGCGGATCGGTCGCAAGCGTTGCCGTGGCCTGCCACGAGGCGGGTCATGCCGCCCAGCGTCAGAGCGGTTACGCCATGATGAAGGTTCGCACCGCCCTGGTCCCGGTCGTCAACTTTACCCAGAACACCTGGACCATCGTGTTGCTCTTGGGCCTGTTTATGAACATCGCCGGGCTCACGACCCTCGCATTGATCTTCTTCTCGTTTAGTGTGCTGTTCCAGTTGGTTACGCTGCCGGTCGAGATTGATGCCAGCCGACGTGCTGTGGCGTACATCGAGCAGTCGGGTATGAGTTCCAAGCAGGTCAACGGCGCCAAGAAGGTGCTGACGGCAGCCGCGCTTACCTATGTGGCCGCAGCACTCACTTCGATCATTCAGCTGCTCTACCTTATGGCTCGCTACAACAGAAGCTCCAACCGATAACAAGTGGGACAGGCAGGCGCCGTGGGGGTTTGTGTCCCTGCGGCGCTGTACTATGAGTTGGACTTAAATTTGCACGGGGCCGGAGCCCTTGTGCACGATGACGAAGGGGGGGCTGCGTGGCAGGCTGGAATCTAACCGGCAATGCCGTTTCCGCCGAGTTCGACGGTTCGGACGAGCAGGAGCGCAAGGAGCTCAGCGTGAGCCAGGCGGTAGAGATCGCTGCCGGTGCGCTCGATGCCATTCCGCAGCTGAGCGTTCTGGGCGAGGTCACGGGTTTTCGTGGTCCTAACGCCCGAAGCGGCCACTGCTATTTCCAGATCAAGGACGACTCGGCCGCCGTCGACTGCATTATCTGGAAGGGCGCCTATCTCAAGCGCACCTTCGATCTGCGCGATGGCATGCAGGTGAGCTTTAAGGGCAGCTTCAATCTCTATAAGCCCACGGGTCGCATGAGCTTTGTTGCCCGCTCGTTTTCGTTGGCGGGGGAGGGTCTGCTGCGTCAACAAGTGGCGCAACTGGCCGAAAAGCTACGCCGCGAGGGCCTGATGGACGAAGCGCGCAAGCGCCGCATCCCGGTGTTCTGCTCCCGCGTGGCGGTCGTCACCTCGCTTTCGGGTGCCGTAATCGACGACGTCAAGCGCACGTTGCGTCGTCGCAACCCGCTCGTCGAGCTCGTCTGCGTGGGCGCCAAGGTTCAAGGCGAGGGTGCGCCGGCCGAGCTCATCGAGGGCTTGCGCCGCGCCGCTTCCATTACGCCGGCGCCCGACTGTATTTTGCTGGTGCGCGGCGGCGGCTCCTTTGAGGACCTCATGACCTTTAATGACGAGGAGCTTGCCCGCGCGGTGGCGGCTTGTCCTGTGCCCGTGGTGACCGGTATTGGCCATGAGCCCGATACCTCGATTTGCGACATGGTGAGCGACCGCCGCGCCTCCACGCCCACGGCGGCGGCCGAATCGGTGGCGCCGGCTATGACGGAGCTGGCCGATGTGCTCGAGGCGCGCCATCAGCGTCTGGGTGCCGCGATGGCATCGATGGTAGGGTCGGCCCAGGTCGACCTGGAGATGCTCGATCAGCGCGGTCGCCGCGCCTGGGATACCTATACGGCCCGTCTGGGCGATGCGCTCGATGCCGCCGCATGCCGCCCGTGCCTCAACGACCCCACATTTATGGTCGAGCGTCGCGAGTCTGAGCTTGCGCTGACTGCCGATCGCCTGTCGGGCGCCATAGCACGCTCGGTCGGGACATTCCGCTCCAACTTTGAGCGCCTGCCCGAGCGTCTGGTTGCAAGCACCTCGGGGCTCGATGGCAAGCGCCATGCGCTCACACTTGCGAGCTCCCGTCTGGAGCATCAGGGGCGCACGATGCTCAGCAAGCCTGCGTCCGACTTAGGCCGAGCTGCCGCGTCGCTCGATGCCCTGTCGCCGCTCAAGGTGCTTGCCCGTGGCTATTCCATCGCGTACAGCGATGATGGGGTGGCTACGACCGCCAAGACCTTTAAGCCCGGCGACGCCATCCGCGTGCGCATGGCAGACGGCAATGTGGCGGCAACGGTCGATGCGGTCGAGTAGGCCGCGTTACATAGCGATAAGCCTTTAGGAAAGGAAACAGATATGGCAGAGAAGACCCCGGTCGAGCAGCTTACGTACAAGCAGGCTTCGCAGGAGTTGGAACTCATCATCCGCAGCTTGGAGTCGGGCGATATGGAGCTCGAGGAGTCGCTCGAGAGCTATACCCGCGGCGTCGAGCTCCTCAAGAGCCTGCGCACCCGCCTGTCCGATGCCGAGCAGAAGGTCTCGGTGCTCCTTAAGGACGTCGACGGCAACGACGTGCTCGCCGACGGCGAGGCCGCCAACACGGACGACAACCTTTCGTTCTAACCACCTCGCAGCCAACTTTGGGGTAGTCTTTTTGGGACGGGGCTTTTTTGACTACCCTTGCGCGACGGCTCGCCGAGTGCCTGCGCTTGCGAAAAAGTAGTCAAAAAAGCCCCGTCCCAAAAAGATTACCTTGGTCTGCGAGAAAGGAACCAACCATGTGTGATTGCATCTTCTGCAAAATTGCCAACCACGAGATCCCCTCGACCGTTGTCTATGAGGACGATCAGGTCATCGCGTTCGACGACCTCAATCCCCAGGCGCCGGTCCACACACTCGTGATCCCCAAGAAGCACTACAGCGACATCGCCGACAACGTGCCCGCCGAGACCATGGGCGCCATGGCTCACGCCATCCAGGAGGTCGCCAAGGTCAAGGGCCTGGAGGACGGTTTCCGCGTCATCTCCAACAAGGGCGTCAACGCCGGCCAGACCGTCATGCACTTCCACATGCACGTCCTCGGTGGCAAAAACCTGGGCGAGAACCTCATCTGAGGACGCTTCTTCCGTGCAATGAAACGGAAGCTCTGGCACCGATAACTTATATATCAACGCAATAAACCCGAGCGCGAGGGCGTTTGGGTTTATTATTGAAGCGTATGTAACCTGGCGGCGCCACACCGCCTGTTAGTAGGGAGACACATGAACGTTCTGGTCGTCAACGCAGGATCTTCGACCCTTAAGTATCAGGTCATCGATACCAAGTCCCACAAGGTGTCCGCAAAGGGCTCCTGCGAGCGCGTCTGCTTTACCGGCGGTACCTTCACCCACGCTGCCAACGGCTCCAAGAAGGTGACCGAGAACATCGAGTTCCCCGACCACAAGGTCGCGATCGAGGTCGTCCTGAAGGACCTCGAGGCCAACGGCGTCAAGATCGAGGGCATTGGCCACCGTATCGTTCAGGGCGGCTGGTACTTTGGCGATTCCTCCCTCGTCGACGAGGACGTCCTCGCCAAGATCCGTGAGGTCGCCCCGCTGGCGCCGCTGCACAACAACCCCGAGGCCAACGTTATCGAGTTCTGCCTGGAACAGTATCCCGATCTGCCCAACGTTACGGTCTACGACACCGCTTTTCACTTCAACATGCCCGAGGTCGCCAAGACCTACGCCCTTCCCAAGGATGTTTGCGACAAGCTGCACATCCGTAAGTACGGCGCCCACGGCACCAGCTATCGCTACATCTCCAAGAAGGTCGCCGAGATGACCAACGGCGAGGCCCGCAAGGTTGTCGTGTGCCACATCGGCTCCGGTGCCTCCCTGTGCGCCATCGAGGACGGCAAGTGCATGGATACCACTATGGGCCTCACCCCGCTCGACGGCGTCATGATGGGCACCCGCTGCGGCTCCATCGACCCGGCTACCGTGTGCTACCTGCAGCGCGAGGGCGGTTACACCTTCGACGAGGTCGACGAGATGATGAACAAGAAGTCCGGCCTTTTGGCTGTGACCGGTGGCAAGACCAACGACTGCCGCAACGTCGAGGAGCTTGCCGCCGCTGGCGACCCCGAGGCTCAGCTCGCCTTCGACATGTTCGTCTACAAGATTGCCGCCAAGGCTGCCGAGATGGCCACTTCCATGTGCGGCATGGACACGCTGGTCTTCACCGCCGGCATCGGTGAGCACGCTCCGGCCGTTCGCGCCGGCGTGGCCGATCGTCTGGCCTTTATGGGCGTCAAGATGGACCATGCCCGTAACGCCCTGCGTGGCGACGGCGCTTGGTGCCTGTCTGCCAAGGATTCCAAGGTCAAGATCTTCGTCATCCCCACGGACGAGGAGTTCATGATCGCTTCCGACGTCGAGCGCATCGTCAACGGCAAGTAATTGCAAGAGGGGAGGGGCTGGACGACCAAGTGTCGTTTAGTCCCTCTTTTGCGCTCGTTGGGCGATATGCTGATAGCTATTTATCAAGATATGATAACTTCTTATTAAAATACGGCCGCCTTAAGGGGTCTGCGTCGGCCGTATTGCACTGCAAAGGAGTCTCATGAACGTACTTGTTGTCAACGCCGGCAGTTCAAGCCTTAAATATCAGCTTTTGGATACCGATACCCGCGAGGTTTTCGCCAAGGGCAACTGCGAGCGTATCGGATCGGACATGGGCATCTTTGGCCACTCCGAGAACGGTGGCGCCAAACAGACCGAGGAGGTTCCCTTCCCCGATCATCGCTCTGCTATCGCTCGCGTGCTCGAGGAGCTCGAGAAGACCGACTTTACGATCGATGGCATTGGACATCGTATCGTTCAGGGCGGCTGGCACTTCGATGATTCCGCAGTTGTCGACGACGAGGTCATGGCTAAGATTCTCGAGGTGGCCCCGCTCGCCCCGCTGCACAATTACGGCGAGGCCGCAGCGATTGAGTATTGTCGCGAGAAGTATCCGGAGCTGCCCAACGTGGCCGTCTTCGATACCTCGTTCCACATGACCATGCCCGAGGTTGCCTACACCTACGCCCTGCCCAAGGACGTGTGCGACAAGTATCACGTGCGTAAGTACGGCGCCCACGGTACGAGCCACCGCTATGAGTGGATGATGGCCAAGGAGATCCTGGGCTCGCGCTGCCACCGCCTGCTTTCGTGCCATCTGGGCAATGGCGCTTCGCTCGCCGCCATCGAGGACGGCGTGTGCCGCGACACCACGATGGGCCTCACACCGCTTGACGGCCTGATGATGGGAACCCGCTGCGGCTCCATCGACCCGGCTACCGTGTGCTACCTGCAGCGCGAGGGCGGCTACAGCTACCAGGAAGTCGATGACATGATGAACAAACAGTCCGGCCTGCTTGCCATCTCGGGTATCTCCAATGACGCCCGAGATATCCGCACGCGTGCCTCCGAGGGCGACGAGCGCTGCCTGCTCGCCTTCGATATGTTCGCCTATAAGGCCATGCAGCAGGCCGGTTCCATGATCGCTTCCATGGCGGGCGTGGATACCATCACCTTCACTGCTGGCATCGGCGAGAACGACTGGTCGATTCGCAAGGCCTTCTGCGACTGCTTTGAGTGGCTGGGCGTGCGCATCGACAACAACAAGAACTGCGAGGCCGTGGGCAACGGGCCGCAGGTCATCAGCGCCGCCGGTTCCGCCGTCACGGTCATGGTCATCCCCACCGACGAGGAATACATGATCGCCCGCGACGTCGAACGTCTGACCGCAAACAACTAACGCACCCGTTTGCATGTAAACGAAAGGCCTCCAGAGCAGCAGCTCCGGAGGCCTTTTTACTAGCATACGGAAATTCCAGTCCCAAAGTGATCATCGCCGGCAACGCCTGCGCTTCCAGCGACGGCACCCATCCATTCAGATTCTCAGCCCCAGCTCGTAGCCAAGCCGCCGTCCACCCCAGATACCCTGATTACTACGTAGTTGTAGAAGGCCGTACGGGCTAACCCCTGAAAACACTCCGCAGACCAGAAACGCCCCCGTTCGTAGCTCCGAAGGAGCAGAACGGGGGCGTTTCATTGGTCGAGGACGTTTTCAGGGGTTAGCCCGTACGCCCTTCGGGGGAGTGCGTCCGCTACTCAGCCATCTGAGCCTGGACGGCGGTGATGGCCACGACACCCACGATGTCGTCGGCAGAGCAGCCGCGCGAAAGGTCGTTGACCGGCTTGGCGATGCCCTGCAGGATGGGGCCGTAGGCGTCAGCACCGGCGAAGCGCTGGACCAGCTTGTAGCCGATGTTGCCGGCCTCGAGGTCGGGGAACACGAGCACGTTGGCCTTACCGGCAACGGAGGAACCAGGAGCCTTGAGCTGGGCGACGGTGGGGACGATGGCGGCATCGAGCTGCAGGTCGCCGTCGATGGCGAGCTCGGGAGCCTTCTCGTGGCAGAACTTCACGGCCTCCTGGACCTTCTTGGCGACCTCGCCGCCGGCGGAGCCCATGGTGGAGTAGGAGAGCATGGCCACGTGCGGCTCAACGTTGCCCATGAAGGTGGACCAGGAGTGAGCGGAGGCGATGGCGATCTCGGAGAGCTCGTCGGAGGACGGGTTGATGTTGAGGCCGCAGTCGGCGAAGATCAGCGTGCCGTCGGTGCCGAACTGCGGGGTGTCGGTGCACATCACGAAGAAGGCCGAGACCAGCTTGGTGCCCGGGGCGGTCTTGAGGATCTGCAGCGCGGGGCGCAGGGTGTCGGCGGTGGAGTGGCAGGCGCCGGAGACCAGGCCGTCGGCATCGCCCATCTTGACCATCATGGTGCCAAAGTAGGTAGCGTCCATCACCTGGGCGCGAGCCTGCTCGATGGTGACGCCCTTCTTGGCGCGGAGCCCGGCAAACTTCTGCGCGTACTCCTCGTGCTTCTCGGCATTGCGCGGATCGATGACGGTAGCGCCGGGAACGTCGATCTCGTCGGGGTTACCCAGGATGACGATCTTTGCCAGGCCCTCCTCGATGATCTTGGTGGCTGCGACGATGGTGCGCGGATCCTCGCCCTCGGGCAGGACGATCGTCTTCAGGTCGGCCTTGGCGGCAGACTTCATACGGTTTAGGAAATCGCTCATGTTACTCCTTACAAGCGTTTCGCTAAGCTCCAGGCGCCCGGCTGTTCACGAATAAACCCGCTGCTAGCGGGTTTACCTTTCAATTATGTACGCCGCGGTGCTTGAGCTTTCCTTGTGTGGCAAGCTCATTATAGGACGCATTAGCGCTATAATCGCTCTGATAAATATGTCTCGAAGAATGTTCGAGAAAAGCCCAGCTAACGAGCCCGTGGCTTTTGACAAGGAGTATCGATGCAGATTACCTCAGGCCTGCCTGAAGGCTTTAACGCCGGCGCATACGACATGATTGTTGTCGGTGCCGGTTATGCCGGTGCCGTTTGTGCCCGCCGTCTCGCCGAGACCATCGGCTATCGTGTTGCCGTTCTGGAGCGCCGTAGCCACATTGCGGGTAACGCCTACGACTGCGCTGATGAGGCCGGAATCCTGGTCCACGAGTATGGTCCGCACATCTACCATACCTTTAATGAGCGCGTCCACAATTTCCTGTCGCGCTTTACCAAGTGGACGGACTACCAGCACAAGGTGCTTGCCAACATCAACGGTACCCTCATGCCCGTGCCTTTTAACCACGCGAGCCTCAAGCTCGCCTTTGGTGATGAGCGCGGCGAGGAGCTGTATCAGAAGCTCGTGGAGACCTTTGGCAAGGACGTCAAGGTGCCCATCATGGAGCTGCGCAAGAAGAACGACCCGGATCTTGCCGAGGTCGCCGATTACGTCTACGAGAACGTCTTTTTGCATTACACCATGAAGCAGTGGGGCCAGACGCCCGATCAGATCGATCCCTCGATCACCGGCCGCGTTCCCGTCTTTGTGGGCGACGATGACCGCTACTTCCCGCAGGCTCCCTTCCAGGGCATGCCGCAGGACGGCTATACCGCGCTGTTCGAGCACATGCTCGACCACGATCTGATTGATGTGTTCTGCGACGTGGACGCCCGCGACCTCTTCGAGATCGACGAGACCACCGTCAAGATCGACGGTAAGGTCTATGGCGGCGAGATCGTCTACACCGGTCCGCTCGACGAGCTGTTCAACCTCGACCTGGGCGCTCTGCCGTACCGTACGCTCGACATGAAGTTCGAGACGCTCGATATGGACCAGTTCCAGCCCGTGGGCACCGTCAACTACACCACGAGTGAGGATTACACGCGTATCACCGAGTTCAAGAACATGACTGGTCAGGTCCTGCCCGGCAAGACCACCATCATGAAGGAGTATTCCAAGGCCTATACGCCCGGCTCGGGCGAGACGCCCTATTACGCCATTCTGGAGCCCGAGAACCGCGAGCTCTATGAACGCTATCTTGAGCGCGTCCAGAACCTGACGAACTTCCACCCGGTGGGTCGTCTGGCCGAGTATCGTTACTACGATATGGATGCCGTGACCAACTCCGCCCTCGATCTTTCGGATGAGATTATCGCCTGCCATGCATAAAGTCATATCATTCGGTATTCCCTCGTATAACGCCGCCAAGGACATGGACCATTGCATCACCTCCATTCTGGAGGGGAGCAATTACGCCACCGATATCGAGATCATCATCGTCGATGACGGTTCCAAGGACGAGACGGCGGCCAAGGCCGATGAGTGGGAGACGCGTTACCCCGGAATCATCCGCGCGGTACATCAGGAGAACGGCGGCCACGGCATTGCCGTCCTTTCGGGCTTGCGCGAGGCACAGGGCACCTACTACAAGGTCGTCGACTCGGACGACTGGCTCGATGGCGCAGCCCTGTCGACAATGCTTTCGATTCTTCGCGGTTTTGAGGAGCGCGACCAGCGCGTCGACCTCTTTATCTCGAACTATGTGTACGAGAAGGTTTACGAGGGTACGCACACCGCTATTGGCTACAAGTTTGCCCTGCCGCGAAAAAAGATCTTTACCTGGGATCAGATCGGTCATTTCCGCCTGGACCAGAACCTACTCATGCACAGCCTGTGCTATCGCACGGATGTGCTGCGCGCGTCCAATCTGCCTATGCCGCCGCACACGTTCTATGTAGACAACATCTACGCCTACGTGCCGCTGCCGCGCTGCAAGACCATGTACTACGCCGACATCGACCTCTATCGCTACTTTATCGGTCGCGAGGGCCAAAGCGTCAACGAGGCCACGATGGTCAAGCGTCTGGACCAGCAGTTCCGTGTGACGCGCATCATGATGGAGTCGTTCCATCTGTACACCGATGTTGAGTCATCGCGTCTGCGCTCGTACATGATGGGCTATTTCACCATGATGATGGCAATCTGCTCGGTGCTTACTAAGCTTTCCGACGAGGATTGTGCCGACGAGCGCCTGAAGACGTTGTGGAGTGATTTGAAGGCCTACGACGAGCGCATGTATCGTCGTGCCCGCTACGGCGTGGTCGGCTTCTTCACCAATCTGCGCGGTCGTGCCGGTGACAAAACCACACTCGGCCTATACCGTCTTGCCTCAAAAATCTTCAAATTCAACTAGCTGCTGAGTATTCGCTGCTGATAGGTTGACTGGGCCCCTTGGCCTTTAGTTTGCTACTGCGAACAGTCCTGCTCGCACGGAAAGCACATTAAGTGCTTTCCGGCTCGTGCGGAACTTGTATCAAACTAAAGGCCAAGGGGCCTCTGCTATAAGAATCGATTGTCAGGCAGCTGAATTTGAAGATCTTCGATGCGCGGTACACAGGGGCCTGGGCTGAAAAGAATTAGGTTGGAAGTCGGTCGGGGACGGGCGGGCATTACGTTTGTCGCGAGTTCCGCATGCAAAGAAGGCCACTTAATGTGACCTTCGTCTTGCATAGGACTGTAGAGCAGCAAACGTAATGCCCGCCCGCCTCCGACCGACGGTCGAGTGAGATTACTTCGCGGCGCCGGGGATGCCGTGGGAGGTTTTGGCGGTTTTGGCTCCGTTTACGATGGCGGTCTGTAAGGCCCTTACGGCGAGCATGCCCAACAGGTCCAGGGGAACGGCGGCGCTTGCCTGGGCGCCCAGTTTGCCGCTGGCGAGGGTGTAGATGGTGTCGCCGTCGTTGGTGGTGTGCGTGGGACGGATGGCGTGTGCGTAGGCGTCTGCGGCCATCTGGGAGACCTTGGTGGCCTGGGCCTTAGTGAGTTTCACGTTGGTGACGATGCAGCTGATGGTGGTGTTGGTGCGGTCGAGCGGCATCTGCATAGATCCGGCGGCGGCAAAGGCGGCGAGCTCCATGTCGACGATCTGGTCGCTATCGGCCGCGGCGCGCATGCCCGCCACCCACTCGCCGGTGAAGGGGTCGACGACGTTGCCGCAGGCGTTGACCGAGACCACGGCGCCCACCTTGACGGGGCCGAGTGCCACGGCAGCAGCTCCAAGGCCGGCCTTCATGCAGGTGGCGGGCCCCATGAGCTTTCCGACGGTGGCACCCGTGCCGGCACCTACATTGCCCTGCTCGAGCGTGGTGGGGGTGTTGTCGAGCGCCTCGCGCACGGCGGCGATACCGGCCTCAATGTCGGGGCGCACGGTGGGGTCGCCAAAGGCGAGGTCGAAGATGCAGCTGGAGCACACGATAGGCACCTGCGTGGGACCGACGGGCAAGCCGATGCCGCGGCTCTCAAGCTCGCGGGCGACGCCGCTTGCGGCTTCGAGGCCAAAGGCCGATCCGCCCGAAAGGCAGACGGCGTGGACCTTATCGACGGTGTTTTCGGGGCGCAGCAGGTCGGTCTCGCGCGAAGCGGGAGCGCCACCGCGTACGTCAACGCCACCGGTGGCACCCTCGGGCGCCACGATTACGGTGCAGCCGGTGCCAGCCTCCTCGTCCGTATAGTTGCCAAAGCAAAAGCCATCGACGTTGCAAACATCGATGGCTTCGAGCAGTGTGTCCATATTTTCTCCTATCGGTTTTCCGCCGGGCCTTATGCCCGGTCGGGATCCGTACGGTACGGCAAAATTGTAGGCGCTGGGGGATACCCAGCGCCAGATGCAATTACGAGAGTTTTTGAATCGCGCGTGCGACGCGGGCGATGGGCAAGCCCACCACGTTGTAGAAGTCACCCGAAATGTCGTGCACGAGCATGCGGCCGCCTGTGCCCTGGATGCCGTAGGCTCCGGCCTTGTCCATGGGTTCGCCGGAGGCAACATAGCGCTCGATCTGCTCCTCGGTAAGCTCATAGAACGTCACGTCGGTCACATCGACAAACGACAGGCTCTCGGCGGCATGCGGAGCTGTGGCGTCGCCGGCTTTAACGATGCAGACGCCGGTCGCCACCTGGTGCGTGCGGCCCGAAAGCTCGCGGAGCATGGTGCGCGCCTCGTCCTCGTTTGCCGGCTTACCCAATATTTGGCCGTCAAAGGTGACAATAGTATCGGCCGCGACGGTCAGTTCGTTGGGCTCGGCATGCTCGGCCGCGACGGCAGCAGCTTTGGCACGCGCCAAGCGCTCGACGAGCGTAAGCGGAGCTTCGCCATCAAAAGGCGTTTCATCGATGTCTGCGGGAATTACGCGAATGTTATAGCCCGCCTCGCGCATCAGCTCTATGCGGCGCGGCGATTGCGAAGCCAAAATCATAGTTGGATGCCCTCGGCGACCTTCTCGACGGCCTTTTCGCCGGCGAGCGTGCGCAGCAGCTCCAAGGCAAAGGGGAGTGACTGTGCCATGCCGCTGGCAGTGATGATATTGCCGTCTTGCGTGACCTTCTCGCCGGTATAGGTGCCCTCGGGGAAGCTCTTCTCAAAGCCGGGGAAGCACGTGGCGCGGCGTCCCTCGAGTAGACCAAGCTCGCCTAGGATAAACGGGGCGGCGCAGATGGCGGCAACGTGCTTGGTCGCGGCGAAATCGCAGACTACGTCGCAGACGCGCTGGTCGGCGCGCAGGTTGGTGGCACCGGGCAGGCCGCCGGGCAGCACGACGCAGTCGTACTCGTCAAAGTCGATCTCGTCAAAGAGCGCATCACAGGTCACGGGAATCTGCAGTGAGCTCACGACCTCGCGCGTGGGCATGATCGAGACGAGCGTGGCACGCACGCCGCCGCGACGCATGACGTCGACCATGGTCAGGCATTCAATCGTTTCAAAGCCATCGGCGGCGAGAACGGCAACGCTGGGCATGAGGGTTCCTTTCATAGGCGGCATACAATTAGCCGTCTTATACCCCGAAGACCTCCGCTTGCCACGCTCGATTTCCCAATGTTTAAAAAGGGACGGGGCTATTTTAGCTACCCCACTTGCAGGGTAGCTAAAATAGCCCCGTCCGAATTAGCTACCCTCACCCATCCTCAACAATCTCAATCTGTAACATCTAGACCCACTTTTGACCCCTAACTGTTACAGATCAAGACAAACGGAAACCGCCCCGACAAAACGTCTAAATCTGTAACATCTACGGACCAAAACCGGGTCTTACTGTTACAGATCGAGACAGTCCCCAACAGCACCGCCCCGTTCGGGGAACGACTGCCACAGGTACGGCGGGCAGAGGCTCACTTTTTTCCTCGGTTTTTCTTGACGGAATCTCACCTGTTGTAGTATTTTGTCTCAGTCTTAAAACGCGTGGACTTTTCTGGGCGCTAGCCACCTTTTTGCCACGCAACCGAGCAGTCGGTTGCGTGGCTTTTTTCGTCTTGGCAGCAGGTACCACATGCACCGCCAGAAGACCGCACGAGCCCACCTTCCGACTGCAGGGAACAGACGCACGAGACGTGCATCTGCAAGACAGCAGACGGAAGGGAGCCTAATGGCAGGAACAAACACAATCAAGCAACAGGCCGCCGGGGCAGGAGTCACGGGCGCGGGACAGGCCAAGGCGGCGCTCCAGGTCTTTGCGGGCGGCGCCTGCTACGGCGCGATGGCCACGACCTACAAGCTCGCCTACGCCGCGGGCTTCACCTCGGCACAGGTGGTGGCGAGCCAGGCGTGGTTCGGCTGCCTCTTCTTCGCCCTCGCCACGCTCGCAGGGCACGCGCTCGGGCACCGCTGGCAGCGCGTGGGCTGGAAGCTCGCCCTCAAGCTCATGGGCCTGGGAGCCCTCACCTGCCTCACCTCAATCCTCTACTGCTACGCCATGAGCGTGCTGCCCGCCCCGGTGGCGCTCACGCTCCTCTTCCAGTTCACGTGGCTGGGGCTCGTGTGGCAGACCGTCATGACGCGCCGGCCGCCGAGGCCCCTCCAAGTGGCCTCCGCCCTGGTCATCGTCTTCGGGACGGTGTTCGCCAGCGGCGTCTACAAGACCGGCATCACCGGGTACGACCCCGTGGCCCTGCTCTGCGCGCTGGGGGCGGCCGTGTCCTGCTCCCTCTTTGTCACCCTCTCCGGCAAGGTCGAGGCCCCCTGCTCGTCCGAGCAGCGTGGCGTCATCGTATGCGCGGGCTCCGTGGTCATGTCGCTCACGGTGTGCCCGGACTACGTCGTCTCGGGCGTCCTCGCCCAGGGCATCCTGCCCTTTGCCGTCATCGCCGGCTTCTTTGGCATGCTCTGCCCGGTCCTGCTCTTCGGCATGGGCTCTCCGCACCTGCCCGCGGGCCTCTCCACTGTCATGGCCGCCGCGGAACTCCCCGCCGGCCTGCTCATCGCCATGATCGTCCTCGGCGAGCCGCTCGGCGTCGTCGAGTGGCTGGGCGTCGCCATCATCCTCGCCGGCGTGTGCCTGGCGCAGGTCCCCTCCCTAGTCGAAGGCCGGGAGGCACGTCGCGCCGCCGCGGGACAAGCCGTCAGCTAGTCACCCCTTCACAGGCGGCCCGCGCGCATCAGGGAAAGGGCCACGGGCCCGGCGCGCGAGGCCGCAAGGACGTTATAAAGCGTCCCCCGCAGAGATGGGGGCGCCAGAGAGAAGGAGGCACCATGCCATTTCCAAAAGGGTTCCTTTGGGGAGGAGCCACCGCCGCCAACCAATGCGAGGGAGGTTATGACGAGGGCGGCCGCGGCCTTGCCAACGTCGACGTCATCCCACACGGGCCGGAGCGCAACGACGTGAGTCGCGGCCTGAGGCGCATGCTCGACTTTGAGCCCGGGTACTACTACCCGGCCCAGACGGGCATCGACTTCTACCACCGCTACCGCGAGGACATAGCCCTCTTCGCGGAGATGGGCTTTAAGGTCTTTCGCCTCTCCATCGCCTGGAGCCGCATCTTCCCCAACGGCGACGAGGAGGAGCCCAACGAGGCCGGGCTCGCCTTCTACGAGGACGTGTTCCGCTGCTGCCGCGAGCACGGGATCGAGCCCCTCGTGACCATCACGCACTTCGACTGCCCCATCCACCTCGTCAAGAAGTACGGCGCCTGGCGAAACCGCACCCTCATCGAGCTCTATAAGCGGCTCGTGAAGGTGCTCTTCAACCGCTACCGCGGCCTCGTGCACTGGTGGATCACGTTCAACGAGATGAACATGATCTTGCACCGTCCCTTCATGGGGGCCGGCATCGTCCTCGAGCCCGGGGAGAATGCCCGCGAGGCCGAGTACCGCGCCGCGCACAACGAGCTCGTGGCGAGCGCCTGGGCCACCAAGATCGCCCACGAGGTCGACCCGGAGAACAAGGTGGGCTGCATGCTCGCCGCGGGAAGCTACTACCCCTACTCCTGCCGCCCCGAGGACGTTCGCGCGGCGCAGGTCAAGAACCAGGAGGACCTCTTCTTCGTGGACGTGCAGGCGCGCGGGCGCTACCCCGGCTACGCGCTCAAGATGCTCGAGCGCGAGGGCATCGACGTGGGCATGACCGCCGTGGACGAGCGCATCCTTGCGGAGAACACCGTCGACTTCATCTCGTTTAGCTACTACTCCTCGCGCTGCACCGCGGGCGACCCCGACTCCGTGGGCGGCGTCGCCGAGGGCAACGCCTTCGCCGGCGTGGAGAACCCCTACGTGCGCACGAGCGACTGGGGCTGGGTCATCGACCCGCTGGGGTTCCGCATCACGATCAACGACCTCTGGGACCGCTACCAGAAGCTGCTCTTTGTGGTGGAAAACGGCCTCGGCGCCTATGACGAGGTGCTTCCCGACGGCACGATCGAGGACGATTACCGCATCGCTTACCTGCGCGAGCACATCGAGGCCATGCGCGACGCCATCGAGCAGGACGGCGTCGAGATGCTCGGCTACACCACCTGGGGGCCGATCGACCTCGTGAGCGCGGGCTCCGGCGAGATGGAGAAGCGCTACGGCTTTATCTACGTGGACCGCGACAACCTGGGCAACGGCACGCTCGAGCGCAGGCGCAAGAAGAGCTTCTACTGGTATCAACAGGCCATCGCCACCAACGGAGGCGACCTGGGCTAGCCGCCCGGGCAATATCACTAAGGAGATAATAATGGCAGAAAAATACGACGACCTGGCCAGATCCATACTCGAGAACGTAGGCGGCGCCGAGAACGTCACCAGCGTCGCGCACTGCATCACGCGCGTGCGCTTCAAGCTCAAGGACGAGTCCCGCGCCAACACGGCCAAGATCGAGGCCCTCAAGGGCGTCATCCAGGTCATCCAGGCCAACGGCCAGTACCAGGTGGTCGTGGGCAACATCGTCGAGGACGTCTACGACGCGGTCCTGGAGGCCGGCAACTTCTCGGGCGGCGCAAGCGCCGGCGACGAGCCCCAGGGCGAGAAGACCGTGACCTCCGTCATCATCGACCTCATCTCCGGTATCTTCCAGCCCATCCTGGGACCGCTTGCCGCCGCAGGCATCATGAAGGGACTGCTTGCCCTCATCACCTACTTCGTCCCGGCCTTTGCAAACGACGGCCTCTACACGCTGCTCTACACCGTGGCTGACGGCTTCTTCTACTTCCTTCCCGTCGCCCTGGCGTTCAGTGCCGCGCGCAAGTTCCGCATGAACGAGTTCACCGGCGTGGCAATCGGCGTGGCGCTCCTCTACCCGACGATGGTCGCCCTGACCTCGGGCGAGGCGCTCGGCAGCGTCGACCTCGGCGTGGCCGGCACGTTCTCGTGGTACGCCACCGCCCTCGGGCTCCCCATCATCATGCCCGTGTCCGGCTACGTGAGCTCGGTGATCCCCGTCCTTCTCATGGTGTGGTTCGGCTCTATCCTTGAGCGCTGGCTCAAGAGCTGGATGCCGGCTGCGCTCAAGATGTTCCTCGTCCCGCTCGCCACGATGACGGTCTCCATCGTCTTGGGCTACCTCGTCATCGGCCCGGTGGCCACCCTCATCACCAACCTGCTGAGCGCGGCGTTCTCGTTCATCTTCCAGCTTCCCGTGGTTGGTTCCGTCCTGGGCAGCGCCCTGGTCGGCGGACTGTGGATGTGCCTCGTCATCTTTGGCTTCCACTGGAGCCTCATCCCCATCTCCATCATGAACCTGAACACCCTCGGCCACGACAGCGTGCTCGCCGCCACCATCGGCCACGGGTTCGCGCTCGGAGCGGTCATCTTTGCCATGTACCTCAGAAACAAGGACGAGCGCTTCCGCGGCATCGCCCTTCCCGCGATGATCTCCGCCTTCTTCTTCGGCGTCACCGAGCCGGGCATCTACGGCATCGCCCTCCCCAACAAGCGCGCATTCGTCGTGGCATGCCTGAGCTCCGCCGTTGGCGGCGCCATCGTGGGAATGACGGGCGCCCTCATGTACATCTCGGGCGGCCTCGGCGTCTTCAACCTGCTCAACTTCATCGACGGGACCCCTGGTGGCGCCGGGATCTCCCACATGATCTTCGCGATCATCGCCGCGCTCGTCTCTGCCGTCCTGGCCTTTGTTATCGAGTTCATCACCTACCGACCCAACGACGACGAGGAAGGCGTCCGCTAGCTTGCGCCCTCCTCGACTAGCTCTATGTAATTGAGGAGCAGTTGAGGTGGATGAAGGCCGAGGGCGGTCGAGGCGGCCGCCCCGTGTCAGAGACAACCTGCCAGAAGGCGTTTGGCTTTCTCGGGCGGCGCTGAAATGAACTGCGCCCCGAAACTTAGACGGGTCAATTAGCGACCTATGTCGCACATGGGGACTGATTCCGGAACTCCTCCGGGGTCAGTCCCTTTTGCTTAACCCGCCTCCTCTTGTTCCAGTGAACGGTATAGGCTTCGAGGTCCCGCTTGAACTCCTCGAAGCTCCGCCACGTCCGGTTCCTGTAGAATTCGTCCTTCAGGCGCCCGGGCAGCAGCTCCGTCGCATGAGCTTGCCCTCGCACGCTGCCGGCCCCGGCCGGGTACGGGCACCCTTCGGCCTCCCGCCGGCCTTCGGCGCGCCCGTACCCCCTGTCGCAAAGCTCTGCTGCAAGAGTCCTCAGCGTGGCGTCGTGCCTGACTCTCCCGTCCATAAAGAAGCCCCCATTTCTAATGTTCAAGAAATGAGGGGGTGGTTCAATTTCGGGACGGGGATTAAATAATCATTCGGAGCAAATCTATTTTTGTCCCCGCCCCAAAAAATCATCGAGCGTGGTCTTGGACAAACAGTCTAGTTGCGCTTGAGGTGGACGACCGTTTCGCAGTGGAAGGTTTGCGGGAACAGGTCGACCGGCGTGATCTTGACGGGGGAGAAGGTGCCTTCCTCGACAAAGCGCTTAAGGTCGCGTGCCAGGGTGGCAGGGTCGCAGCTCACATAGGCGACATCGCGCGCACTCGTGCTAGCGATGAGGTCGATGGCCTCGGGTGCCAGACCTGCGCGCGGCGGATCGACCACCAGGACATCGGCATCCTGGTCGGGGAACTCGCGCACGGCATCGCCGCCGATGACGTCGACGTTGTCGAGCTTGTTGATCTCGAGGTTACGGCGCAGGTCGCGCACGGCCGGACCGTAGGCCTCGACGGCGGCGACAAAGTCGCAGCGGCGGGCGAGCGGCAGGGTAAAGGTGCCGGCGCCGCAGTACAGGTCCACGGCAAGCTCGTCTTCCTGCGGGTCGAGGGCGTCCATAACGAGCTCAATCAAAATCTCGGCGCCCTTGGTATTAACCTGGAAAAACGACGGGGCGGATAAGCGCATCTGGCCGTCAGCGATGTTCTCGGTCCACGAGCCCTCGCCGGCGAGCATCTCCACCTTGGAAACGCGGCGGGCCTTCTTCTCGCCCTTGCTCATGACGCGCACGACGCTCGTGGGGTGTGCGGCGTCTGCCAGCACGCGCGAGACCTGTGAGCGCGGGAAGGAGCCTGTGGGCGTCCAAAGCGCGATCTCGAGCGCCTTGGTGCGACGCGAAGCGCGAATGCCCACGCGCTCCAGACCCAGGTCGTGGCTGCCGCTCAGATAGTTGAGCGCGCCGACGACCGATTTGAGTGCCTTGGGAAAACGCTTATCGAACAGCGGGCATGCATCGACGGTCACGATCTTGCTGGGGTCGACGCCGTGCATGCCAAGGCGCACACGTCCGTTAACGAGGGTGGGCTCCAGCTCAATCTTATTGCGGTAGCCCCAGTCGTCCTTGGTGTGGCGGATAGGCTGGACAAGTTCGTTGACCTGGTCGGGGGTGAACTTGCCAATGCGCTCGAGCGTGGAGCGCAGGTTTTGCTCTTTGGCGGCAAGCTGGGCGGTGCGCGAGAGATTGCCCCACGAACAACCGCCGCAGATGCCCACGAAGGGGCAGGGAGGCTGAATGCGATCGGGGCTTGGCTCCAGAATCTCGGTCGTGCGGGCGCGCATAAACGACTTGCCGTCCTGCACGACCTCGGCTTCGACGGTGTCGCCCGCCACGGCGCCTTGCACAAATGTGGCCTTGCCGTTGTCGGCATGTGCCAGACCGTCGGTGCCGTACGTCATCGATTCTATGGTGAGCTTCATGTTCCTGCCTGTCATTCGCGGTATTGTCCGCAACCATGGTAGCAGGGAAAAGCGCCCCGTATCTGGGGCATTCCTCAAATACGGGGCGCTTCTACAAACGTCTATTTCGTCTTGCCGGTAATGAGCGTCTTAAGGCCTAGGCCGATCAGACCCAAGCCCATGCGCACGCGGCCGGGGCGATGGCGCTCGATGGCCTTGGCTTTGCCAGCGGGCTTCTTGTGACACGCGTTGCTCTCGGGGGTTGTTGTGGGTGCCTGAGGTTGGACTGCGGGAGCAGGTTCGGGCTCGATAATGGTCGCTTGGACCTTCTGGACCTCGGGAGCGGCCGGCTGCGGCTCGGGCTCAGGCTGGGATGCGAGCGCGGGTTCTGCCTCGGTGTCGGCTTCGGCGTTGCGATACGCGCGCTCCAGCAGAGCTTCTTGCGAGTTGAAGGGTTTCTCGTCCTCTTTGCGCTCCACCGGAACCCAGGTGCCGTCACTCGTCAGGCTGCGTGCCTTCACGTTGTCGCGCAGCTGCATTCCCATGTACTCGTGCACCAGGGCGCGGCAGGTGGGGTCGAGCACGGGGAAGGCGATCTCCACGCGGTGCTCGGTGTTGCGCGTCATCATGTCTGCCGAGCTCAGGTAGATCATGTCCGAGTCCACGCCAAAGGCATAGACGCGCGCATGCTCCAAAAAACGTCCGACGATGGAGCGCACGTGCACGTTCTCGGTCTTGCCCGGAATACCGGGCTTGAGACACGAGATGCCGCGGATGATCATGTCCACGCGCACACCGGCACACGATGCCTCGGCGATCTTATCGATAACCTCGCGGTCGGTCAGCGAGTTGAGCTTAAAGAACACGCGGGCGGGCTCGCCGACAAGGGCGCGCTGAATCTCGCGGTCCAGGCCGCGCATGATGAGCGGTTTCAGTCCGGCGGGCGCCACGCCCAGGAAGCGGTAGTCGCCGCGCAGGTTGCCCAGCGACAGGTTGCGGAAGAACAGGTTGGCGTCCTCGCCGATACCGGGATGGGCGGTCATGAGCATAAAGTCACTGTAGAGCTTGGCCGTCTTCTCGTTAAAGTTGCCGGTGCCCAACAGCGTGAGACGGGTGAGCGCCATGCCCTCACGATAGGTGAGCTGGCAGATCTTGGAGTGGCACTTAAAGCCCTCGGAGCCGTAGATAACGGTGCAGCCGGCCTCTTCCAGACGTTCGGCCCACTCGATGTTGTTCTGCTCGTCAAAGCGTGCGCGGAGCTCCATGAGCACCGTGACCTCTTTGCCGTTTTCGGCAGCATCGATGAGCGACTCGCACAGGCGGCTTTGTTTGGCCACGCGGTAGAGCGTGATGCGCAGCGAGATGCACTCGGGGTCATAGGCTGCTTCGTGCACCAGGTCCAAGAACGGGTTCATTGCCTCGTAAGGGTAAAAGAGCAGCTTGTCGTGCTGCAGCACCTGCTCGCGGATGGAGCGGGCCATATCGATGGTGGGATTGGGCTGCGGCTTAAACGGCGTAAAGAGGAGCTCATTGCGCAGGTGCTCGGGAATCTTACCCTCAATGCCAAAGACGTAGCCAAGGTCAAGGGGGATATCGCAGGTAAAGACCGAGCGGCGAGAAAGCTCGAGCGCCTTGCGGATGGTCTTGAGCGTTGGCTTTTCGAGTGAGCCCGATACGGCGAGCACCACCGGCTGCAGGCGCAGGCGCTTCTTGAGGATGCGCTTCATGTGCTGGCGGTAATCTTCCTCCTCCTCGACGCCCTCGCCGTCCGGGTCGATATCGGCATTGCGGGTGACGCGGATCAGTGCGCGATCCAGCGGCTTGTAGGAGCCAAAGCAGCTGTCCAGGCAGGCGAGGATAACGTCTTCGAGCAAGATATAGGAGTAGGTGCCGGCGGGCGAGGGAATCTCGACCACGCGGTTCATCGAGGCGGGAATCTCGATAAGGCCGAGCAGGCTTTCCTCGTCGGTGACGCCGTCCAGGCCACAAGCCAGATAGAGCGCGCCGTTGCGCAGGTTGGGGAAGGGATGGCGCGGGTCAATGACCAGCGGTGAGATAACCGGCGACACGTAGGCCTGGAAGTAGCGGGTTACAAAGGTGCGCTCCTCGGGCGTAAGCGAATCGATGCGGGCGCGGTGAACGCCCAGGGTGTCGAGCTTGCCTTCGATGCTCTTAAAGATGGACTCCCAACGGGTAAGGAGCCCGGGCATTTCGGCCATGACAGCATCGACCTGTTCGGAGGCGGTCATATTGCTCTTGTTGTCGACAGGCTGCTTTTTGAGCTCTGCCAGATCGGACAGGCCGCCCACGCGCACCATAAGGAATTCGTCGAGGTTGGACTCGAAAATCGACACGAACTTTAGACGCTCGAACAGCGGAACGGTTTCGTCGAAGGCTTCGTCAAGCACGCGGTTGTTAAAGCGCAGCCAGCTAAGCTCTCGGTTTTGCGTGTACGAGAAGTCGCGCGGCGGCTTGCGCAGCTTAGCGGCCTTTTGCTTCTTTTCGATTTTGCTCGGCATATGCATCTGTCCGTTCAGTCCCCGCAGGGGACGGTAGCCTAACTCTAATTCACTATTGTCTCAATTTAGTCGACCGCCGGCACGGACGTATCTCGTGAACGGTATCTTTACCTACTTCTTACGCTGACAAGCCGAAGCACTAACGTCCGGTGATTTGAGCAAGCGATCTATATCCTCACTCAACTGGTGAGAATGTATGAATAAGAATGATAGCAAGCTGAATATAATCGAATGTAGGTTGAATCGAGGGCAAGCGTCATTTATATGCAGAAAACCGTTTTCACTATGCAATTTTGAATCATGGATAACTTTGAGTGTTCAAGCTTGATTTCCTAGAAAAATAACGTTTACCTAGGAAAATCTGCTTTACGAAACTGAAGTGCATCATGGGAAATCATATGCGATATACCGTTCATCGTACTTTGCTGACCGTTCGGGGGCGAGGTAGCATTACGAATGGAATTTGGATATAACTAGAGCTGTCAGCAAGCAGCGTCCCATATGGAGGGGCGCTGATACATTCGGCCAGTAAGGCCCGAAAGAAAGGTAGGAGGCCATGACGAAAGGTCTGCACGTGCCTTCCGAGA